>Ga0118677_10003733_pt1 | contig 28492 bp, 24 predicted proteins | sample AliMusrvi5mmetaG_FD_86154 | JGI IMG/M metagenome (GOLD analysis project Ga0118677, IMG submission 86154) | reverse complement strand
CCAAAGCGATTCCCGTATTACCACTGCTAGGCTCCACGATGACTGAGCCCTTGTTCAAAAGGCCGCGCTTCTCTGCATCCTCGATCATGGCAAAACCAATGCGGTCTTTCACGCTCGATACGGGGTTCTGACTCTCTAGCTTCACCAGAACGGTTGCCGGCAGCCCTGCCGCCATGCGGTTCAACTTCACCAATGGAGTCTTGCCAATAAGCTCAGTTACATTCGCGGCAATGCGCGCCATGATGATCTCCTTTTTCCGGGACAGTTACCCGGAGCTTGCTTTTCTGATTTGTGGGGTGTAGGTGGAGCTATGGGGCGGGAAACTGCGGCGCGAACAAGGCGCACTTCAGCATCGGAGCTCTCACCAGGACGGCGTTAGCGACATCGACGCATGACAATAGCCTAAAGCCAGTATGCGTTTATGGCAAGCACAAGTTCAATTAAATTAGCGCCGCACTCCGTCAACCCGTATTTCTCAGCCCCGCCGAAATTCCGCTGATCGTCGCCGCGATAGCGCGGTTCACCTCCAGCGTATCCTCGCCCCCGCGCTTCCGCCGCAGCATATCCACCTGGATCAGGTGCATCGGGTCCACATATGGATTGCGTAGCTTGATCGAGTGAGCCAGCACCTGGTTCGTCTCCAGCAATTCCGTCTGGCACAGAACCGCCAGAACCGCGCTCACCGTGCGATGAAACTCCGTCTCAAACATGTCGTAAATGCGCTCGCGCAGCAGCCGGTCTTCTACCAGCGAGGCGTAGATCCGCGCCGTTGCCAAGTCCACCTTGCCCAGAGCCATCTCAACATTGCGCAGCAAATCGATAAACAGCGGAAACTCACGCGCCATCTGCTGCAGCAGTTCCAGCGCTCCCGGCTTGCTAAGATACTGCTCCAACGCAAATCCCACGCCAAACCACGCCGGAACCAGCAGCCGCGACTGCGTCCAGCCGAATACCCAGGGGATCGCGCGCAAATCCGTCAGCCGCGTAGATAGATTGCGTCTCGATGGCCGCGAGCCGATCTTCGCGTTCTCCAGTTCGCCCACCGGTGTGGACTGCTCAAAGTAAGTCACCACGCCAATGTCTTCGAGAATGTGCTGCCTGTAAAAATCGTAAGAAATGTTCGACAACTCGTTAAGCGCGGCCTCCCACTCCGGCTTCAGCACACCCGTAAAGTGCCCCTCCGGATCCCGCGCATTCGGCCGCGCCAACGCATCCAGCGAGGCGGCGATCATCAGTTCCAGGTTGCGTTCCGCTAGCACTTCATCGGCATATTTAAAGTTCAGCACTTCGCCCTGTTCGGTAATCCGTAACTGCCCTTCAAAGGAATCCATCGGCTGCGCAAAGATGGCGCGATGCGTCGGTCCGCCGCCACGGCCCACCGTCCCGCCGCGCCCGTGAAACAGCCGCAGCTTCACCCCAGCCTCCCGTGCCACCACGTGCAAATCGCGATGCGCGCGGAAGATCTCCCAGGTCGAAGTCAGCATCCCCCCGTCCTTGTTTGAATCCGAGTAGCCCAGCATCACTTCCTGCCAGTTATCCCAGGTCGCCATCAACCTGCGATAGTCCGGCCGGCTCCACAGTTCCTTACACACCGCCGGAGCGTTGCGCAGATCGTCGACAGACTCAAACAGCGGCACCGGCATCAGTCCCGGATTGCGCCCCGCTCCTTCCACCTTCACGCCGCCCAGCCGCGCCAGCCGCACCACGGCCAGCACGTCTTCCACCGTGGACGCGCCGCTGATCACGTATTGGCGAATCACCTCCGGCGAGCAGCCTTCCTTCACCTCGGCCACCACGCGGAAGGTCTCCAGCACCGAGGCCGTCTCCGCGGAAAGCCCATTCGGCAGAGAAGCAGCCATGGTGTCGGCAATGGCTTCCTGCAACGCTGTCGCATGCACCCGCGCATGCTGGCGGATATCCAGCGTGTGCAGATGCAGCCCGAAGGTGCGCACCTGCAGAATCAGCGGATCGATGAGCGTGCGCGCAATGCGCAGCCCGCGATTGGCGGCAAGCGAGGCGCGCAGCGTTTCCAGATCGCCAAGGAACTCCTCAACGGAGCAGTAAGCCGGCAGCACCTGGGCAAGCTTTTCCTGTCCCTGGGCCAGCGTGTAAGAGGTCACCGGCAGCGTGGCGTCCACCGGGCCGGGATGCTCCATGGTCCGCTGCACGCGCGCCTTGAGGCAGATAACGAAGCGCCGGTAGTACTCAAACTCGTACTGCTCGCCAAAGACCTGCGCCTCCGGCGTGTGCACCTGCGCCACGTAGGCCTGCAGCCGCTCCATCAGTGCGTCGCTCACACGCTGCTGCTGGGCGCTGGTGGTGAGCAGGTCGATGATCTCCTGCAACTGCCGCTGGTAGTAGAGCAGTAAATGGCCGCGCGCCAGGCGAATGGAGTCGCGCGTCACCTGCGGCGTCACAAAGGGATTGCCGTCGCGGTCGCCGCCGATCCAGGAGCCGAAGTTGAGCACCTGGGGCAGCTTGAGCGTCTCGATCTCCAGCCCATAGGAGATGCGCAGCGCCTCGGAGATCTGGCGGTAAAGGTTAGGCAGCGTCTCGAAAATCGAGACGTCGTAGTAGTCCAGCCCCATCTTGATTTCGTCGTAGACCGTCGGCCGGCGCGAACGCACCTCGTCGGTCTGCCACAAGCTGGTGATCTCGGCCAGCACCAGTTGTTCCAGCCGCGCCAGGTCCTGCTCGGGCACAGGAATGCGATCCAGCGTGGCCAGAAAGTCGCCGATGCGCCGCCGCTTGAACATCACCGAACGGCGCGCCACCTCGGTGGGGTGCGCGGTAAAAACGGGAACAATCAGAACGCGCTTGAGCCAGTCCAGGGCCTCGTCCACGCCGATGCCCACGCGGCGCATCTCGGAGAGCGTTCCGGCCAGCGAGCCGCGCTGCCTGCCGGCCCGGCCGCTGAGCCGCAGGGCAATCCGCCGGCGCTTGCGATGGTTGGTCTCCGCCAGGTTGATCAGCTCGAAATAAAAGGCAAATGCACGCGTGAGCAGAACGGCGCGCTCCACGGGCAGCGAATGCACCAGTTCCAGAGAGCTGGCGGCGTGGCGGGCAGCCTCTTCGCTGTTGCCGTGCGCCTCGGCGTCACGCCGCCGGATGGTGCCCTGACGCAGCGCTTCCACATGGGCAAACAGATCGTCGCCGGCCTGCTCGCGCAGCACCTCGCCGAGCAGGATGCCCAGCGACCGCACATCGCGCCGCAGCGGAGCTTCTTTCAGGTCGCCGGATTGCGCCTCCAGCTCCGCCAGTCGTTGTGCCCAGCTCTCGGGATTCCACAGTAAGGCCATCGTGCTTTGATTATGCACGAAGGGAACCCCGATTCCAGCTTTGCCCTGTTCAGACTGCGAGACAAATTACGGCGTTGCCTTTCTGTAAATCAGCAGCGCAGCGCCGGGTTTGGCGGCAATCGAAACCGGAACTCCCTTGCCCATCAGTTCCGCACCCATGAAGGCGGACTTCACGCCGGTATCGGGATTGGTGACGATGTAGCGCGCCCCGGGGTCCAGCCCGCGCAAGGACAGCCGCGCGCTTTCAAACGGGCTTTCCGCGCGCCGGAAAACCTGCACCATGCCCGCCGTCCTGTCAGGCCGCGCATACTGCCACGCCATCCATGCGGACTTTTCCGCGCTGTAGGGCGTGAGCGGATAGAAGTCGCCGTAATAAAAATCCGCGACTTCCTTCCATTGGCCCAGCAACTTCAACTGCAGCGCGTGCTGCTCCCTGGTCTTGATTCCGTCCAGGCCAATCCCCATGGCTGGCGTCATCTGGCTACGGAAGACATACGGGTCCGCCGAGTTGACGGCCGTTCCAAAGTAGGGAACCCAGGGCGCAAGCCCGTAACTCTGCATCTGCATGGCGTCGGGATCGTAGGCAAAATCGCTGCGCCACAACGGCACCGCCCGGCGCAGCGTTTCCAGGTCGTCGCGCCGTCCCCCGCTGGCGCAGGTGTCGATCATCAGATGCGGAAACCGCTTGTGCAGTTCGTCGAAATACGCCAGGTAGCCTTCCACGTGCTCGATCTCGGTAATCCCCACGCGATCCGGCGTGTCGTTCGATTGCCACAGCTTCAGCGGCTCAAAGTTGAAGTCCTGCCGGTAGGTATCGATTCCCTCGCTCTCGATCAGTTGGCTTACGTGCGCCACCAGCCAGTGCCACGCCTCCTGACCTGTCACGCCAGGTGTTGCTTGCACTGCTTACCCTTCCGGCGGGCGACGGCGAGCCTGGCTGGTCGGTTCCCGCCGACTACCGTCCGGTTCATGAACTGCTCAGGCGGCTGCAGATCGGCCCCTATGCCTTCCTGCGAGAATCGGGCTGGCGTTCCATCGTGCAAAGGATCTGGCCTTGGCTGGCCGCAAGCATTGCGCTATTGCTGCTATGGGCCGTCTACACCGTGCATGTGGAGCACCTGGTCCAGCGCCGCACGCGCGAGCTGCGCGCGGCGCTGGCCGAGCGCCGTGAGCTGGAGATGCGCATGCGCAACAGCCAGCAGCAAATGGAGCATCTGTCCCGGCTCTCCATCCTGGGGGAGCTGGCCGGCCGGCTGGCGCATGAACTGAACCAGCCGCTGGCAGCCATTGCCAACTATGCGCGCAGCCTGCTGCGCAGGCAGGAGCGGGGCAGCCTATCAGCCGAGGCTCTGGGACAGGCTGCGGCTGAAATTGCCAGTGAGGCGGAACGCGCGGCGGGAATTCTGAATGGCATACGGGGTTTTGCCCGTAAGCGCGCGCAGGAGCGCTCGGCGCGGGACATGGCCGATGTGGTGCGCGAGGCCATTGGACTGATGGGAAGCATGCTATCGCAAGCCCCTGCATTTGTGATTCACGACCGTCTTGGCGCGCGGCGCACTGTGCTGATCGACACGCTGCAGGTTCAGCAGGTGCTGCTCAACCTGTTCAAAAATGCCTGGGACGCGCAACAAGCGGCAGGCGAAGCCTGGCCCATCGAGGTGGGCCTGGATACTGAAGCAGACCTTTGCTGCGTGACGGTGCGCGACCACGGGCCCGGTCTGACAACTGAGCAGCAGGAGCACCTGTTCGAAGCTTTCTTCACCACCAAACCCCAAGGCCTGGGCCTTGGCTTGTCCATCTGCAAAACCATTGTGGAATCCCACGGCGGGCAACTGCAGGCGCAAGCAGCGTCACTGGGCGCTGGCATGGAGTTCCGTTTCTTTTTGCCATGCCACTCGCACCCGGCATCACAGCCAGCAACAGAATGACCATCGATGTTTCCATTTCCGTCGTGCATGTGGTCGACGACGAAGCCCCGTTTCGGCGTTCACTGCTGTTCCTGCTCGAATCCTCTGGCTGGCAATGTGTGGGCCATGCCTCTGCCGAAGACTTTTTGTTGGCCGCACCGGCCTTTCCCTCAGGGGGGGGATGCATCGTGCTGGACGTTCGCATGCTGCGCATCAGCGGGCTGGAGCTGCAGCGGCGCCTTCAGGAGGCCGGTTCGGCCTATCCCGTGATCTTCATGACAGGGCATGGCGACGTGGATCTGGCGGTCCAGGCCATGAAGGACGGCGCCATTGATTTCCTGCAAAAGCCGTTTCGGGAGCAGCATTTTCTCGACACCGTGGAGCGGGCGGTTCGGCTCAGCCTGGAGCGCCACAACGCCAGCCTGCGCAGCCAGTGTGCACAGCAGACGCTGGACCAACTTTCGGCCAGGGAGCTGGAGGTGGCGCGTTGGCTGGCACTGGGCCTGTCCAACAAGGAAGTCGGGCGCGAGTTAGCCATCAGCGAAAACACCGTGCATGTGCACCGTCAGCACATCATGGACAAGACCGGTGCCGGTGGCGCCGCGGATTTCGCGCGCCTGATACTGCGCGCCAATCCCAGCGGACTCGACTAGTCGGTTTCGACTACGCGCCTAGTCCGATTACCTGATAGGCGAAAGGGTCTGGTTTCCTGATACTCGGATCAGTCCATTCGTAATCAGGAATCCCCTATGAAATTCGAGCTCCGCCTGGCCTGGGCCATCGCCAGCCTGGTCTTCGCTATCAGCGCGCAGGGCAGCTATGCCGCGACCGAGTTACCTTCGGCGGCAGCGGCGCAGGTGAAGGCCGGTGCATATGTTGCGCAACTGGGAGATTGTGTGGCCTGCCACTCCGCGGCAGACGGTGCACCTCTGGCAGGCGGGCGGGAGCTGCTGACGCCGTTCGGGAAAATCTACTCCACCAACATCACTCCCGACAAAAATACGGGCATAGGCAGCTACAGCTTCGCGCAGTTTGACCGCGCCATGCGCAAGGGCGTCGCGGCCGACAGGCACCAGCTGTATCCCGCCATGCCGTATCCTTCCTACAGCCGCATGGCCGAAGCCGACATGCGCTCCCTTTTCGCCTTTCTACAGCAGGGCGTGGCGCCGGTCGCACGCGCCAACAAGCCGTCGGATATGCACTGGCCGTTCAGCATGCGATGGGGCCTTGCCCTGTGGAACTACGCCTTTCTCGACAACACCTTGTTTGCACCCGATGCGAGCCAGGGGGACAGCTGGAACCGTGGCGCCTATCTGGTTCAGGGGCTCGGCCATTGCGGCTCCTGCCATACGCCCCGTGGCCTTGCCTTCCAGGAAAAAGCCATGAGCGAGGCCAGCAGTTCTGGCATGCAATACCTTGCGGGAGAAACCGTGGAGAACTGGCGCGCCTTGAGCCTGCGCGACTTGTGGACCGTGGACGATACCGTGCAGTTGCTCAGGACCGGGCGCAACCGTTTCGCCACCGTGTCGGGCAATATGACGGAAGTCATTCAGCACAGCACCCAGCACTTCACGGATGACGACCTGCGTGCCGTGGCCGTCTATCTGAAAGCCCTGCCTGCTGCAGACGGTGGCAAGCCCCGCGCCTCGGCTGCGCCGATTGCATCCATGGCCGCCAAGCTGCCGGAGGCCTTGTACAAGTCCCGCGGGGGACTTGGCTATGTGCAATTCTGCGTGGACTGCCACCGCCTGGACGGAACCGGCGTTGCCGACATCTTTCCGCCCATGGCACAGAACCCGGCGATTTTGGCCGACGACCCGGCAACCCTGCTGCATGTGGTGCTCACCGGCGCCAGGACCGCGCAGACGGCGAGCCACCCCAGGGTCATGAACATGCCCTCGTTTGCGCAGCTGTCCGACAATGAGCTTGGCGAAATCCTGAACTTCGTGCGTGCAAGCTGGGGCAGCAAGACCGCCCCGGAAATCAGTACGTCCGATGTCAAGAAAATGCGCGAAAGTCTCAGTCCGAAGGTCGCACCCCACGCCGGCTTTGATACGCCCCGCCTGGCCAACATGCTGGACCGTCCCAATGCGGAGCAGCTGGTACGGGGCATGCGCCTGCATCTAGAAACCAAGGCACTGCTGCCGGACCATGTGGGCGGCGATCTCAACTGCACCAGTTGCCACCTGAATGCGGGCACCGTAGCCAACGGTTCACCTTTTGTGGGTGTGTCCGCGTTTTTCCCCAGCTACGTGCCGCGCTCCGGCCGAATCATCAGCCTTGCCGATCGCATCAACGGCTGCTTCAAACGCTCCATGAACGGCAAGCCCCTGCCTGTCGACGCGCCGGATATGAAAGCCATGGAGGCCTATTTAGAATGGATGAAGGGTGAGACCAAGCCCGGCGACAAAGTGGCAGGGCGAGGCGTTGGCAAGATGGACACCACCCTGGTCCCTAACACCGAAAACGGCAAGCGCATTTACGGCGAGCAGTGCGCACTCTGCCATGGCAAGGATGGCGAGGGCCTGAAATCGGCGGCGGGAAATATGGTTTATCCGCCGCTGTGGGGTGAGCAGTCTTTCAATATCGGCGCAGGACTTGCCAGGACGTTTACCGCAGCGGCATTCGTCAAACAGAACATGCCAATTGGCTTGAACGCGAAATTTCCGTTAGGGCAGGGCGGCCTGTCCGACCAGAAGGCCGTTGACGTTGCGGAATATTTCTCGCACATGCCGCGCCCGGACTTCCCGGATAAGGCAAAGGATTGGCCCAAAGACAAGAAGCCTGCCGACGCCCGCTATTGAACAGCTGCCCAAAGAGATTGGTGCAGCCGGGTTTGTGATTTCAAAGCTTGCGGCCATGCCGCTCATCAACAGGAGAAATATCCATGAAAAAAAATCGCATGCATTGGGCACTTCCACAGATGCAAAGGAATGAAGCCGGCCTGCTGGCGAGGGGGCTGCTGCTGGCCCTGTTGGCAGGCGTCGGCCCTGGCGTGGCCAGCTCGGCAGAGCGCCCGGTGGTGGATCTGCGCACATGGCCAACACCCGACATGGACCTCTCGAAGTTGCCGGACAATGAGCAGAGCCGCATGATCCGCCTGGGGCACGATTTGCTGACCAACACCTCGGAATACCTCGGCCCCGAAGTGCCCGATCACTCCAAACGCTACGCGGGCACCAACATGTCCTGCGGCAATTGCCACCGTGGCGCGGCGACCGTGCCCTATGCCGCACCCTTGATCGGTACCTATAGCGTCTACCCCCAGTTCCAGCCCCGCTTTGGAAAGATGGTGTCGCTCGAGAGTCGCATCAATTTGTGCTTTACGCACAGCCTGTCGGGACGTGCCATTCCCGAAGACTCGATCGAGATGAAGGCCTTCGTGGCATATATCGAATACCTCTCGCGCGGCGTGCCCAAGGGGGCCAAGCTGATCGGCGAAAAAGAAATGGTTGTGGAAGAACCGAAGCGGGCCGCAAACCTGGTGCGCGGTGAGGCGGTATTCAAGCAGCAGTGCGTTGCCTGCCACGGCGACAACGGCCTAGGCAAGCGCACCGGCACCGTGGGCGACCACAAGGGCTACCTCTTTCCGCCACTTTGGGGAGCAGATGCCACCAGCGAGTCGGCGTCCATGTTCCGCATCCTGTCGACCTTTCAATACGTCTATGTCAACATGCCCTTCGGACAGGCGAGCTGGGACCGCCCAGTCCTGTCGAAGGACGATGCCTACGACGTGGCAGGATTCGTCGTCTCGCATCCCCGCCAACCCAGGGAGGGTGAGGTGGCAAAGGACTTCTCCAATCCCCTCGACAAACCCGAAGATTTTCCATGGGGTCCCTATGTCGATTCCTTCAGCGAGACCCAGCACAAGTATGGTCCCTTTGACGTGATTCGCGCCGAGGATGCTGCTGCGCGGGAAAAAGCCAAATTGGAGAAAGAGGCCAAGGCCAACCTTACCTCGCCGCCCGCAGCTAGGTAAGACCATTTTTTCCCACGGTCGGGCGGCAACGCCTAGCCCTTGGGAAATAAATGCCACCGTCCAGGTTCAGCTGGGCACCCGGTCGCACCGATGGGCAATTCGGGACTAGTTCTGACTGTCCCCTTTGGAGCAACAATTCGATCTATCTGGATGTCCGTTTTGGGCACCCAATTGTCTTAGGGTCGCTGGTCTTGGCGAACAACTGCTCTCCTTGGTGCCCCCACTAAATGGCTGGGAATCTATCCAAATGCCTGCCGCTGGCTCAGCCAGACTGCAAGCAGTACAGTATTCATGTGTTTCTAATCCCGATTGCAACGCAGAGGATTGAGCCCCAAATTGCAATCCACGCTTACCACTTCCAATTTACACAACTGTAGTGAGCAAGCGCGGCTCCAGCTTACTTTTTACCAGGCGAACCTGCACCCATTCCACCACCCGCAGGGCCCGCCCCTGACCCAGCACCCATACCGCTCCGTGCGAAACCTGCACCAGCCCCTTGGGGCATGGCAGGCGGGTTAGTCGGCAGCGTTATGCCCTGTACCCTTGCGCGCTCTTGCATGAGCTTGTGGTGCTCCAGACGGTAGGCCTCGCGCTCCTCTACCGTCTTGAGACTGCGCATGTGGGTGCGGAATTCGTTGCGTTCAGCATCCGTCATCAGTTGGGAACCGAAGATCGGGTCTTGCAGCCGATCCTGATCGCGCGTTTGGTCCTGGGTTTTGCTTTGCACCTTATCCTGGGCGATTGCGCTATTACCTGCAATGGCCAAGGCCACTGCGGCAGTTGCAGCCCAAGCGAAACGTGAAAGTCGAAATTTGGTGTTGGTCATTTTGAACTCCATTAAGTAGAACCGATTAACACTGCATGCAAGTGGGGTTCGGCACATGCTGTTTCGCACGTTTTCTAATTTTCTGTGTCAGCAAAGTTGCTGTTTCCTTTCACCTTAAGCTGCCAATAAACGGCAAGCCCTTGGCGATTGTCATTACCGGTATGCCGGAACCGATTGATATTTCGCATTGCCACTGGTTTGAAGTGCAAATAAGGACCCTTGGGCATGCAACACCGACTTCAATGCCTGTAGCGGCCCGCCCCCCAGTAAACGATTCCAAACCCAAAGGAAATGGGCGGTTAAGCAAGTTCCAGATACACCGGCTGTGTCTGGAGCGGTGCCGCGAGTTGCGTCGTGTAACGCTTTCCTGCGTATTCGTAACCACGTTGCAGCCCACCACATGGTTCACGTACTGGGTGCGGACTTCTCAGCGCTGCACGTTTTCAAGGTGTTCCGCACTTTATCCTTCCACGAGGTCACCCACCACCGACGTGGAAAATAGGACTTGCCCCACTTCTTGGTCCAGCACGGCACCGGCGGCCGATACCAGACCGGGTGTGATCAGCATGACGTTAAAGGCGAACCGTGCAGGTTTCATGCCTTGCGTTCAATGAATGTCAGAGAGTAGAAAACTGCGCAGGACCTTGATGGTCCTGCACCTGCTGCAAAACGCACAACACTATGCAGATACCGCCCCGGTGGAACTGGTGGCGGTGCTGGCCAATGACGAATGCAGACTGGGGTGCTCGACCGTGGCCCCGGCATTGCAGCAGACCAAATATAGGCTATGTTCCTGCCCTTTCACCCCGCAGATGCTGCGCGCTGCCCGGCGAGTGGTGGCTCCGGTCTGGGCTTGGCTATTGTCAAGGAACTCGCACGCGCCAACGGCTGGACAGTCCACTTGTGTGCCCGACCGGGCGGTGGTTTGCAGGCCTGGATTGCCTTTCCTGCACAAGAGTACCGGGTGGCGGCCTGAGCGCTCAGTGCAAGAAGGACGATCCGCTGTTCATGGTCTCGACTTCCAAGCGTCCGGTACCACGTAAATCGAGCGACCCTTGCCGGGCACAACGATGCCGGACTTCACGGCACAGCCCAGTCTGCGCCAGGGCAAGCTGGTGCAGGTGCTGCCGCAATGGAAGTCGGTAGGCGCCTTTGCCGAAGCCATCTACGCCATATGCCCCTATTCGCACCATGTGCCGCTCGCTGTCACCGCGTTTGTCGGTAAACTGAGCAAGATTTTTTTTCCGGCAGCATTGATTTGCAGCCTCAGCCCTTGGCCAGCATCCACTCATGCGCCGGGTCGTTCTTGAAGACCCAGAAACGGTTCGGTCCCGCCATCACATTCAGGTAGTACAGGTCGTAGCCATGCGGCGCGGTGACCGGGTGGTAACCCTTGGGCACCATCACCACATCGTGGTCTTCCACGGCGCAGGCCTCGTCGAGGCTGCGGTCATCGGTGTATACGCGCTGGAAGGCAAAGCCCTGCGGCGGATTCAGCCGGTGGTAATAGGTTTCCTCCAGCAATGTCTCCACCGGGGGCTGCTCCACATCGTGTTTATGGGGCGGGTAACTGGAGCTGTGGCTGGCCGGTGTCATCACCTCCACCACCAGCAGGTGCGCGGCGCGCGGGTCGTCGTGCGGCAGGATGTCGCAGACATAGCGGGTGTTGGTGCCGGTTCCGCGCACGCTGCGGCGCATGGCGGACGAGTCGATCACGCTGACCTCGCCCGAGCCACCACCGCCGCTGCGACCGTTACCTCCGGGAGCCGTGCACAAGGCCACCTCGGCCACGGTCGTCGCACCGGGCACATTGCCCACCGTCACCGTCTTGCCGGCCGGCACATAGACAGCTGCGGGAGAGACCTCCTCAAACACGCTCTTGCGCATGCCGAGGTTCGCATAGGTCTTACCGTCCACGGTCACATCCACGGTGCCCGTGAGCACCACCAGACACAGTTCGCGGGTGCCGGTATCCACGGTTTCGCTCTCGGCCGGGTTCAAGCGCAAGGCCCTGAAGCCCACATGGGTCCAGCCCGCGCGCTCGGGGGTCACGTTGACGATTTCGCGGCCCGCAGGGGCCGACTTGGCAAGCAGGGGGCTGACCATGGTGATCCTTTAAGCGAGGCTGTCTACTAGGGTGCGCAGGGTCTCAAAACCCTTCTTGGCGTATTCATAGCTAGGGGCCACGGCCGGGTCCTGCTCGGCCTCCACCACCAGCCAGCCTTCATAGCCCGCGTTCTTTAACACGGTGAGCGCTGCCTTGTAGTCGATGCTGCCGTCGCCAGGCACGGTGAACGTGCCGTTGATCACGCCGTTCAAAAAGCTCCAGCTGTCGTTGCGGGCTTGTGCGATGACCGAGGCGCGCACATCCTTGCAATGCACATGCACCACGCGCTTCACATGCTTTTCCAGCAGGGTGACTGGATTGACCGCGCCACCAAAATAGGCGTGGCCGGTGTCAAACAGCAGGAACACCTTGGCCGGGTCGGTCAGGGCCATCAGCTTGTCCACATCGGCGGGCGACTCCACATAGGCGCCCATGTGGTGATGGTAAGCCAGCTTGATGCCATAGGTCTTGAGCAGGTGTTCGCCAAAGGCGTTCAGTCGTTCGGCATAGCCCTGCCACAGCGCGTCATTGGCAAAGGTGGGACGCTTGGACACGGGGGTGTCGATCTGGCCCTGCACGGTGCCGGCACATTCGCCGTACACCACCACCTTCACGCCGTTGTATTGCAGCTTGATGAGGTGCGCCTTGCAGCGTTCGATCTCGGCGGCCACGGCGTCGGCATTGCTTTGGCCAGGTTCCACCTCGGCCAGAAAACCGGAGTACCAGCCCGACACGCAGGCCAGGCCGAATTCATCCAGCTTGGCCTTCAGGCCGGGGCCATCCTTGGGGAATTTGTTGCCGAGTTCAAAGCCTTCGTAGCCGATTTCTTTGCCTTCTTTCAGTGCCAGCTCCAGCGGGGTTTCGCCGCCCAGCGAGGGCAGGTCGTCGTTCATCCAGGACAGGGGGTTGATACCGATTTGTACGTTCCAGGTCATGTGCGTTCTCTTTAAAAAATGGGGGTTGGTGTAGCTGCAAAAAAGCGTTGCTTCAAACGAGTCGGGTGCGCGTGTTGCAGGGCTGCGTTGTCTAAACGCGCTGGTCTATTTTCGCGCTCAGCAAACCGGCATAGGCCTGGTTCACCTCGGGACGTTCCGACACTTCAGGAATGCCCACTTCCCACCAGCAGCCACCCTCAGCCGTGGTGCGCTTGTGCGTGGTGTCTATCACCAGCAGCTGGGTGCGTTTGGCGACGCGGGCGCGCACCATGGCGGCCTTGAGTTCGGCCACGTCTTTCACATGCACCGCGTCGGCGCCCATGGAGGCCGCGTGCATGGCGAAGTCGATGCGGCTGGCTTCGCCGCCCTCGGGGATGCAGTCATCCAGCATGTTGTTGAAGCTTGCATTCCCGGTGGCGTTTTGCAGGCGCTGTATGCAGCCGTAGCCACGGTTGTCCAGCACCACCACGATCAGCTTCTTGCCCAAGAGCACGGAGGTTGCCAGCTCGGAATTCATCATCATGTAGGAACCGTCGCCCACCATCACAATCACCTCCTGCTCCGGGCGCGCCATCTTGGCGCCCAGTGCACCGGCGATCTCGTAGCCCATGCAGGAGTAGCCGTATTCCATGTGGTAATTGCCCGGCTTTGACGCACGCCAGAGCTTGTGCAACTCTGCCGGCAAGGTGCCGGCGGCGCAGACCACCACATCATTTTGGCCGCTGTCGCCGCCAAAGTCGTTCAGCGAGTCGCGCACCGCGCCCATCACTTCAGCGTCATAGGGCAAGGTGCCGGCTGAGGGCACGTTGGTCGTCAGCTCGGTGACCTTGGCGACCCAGCCTGCGGCCTCCACCTTGCAGCGCGCCGTCCACGCGGCATCGGCCTGCCAGCCGGTCAGTACGACGCTGAGCTGTTCCAGCCCGACGCGCGCATCGGCCACCAGCGCCGTGCCGCTCCACTTGCCCGCATCAAAGGGCTGCACATTCAGGCTCAAGAGTTTGGCCTCGGAAAACAGTGCGTGCGAGCCGGTGGTGAAGTCCTGCAGGCGCGTGCCGATTGCAAGCACCACATCGGCCTGGCGCGCCAGCGCGTTGGCCGCAGGGCCGCCGTCCACACCAATGGCACCGACATTGAGCGGGTGGTCCCAGGCGAGGGCGCTCTTGCCGCCATGCGACTCGACCACCGGAACGCCGAACGCTTCAGCAAAGGCACTTAAGGCCTCACAGGCCTGGCTGTAGAGAACACCGCCACCGGCCACGATCAGGGGCTGCTTGGCGGTCTTCAACAGGGCAACCGCACGGTTCAGTTCAAAGGCATCGGCGGGCGGACGGCGCAAGCGGATGACTTCCGGCTCGAAGAAGATGGCCGGGTAATCAAACGCATGGGCCTGCACATCCTGCGGCAGGGCCAGGCAGACCGGGCCGCAATTGGCCGGATCGGTCATCACCTGTATGGCGCGCGGCAATGCGGTCAGCAACTGCTCGGGACGGTTGATGCGGTCGAAGTAACGGGTGACGGGGCGGAAGCAGTCGTTGGCCGAGACATCGCCCTGCTGAAAGCTTTCCACCTGCTGCAGCACCGGATCAGGCGCGCGCGTGGCAAAGGTGTCGCCGGGCAGCAGCAGCAGCGGAATGCGGTTGACATGGGCCACGGCGGCGGCGGTGACCATATTGGTGGCGCCCGGGCCTATGCTGGAACTCACGGCCATCATGCGCTGGCGTGTATGCGCCTTGGCAAAACCGATGGCCGCATGGGCCATGCCTTGTTCGTTGTGGGCGCGGAAGGTTTGCAGCTTCTCACGTTCGGCCCATAAGGCCTCGCCCATGCCGGCCACATTGCCGTGCCCGAAAATGGTGAACACGCCACCGCAATAGGGCTGGATGCTGCCGTCTTCCATTTCTACGCGCAGCGCGGCCAGGTATTTCACCAGGGCCTGGGCCATGGTCAGTCGGATGGTTGTCATATGGTGTGTCCCTGCTGAAATTTTCAAGCGACCGCGCGGACCATGCTGCGGCGATTGCGCCAGGCATCCACCAGCACGGTGTAGTTGGCGGCCACGCGGCTCACAAATAGTGCGTCATCGATGGTGCCTTGCAGCCACGCCAGCGACTCGTCCATCCACAGGCTGCGGCCCACCATAAAACCTTTGACGATGGGATTGGTGGCATTGCGAAAGCTGTCCACCAGATGGGGGATGGGTTGGTTCAGGCCCAGGATCACGGCACCGCGGCAATGCGGGTCGCGCTCCTCCACCAGAACTTCCAGGCCTTGCCAGCCGGCTGCAGACATGGGCGCGAGCTTCCACCACTCGGGCTTGACGCCGATGTTGTAAAAGCGCTTGACTGCCCGTAGCACGGCGGCGTCTTCCTGGCCGGCGACGCTCAGCGCCCGGGGCAGGATGATTTCCAGCAGCAGCTCGTTGCCGCTGGCGCGCGTGGCTTCCCAGAGTTCCAGAACGGTCTGCTCCTGCTCCAGGCGCAGTGCGTAGTGATCGTCAGGGTGGTAATGCACTAGGCACTTCACTACCTGCTCGGTCGGCCAGTGGATGAGGGCGCTGCCAATGGAGCGTGTGCCGTCAAAACGCAGCGGGCGCGAGCCCGGCAGCTCGACCGGGCGGCCCACCCACCAGCCGCGGCCGGTGGCGCTGGCCAGGGCGTCGCGGCCATAGTCGCCGCCGTCAATCAGCACGCCGGTCTGGCCCTGCATCTGGCGATCGGTTTCCACCTGGGCAGCGGCCCGCACCAGCAGCTTTTTGAGGGCGGGAATTTTTGCATCGGAAACGCCAGCCGCACGCGCCATGTCATAGAACTGACTGCGGTGGTCAAAGGCCATGACGCAGAGCTCATCCCACTGCGGGCGCGCGGTGGTGACGCGGTGCAAATGAGCCAGCTGCAAGTCCGCATCCACCTTGGGGTTGCGGCTGCCGCCAAACCAATGTTGCAGCTCGGTGGGCGTGGGCATGGCCGCAGAGCAGGCATGGCGCGACACCACGATGGCGCCACAAGCATTGGCAATTTTGGTGGACTCGGCCCAGTCCTTGCCTTGCAAGAGCGTGGCCATCAGGCCGGACAAAAAGGCGTCACCGGCACCCAGCACATTCAGCACCTCGACGCGCTCACCGCGGTAGGTGGTTGCGTCGTCCATGTGGGCGGGAATGTCGCCTTCAATCACGCAACTACCCAGGGCGCCTCGTTTCACAACGAGCGTGGCTTTACTCAAGGCACGCACGGCCTTCAGGCTGGCAATGATGTCCTCAGGAACGCCGCCGGCGATAAAGAACTCTTCCTCGGTGCCCACCAATAAATCAAAGTGCGGCAGCATTTCCTGCAACTGCTGCGTTACATGGGCGTCGGCCACATAGCGGTTTTCACCGGCACCGCGACTGGTCAGGCCCCACAGCACCGGGCGGTAATCGATGTCAAGCACCCGCACCACGCCGTGCTTGGCAGCAAAGTCCAGCGCGGTCTGCGAGGCTTTGCGGGTGGTGGGGGTGGAAAGGTGCGTGCCGGTAATGGCCAGGGCGCGGCATTTGGCGATAAAGGCCTCGTCAATCAGCGCTGCATCCAGCGCCATGTCGGCGCAGTTCTCGCGCACAAACAGCAGGGGGAAGGTGTCGCGGTCCTTCAGGCCCAAGAGCACCAGGGCGGTCAGGCGCTGAGTGTCGATCTGCACCTGCGAGGTGTCGCAGCCCTCGGCTTCCAGCGTCTCGGTCAGGAAGCGGCCCATCTGCTCATCGCCCACGCGGGCAATCATGGCGCTGCGCATGCCCAGACGCGCCACGCCAAACGCCAGGTTGCCAGAGCTGCCGCCCAGGTACTTGGCCATGCTGCGGGCGTCCTCCAGCCTTGCGCCGAACTGCTGCGCATACAGGTCTACCGCCAGGCGCCCCAGGCAGGCAAGGTCAACGCTGCGACCGGCGGGGAAATTCAAGGTACTCATTGCGAGTGTTCCATCAATAGTGAGGTAAATCGGTGGTCGCGCATCCCCTGCGCATGCTGGCACAGGGCTTTTGACCTAGTGCGACTGAATGTAGATTATAAAGAAAAAGCTTTCTCTAGGTGTAATTACTTAGAAAATATTTTCCCTTTTTAGAAAAATTTGGCTATATTTACTGCGGTGGTGCAAAAACATTTCTAGCTTGTCCGCGCCGCATAACACTGTTTGCAAATTCGTTCGTTGACCCCATTCCATCTGGAGACATCATGAAAAAACTTCTGATCGCTGCTGCCGTATCTGCCACCTTGCTGGCCCCCATAGCTGCCCATGCACAAAAAATCGGTCTGGCCATGGCCGAACTCGACACCTTCCTGACCATCCTGAAGAACGGTACCGTGGACGCTGGCAAAAAGGCCGGCGCTACCGTGCAAGTGGAAGATGCCGGCGGTGATGTGGGCAAGCAGCTCAGCCAGATCCAGAACCTGATTGCGCAAAAGGTCGACGCCATCATCGTCAACCCGGTGGACACCGATGCCACGCCCAAGATCACCAAGATGGTGACCGATGCCAAGATCCCGCTTATCTACGTGAACCGCAAGCCGGTTGACTTTGAAAAGCTGCCGGCTGGCGTGGCCTTTGTGGCTTCCGACGAAAAAGTGTCAGGCACCCTGGAAACCAAGGAAGTTTGCCGCCTGCTCAAGGGCAAGGGCGACATCCTGGTGCTGATGGGTGAGCTCTCCAACGAAGCCGCCCGCACCCGCACCAAGGACATCGAAGAAGTCATCGCCACCAAGGAATGCAGCGGCATGAAGATTGTGGACAAGCGCGAAGGCAAATGGGACCGCACCAAGGCACAGGACATCATGACCAACTGGCTGTCCTCCGGCGTGAAGTTTGACGCCGTCATCGCCAACAACGACGAAATGGCCGTGGGCGCCATCAATGCCCTGAAGGCTGGCAAGAAGTGGACTGCTGCCACCATCGTTGCCGGTGTGGACGCAACACCTGACGCACTGGCTTCCATGAAGGCCGGCGACCTGAAGGCCACCGTGTTCCAGAACGCCGCCGGTCAAGGTGCTGGCGCTGTGGACGCTGCCCTCAAGCTGATCAAGAAGCAATCGGTTGAGCGCTTTGTCAATGTGCCTTTCGAGTTGGTGACACCTGCCAACCTGAGCAAGTACACCGGCAAGAACTAAGCCGCAAGCGACAGCGAGTCTTTGCAATACAGGCCCTGCGGGGCTTGTATTGCCTTTCCCCGTTTTACACGAGACCTTCCATGCCTGAATCAGCCACCGCATTGCAGCCTGCGAGCGCAGCGGAGCCGCCGCTGCTGGAAATCCACGGAATCCGCAAGGGCTTCCCCGGCGTGGTCGCCTTGGACAATGTCGGCTTCAAGCTGCGCGCCGGCACCGTGCACGCCCTGATGGGCGAGAACGGCGCGGGCAAATCCACGCTGATGAAGATCATTGCCGGCATCTACATGCCGGACCGGGGTGACATCAGCCTCAAGGGCCAGAAGATCACGCTGAAGTCGCCGATCGACGCGCTGAATCAGGGCATCGCCATGATTCACCAGGAATTGAATCTGATGCCGTTCATGACGGTGGCAGAAAACGTCTGGATCACCCGCGAACCCAAAAACCGCTTCGGCTTTGTGGACCACGCCGCCCTCTACCGCCAGACCGAAGCACTGTTCAAGACGCTCAACATCGACATCGACGTGCGGGTCGAAGTGCAGACCCTGTCGGTGGCGAATCGCCAGATGGTGGAAATCGCCAAGGCCGTGTCCTACAACTCCGATGTGCTGATCATGGACGAGCCCACCTCGGCCCTGACCGAGAAGGAAGTGGCCCACCTGTTTGCCATCATCCGCACCCTGCGCGCGCAGGGCAAGGGCATCATCTACATCACCCACAAGATGAACGAGCTGTTCGAGATCGCTGACGAGTTTTCGGTGTTCCGCGACGGCAAGTACATCGCCACCAAACTCTCTTCTGAAGTGACCCGCGACGACATCATCAAGATGATGGTGGGCCGCGAAATCACCCAGATGTTTCCCAAGCTGGAAGTGCCGATTGGCGAGGTCGTGCTGTCCGTCAAGAACCTGTGCCTGGACGGTGTGTTTAGCGACATCAGCTTTGATGTGCGCGCCGGTGAAATCGTTGGCATGGCCGGACTGGTCGGCTCGGGCCGCTCGAATGTGGCCGAGGCCCTGTTCGGCGTGACCCCAGCGACGTCAGGAACCATCACCATCAATGGAAAGCAGGTTGTGATGCACAGCCCGGCCGTGGCCCTGGCCGAAGGCATGGCCTTTCTGACCGAGGACCGCAAGGAGACCGGCTGCTTCCTGGGTCTGAACATCCAGGAAAACATGGACAGCGCGGTGCTGAATCAACGCTACGTGAAGAACGGCTTTGTGCAGAACAAGCAGCTCAACGCCGACTGCATCGCCATGGCCCAGCGGCTGCGCGTGAAGACCCCCGGAATGGACGAGATCATCCTGAACCTGTCGGGCGGCAACCAGCAAAAGGTGCTGGTAGGACGCTGGCTGCTGACCAACCCCAAGATCCTGATTTTGGATGAACCCACACGCGGCATTGACGTAGGCGCCAAGGCCGAAATCCACCGTTTGGTGTCCGAGCTGGCGGGGCAGGGCGTGGCGATTCTGATGATCTCGTCGGAAATGCCCGAGGTGCTGGGCATGAGCGACCGCATCGTCGTGATGCACGAAGGCCATGTGTCCGGCATCCTCGACCGCAATGACGCAGACCAGATTTCCATCATGGACCTGGCAGCCAAATAATTTGACCCAAAAAAGCATGACCATGACTATCTCCAACGCCACAAACGCACCTGCATCCCGCGCGCCCTCGGTGGGAACCAGCACGAAATTCAAGTGGCCGCCCGAGGCCAGCATCCTGATGGTGTTGGTCGGCATCAGCCTGTTCTTCGAAGCCCTGGGCTGGTACATCAACGGACAGAGCTTTATCTTCAACAGCGAGCGTCTGCAAATCATCATCCTGCAGATGTCGGTGGTAGGCATCATCGCGGTGGGCGTCAACATGGTCATCATCACCAGCGGCATCGACCTGTCCTCCGGCTCGGTGGTGGCGGCCACGGCGGTGGTGTCGGCCAGTCTGGCCCAGGTGTCGGACTTTCCGCGCGCCGTGTTCCCGGCGCTGACCGACCTGCCCGTGATCTGGCCGATTCTGGCCGGTATGACGGTGGGCCTGTTGATCGGTCTGCTCAACGGTTCGCTGATCGCCTTCACCGCCATCCCGCCCTTTATTGCCACGCTGGGCACCATGGTGGCAGCGCGCGGCTTTGCCAAATGGTTTACCGGTGGTATGCCGGTTTCCATGCTGACCGATGACTTTGCCGCGATTGGATCTGGCGCGAATCCGGTCTACATCTTTTTGGTGATTGCCGCGATCTTTCACATCGTTCTACGCTACACCCGCTTTGGCAAGTTCACATATGCCATCGGTGCGAATCGCCAGGCGGCACGCGTCTCCGGCATCAATGTGAACCGCCATTTGGTCTACATCTACACCATCGCCGGTCTGCTTTCCGGTATTGCCGGCAGCGTCACAGCGGCCCGCGCCATTTCCGGCCAGTCTGGCATGGGCGTGATGTACGAGCTGGATGCGATTGCCGCCGTGGTGATTGGCGGCACCTCGCTGGTGGGCGGCCTGGGCCGCATCACCGGTACCGTCATCGGCGTGCTGATCCTGGGCGTGATGATGTCGGGCTTTACCTTCATCCGCATAGACGCCTACTACCAAGAAATGGTAAAGGGCGCCATCATCGTCGCCGCAGTGATTGCCGACCAGTACCGCAACAAGAAGCGCGGCCGCTGAGGTTTTTCAGCTGCGCCTCAGGCGTGCCTGCCACCCCGCGGCACCGAGAGCTTGGTCGGCCTAATCTGGATTTGCAGGCCGCGCAAGCCAGGGACTTTGTGGGCCGCGCGCTCAACCTGGAAGCGCGTTTGGTGGGTGTCAACCTCACCAATTAAGGTCACCATGCCATTGTCTACATGCACTTCGATATCGGATACATCGACTGAGGGAATGGCATCAAAGCGTTCCATCAAATCGGTCATCAGTTCGGCGTCAGTTCGCATACTTTACCTTCCTGTGTTAGTGCCCGCGCCAAGGCGTTTTTGTGTTGGATGCGCGATGTGAACTGTAGGTATTGCGGGCGATTGGCATGTTGCGAATTCACAAAATTGGGCATGGACTGCATGGCCAGCATTCGGGCTAATGGACACTGCAAGTGTCAATATCTCCCTACAGACAATTGTCTTTTGGATTACTACATTAGGGCCACGGCGCTGGTATTTGTACCCGCCGGGTACACGGTGCTGGGGATAACAAGAATGAAAAATCAAACCATGCTCGATACCACGGTCTCGGACTATTCTTTAGCGCGCATGTCGCGCCAGGCATTGCAAATGCAATCGGACTGGGCCACCTTGGGTGAAGTGATCAAACTACTTCAGTACGATGGCCATTGCAGTGCCCCCACGGATATTCCGGAGTTCCGCCGCCGTCGCGTACACGCCGGCCAGTCGGTCTTTGTAATGGGACAGGAGTTCGGGGGTATTTATGTAGTGCGTTTCGGTGCCCTCAAAACGGTGCTTACGCAGGCCGATGGCAGTGAGCACGTCATTGCATTCTCGCTTCAGGGCGACCTGCTGGGTGCAGAAGGTGCGTGCAAGCAACATTATTGGTGCGAGACCTTCGCGTTGACAGAATGCGAGGTCATTCGATTGCCGACCGACGACTACTTCTCACCTGGGCGTGCGGGAGACGGGATCGAGCACATGATTTACTGGGCCATCAGCCGCGAGGTTGCCCGTCGCCAAAGTTGCCACGCCATCACGCACGCGGCCAAATCGGAGGTGCGAGTGGCGCGCTTTTTGGCAGGTCTTTCAGAACACCATGCCGCTCAGGGCTTGTCGCCGCGGTGCTTGCGCCTGCCGATGACGCGTCGCGATATCGGAAGCTACATGAGCGTGACCTTGGAGACCGTCAGCCGCGCCTTGTCTGCCTTGAGTCATCTCGAGATTATCGAAGTTTCCAACCGAGACATCACGATTCTAAATATGGAAGCGCTGGTGCATTACGAAGGCTGATGAACTAAGCGGTGAAGTTCCCAAGATCCGCTGATCTTGGGAACTAAGGAGATCAGACCGCTGAGCGAAGTTTTGCTTGCGCTGTGAAGCTCAGGCGAGATACTTGCCACCGTTGATGGAGAGCGTGGCGCCATTGATGTAGCCAGCGCCATCCGCCACGAGAAAGACCACACCGCGGGCGATCTCGGCTGGCGTAGCCAGACGCCCACAGGGTACAGACTTCAGCACTTGAGCCATCACCTCCGGGCTGAGTCCAGCCACCATGGCGGTGTCGGTATAGCCCGGAGCAATAGCATTGGCCGTGATGTTGCGTGCCGCGCCCTCCAGGGCCAAGGACTTGGTCAGGCCAATCAAGCCGGCCTTGGCTGCGGCATAGTTGGTCTGCCCCGCCTGACCAGAGAGACCATTGACCGAGCTGACGTTGACGATGCGCCCGAAGTGCCGCTCACGCATACCCTCAATCACCGAGCGGCACATATTGAAACAGCCACTCAGGTCCACATCGATCACCTCCCGCCACTGCCATTCCGTCATCTTATGCAGCATCGCATCGCGCGTGATACCAGCGTTGTTGACCAGTACCTCCACCGGACCCAGCGCCGCCTGCACAGATGCGATGCCGTCGCGGCAGGCCTGCAGATCGGCCACATTCCAGGCAAAAGTCTTGATGCCGGTGCGTGCCTCGAACCGATGTGCAGCTTCGATGTTGTGCCCATAGTTGGCGGCCACACGGTAGCCAGCCGCGAGCAATGCCTCGGAAATGGCGGCACCTATGCCAACCGTTCCGCCTGTGACCAAGGCCACGCGTGAAGTGCTGCCCATGTTTGAATTCCTTTCTGCTCTCACCGCCATATCCGCCATTTTTTGCAGGCAACGGGCTTGCGCGACTTGCGAATTCACAAAAGCGAAGGCACGGAATAGCAAGCCATGGGAAGGGCTTCGTGCCCAGCAGTTCGCGCCTTAAAATTCCCTACATGACTTCTTCAATTGCCGCACCCCTTACCACCCACGACTCCACCCGCATTGATGACACGCGCATAAGCGCGGTGCGGCCGATGATCACGCCCGCGCTGCTGGAAGAAAAGCTGCCCATGCCGCAAGCAGCGCAGTCCTTAGTAGAGAGCAGCCGCGCCGCCATTTCGCGCGTACTGCATGGTGCGGACGACCGGCTGATCGTGGTGGTGGGCCCCTGCTCCATCCACGACCATGCACAGGCCATGGAATACGCCCGGCAGCTAAAAACACAGGCGGAGGCGCTGAAGGACGATCTGCTGGTGGTGATGCGCGTGTACTTCGAGAAGCCGCGCACCACCGTAGGCTGGAAGGGCTACATCAACGATCCGCACCTGGACGGCAGCTTTGCCATCAACCAGGGCCTGGAGATGGCCCGCCGCCTGATGTTGGACATTCTGGAACTCGGCCTGCCCGTGGCCACCGAATTTTTGGACCTGCTCAGCCCACAATTCATCAGCGAACTGGTGAGCTGGGGCGCCATCGGCGCGCGCACCACCGAGAGCCAGAGCCACCGCCAACTCGCCAGCGGTCTCTCTTGCCCGGTAGGCTTCAAGAACGGCACCGACGGCGGCCTGAAAGTCGCCAGCGATGCCATCCAGGCGGCGCAGGCCGCACACGCTTTTATGGGCATGACCAAGATGGGCCAGGTGGCAATTTTCGAGACCCGTGGCAACAACGACTGCCATGTGATCCTGCGCGGCGGCAAGCAGACCAACTATTCGAAGGCCGATGTGGACGCAGCCTGCGCGCTGCTCAAGGGTGCAGGGTTGCGCGAGCAGGTGATGGTCGATGTGAGCCACGCCAACAGCAGCAAGCAACACCAGCGCCAGATCGTGGTGGCGGCCGATGTGGCGGCGCAAATCGCGTCCGGTGATAGCCGCATCACCGGCATCATGATCGAGAGCCATCTGGAAGAAGGGCGCCAGGACATCACGCCCGGTGTGCCGCTCAAACATGGTTTATCGGTGACGGACGCCTGCATCAGCATGGTGCAGACTATTCCGGTGCTGGAAGAGCTGGCGGCGGCGGTGCGTACACGCCGCGCCAGTTGATTCCTATTTCTTCTTGTTGTAAACGTCCACACACACCGCCGCCAGCAGCACCAAGCCCTTGATCACCTGCTGGTAGTCAATGCCGATGCCCATGATGGACATGCCGTTGTTCATCACGCCCATGATGAAGGCGCCGATCACCGCGCCCAGCACCTTGCCCACACCACCCGAGGCGGAAGCGCCGCCGATAAAGCAGGCGGCGATCACGTCCAGCTCAAAGCCGAGACCGGCCTTGGGGGTGGCGGTGTTCAGGCGCGCCGCAAAGATCAGGCCGGCCAGCGCCGACAGCATGCCCATGTTGATGAAGGTGTAGAAGGTCAGGCGTTCGGTCTTGATGCCCGAGAGACGCGCTGCCTTCTCGTTGCCACCCAGCGCGTAGATGCGCCGTCCTAAGGTGGTGCGCGAGGTGACAAAGTCATAGATGAGCATCAAGAGCAGCATGACGATCAGCACGTTCGGCAGGCCCTTGTAGGAAGCCAGCATGTAGCTAAACGCCGCAATCATGCTGGCGAACACCAGGTTCTTCACCATGAACAAAATGGCGGGCTCGCTCTCCATGCCGTGCTTGACGCGCTCGGCGCGTCCGCGCACCTTGCTCACCAGCAGCACCAAGGCCATCAGGATGCCAGCAACCAGCGAGGTGACACGCAGAGTTTCGCCGTGAAAAGGGTCCGGGATAAAGCCGGTGCTCAGCAGTTGGAAGGTGTCGGGAAAGGGTCCTACGGACGAGCCTTCCAGCACGGCCAGTGCCAGCCCCTTGAACACCAACATGCCGGCCAGCGTGACGATAAAGGACGGAATTTTGTAGAAGGCCACCCAATAGCCTTGGGCTGCGCCAATCACGCCGCCAAGTATCAGACAGAGGATGGTGGCGACGACAAAGTGCACACCGTGGTTGACCATCAGCACCGCGGCCACTGCTCCGACAAAACCGCTGACGGAGCCCACCGACAAGTCGATGTGGCCGGACACAATCACCAGCAACATGCCCAGCGCCATCACAATGATGTAGCTGTTTTGCAGGATCAGGTTGGTCAGATTGAGCGGCTGGAACAGTGTGCCATCGGTCTCAATCTGGAAGAACACCATGATCACGACCAGCGACAGCAACAGTCCATATTCGCGCAAATTATTTTTCAGAAAGCTACCACCGCCAGCGGCTTCCTTCGCATCGGTTTCTACAGTTTGGGTTACCATTTTTAGTTCACTCCTGATGTCACGATAGATCGCATAATTTTTTCCTGGGTGGCCTCGGCGGCCGTGAATTCGGCAACAAACTTGCCTTCGTTGAGAACGCAGATGCGGTCGCACATGCCCAAGAGTTCGGGCATCTCACTGGAGATCATCAGCACGCACTTGCCCTCGGCTGCCAGCTGCGCAATGATGGTGTAAATCTCGTACTTTGCGCCGACGTCGATGCCGCGCGTCGGCTCGTCGAGGATCAGCACCTCGGGGTCGGAAAACAGCCATTTGGCCAGCACCACTTTTTGTTGGTTGCCGCCCGACAGGTTGACCGTGCGCGCAAACACATCGGGGCTGCGGATGTTGAGTTTGCGGCGGTAATCCTCGGCCACATTGAACTCACGTCCTTCGTCGATCACGGCGTTAGTAGAAACCGCGTTCAGATTGGCCAAAGTGGTGTTCCAGGCAATGGTTTCGTCCAGCACCAGGCCGTAGCCCTTGCGGTCTTCGGTGACGTAGGCGATGCGGTTATTGATGGCTTTTTGCACCGTGCTGGTGTCGACCTTTTTGCCGTGCAAAAATACTTCACCGCTGATGTCTCGTCCGTACGTTTTGCCGAAGATGCTCATGGCCAGCTCGGTGCGTCCGGCGCCCATCAGTCCGGCAATACCGACGATCTCGCCACGCTTCACATGCAGGTCCACGCCCTTGATGACAACGCGCTCGGGGTGCACCTCGTGGTGCACCTTCCAGTTTTTCACCTCGAACACTTTACCGCCAATGTCGGGCCTGCGCTTAGGGTAGCGGTCGGCCATTTCGCGGCCCACCATGTGGCGGATCACGGTGTCTTCGCTGATCTTGCCTGAGGTGCAGTCCAGCGAGGCGACGGTTGCGCCATCGCGCAGCACGGTGATGCTGTCGGCCACCTTGGAAATTTCATTAAGCTTGTGCGAGATCAGAATGCAGGTAATGCCCTGGCGCTTGAGCTCCAGCAGCAGCTCCATCAGCGCGTCGCTATCGGTCTCGTTCAGGCTGGCGGTGGGCTCATCCAAAATCAGCAGTTTGACTTCCTTGGACAGGGCCTTGGCGATTTCAATCAGCTGTTGTTTGCCCACACCCAGGTTGGTGATCAGCGCGTTGGGCGACTCCTTCAACCCCACTTTTTTCAGTAGGGCCTGCGTCTTCACAAACGAGGTGGTCCAATTGATGATGCCGCCCGTGGCCTGTTCGTTGCCCAGAAAAATGTTCTCGGCAATCGACAGCAGGGGCACAAGTGCGAGCTCCTGGTGGATGATGATGATGCCCTTGTGCTCGCTGTCGGCAATGCCCTTGAAGTGGCAGTCCTGACCTGAAAATTTGATCTGGCCTTCGAAGTCGCCATCCGGATAGACACCGGAGAGCACCTTCATCAGCGTCGATTTGCCGGCGCCGTTTTCGCCCACGATGGCGTGGATCTCGCCCGGCTGGACGCTCAGGTTGACGTTGCTTAAAGCGCGCACGCCGTGGAACGACTTTTTGATTCCACGCATTTCAAGAATGGGTTCTGCCATGGCCTTGCCTGCCTTTTGCTTATTGAAATAAAAAAGGCCCTGTGCAACTGCGCACAGGGCCTTTGACTGTAGCCCCAATAAGCAATTACTTGAGCTGTTCTTCCTTGATGTAGCCGCTGCCGATCAGGACTGCCTTGTAGTTGGAGAGATCCACCGGTACGGGCTTGAGCAGGTAAGAGGGCACGACCTTGACCTTGTTGTTGTAGGTCTTGGTATCGTTGATCTCGGGTGTCTTGCCGGAGAGCACTGCGTCCACCAGATTGGCCGTGACCTTGGCCAGTTCGCGGGTGTCCTTGAAGATGGTGGAGTACTGTTCCTTGCGGATGATGGACTTCACCGAAGGCACTTCCGCATCCTGTCCGCTCACGAAGGGGAAAGGCTGCTTGGGTGAACCGTAGCCCACGCCCTTGAGCGAGGACAGAATACCGATGCTCAGGCCATCGTAGGGCGACAGCACCGCGTCCACGCGCTTGTTGCCGTAGTAGGCGCTCAGCAGATTGTCCATGCGGGCCTGGGCCACGGCACCATCCCAACGCAGGGTGGAAACCTTGGTCATACCGACCTGCTTGCTTTGAACAACCAGTTTGCCCTTGTCGATGTAGGGCTGAAGCACGGACATGGCGCCGTCGTAGAAGAAGAAGGCGTTGTTGTCATCCGCCGAGCCTCCGAACAATTCGATATTGAACGGACCCTTGCCTTCTTTCAGGCCGAGCGCTTTTTCCAGTGACTGGGCTTGCAGCACGCCGACCTGGAAGTTATCAAAGGTGGTGTAGTAATCGACGTTCTTGCTGCCCACGATCAGGCGGTCATAGGCCACGACCTTGATGCCCTTGTCGGCGGCTTTTTGCAGCGCGTTGGAGAGTGTGCTGCCATCGATGGAGGCAATCACCAGAACCTTCACGCCCTTGGTGATCATGTTCTCGATCTGGGCCAACTGGTTGGGGATGTCGTCGTCGGCGTACTGCAGATCGGCCTTGTAGCCCTTGGCGGCTAGGGCGGCAACCATGCTGTTGCCATCGTTGACCCAGCGGGTGGAGGTCTTGGTGGGCATGGCAACGCCCACGGTGCCCTTGTCCTGTGCCTGCGCCACGGGTGCGATAAGCGAAAAACCGAGTGCCAGACCAGCGGCCAATGCTTTGAGGGTGTATCTACGTGCGTTCACTGAATGTCTCCTGATTGTTTGGATGTTCTTTGCCGGGCGGCCAAAGATGCTGCATCATATGAAGACCATTGATAATCTTCCAATCGAGATTAAGGCACTTTAGATAGCAAAACGCAGATTGGTAATTACCCTTGATCAACTACAACCACTGGTTTATCCGAGCCCGGCTCAAGACCCGCCAGCTGCTACTGCTGGTGGCGCTGGCCGAGGAGGGCAACATCCACCGTGCCGCCCAGGTGCTGAGCATGAGCCAACCGGCTGCCAGCAAGCTCCTGAAGGATCTGGAGGACGTGCTGGAGGTGTCGCTGTTCGAGCGCCTGCCGCGCGGCATGCGCCCCACCTGGTACGGCGAGACCATGATCCGCCATGCGCGGGTCGCCCTCGCATCACTGAATCAGGCGCATGA
>Ga0118677_10001246_pt3 | contig 28492 bp, 23 predicted proteins | sample AliMusrvi5mmetaG_FD_86154 | JGI IMG/M metagenome (GOLD analysis project Ga0118677, IMG submission 86154) | reverse complement strand
CGACGCCCTCGGCGGAAAATGCGGCCTCTGCGAGTACCGCAGCGTTTGCGGCGGCTCTCGCTCCCGGGCCTACGGTGTTTACGGCGATCCGCTGGCCGCCGACCCCGCTTGCAACCATTTGCCTCACGGCCACCCCCAAGCCGCCTGCTAATATCCCTCTCCCAATAATAATCCGATGATCAATCTAACAAAATTATGGACCGGTGTGGCGCAGCCCGCCGATGGCTTGCGGTATGGACACGGCGAAGGCGCACAAGTGGCGGCACGCGGCCGCAAGCCGATCGTGGTGTGGAACATCACCCGAACCTGCAACCTTCGCTGTGTGCATTGCTACTCGGATTCCAACGCCCAGCAGTATCCCGGCGAGCTCGATTGGGAGCAAATGCAGGCCGTGGTGGCGGATCTCGCTGCCTATCAGGTCCCGTCGCTCCTGTTTTCCGGCGGCGAGCCGATGATTCACCCACGGTTTTTCGACCTCGTGGACCTGTCCACCGCCGCCGGCCTCAAGCTAACCATCTCCACCAACGGCACCTTGATCACCCCTGAGAAGGCCGCCTTGCTGAAAGCCGCCAACGTCGCTTACGTCGGCATTTCGCTCGATGGCATCGGCCCCGTCCACGATGAATTCCGCCGCAAGGAAGGGGCCTTCGATGCCGCAGTGCGCGGCTTCAAACATTGCCATGAAGTGCAGCAAAAAACCGGCCTGCGCCTCACCCTCACCCGCCATAACGTCGAGAACATCGAGCAAATCCTTGATTTCATCGAAGACCAGCAAATCCAGCGTGTCTGTTTCTATCACTTGGTGCCGGCTGGCCGCGGCAGCGAACTGCAAGTGCTAGAACCCGAGGAAGCCCGACATGCCCTCGACACCCTCATCGCCCGCGTCGAAGCCTGGCACAAGCAAGGCATCGACCGTGAATTGCTCACCGTGACCCAACCGGCGGACGGACCCTATCTGTTGGTGCGGATGCAGCGCGAGAATCACCCGAATTTGGAGGAAGCCACCCGCTTGCTGGCGTGGAATGGCGGTGGGGCTAACAGCTCTGGCCGCGGTATCGCCAATATCGATACCCGCGGCGACGTCCATCCCGACCAATTCTGGCAGGATATGTTGTTAGGAAACGTCAAGCAAATGCCTTTCTCCCAAATCTGGGATGGTGCCAACCCCGGCTCCGCAGACATTCTCGCCTCGATCCGCTCCATCGGTTTGCTCTCCCTCGAAGAACGCCAGGCACGCATGAGCGGCCCCTGTGCCGAGTGCAAGTGGTTCAGCATCTGCGGCGGCGGCTTCAGAACCCGCGCCGCCTTTGCCAACTACGGCAGCCTCTGGGGCTCTGATCCCGGCTGCTACCTGCGCCCTGAGGAAATCCGCGCCTGATGCAGAAAACAGAATAGCAGAAAACGCGGAATAATTTCCGGGCAGTCGGTTGAATTTTTGATAAATGGCCGTTGCCAGAGATATATTCCATGCTTATGCAAGGCGCATGACACTGCTTGCCGACAACTCCCTCATCCTCCTCAAAACCCAAGAACTCTGCGCCGCAATCGCTGGAGACCCAACGTTCCTGCAATTTCAAACGCGCATCGAAAAGTTTCTGGATGATGACGCGGCCCGTGCCCAATACAAAGGCACCCATGAGATGGGGGAGAATCTCCATCAAAAGCAACACGCCGGCCTTGAGCTTGGCTCTGAGGAGATCAAGGCCTTTGAAGAGGCTCGCGACGCGCTGTTTGAAAACGCTGTCGCCTGTGAGTTCATGGATGCTCAGCGTGCCTTGGAAACCCTCCGCAAACAAATCACCAAACACATCGGCATGACCCTCGAACTCGGCCGAGTCCCCACTGCCGATGATCTCACCGAATCCTCTGGCGGCTGCTGCGGCGGTGGCGGTGGCGGTTGCGGTTGCCATGACGGCGAGGACGGCCACGGTGGTGGTGGCGGTGGCTGCTGCGGTGGCGGTGGCGGCGATGACGATCACGGCCATGATCACGGTCATGGCGGTGGTGGTTGCGGCTGCCACTGAGAGCGCGGCCACATCTGAGGAGTCTTGTAGCGGCGTGTCTGTGACCGCCGAAGTGCCAATGAGGTGCCCCTTGTCGAGGCGGCGGGTTCATTGGAGATTCATGGGCATCGGCGGTCATAGACACGTCGCTACAATCCTATAAATACTTGCGCGGCTCCTGAGCTTCACAGCGATTTTTTTCAACATGGCACGGTGATTGCTTACCTTCTCCGTCGATCATGTTTCCCTTCTCCGCCCGCCGCGTCGCTTTGTGCGCCAGCTTGCTGCTCCGGTTTGCCCTGTCGGTGGTGACTTGCGGGACGCTCGCCGCCGGGATCAATCCGCCGGTACGCGAGACGATTGCCGCGGCGGTCACTGCCGGTACCCCGGACGAGCAGCGCGAGATCATCCTTACGCTCAAATCAAACCCGACGCCAGAAGCCATCTCGTGGCTGAACAAGTGGAAGGAAGGGGCCATTTTCCTGAATCAGGACGATGCCGGTTCGGCCACCGCACTGCTGTTGACTGGTGCGCCGGATGCTGACGATAGTTATGCCACGATCAAGCTGAGTGATGGCAAACCGATGCTTGCGGCGGATGGCAGCCCGGTGCGGATCAATCCGAAGACCGTGGATTTTGCGGATACCGACTCTGGATTGCGGCGGGCGATGAAAGAGGTGGCGGATCTTGCGGCGCTGGCCGACCCAGATCCGGAGAAGCGAATCCGCGCAATCCAGGATTCGGCCATCGGCCAGAACCCGGACAAATTGCCGGCCCTGGAAGCTCTGAAAAGATTGGAAAAAAATCCCAAGGCGCAGCGGGCACTTGATGAAAGCATGGCAATTATCCAGCTCACGTCCTCGGAACCCGCGCAACGCATCGAGGCATGCAACACGCTTGGCAGCCTCCGCTCGCTCGCCGCCCGTGACATCATCAAAGCGATGGTGTCGGACAGCGATGCCGAGACCGACAAGGAAACCCGGAGTGCCGCGAATCACGCTCTAACGGAAATTGAGACCCATATTGCCGCCATCAACGCCGTCGGCACCGCGTTCCGGGGATTGTCGTTAGGCTCGGTGCTGTTGGTGGTGGCCATCGGACTGGCGATCACGTTTGGCTTGATGGGCATCATCAACATGGCCCATGGCGAACTCATCGCGGTGGGTGCCTACACGACCTATATCATCCAAAACGTCTTCGCCTCAGGCTTGAAATTGTCCCCCTTCGGCGTCTCCATCGCCATCCCGGGCCTCAATCTTCAGTCCGGTGCCAACCTCTACTTCGCCGTTGCCCTGCCCGCCAGCTTCTTGGCGGCCGCACTCGTCGGCCTGCTTCTGGAACGCACGGTCATCCGCTTCCTCTACCGCCGACCTCTCGAAAGCCTGTTGGCCACTTGGGGGATCTCATTGGTTCTCCAACAATTGTTCCGGCTCATTTTTGGTGCGAACAACGTCCAAGTCAACAGCCCGCTCTGGCTATCAGGAAACTGGACGATCAACGACGTGGTGTTTGGTTGGAACCGGGTATTCGTGATTGTTTTCGCGGTGGCGATCATCGCCGTCACTTGGCTCGTGATCAACAAAACCCCGCTCGGCCTGCTCATCCGCGCCGTCATGCAAAACCGCAACATGGCCGCCTGCATGGGCATCCGCACCGAGCGCGTCAACATGCTCACCTTCGCCTTCGGCTGTGGTCTTGCGGGTCTCGCCGGGGCGTTTCTATCCCAGATTGGCAACGTCGGGCCATCGCTTGGGCAGAACTATATTGTTGATGCCTTCATGACGGTCGTCGTCGGTGGTGTGGGCAACATTCTTGGAACTGTCATCAGTGCGCTGGGCATCGGAGTGGCCGATCAGACGTTGCAACAATACCTTGGCAATCCGGTGACCGGAAAAATCCTGGTGCTCGGAGCTATCATCCTGTTTTTGCAATGGCGGCCCGCCGGCCTGTTTGTCACCCGTTCCCGCAGCCTCGATTGACCGATGACCTCCAACCCGATTAGCAGCCGCATCCACGGCCCGATTTTGCTCGTAAGCGCCGTATTTCTGGTGGTGGTGATGCCATGGCTCAACAGTTGCGGGCTCATCGCTGACTTCACACTCAACCTGTGGGGGAAATACCTATGTTATGGAATCATGGCGGTGGCCATCGACTTGCTATGGGGATTCACCGGCTTGTTATGCCTTGGGCAGGCCCTGTTTTTCTCGCTCGGCGGCTACATGATGGGCATGCACCTGATGCTTATGATAGGCAAGCTCGGCCAATACAAGAGTGACCTGCCGGACTTCATGGTGTTTCTCGGGCATACGACACTGCCGGGATTTTGGCAGGCATTTCACTCGTTTCCATTCGCCCTAGCAATGGTGTTTCTCGTCCCCGGTCTGTTGGCTCTGGTCTTTGGTTACCTTGCGTTCCGCTCTCGAATCAAGGGCGTCTATTTCTCGATTCTAACCCAGGCGCTGACCTACGGAGCGGCCTTGTTGTTTTTCCGCAATGACTTATTGATGGGCGGCAACAACGGCTTCACCGATTTCCGCACTCTGCTCGGCTCGGACCTCCGTATCGCCAGCACCCAACGCATCCTATATATATGCACGGCATTGCTGTTAGTCGCGGTGGTCGCCGGTTGCAAATGGCTGACAAATTCCCGGTTTGGCCTGATCCAGCGTGCCATCCGCGATTCGGAGAACCGCGTGCTGTTCTCCGGCTACGCCACCGCCAACTTCAAACTCTTCATCTTCGTCACCAGCGCCATGATCGCCGCAACAGCCGGCGCTCTCTACGTCCCGCAAGTCGGTATCATCAACCCTAGCGAAATGACCCCCGAAAAATCCTTGGAAGCCGTCGTCTGGGTCGCCCTCGGCGGCCGCGGCAGCCTCTACGGCCCGGTGATCGGCGCGGTCTCGGTCAACGCACTCAAAAGCTGGGCCAGCCGTGCCTATCCGGATTTGTGGCTCATCATCCTCGGCGGCAGCTTCGTGCTGGTGGTGATGTTCATGCCTAACGGTATCATAGGCATCCCCGCTCAATTCGCCGCGTGGGCCGCCCGCCGCCGCAACCGAGATGCCACCACGGCAGCAGCCCCCGCCAACCGAGTGACAGACCCATGAGTGCCAAGCCATTTCTCCTAGCCGCCGAAGGCCTCAACAAATCGTTTGATGGCTATCAGGCAATCAACGACCTCAATTTCTATCTGGACGAGGGCGAGTTGCGAACGGTCATTGGTCCTAACGGCGCGGGCAAGACCACCTTCCTCGACTTGATCACTGGACGCACCGCGCCGGACCGCGGGACGCTGATGTGGGACGACGGCAAACACGATTTGCTCAAGCTCAGTGAATACCAGATCTATCGGCTCGGTATCGGCCGCAAGTTTCAGACACCGACCGTGTACAACGACCACAGCGTAACTGAGAATTTGGTCCTCTCACTGGCCGGTTCGCGCGGCATCTGGCACAGTTTGTTTGGTAAAGTGACACCGCTTCAGCGCGAGCGCATCGCCGAGATTCTTGATATCATCAAACTCACCGGGCATGCCCAGCGCAAGGCTGGCACACTCGCCCATGGCCAAAAGCAATGGCTCGAAATCGGCATGCTTCTGGCACAAGAAGCCCGTCTCCTATTGGTTGATGAACCGGCCGCCGGCATGACCGACGAGGAAACGCACCGTACCGGCGAATTGCTGCTCTCCCTGGCCGGCAAACACACCATCGTGGTCATTGAACATGATATGACCTTCGTCCGTCAGATCGCCCGAAATGGCAAAGTCACCGTGTTGCACCAAGGCCACGTCTTGTGTGAAGGTGCCGTTGACCAAGTCCAGAACGACGAGCGCGTTATCGAGGTATATCTCGGCCGCAAATCCAAAGCCGCATGAGTGCCACCCTGTCACCACCCGCCACCGCCAGCCTGTCGCTTGGCGGCCTCCATCTAGCCATAGGTGGCAGCCCGATTCTTCGTGGCGTTTCTCTAGCAATCAAGCCACAGTCGGTGTTCTGTCTGATGGGCCGCAACGGTGTCGGCAAAAGCACGACTCTCAAGGCAATCATGGGCCTGTTGCCGTTGACGGCCGGATCCATCGCGTTTTCGGGCACCCGTCTTGATGCCATGGCCACCGCCGAGCGTGCCCGCTACGGACTTGCATACGTGCCACAAGGCCGTGAAATCTTTCCTCACCTCAGCGTCGAAGAAAATTTGTTTATCGGTGCGCGGGCCCGGGGCATGAAGCCAATGCAAGATGAAATAGAGCGAATCTACGCTCTTTTCCCGATCTTGAGGGATTTCCTCCGGCGCAAGGGCGGCATGCTCTCCGGCGGCCAGCAACAGCAACTCGCCATCGCTCGCAGCCTGCTCACCCGCCCCAAGTTGCTCATTCTCGACGAACCCACTGAGGGTATCCAACCCAACATTATTGACCAAATCGGCGATGCCATCCGCATGCTTCGCGCCGAGGGCTCCATGAGCATCCTGTTGGTCGAACAATACCTGGATTTTTGCCGCGAGCTCGGCGATGACTTCGCCATCCTTGAGCGAGGTGCCGTCGCCGCTTCCGGCCCGATGGCCGAACTTTCCGAGGACATCGTCCGCAGGTTTCTAACTGTCTAGCTGAGATCTGACCTTCTGACTCGTGAAATCAGGCAAAAGATTTCATGAACTCTGGCACGCATTCCGCTTTTGATTCTCCGCGCTCCAGGCGCCATCGTTAGTTAAACACAACCACAATCCATGAAACCAACCACACGTATCAAGTTGCATCGTTTGCCATATTTGGCACTACTGTTGGCCAGCGGAACCGCCATGGCGGGCACCGACGGCACCGTAACGCCCGCTCCTGCGGTGCCAACCACCCCGGACTGGCTTAAGATCAGCGGTTATGCCGCGATCTCCTATACCTATACCGACACTGGAACGAATCGCCGGACATTCGCCGACGGTAACACGCCTTACGACGCGGCGAAGGTCATCTTTCAAGCCAACCAGGGACCGTTGGGTGCCTACGCCAGCCTGTTTTACACGCCGGGCATCTCCGGGCAGGAGGCAGGCATTCTTGATGCCTACGCCACCTATAAGGTCGGTGACGTCACATTTACCGGGGGCAAATACCTCAGTTATCTAGGCTACGAGGCATTTGACACCGTCGGAATGAACCAGATTACTTATGCTAACACCCTTGGTGCGGTTCCGGCCTATCACGATGGCATCAAGGTGGATTATGCCACCGAAACGTTTGGTGCCGGAGCGAACGTCTCGGACTCAATCAGGGGCCGTGGCTTCTGGGCTGGCGACCAAAACCTCAGCAATGGCTTGGGGTATGAGGGATATCTTACCTATAAGGGGGTTGATAAGCTTACCCTGTGGGCTGGTTTTGCCTATGAAAACAGCGAGATCAAGGGCGTGCATGACTTTGTCACCTATGATGGCTGGGCCAGTTATGACATCACTCCCCAGACGACCGTAGCCGCCGAAGTGGCATATCATGACGGCGACGCCCGCGGCACACAGGGGTTGGCCTTTCTGAAGTATGCCTTCACCAAGCAGTTCTCCACGGCCTTGCGGGTGGGTTTCGACGAAATCAGCTACGGCGGCCGTGACCACATGAGCTATACCATCAGCCCAACTTATGCCTTCACCGATAACTTCTTGATCCGGGCCGAGTTGACGTGCAACAGCACCAAGACCACCGGAGATTCCACCTTTAGCGGTATCCAAGCCCTGCTGAAGTTCTAAGGTATATCTACATCTAACGATTCAAAGCACGGGTGGCCTGCCGACAGCGGTGCCGACGGGCCACCCGTGCTTTGAATTGCCGAACATCTAATTTGAAATCTATAGATCTATGATTACACGAACCATTCGAATCGCGCTAGCCGCGTTTTCCCTCAGTCATGCGGCAGCGCTGGCTGAAGATACTGTCAAAGTTGGCGTTCTTCACTCGCTCTCCGGCACCATGGCCATCAGTGAGACATCGCTTCGTGACGTGCTCTTGTTCACCTTCGACGAGATCAACGCCAAGGGCGGTGTTCTCGGCAAGAAGATCGAGCCGGTGGTCGTCGATGGAGCATCTAACTGGCCATTGTTTGCGGAGAAAGCCAAGCAGTTACTTGAGCAGGACAAGGTGGCGGCGACCTTTGGTTGCTGGACATCGGTGAGCCGCAAGTCTGTGCTGCCGGTGTTTGAAGAGAAGAAGGGCCTGTTGTTCTACCCGGTGCAGTACGAGGGTGAGGAGATGTCTCCGAACATCTTTTACACTGCGGAAGCCGTTAACCAGCAGGCGACCCCGGCTGTGGATTACATGCTGGCTGAAGGCAAGAAGAAGTTCTATCTGATTGGATCGGACTATGTCTATCCACAGACGACGAATCTCATTTTGCTGGAGTACTTGCGCCACAAAGGGGTGCCTTTGAAGAATATTGGTGGTGGTTTCACCAAGGATGACAAAGGCAAGATCATTTCGGCAGGGAAGTACACGCCCTTTGGTCACACCGACTACCAACAGATCATCTCCGAGATCAAGCAGTTCGCGGCCAGTGGCAATGCCTGCGTCATCAACACGCTCAACGGCGATACCAATGTGCCCTTTTTCAAGGAGTACGCGGCTGCCGGTCTGACGGCGGAATCCTGCCCGGTTGTTAGCTTCTCGGTATCTGAGGACGAGTTCCGCGGTCTGCCGGCCAAGCAACTCGTTGGCCAGCTCGGATGCTGGACGTATTTCCAATCGATCAAGAGCCCGGCCAACGCCAAGTTCATCAAGGATTTCCAGGCGTGGCTGGCCAAGTCCGAGGTGACGGGCATCGTCAAGGAAAACCGGGTGACCTGCTCGCCGATGGTGTTGTCCTACGACGGGGTCTATCTGTGGAAGGCCGCAGTGGAAAAGGCCGGGTCCTTTGATGTGGACAAGGTGATGGCAGCTTTGAAAGGTGGCATTTCGTTCAACGGCCCGGGTGGCAAGGTAACTTCGCAGAAGAACCACCACCTGACCAAGAATGTATATATCGGGGAAACCAAGGCCGACGGCCAGTTCAAGATTCTCAAGGAATACAAGAACGTGGTTGGCGAACCATTCCTCAAAGGCACGTATAAATGACTTGCATGCCGGCCATTGCGCTGGCACAACTCCCGGGCGGCCATGTTCTTTGGCGAGAGCATGGCCGCCAACTTTTGTTCGCCAGTCTATCTTTTGGAGGACATCCTGGAGAATCTCACACATTCGATTATGAGAATCACTGCGATATTGCAAGAAATCAGTGGTAAATTGATAGTATCCTAAAAATTTTGACCAGCGCACGAGCAACCGATCCATTCGAGCCATCCATGAACATTTTCCGGTTTACATCAACGCTTGTCAGATGCCGCAATCTCATCCTTGCCGGATGTCTGCTGCCCACCTTGGCCATGGCTCACCCCGGACACTATCATCCCGGTGAGAAGGACGAATTCGATACCCTGGCCTCGGGCATCCTCCATCCGTTCACCGGATTGGACCACTTGCTCATCGCACTCGCCGCAGGCGCAATCGCCATGGCCATGGGAAAACGCCTGGGCCTGGCTGCCGCCGCCAGCTTTCTCGCAGCGCTGGCAGCCGGCGCCTTTATCGGTCATGGAATGGTTACCGGGGCCGCTCTGGAAGCCGCCATCGCCTGCTCGCTGCTGGCTGCCGGAGTGGGTCTGCTCGCCGGACGGGTGCCGCCGATTGCGCTGCTAACTGCGGCGCTCGCACTCATTGGTGGGATTCATGGCTTTGCCCACGGTGCGGAGGCACCACCAGGATTTTCGTTAGCCATGTTGGCTGTCGGCTGGGTGGCCGGCACGGCAGTGCTGATGGGGCTGGGTGCGGTGCTGCACCAAGCGCTTTTCACCTCGCGCCGGGCATGGGCGCCCCGTCTGGCTGGTGCCTTGCTGGCTAGCGTAGGGATTGTATCATTGCTCCACATATTATAACATAAGAGCATGCATTTGACGCCGCGCGAGCAGGAGAAACTTCTCATAGTAGTGGCCGGGGATTTGGCCCGGAGGCGGCGTGAGCGCGGTCTTTTGCTTAACTATCCGGAGACGATAGCATTGATCACAGCCGAGTTATTGGAAGCGGCCCGTGATGGCCGGACGGTAGCGGAGCTCATGAGCCTGGGAACCACTTTGGTTAGCCGAGGGCAAGTGATGGAGGGTGTAGCGGAGATGATTCACGACATACAACTCGAAGCCACCTTTCCGGATGGGACCAAGCTGGTCACGGTTCATCACCCCGTACGCTAACCGCAGATGATCCCCGGCGAAATCATTACCCCGCCCAGAGCTCCGGACATCGAGCTCAATGTCGGCCTTGGCACCCGAAGCGTGGTGGTCGCCAATACCGGCGACCGGCCGATCCAGGTCGGCAGTCATTTTCATTTTGCCGAGACGAACTCGGCGCTGCACTTTGATCGTGCCGCAGCGCGGGGGTTTCGGCTTAATATAGCGGCCGGCACTGCGGTGCGTTTTGAGCCTGGCGACACCCGTGAGGTTCCGCTGGTGGCATTTGCAGGCAGCCGAGAAGTGTACGGCCTCAACAACCGGGTCAACGGCCCGCTGGACGCATGAAACAATCCCGCGCCAACTATGCAGCCACTTATGGGCCGACCACCGGTGATCGGGTGAGGCTGGCGGACACTGAGATATTCATTGAGGTCGAACGCGATCTGATCGCAGAATCCGGTGGATATGGCAACGAGGTGAAATTTGGCGGCGGCAAGGTCATCCGCGACGGCATGGCCCAATCTCCGCTGGCGTGTGATGTCGAGGCGCTGGACCTGGTTATCACTAACGCCCTGATTCTTGACGCCGTCCAGGGAGTCATCAAAGCTGATATAGGCATCAAACACGGGCGCATTGTTGGCATCGGTCATGCTGGAAATCCGTTGCTCCAGGATGGCATCACCATGACGATCGGTGCCGCCACCGAAGTGATCGCCGGAGAAGGCTGTATCGTCACTGCCGGCGGCATCGATACTCATATCCATTTCATTTGCCCGCAGCAAATCGAGCATGCCATCGCCAGCGGCGTAACCACCCTCATCGGCGGCGGCACCGGCCCGGCTCACGGCACCTATGCCACCACCTGCACCCCGGGCCGCTGGAATATTCATCGAATGTTAGAATCAGCCGAGGCGTTTCCGGTCAATCTCGGATTCCTCGGCAAAGGCAATTGCTCGTCGCCGGAACCCTTGCGCGAGCAAGTCCGCGCCGGTGCCATCGGTCTCAAGCTCCACGAGGATTGGGGCACCACCCCTGCCGCCATCGACACCTGCCTGTCCGTCGCCGATGAGTTCGACGTGCAGGTGGCCATTCACACCGATACCCTCAACGAGGCGGGCTTTGTCGAAAGCACGTTAGCCGCCTTCAAGGGCCGAACGATCCATACCTATCACTCGGAGGGCGCAGGCGGTGGCCATGCTCCTGATATCATCAGGATTTGCGGTGAATCCAACGTGTTGCCGTCATCCACCAATCCGACCCGGCCGTTCACCACCAACACGATTGACGAGCACCTCGATATGCTGATGGTTTGCCATCACCTGGACTCTCGCATTCCCGAGGACATCGCCTTTGCTGAAAGTCGCATACGCCCGGAAACCATCGCTGCCGAGGATTTGTTGCATGATCTGGGAGCCATCTCGATGATGTCTTCCGATAGCCAGGCCATGGGCCGCATTGGCGAAACCATCACCCGTACCTGGCAAACTGCCCACAAGATGAAGGTCCAGTTCGGAAAATTGGATGGCCCATCGCATCCGGCAGCTGACAATTTCCGAGCCCTGCGCTATGTCGCCAAATACACGTTGTGCCCGGCCATCACCCATGGCATTGCCCATGAAGTCGGCTCCATAGAAATGGGTAAACTCGCCGATCTTGTGCTGTGGAAACCGGCGTTTTTCGGCGTCAAGCCGGAAACCATTCTCAAGGGTGGCTTCATCGCATGGGCCAACATGGGTGACCCTAACGCATCTATTCCCACCCCGCAGCCGACGTTTTACCGAGCGCAGTTTGGTGCCCACGGCAAGGCGATCGCCGCCACCTCTGTCACCTTCGTGAGTGCCGCCGCGCTCGAATCCGGTACGCTTGATGCCCTCGGGCTGACCAAACGCCTAGTCGCCGTTAGAAACTGTCGAAACATCGGAAAAAAGGATCTGCCGTTCAATGATGCGATGCCGCACATCACGGTGGATCCGGACACTTACACCGTCACCGCCGATGGTCACGAACTGCGCTGCGAGCCGCTCGCCGTGCTGCCGCTGGCCCAGCGCTATTTTCTCTTTTGATGGAGGAGCCACCCATGCAACTGGTCACACGGATGCTGGCGGATGGTTCGCAACTGCCACCTGAGCGGCAGATTATTTTGGCAGCGGAGCGACGGCTGTTTCTCAAACGGCGTTGGCGCGCCACTGCCAGCGATGGCACGGACTTTGGCTTCGACCTTGAGGAGCGGCTGTGCGACGGCGCGGTGATCTGGCAGCGCGACGGCTTCGACTATGTGGTGCGCCAAGAGCCGGAAACAGTCTATCGGATTGCTCTGGATAACCCCGGCCAGGCGGCACAGGTTGCTTGGAAAATCGGCAACCTGCACCTGCCCGCGCAAATTACCGGGGATGCCATGCTGGTGCTTCACGATCCGGCGATGGCCCAACTGTTGGAACGGGAGGGCTGGAGTTTTTCGGAGCCCGTGGTGGTGTTCCGGCCGATGAAAGCCATAGCTCACACTCCATGACAGCGGACTCTTTACTCTGGCTGTTGCAAGCCAATGACAGCGGCTATCCATCGGGGGCTTATGCCCATTCCTCCGGCTTGGAGGAACTCGTCGCCTGTGGTGTGGTTAGCAACGCCGCCGATCTCGAACTCTTCCTGAAACGACAGATCTTGCCGGCGCTGCTAACCTTCGACATCCCATGGTTTGCCCGCGCTCATGCCGCAGCCGCCGCCATGGACGTCGATGCATTGCTCGCGCTGGATGCCGAGCTGGACGCTTGGCGGATCCCCGCCGAACTCCGCGAGGCATCGCGACGCATCGGCTCCCAGCGCCTCGAATTACTCATCACGCTCGATGCATCGCCTTTCCTCACTGATTTCAGCAAGACCTGCCCGCGCTGCCACCACTTGATTGTCTGCGCACTCGAACTCGCGGCACTGCCGCTGGCCCAAGCCGCATGCGCTTATGCCTATCAAGCAATCTCCAGCCTGACGTCCGCCGCGCTCAAACTCATCCGCATCGGCCAAAGCGCCTGCCAACATATCCTCCGCCGCACCCTCGCCAAGCTCGGGTTGCAACTCGACGCCGCGTTGCTTCGAGAGCCAGACGGCTGGTTCAATCCATTGCTGGAAATCGCCTCTCTACGCCATGCCCGCTCTCATGCCAGACTCTTCATTTCCTGATAGACCAGCCCGCCCCTTGCGGCTTGGTGTCGGCGGCCCGGTGGGCTCCGGCAAGACGATGTGCGTGTTGCGCCTTTGCCAGTGGCTCAAGCACGAGTTATCGTTGGCGGTCATCACCAATGATATCTATACCCGTGAGGACGCAGAGTTTCTGTTGCGGGAAAACGTGCTGCCCGCCGAGCGTGTTCGCGGCGTGGAGACCGGTGGCTGCCCGCATACCGCCATCCGGGACGATACCAGCATGAACATGGCTGCGGTGCGCGAACTCGAATCCCTGCACCCCGATCTGCAGTTGATCCTCATCGAAAGCGGCGGCGATAACCTCTCCGCCACATTCTCACCTGAGCTCGTCGATGCCTATATCTATGTCATCGACGTTGCCGAAGGCGATAAGATCCCGCGCAAAGGCGGCCCCGCCATTCGCAACAGCGATTTGTTGATCATCAATAAAACCGATCTCGCTCCATACGTCGGTGCCGACCTCGCGGTCATGGCGCGCGACGCCAAGCTCCAGCGTGGCAACCGTCCCTTCCTGTTTGCCGACCTTAAATCGGAAAAGGGCAAAGACGATCTGCTAGCTTGGCTGAAACATGAATATCTGTTTGTCTAACATGAGTGAGGAATGACCAGCGCCAATTCTGTTTCCGGCTCATCGCTCAATGGTCACCTGCAGCTGCGTTGTGAAAACCGCGCTGATGGCACGCCCTATATCTCCCGCCAAAGTTTTTGTGCGCCGATCCATATCGGCAAGGCCCTGATGGTCGATGGCCACCTGTTGCTCAACATCGCCAATCCCACCGCTGGCTTCTTCGATGGCGACCGAGTCACCACCGACGTCACCGTTGCTAGCGGTGCCCGGCTCATTCTCAGCAGCCCGGCAGCCGCCCGCGTCTATCAAACACGCTCGGGCAGGCCGGCCGCCAATTGCCAGCACTTCCATCTTGAGGACCACGCCTCACTGGAATGGATCCCGGAACCGTTCATCCCCCATGCCGGAGCGAGTTATGTGCAAACCACTCAGATTCATCTTCAGCCGTCCTCCAGCTTGCTCTTCTTCGAGTGGCTGGCTCCAGGCAGGGTCGCCGCAGGCGAAATCTTTGCCTATCAGAATTTGCGCTGGGAGCTCGACCTCAGCGTCGCGGGCCGTTTGATCGCCCGGGAGCGCTATGACCTGCGGCCGGACAATCACAGTCTTGAGGCGCTCCGCTGCCGCTTTCCCGCCGCCCACTATCTCTCGGTCTATGCCGCCGGCAAGATGACACGCCAGTGGCCCGCCGAAGCACTCGAAGCCCTAACCAGCGATGACGTCATTCTGGGCCATGGCCCGCTGCAGGGCGGCGTTCACGTGATCCGGGCGCTGTGCCGTGACAGCCTCACCACCAGGCGCTTGTTCGTAGCGCTGCGTCAATGGATCTACCTCAGTGCCGGCGAGTCGCCGCCGAATTTGGGCCGCCTGTGAAGAATTCTCTGGGGTGAGAGAAATCAGCGATTTTTCTTGGCAAAGCGGGTTGCCGGACAAACTGTGACGGCCCCGAGTGTGAGACCGCAGCGGGCATGAGAAATGGCTTCAGGCAATCAATCTAACGGTTTTGGAGAGTCCGAGCATGAACAAAAACCATTGGCAATTATCGGTTGTTGGGATGGGTTTAGCCATTCTGAGCACAGTTTCGACGGCATGGGCGTGGCAGCCCAAATATGCGTCACTGACGAGCGACTGGGCGCAGTTGGTGGACGTGAACTGTCCGCTGCCGGAGTATCCCCGGCCGCAAATGGTCCGCAGCGAGTGGCTCAATCTGAATGGGCTTTGGCAGTTTCAGGCGGCAGCGGCCAGCGATCCGGTGCCGACCCGGCAGACGCTTGCGGGTGAGATTCTGGTGCCTTATCCGATGGAGTCGGCGTTGTCCGGGGTGGCGGCTTACCATGACCGGGCGTGGTATCGGCGCATCTTCACAGTGCCCTCAGATTGGAGTGGCCAGCGGCTGCTGCTTCACCTCGACGCGGTGGATTGGGAGTCTGAAGTATTCGTCAACGGCCAGAGCGTGGGACTGCACCGCGGCGGCTATGACCCGGCCACTTATGATATCACGGCGTTTTTGAGCGGCACCGGCGAGCAAGAATTGATGGTTCGGATCTATGATCCGACTGACGCCGCAGGAGAACCCCGTGGCAAACAAACCCTAACTCCTGGTGGGATCATGTACACGTCTAACAGTGGAATATGGCAAACCGTGTGGTTGGAGCCGGTGCCCGCCACTCACGTTGCCAGCCTCAGACTGGTGCCCGATATAGATAGCTCCCAACTCAGCGTCACGGTTCATGTTGATGGATCAAGCAGCGGCATCACGGTCAATGCGGTGGCCCGCATCGGTGCCACGGTGGTTGGCACCATCAGCGGCCAGCCTAACAATTCGCTATTATTGCCGGTGCCGGGGGCGCGGCTATGGAGTCCGTCGCAGCCGTTTTTGTATGATTTGGACATCACGCTGACGCAAGGCGGGGTGGTGGTTGATGCGGTGACGAGCTATTTTGGGATGCGCAAGATCAGTCTAGGCAGCTCGGGAGGATTCGTCAAGATGCTCCTCAACCATGAGTTTATGTTTCAATTCGGCCCGCTGGACCAGGGGTTTTGGCCCGATGGGATATATACGGCACCGACTGACGCCGCCCTCAGGAGTGACATTGAGCAGGAAAAACTCTTTGGATATAACATGGTTCGCAAACACATCAAGGTGGAGCCGGCGCGCTGGTATTATTGGGCGGACAAACTCGGCATCCTCGTCTGGCAGGACATGCCCAGCGCCAATTCCTACACCGGTAATCCGCAACCGCTCGATGTGCCGGAGTTTCAAACCGAACTGGGCCGCCTCATCACCAATCACTGGAATAGCCCTGCTATCATCATGTGGGTTATTTTCAATGAATCCCAGGGCCAACATGACACAGAGGCACTCGTTGCACAAGTCAAGGCGCTCGACCCGTCCCGCCTGGTCAATCAAGCGAGCGGTGGCACGAGCTACGGCGTGGGGGATGTCTTGGACGAGCATAGTTATCCAAATCCGGTCGGGCCGGTTAGCTCGACTCAGGCGGTGGTGTGCGGCGAATTCGGCGGTGTGGGTCTGGGGATAACCAACCATACCTGGGGAGCCGGCTGGGGGTACACACCTGCTGCCAACGGCGATGATCTGGCGGCGCAATTCGAGGGTTTTTGTTATCAGTTGTCGGATCTCGTTAGCAATCATGGTTTGAGCGCGGCGGTTTACACCGAGCTCAGTGATGTGGAAATCGAGTTGAACGGTTTCCTGACGTATGACCGAAAAATCCGCAAGCCCGATGCCGACCGGATCCGAAATGCCGTCTTGTCCGTGGGGACGCCCGTCGTCCTGGCGACCGTGCTGCCAACCTCGCAGGCCGCCGGTCAAGCGTGGATGTACACGACGAGCAGTCCTGCGGTGGATTGGTACGCGGCCGGTTTCAATGACAGCGGATGGAGTGCTGGCATCGGGGGATTTGGCGCGGGCAATCCACCAAACACGAACGTCCGAACCGCGTGGGCCACCGCCGATATTTGGCTGCGGCGCACATTCAATCCGGGACCCTTAACCGCGCAGCAGATCAGCGATCTCGTGTTCAACGTCTATCATGATGAGACGGTCGAGATCTATCTCAACGGGGTGTTAGCTGCCAGTGGGTCGGGCTACACCACCAGTTATGGAATGATTCCCATCAACAGCGCGGGACAGGCGGCGCTCCAGCCCAATGCCATCAATGAACTGGCTGTGCATTGTCACCAGACGAGCGGCGGACAATTCATTGATGTAGGAATTGCCGTGTTACAAAACTCCATCAGTGTTGCGCCACGACCGTTGCCAGCCACTCCCACCGGCCTTCGCGGTGCTGGCACCAGCTCGGGGGTGACCCTCGGCTGGGATGGCTCTAACGCCGCAACCACATATCTCGTGAAGCGCTCAACTGTGAGCGGTGGTCCTTACTCTAACATTGTATCCCGGCCTGCCTTGAACAGTTGCAGCGACCCAGCCGTCATCGCCGGCACCCTCTATTACTATGTGGTTTCCGCCCAGAATGCCACCGGCGCAAGCGGCGACTCTGCCGAACTTGCCATCACCCCGCCTCCGGTGAGCGCAGCCCAGCCCGTCGCTTGGTTCAAAGCTGCCGATCTCGCCGGCCTGGCGGACGGTGCGGCCGTTGGTACTTGGAGCGATGCGAGCGGCCATGGCAACCACGCCACCCAGGCGGGCGTCAGCAACCGTCCGAGCTTTGCGGCCACAGCGATCCACGGCCTCCCGGCGGTTAGGTTCAATGCCGCTAACTCGAGTTTCCTAGCGTTTGCCCGTCCCGTGCAAGATGACTTCACGATCTTCTGTGTCTTTCGCTGCAGCCAGGGAATCGGTACCGGAACCCAGTTCTATCAGGGAGCCGGCCTGATCAGCGGGGAGGTGGCCGGGGTCGTGAACGACTGCGGCTTGAGTCTCAATTCCAGTGGGCAGATCCTCGCCGGCACCGGCAATCCGGATGTGACCGCCGCGTCGCGCAGCACGTATTTCAATGACGGCCAGGCGCATCTGGCGACGTTCCAACGCAGCCGTGCCAGCGGAGCACTCACGCTATATGTGGATGGGCTCGCCCAAGCCAGCGCCAGCGGTGGCCAGCAGTCGCTGACGGCAGCAGCCCAGTGGGTGTTAGGTGCTCAGCAGACACTTAATAACTATCTAACTGGCGACATTGCCGAGATCAATATTTTTGATGTCACGCTCAATGAAAGCGAGCGGGTGGCGCGGGAAAGCGCGTTGATCTCCCAATACGGATTGGTGGGTCCGGGGCCCGTCAATGTCTGGACCAAATGGGTTGGCGGGGATGCCTCGGGTTCATGGAATACCGCCGCCAATCCGCCGTGGAGCAGTGGCGCGTTGCCTGCATCCGCAGATAGTGCTGACTTCAGTACCCTCGCGGTCAGTGCCGACTCCACCGTCACTTTGGACGGCAATCAACAGGTTAACAGTCTCATTTTCGGCAGTTCGACGCCGACGTCACCGGCTTCCTGGTTGCTGAGCCCGGGGAGCCCCAGTGGGTCAACCCTCACCCTAACTGGCAGGACGCCAACGATTGCTGTCAATGGCACAGGCAGCAGCGGCAGGGTGACCATCGGTGCGGTGATAGCAGGCAACGAAGGTCTGACGAAAACGGGAGAAGGGACGTTGGAGCTGTTAGCCGCTAATACTTATAGCGGTGCCACGGTGATCAAGGGCGGCACGCTGCAATTGCTCAACACCCCGCTCGTCGGTTTGGCGCACCGTTGGAGCTTCAACGGCAGTCTGGACGACTCCGTGGGCGGTCGCAGCGCCGTGCTCCACGGCAACACCAGTGTGAACGCCAGCCAGGTCACCATCAACGGTGGTGGGACCCAGCACGTTTCGTTTGTGGATCTTGGGTCTAACATCCTGCCAGCGGCTAACACTCCGGTGACCATCGAGCTGTGGGCCACCCAGAACCAGGTGCAAAACTGGTCGCGCATCTTTGACTTCGGCAGCAGCCAAACCAACGGCCTGTTGATGACGTGGACCCGGGGAACAGCACTCACTCAGGATCAAGTTCATTTCCTTGATTCGCAGACTCAGGACGTGCTGCAACCCTACACGTTGGGCACGGAGTTTCACCTTGCCATGGTGCTAACCCCAAACGGCAGCGGCACCACGGTCAATGCCTATAAGATGGATTCGGGCGGCAACGTGCTGGCGTCCACCACCTTTACCAGTTCCAGTAATCTAACTCAATTGGTGCAGGCCAACATGTGGCTTGGCCGTTCGGAGTATGCTGATAACGATGCGAATGCCAGTTACAATGAAGTGCGCATCTGGAATGCAGCCCTCAGCCCGGCCCAATTGTCCGCCAACTCGCTGGCCGGACCCGATACGCTTAGCACACCCGGATCGATCGGTACCAGCACCAACCTCACGCTTGGTGCCGGTACCACCTTTGACGTTTCCGGCCTGGTGGCGGCGGCAAATTTCACCTTGAGCGCATCTTTAACGGCGAGTGGTACCGGCACCGGCATAGGCGTGGATGCCGCAACCCTGACGGGTGGCGCAGGCGGCACGATCGATCTTGGGTCCCAGCCGCTGGCATTTGTTTGGGGCGGGGCTGCGTCTGGTACCGATGGGGGCCATCCGGCGCTGGTGGTTTCGCAAGGCACTCTAACGCTCGGTGGCAACTCAGTTATCGTTATGGTGCCAGGCCCGGCTCTGCGCAGTGGCGTCTATACCTTGGTTATCACTCATTCCGCCATCATTGGATCAATCAACCCAGTGCCCTCGTTTGCCGGTGGCAACGGCCTGGCCAACGGCCGCAGCGGCTTCATCTCCATCAGCGGCAACCGGATTGTTCTAACGGTCACCGGAACTCCCTACGACAATTGGATCGATCGTTTTCCCGGGGTGCCGGCCGGCCAGTCTGGCTTTGCCGATGATCCTAACCATGACGGGGTGGCCAACGGGTTGGCATGGTATATGTTGGGCGGGACGCCGATGGCCGCAAGCCAGGGCGTGCTGCCTGTGGCATCAGGCGGTCATGGCGGGTTGACGCTTGAGTTCATCTGTCTGAAGGTGGGCGAACTGGGTGACGCGACTGTGGCAGTCCAATATAGCAGTGACCTCGGCGAAAGCGATCCATGGCACACTGCCACCGTGCCTGGCAGCAGCGCCACGGTCAACAACGTCAGCTTCACCCTCACCGGCTACGATGCGATGCATGATCATGTAAGCGCCACGATCCCCCAATCCGCCGCAGCGGGTGGCAAGCTCTATGGCCGTCTGCATGCCGAAAAGCCTTGATGTGGTGGAAGGCCTGGAACACGTTCCACTCCAACCAGAACCCCCATGCGACCTCACCTCATCATCCGCCCGCTTTTCCTTGTCGCCGCTCTCGGCGTGAATTTCATCCATGCGGCATCAACCGAGCCGCAAGTTGTGGCAACGATGCTGCAACCGCTCGTTGACCACCATGCGCTTGCCGGAGCGGTGACGTTGGTGGCGGACAAGGAACGGATTCTTGATATTGAAAGTGTTGGATTTGCGGATATAGCAGGGCATCAAGCGATGAAGGATGACGCGCTTTTCTGGATTGCGTCGATGTCCAAAGCGATGACGGCGGCGGGCTTGATGATCTTGGTGGACGAGGGCAAGGTTGCTTTGGGCGACCCTGTGGAAAAGTATCTGCCGGAATTTGTTAGCCAGATGGTGATGGCAGACCCAGCTGCTGCTGGAGACGCGATGGTGAAGCCGGTGCATCCCATCACCATCAGGAATATTCTCTGCCACACCAGCGGCATGGCATTCAGTTCGCCATTGGAGAACCCCACTCTGGATATCCATTCACTCGCAGATCGGGTGAAGAGTTATGCCAAGATGCCACTGCAATTCCAGCCAGACTCGAGATACCAGTATGCCAATTCCGGCATCAACACCGCTGGCCGCATCATCGAAGTCATCAGTGGCACAAGCTATGAGGAATTCATGCAAAAGCGTCTGTTCGATCTCCTCGCCATGAACGATACCACTTTTCTTCCCGATGCGGCTCAGATCGCCCGCCTCGCCAAATCCTATAAGGCAAATGCCGGAGGCACCGACCTCGAGGAGACCACCGTAGGCCAATTGAAGTATCCTCTCAACGATAGGTCCCGCCAACCGATGCCCGCCGGCGGCCTGTTTTCCACCGCCACAGACACTGCGCGGTTTTGTCAGATGCTCATCAACGGCGGCTCATACCAAGGCCGGCGCATTCTCTCGGAAGCCGCCGTCAAGCAAATGACCAGCCGCCAGACGCCTGCCGCCCTGCCGCAAAGCTACGGCCTGGGCTTATCCATCGATGGCGACAGTTATGGTCACGGCGGGGCATTCAGCACCAACATGAACGTCGATACCAAGCGCGGCCTGATCACCATCTTCATGGTCCAAAATGCCGGGTGGCGCGATGAAGGTCAACAGGCGTTGCCCATCTTCAGCAAGGCAGCAATTGAAAATTTCGGCCACCGGCCGTGAGATGCCATGGTCCAGGCAGCCAGCCGATGAACATGAATCTTGCCTGCGACTTGTGCCCCGCCAAATCTAACCATCATCGCAGAGCTTTCTCTCCCGCGTCGTCGAGCATCTGCACACAGGTCACGGTCCGGACATCATCGTGGTTTCCGTAAGTCCAGACAACCTTCTTGTCCGGCGTGATTTCAATCAGGTGGGGTGCCTTGCCAAACTGGCCGTGGCCGAGGTAATTGCAGAGCAGGGTATTCCCGTTTGGCAGGCGATGGATGCCACAGACATGCCGCAGTTCCTTCCCGGGCAGATCCGCGTTGGATAACTCCCATGTCACCTTCCCGGCCGCGTCGATTTCAAAGAAACGGGGATCTTCCGTGCAATCCGCTGTCCCGATCAACGTATGCCCGTTTGAGAGCCTCACCGCAACCCGTCCCCCGCTCGGGGCAGGCACCTGCATGACCACCTTCCCGTCATCGTCATACTCGCGCACCAGTTGCCCCTGATAGATTGCGGCCATGAAATGCCCGTTGGCCAGTTGCCGGACATTGGCTACGTAGCCATGACCTCCCTTTTCGCCCGGTTGCAGCAGTGGCACCTCTTTCACCACCTTTCCGGCCGGATCCACGATCACCAGCCTGCCCGCCGTGGTCTCGGCCACCAGCGTATTGCCACCGGGAAGGCGCTGGCACGAAAACACCTCGCTCGTCGTCTCGTATTTGAAAATGACTTTCTTTACCCGGTTCACTTCCAAAACCCCGTGGCCAACTGTGAAAAGAAAATTCCCGTTATCCAACACCCAGAGGTCACAGACCTGCGGCGCGGGGTATTCCCATTTCACCTGACCGTCACGGCCAATCACCATGATCTTGTTCTGAACATAATCGCCACAGACAAACTCATGCCCATTGGCCGGCTCACCTTCTTCGGCAGCCTTCACAGCAATATCTCCCAGGCAAGCACCAAGGCGGATGACCCTGTCCTCGGGCAATGGGCCGGACTCCCGCCCTTTTTCCAGAAGCGCCCGGGCATCCATCGGCACCGGCTTCTTGTCGTCTTTGCCAGGATTCTGATCCGCTCTAACCGAGTCGGGAGCGGCGAGCCAACCGGCCAGAAGCGTCATTGAAAAGAGTGTGAAAATAGGTTTCATGGTGTTCCTTTCCTTACGAGTGTTATCGTAGCTCTCTCAATTTTCCGTCCCGATGATGAATCCGGCGTCCACCCAGTCTGCGTGATCGGCGGCATTGCCGTCACCGGCGTCGGTCACGACGAGATGCAGTTCCTTGAAACGAGTGTTCAACTCCAGATTGAACGCCCAAGTGCGCAGCGACATATCGGAAAGCACGGGCGACTTGGCGATCAAGACCGGCTTTTCGCCCATTTCCTTCACATCGCCGAACACCAGAAACACCACGCTGGAACGCGGATCAGTCTTTTGGGAATCGTCGATGCCGACCACTGCTACAAAACGCCTGGCATCTTTCGGGATCGGATAGACAGAGATCGCGTTGGCATGGGCACCTATGCCCTTGGCGTAGGTTTTGCCATCAATGAGCAAGGGTCCGCCGCCGATCGATTTATTAGGCACGGGCTCGCCCCATCCGTTTTTCACCTGTGTGGCTTTCAGGTCGCCAAGGTGGATCGTCGGCGCGGGCGGTGTGGCAGGGCGTTCCGGGGTTTGGGAAGTGATGATTTCCACAGTCACGGCGGGTGATGCGATCCCATTCCAGCCAAGAGCGGTCACACGATAATGATAGGTGGTGCCGTTCCGGGCGGAAGTATCCCTGAAGGAATTGACGTTGGAGTTGAAGACCACGCCGTCGTTGCGCTCGATCCGATAGACATCGGCCTGGTCATCCGCCCATGTGAGGTTGACGCCGTGGAAATCGGCGGCGGCCTTGAGCTGGGTGACCGCCGGTGGCGGAGTCACCTCAATCTTGGCCGGCTCGAAGGAAACGGTCCATTTCACTTCGCGACTGACCGGGCTTGTTAGAACGACACGCAGTTTAGGTCCATCGTGCTGGAATGTCACCTTCACGCCGGCTGCCGCGTATTCGACGGAGACACTCACGGCGGTGGCACGCCAAGATTTCGCACCGACTGGCAGGACGACGCGCAGTTCGTAGCGGTCGTTCTCCACCACCTTGCTGGTGCCTGACAGAGCCGATTTGGCAGCGTCCCAGTTCTCGCCGGTGACATCCACGATGCCTTGGGTGACGTGGCGTGAGGTGCTCAGAAGCTGTGGCACATCCGCAACCGGACGAACCGCGAGAATGCGGCAGGAATTTCCCGGCAGCGATGCCGTGATCGTGTCGCGGAACGGGGAGATGAACTTGTCCGCCCAAAAATCAAACGCGACATATCCGCTTGCGGGTGGGAGGCCGATGCAGTCGGTTCTGATCGAGATATCGTCCGTCCTGTCGCTCCAGTTATAGAGTGCCACGACATAGCCGTCGTTGACATAAGCCGGCCTAACGGCGCTTCCGGTCGAGTAGCCGTCCATCTTGAAAAACCGGTATCCCCAGTCATTGGAAATGCGATGTACAATGCTTCTGACATAGTCCTGCGTCGCAGGGTTTGTCATGTCCAGGCAGGTGCCGCCCCAAGCGGTATCATAGGGTTTGCCCTTGGAATCTTTGGCGAACCAGTCCTGATGGTCCTTGAAAAACGGATCCTTGAAATTCCCGGCGAAGGGCATGAACCAGATGCCGGGAACAAGACCGAGCTTCGAGATGTTGTCCGCCGTCTTCTTCATCCCGCTCGGGTACGGACCGTTAGACGCGTGGGTCGTGAAATTCTTCTTCGGGCCGTTGTCCGCGATCCCCTCCTGCCACTGGTCGTCGATCTGGATGAACTCGAAGCCGAATGGCTTCAACTCTTTCGCCGCGACCGCCGAAACTTTGGGCAAATGGACCTCATCGCAGGCACCAGCGTACTTTTCCATATACCAGGTGCAGAATCCAGCCATCAGGCCGGCAACTATGGCGATTATCGTCCACTTCATACTCTGACTTTTCGTTCTCATGGTGTTCCTTTCTTCATGGGGTTTGAAAAAGTCATGGCATCCACAATTGATTCATTTGCGCAAATGCTTGTCATACCAGTCTGCAAAGACCTTGAGATCCTGATCCTGGCCGGGCCAACTGTGACCGCCCCCCTCCTTGATCACCAACTGGGCAGCAACGCCAGCCTCCTTCAACTTCTCCACCATCATCCGGGCCTGCTCCACCCGCACGATCCCATCCTTGTCGCCATGCATGATAAAGGTCGGAGCCGACATCGCCGATACATGGTTGATAGGCGAATATTCCGCCAGGATCGCATCAATCCTCTTCGGATCCGTTTCCTCCACATACTCCTTCTTCACCGGATCGAAGTCCCGGAACCTGAATCCGTCGATCAAACCCAAGCTACGGGTCCTCGCCAAACAATTGGAGCCGTCCTCTTCCCAGTGTACCCAGTCCACACCCGGATAAAAGCAGGCCACCGCCTGGACCTGGCTGGATTCACGGTCGACCGGATCCGCCGCTGCGGGATCCCCCGGCCCACCCTGCGTTCCCAGCCATAACGAAATGACGCCGCCGGCAGAAGCGCCGCTGATCCCGATTCGTTGCGCCTCGATCCCGAAATCGCTAGCATGGTAGCGGATAAAGCGCAGCGCCCGATGCATATCCGCCGAGACTTCGCGCATGTCAAACTTTGGATTGCTCCCATGCACCACTGCAAACACCGTATAACCGCGATCCAGAAATGCCGCCATGTACTTAACAAATTCCGGCCCGGCCATGTCGTCATGATCCGACTTGAACCCGCCACTGACGGCCCACACCACCGACGCTTTGTTAGGCTTTTTGGGCCGGAGCACATCCATCGTCAACGCCATGCCGAACTTCCGGCCATAAATGACATCGGAAATCCGCGTCACGCCGTCATCGGGCTCCGTCTGGCGATCTCTATCAAGCGCAATGCCGGTCAATGCGTTGGCATGCATCGCCTGCGGCGGTCGATCCGCCGGCACATCCGCCTGTCCGGAACACGGCCCGCCCGTCACAAGTGCCAGAACACATCCAAACGGCAGCACCCAACCATGCAACTTCATTATCATGTTCATATAGCTTTTTTTTCCCTGATCAACCCGCATCAATTGTCCGCGTGCACCACCTTTTCCTGATGGATTCTCAATTCCGTTTTCCACTCGGTTTCCTGCGTTTCAGGACTCCACCAAAGCGATTGCCAGTACTTCCTGTCCATTACGTACCCGTTGATGGGATCGTTCACCAGATCGCAGCCCGTCGGCAGCAACCCGTATCGCCCCATCTCTCGCACATACTGCTCGTTCGGCTTGAATCCCGGCATATCGAAACGCTTGATCTCATCCAGGCGCTGCCCGGCCGCCCGGATATGTGCCAAGATTTTCAGGTAATCGGAATCAATCGCCGACTCGAAGATCACCGGGTGTCCAACCGCCTTCGGCGCATGTGCCCGATCCTCCTTGACGGTCACCTTCTCCGGCTTGCCCTGTGCGTAACCGCCGGCCGCCTTCGCCAGTGGCGCCATCAACACCAGTGAATTCTCCGGTTGTGTTAGATTGTAGATCGTGTGGCGGGAGAACCGGCTTGTCGGCCGCTGCCAACCTTCGAAATCGCCGTATGCGTCCACGGGAATCTGGTCTGTGACGAAGCGTGGCAACATATTTCCGTGACAACCGGCGCACCGGCGTTCGACAGAGTCCTTGGCGGGCGCGGTGCTTGGCCACGCGTCGGCCATTTCGCGAATGGGTTCGTTGTTGTGCCACCAGGCACCGATTTGGCCGGTTCCGAGGGCGGCGTAGGTGCCGGCATACTGGGCGGCGGTGTCGATCCACAATCGCACCCGTGTTTGTTCGTTAGCGGTGAGCTTGGCGTCGTGGTGGAGGCCGCCAATCTTGTTCATGAGCGGGGATGCGGAGCTGTACATCGTGTATGGCACATCATTGCCGGCGGGGCGGCCTTCGACGTTGCGCACACCCTCCCAACCATAGCCGGCACCATCCGTGATTTGGCGATGCAACATCAGGTTGTAATATGCCAGCGAGTAGGTCGGCCCGCGATCACCAGTCAACACAATACCACCGGCGCGCTTTTCCGCGTTGTGGCACGGGATGCAATGCCGATCGAGAATGGGCTGGATGTCGCGTGGGAAATCGACCACATCCGGCACTCCGGCAATCGGCTCGATCGGACACGGGCCGCGCTGCAATGCCGTCAAGCTCGGTCGGGATGGCGGCGGTTGGGTGCGGGTCTCGTGGCAGCCGAGGCAGCCGCGCTGCTCGCCGGGTTGGAGCGTCATGAAGCTGCGCATTTGTTTGACGGACCGGTCGTTGGCGTCGAGCAGCGCGAGGTAGAGGCTGCGCGTCGGAGGCACCTCGAAGTAGGCGGAGCCGTCGTCGGCTACTGGCACGGTGCCGAGGATGCGCTTGAGCGACCATGTGCCGCCGTGGGCGATGGGGGTCGAGCCGCCGCCGTGGTAGTTGGCGGGTTTCGGCAGGTCTTCGAGGACCAGTAGTTTCTTAATATCACCGCGTTTGATGCCGTCCATGTTCCTGCCTTGGTACACGTCGGCCACGAAGAGTGTTGCGCTGTTCTTAGACAAATCCACACGCGAAGGGACGATGGGTTCACGGACGCGTGGTTTCAGCAACCGAGGTTCGTGAACCATCTGCCGACCCGTGTAGAGGGGCGTCGTCGTGCCGGCATCATCGAGCAGGAGGATCGAATTTTCGCGTGCAACCAGGAACCTGTGCGGGGATACCGGATAGGGATCGCGGAAACCACCTTGCGACGTGATGGCCTTCACCATTGTGGTGGCGTTCGGTCCACTCAACCCCGACACGATCATCACTTGGCCGGCATGTTCGGGCGTGCCGTGATAACCGGCATCAATGAACACCACATCCCGGCTTTGTGGGATCGGCTGCGCATCAATGAACACCTCGCCGGGCGTCTCATTGCCGAAATATACCTGTTGCTCCGTGCCGTCGGGATTCATCGTCCACAAGTGATGGAACGATATGGCATCGCGGTTCACATACTCCCAGCGGGTGTAGAGAATGCGCCCGTCCGGCAGGATTGTCGGCGTGTTCTCGGTGACTGAATTCGACGACAACATCCGCATCGCACTCCCGTCCGCTTCGCACCGGAACATCACCGCCACTGCGGCATACCAGCACATCACATAGCGGTTGCAACGGCTGGAACAAAATGCAATCCCGCCATCCGGCAGGTAACAAGGTTCGACGTCGTCCCAATCGCCAGTGGTGATCTGGCGCAGGCCGGTGCCGTCGGCGTGGATCTCACAGAGGTTGAAGTGGTGAGTTCCGCCTTTCCGGTATGAAAACAAAATCCGTTTCGCATCATAACTGACCTGCGGGTCGCGGATGCCGCCGCGGGAATCCTCCAGCAACACCGTGAGCTGGCCGGTTTGAGTATTGAGCCGGCTGAGCCGAGCGCCATCTTCGCCATACAGCCATTCATGGGTATCGGTGCACGCGTAGCCGAAATTCGAATAGTAATGCCCCCCCTTCTCCCCGGGGTTGCGCTCGGCGAAAATGATGTCCGCATCAATCGGCGCTTGGTCGGCCAACACCCGCATGGCGGAACACAGAAATAGCAGAACGCTTGGTCCTATGGCAGATCGAGGCATGCCAGACTGACATTTTCCATGCGATCCGCTTCCTGCGACATTCGCGGCCCCCTGAATCCGACATTCCCTATTTGGACCACGGTTCACAAACATCGCAGACCTATTTGTCAAATAGGCCAGGATGTTCACGACTCGTGTCTTCAAACGTTTCATTGTTTCGCCTGTGGCCGAGTCTCCTGCGCCTTCACCATTGCCTCGGCTAAAGCCTTGCCGATCGGTGCCATGATCTTGGCGGCACCGAGATAGTGATAGGCCTGGTTAGATGTGCCGGTTTGCAGGCGTTTCCATTCGGCCGGCGTGAAGTTCTCAGCCATGTGCTTCATTTTATTCTCCCATGAATCGTTCTTCTCTGCGGCAACCGTCGCGTCC
>Ga0118677_10003730_pt1 | contig 28510 bp, 23 predicted proteins | sample AliMusrvi5mmetaG_FD_86154 | JGI IMG/M metagenome (GOLD analysis project Ga0118677, IMG submission 86154) | reverse complement strand
CCTGGCGTGGTTCCAAACGCTCGACAGCAAGGGCGTGGTGCAAAACTCGGCGAACTGGCTACGGGGCTGTGCGGGGATGGGGCTTGCGGGGTAGGTTTCAACACAAATTTTGAACAGAGCCGAAACAACCATGAAAAAGGCGCATCTCGTCATTCTGGCAGCGCTCGCGCTTGTCGCGACATTGGCCCTCGGCACGGCTTACGCCGCTGACAAGGGCGGCATCTACATCGGCGTCAAGGGCGGCTATGAGTACAAAGACTCCAGCAAGAACCTGACCGACACCGCCTCCACCGCTGTTGGCGGCGAGAACAACAACGCCACCAGCAAGTTCTCCGACAAGTCGGGCGGCACGTTCGGCGGTGAAATCGGCTACAACTTCGCCGGCATGGGCGTCCCGGTCCGCGCGGAAGTTGAATACCTGTACCACAACCAGTTCAAGGTCACCGCCACCAACGCCACCTCTGGCGGCTCCACCGGCGCCTTCAGCTCCAAGATCGACATCCACACCGTGTTCGCCAACCTGTACTACGACATCAACACCGGCACCGCCTTCACCCCGTACGTGGGCGCTGGCCTCGGCGTCGCGTGGGTCAACCAGAAGGTCGCCAGCACGTTCAACGGCTGGACTCCGGGCACCATGGACGGCAACTTCGACACCACCAACTTTGCGTGGAACGTGGGCGCTGGCGTGGGCTACTCCCTGACCGACCACATCGTCATCGACCTGGGCTACCGCTACACCAGCTTCGGCGATGCCAAGAAGGTCGACAAGGTCCGCAGCGACGCCCTGGGCAACATCCAGTTCCAGGCCAAGGACATCACCGCCCACGAGGCCCTGCTCGGCCTGCGCTACCAGTTCTAGCTCAAACGCCTCCGGTCATCTCCAGCGGCCCTGCGCAAGCGGGGCCGCTTTTTTTGCGTCCGTCGGCCCACCCGTTTTGCCACCCTGCTTGCCCGCGCACTCGGCAACGGCAAAGGGCCTGGACGAATCCCTCCGCCCAGGCCCTTTGCTTCCGGCTCTGCCGTTGTGCTCAAGCGGGATGGGGCCTAGGCTCCTGCCGACACAAAGGCCGCGTCGACCATGGCCTGGGCCTCGCGCTGCAAGAGCGTCAGGTGCTCCCGGCCCAGGAAGCTCTCGGCGTAGATCTTGTAGATATCCTCCGTGCCAGAGGGCCGCGCGGCGAACCAGCCGTTTTCCGTCACCACCTTGAGCCCGCCGATGTCCGCGCCATTGCCCGGCGCGCGCGTCAGCTTGGCCTGGATGGCCTCCCCGGCGAGAACCGTGGCCGTGACCATCCCCGGCGTCAGGGTCTTGAAGGCGGCCTTCTGGGCAGACGTGGCCGGTGCGTCCGTGCGCTCGTACACCGGGCTGCCGAAGCGCGCCTCAAGCTCCGCATAGTGCAGGCCCGGGTCTTTCCCCGTGCGCGCGGTGATCTCCGCAGCGAGCAGGCCCATGATGATGCCGTCCTTGTCCGTGGTCCAAACCGTGCCGTCCTGGCGCAGGAAGCTGGCCCCGGCGCTTTCCTCGCCGCCGAAGCCGTACGACCCGTCCAGGAGCCCGTCCACGAACCACTTGAAGCCCACGGGCACCTCCGAAAGCCTGCGCCCCAGGCTGGCGGCCACGCGGTCGAGCATGGAGCTGGACACGAGCGTCTTGCCCACGGCGGCGTCCGCGCGCCAGCCAGGCCGGTTGCGGAACAGGTAGTCCACGGCCACGGCCAGGTAGTGGTTGGGATTCATCAGCCCGCCCGAGCGGGTGACGATGCCGTGGCGGTCGAAGTCCGGGTCGTTGCCGAAGCAGACGTCAAAGCTGTCCTTGTGCGCAATGAGCCCCTGCATGGCGTACGGCGAGGAGCAGTCCATGCGGATCTTGCCGTCCTTGTCCACGGTCATGAAGGAGAAGGTCGGGTCCACCGCCGTGTTGACCACGGTGAGCCGGATGCCCCAGCGCTCGGCGATGGGCGCGAGAAACCCCACGCCGGAGCCGCCCAGGGGATCGGCCCCGATGCTGATGCCGGAGGCCGCGATGGCCTGCATGTCGACCACGCCGTCCAGGTCCTCCACGTAGGGCGCCACAAAGTCGATCTGGTGGGTGGTTCGGGCCTTCAGCGCCTTTTCAGGCGCCAGCCGCCGCACCCCGCCAAGCCCCGAGCGCAAGAGCTCGTTGGCCCGGTCCTGGATGGCCTTGGTGATGCCCGTGTCCGCCGGTCCGCCCTCGGGCGGGTTGTATTTGAAGCCGCCGTCCTCCGGCGGATTGTGCGAGGGGGTCACCACCACGCCGTCGGCCCGGCGATTCCGGGGGTTGCGGTTGTGGCAAAGGATGGCGTGGGAGATCACCGGCGTTGGGGTGAAGCCGCCGCCCGCCTGGATCATCACGTCCAGGCCGTTGGCCGCGAAGACCGAAAGCGCCGTGGCCAGGGCCGGAGCGGACAGGGCGTGGGTGTCCATGCCCATGAACAGCGGGCCGCGGATGCCCGCCACTGCGCGCTGCTCCACAATGGCCTGGCTGATGGCCACAATGTGGTTCTCGTTGAAGCTGCCCGCCGTGCTGCTGCCCCGGTGGCCAGAGGTGCCGAAGCTGACCTGTTGCGCCGGGTTGTCGGCCTCGGGCTGCACGCGGGTGTAGTCCGCCAGCAGGCGCGGGATGTCGGCGAGAATGTCCTTGGGCGCAGGCTTCCCGGCCAGCGGATGAACGGCCATGCTGCCTCCGTTTGGCTTTGCCAGGGCTTTTCAGCCCTTCTTGTGGGTGAGTTCGTACATCTTCCTGTCCATCTCGCGCAGGCGCGTGGCCAGCACCTCGCAGAATATCCGGTAGAGGATGGCCTGGACCATGTAGGTCTCATGCTCGACCGGGCGTTCCAGGATGGAGGCGTCCACGGCCACGCAGATGGTGGTGGACATGGCCTGGATGCTGGCCGAGCGGGGGCTGCCGTCGATGATGCCCATCTCGCCGAAGACATCGCCCAGGCGGCGCAGGCTGCCCACCTCCACACCCTTGTGCGTGATCTTGAGTTCGCCCTTGACCAGGAAGAATATCCAGGCGTCATAGTCGCCCTCGTGGATGATGAATTCGCCCTTCTCGTACTTGCGCATGCGCGACATGCTCACGACGTTCAGGATCATCTTCTCGTTGAGAGAGGAGAAGGCCGGAATTCTGCGAAACTGCTCAAGGGTTTCGGCGTTGGTCGGGTCGAACTCTTGCTCCAGCATGTCCACCTCGGGGGAAATTCCTTTCTTTCAACATGCCTGAATCTTTTGCCATGGGCAAGAGAGCAGGCCCCTCTTGCGTCGGGAATAATCTATAAGCCGTATGCCCGCTCCAGGCATTCGCCCGACATTGATTCGCCACCCTTGATACTGGGCCGTAGCTGGGGTAATGGAGGCTGTGAGGCGGATTCCAAATATCCCCGCGCCTCCCAGGGCAGAGCCAGGACAACCGAAGAGGAACGCATGGACACCAGCCCCAAAAATGTTCGGGAGCACATCGCCCGCTCCAGATTCTTCCTGCAGCGCAAGGATCTTCTGAAGAGCCTCAAGTCCCTGGGCCTGGCGCTGGAGCTTCTGGCCTCCGGACAGGCCATCGGCCGCGAGCGCATCGAGATCGACATCCTCATGGAGGAGGCCGTGCGCCTGATCATGGAGCAGGAGGGGCTGAACGCGGCCTTTCCGCCCGGAATGGCCTACAAGAAGGGCAAGGAGCTGGAGCTTTCCACCACCATCCTCCGCGTGGCCAATGCCCTGGAGACCGTGCTGGGCAGGGCCAAGAAAGAGGAGCGCCGCAAGCAGCTGGCGGAGCTGGATGAATTGATCCTGTCCGGCCAGAAGGAATTGGACCAGGGCCAGCCAGCGGAGGCGCGCAAACTGTTCCGCCGCGCGGCGGAGCTCTGCGGCGACGAGTCCGGACTCTATGCGGACCTCGGCACCCGCTTGATGCTGGCCGGTTATTTTGCCGAGGCTGCGGAGTACCTGCAGAAAAACATCGAGCTGGCCCCGGCCGACCCGCGCGGCTACCCTCCCCTGGTCCAGTGCAACGACTCCCTGGGCGAGAGCGAAAAGGCCGAGGAGATCGTCCGCGCCGCGCTGCGCCGCTTTGGCCCCAGCGAGGCCCTGAACCTGCGCCTGGCCAAGGGCGCCCTGGAACGACGCAGCTGGGGCGATGCCCTGGTCAATGCCCAGGCCGTGCTCAAGGTCAACTCCACGAGCCAAGAGGGCCTGCGCCTGGCCGCAATCGCCAGCCAGCACATCTACGGCGATCCCGAGGCCTACCAGCGCGAGAACCCGCGCCAGAGAGACGAGGTCAATGAGATCAAGCTGAACTTCTAAACGCCGCGCCGCCCACGCGCCGCAGCCAGGCGCCCGCCCTGTTCAGGCGCTGTGGACCGGTCGGAGCCTGCGGAGCGCCTGCTTCAGGTGTTCCAGCTGCACCGGCTTGGTCATGTGGTCGTCCATGCCCTCGGCCAGAAAACGCTCGCGGTCGCCGGTCATGGCGTAGGCCGTGAGGGCGATGATGGGCACCCGTTCCCGGCCCTGCGCCTTCTCCAGGCTGCGGATGACGCGGGTGGCCTCCACCCCGTCCATCTCCGGCATCTGCACATCCATGAGCACGCAGTCGAAATCCCTGTTTGTGCGCAGGGCCACGGCTTCGTATCCGTTGCCCGCCGTGGCGACCTTGTGCCCCAGGCGCGTGAGCATGACCTGGGTGGAGAGCATGCTTACCGGTTCGTCCTCCACCAGCAGGATGCGCAGGGGTTCTCCCGCCTCCTGGGCCGCATCCTGGGCCGATTCCTTGGCCGATTCATTGGCCTTCGCGCCGCTGTTGCGCCCCGGCGGCGGCGCGGCCTGCTGGGCCGGGTCATCCAGGAGCAGGTGCATGGAAACGGTGGTGCCCGCGCCCTGTTCGCTGTCCACGACAATGCCGCCGCCCATGAGCTCCACGATGCGCCGGACTATGGCCAGGCCCAGGCCCGCGCCCTCGAACCTGCGCGCATGGGAGCCGTCGGCCTGGGTGAAGCGCTCAAAGACGCGCCCGAGCTTGTCGGCGGGAATGCCCACGCCCGTGTCGCACACCTCCAGATAGAGACGGAACCGGCCAGGGTGGCTGGCCACGGGGCGCGCCCAGGCCGAAACGCGCACGGACCCTGTCGGCGTGAACTTCACGGCGTTGCCCACGAGGTTGAACAGCACCTGCCGGAGCCGCGCCTCGTCGCCCATGAGCCGTTCCGGCACGCTGTCGTCCACCTGAAAATCGAGCGCGAGGCCCTTATCCACGCAGCTGGCCTGGAAGAGGTTGGCCACGGACTCGAAGGTCTGGCGCAGGGCAAAGGGCTCGTTGAGCAGTGAAAGCCCCCCGGCCTCCATGCGGGAAAAATCCAGGATGTCGTTCAGCAGGGACAAAAGCTTGCAGCCGGAGTCGTAGGCCATGTCCAGATAGCAGGCCTGCTTCTCCGGGGTGTTCTTGTGGCGCAGCAGCTGCAACATGCCCAGCACGCCGTTGAGCGGCGTGCGTATCTCGTGGCTCATGTTGGCCAGAAACTCGCTTTTGGCCTGGCTGGCGTTCTCTGCGGCCAGGCGGGCCTGTTCGGCCTCGCGCAGGCTCTGGCCCAACCTTCTGCCGCCGAGCAGCAGCCCGGCCAGGCCGAGAGTCCACATGAGCGCATGCGCGCCGACAATCCTGAACACCTGCAGGCGGAATGCGGACAACATCCCGGCGATGGGCACGGACACGCTGATGCCGCCGCGGATCTCGCCCTCCCTGTAGCCCTGCCTGGCGTGGCACTTGAGGCACGGCTTCTCGACCCACAGCGGCCGCATGAGCCGCAGGTGCTCCACGCCGTTCATGACCTCGCGCGAGGAGACCTCGGCCTTGCCCCGCTCGAATTCCATGAGCGCAGCGCGCTCCCAGTCGTCCGGGGAGTTTTCCGGGCGCAGGGGCCGCAGGCTTGTGATATGCCCCTGGACACCCGTGTTGACTCCCTGCAGTTCATGGACCTGCCGCGTCATGTAGGCGGGGTTGATGAGGGTGAGCCGCCGACCGGTTTCGGTCCGCAGGTCGCGGTCGGGCACGTCGAGGTAGGGATTGGGCTGATTCTGCGCGTCTACGGCCACATACACCCCGCCATGGGCCGCGTTCCAGTTCCTGTAGGCCACGTCCTTTTCAAAGGCCGCGCGGGCCACGACGCGGACCTGCTCCTGAAGCTCCGTGCCGTCGCTGATCACGGTCATCGACCCGGACAAGGCGATGGCAAAGGTCCAGATCAGGCAGGCGAGGATGATGTAGTTGCGCAGCGACATGCCCGATAACCCCAGGTTGCGTATGCTCCACAGCCTCAATGGCGGCGGGGCGGGCGCCTCAATCAGCACCCCCTTTTAATAATAGAACTCATTCCCACTACTTGTAAAGACGGCAAAAAAGGCCGAAATCCTCGCGGACCCCGGCCTTGATGTCTTGGGAACGGTGCAGGGGCTAGTACATGCCGCCCATGCCACCCATGCCGCCCATGCCGCCCATGCCGCCGCCGGGCATGCCGCCGCCGCCAGAGCCCTTGGGCTCGGGCTTGTCGGCGATGGCGCACTCGGTGGTCAAAAGCAGGCCCGCCACGGAGGCGGCGTTCTGCAGGGCGATGCGGGTCACCTTCTTGGGATCGATGACGCCGGCCGCAATCAGGTCCTCGTACACGCCGGTGCCGGCGTTGAAGCCGAAGCCGTCCTTGCCTGCCTTGACCTTCTCGACCACGATGGAGCCTTCGAAGCCCGCATTGGCGGCGATGGAGCGCAGGGGCACCTCGATGGCGCGGCGGATGATGTTCACGCCCGCCAGCTCGTCGTCGTCCACGACCTTGACCGCGTCAAGCACCCTCTGGCTGCGCACCAGGGCCACGCCGCCGCCGGCAACAATGCCTTCCTCCACAGCCGCGCGGGTGGCGTTCAGCGCATCTTCGACACGGGCCTTCTTTTCCTTCATCTCGGTCTCGGTGGCCGCGCCCACGTGGATGATGGCGACACCGCCCACGATCTTGGCCAGGCGCTCCTGGAGCTTCTCCTGGTCGTAGCTGGAGCTGGTCTCAGTGATCTCGTTTCTGATCTGCTTCACGCGGGCGGCGATGTCTTCCTTCTTGCCCTTGCCGTCCACGATGGTGCAGGACTCCTTGTCGATGACCACGCGCTTGGCCTGGCCCAGCTCGTTCACGGTCAGGGACTCCAGGCGCACGCCCATGTCCTCGGACACGCAGATTCCGCCGGTCAGGACGGCGATGTCCTGGAGCATGGCCTTGCGGCGGTCGCCGAAGCCCGGGGCCTTGACTGCGGAGACGTTCAGGGTGCCGCGCAGCTTGTTGACCACCAGGGTGGCCAGGGCCTCGCCCTCGATGTCCTCGGCGATGATCACCAGCGGCTTGGACATCTTGGCCACCTGCTCAAGCACGGGCAGCATGTCCTTCATGGAGGAGATCTTCTTCTCGCAGATGAGGATCAGCGCGTCTTCGACTTCGCAGGTCATCTTGTCCGGGTTGGTGACGAAGTAGGGGGACAGGTAGCCGCGGTCGAACTTCATGCCTTCCACGACATCCAGGTCGGTCTCCAGGCCCTTGGCCTCCTCAACCGTGATGACGCCTTCCTTGCCGACCTTGTTCATGGCCTCGGCAATGATGTTGCCGATGGTGGGGTCGTTGTTGGCGGAGATGGTGCCGACCTGGGCGATCTCTTTCTGGTCGCGGGTGGGCTTGGAGAGCTTCTCCAGCTCGGCCACGATGGCCTCCACGGCCTTGTCGATGCCGCGCTTGATGGCCATGGGGTTGCGGCCGGCGGCCACAAGCTTCACGCCCTCGGAGAAGATGCCCTGGGCCAGGATGGTGGCGGTGGTGGTGCCGTCCCCCGCCACGTCGGAGGTCTTGGAGGCGACTTCCTTGACCATCTGCGCGCCCATGTTCTCGAACTTGTCCTCAAGGTCGATTTCCTTGGCCACGGTGACGCCGTCCTTGGTGATCAAGGGCGAGCCGAAGCTGCGGTCGATGACCACGTTGCGGCCCTTGGGCCCGAGGGTGACCTTCACGGCGTTGGACAGCTTGTCCACGCCGATCTTCAGCTTCTCGCGCGCTTTGGCGTCAAAAATGATTTCTTTGGCCATGGTCGTAACTCCTTGCAAAAATTTTATGCCCTGCGGCGTTGTATCGGATGCTCGGCCCAGCCTTGTTCAAGCCAGGGCCCTGAACGACCGGTTCTTTACTTCTCGACGATGGCGAGGATGTCCTCCTCGCGCAGGACCAGGTGCTCTTCGCCGTCGACTTTGATCTCGGTGCCCGCGTACTTGGTGAACAGAACCATGTCGCCAGCCTTGACTGCCATCTTCACCAGGGCGCCCTTGTCGTCGAGCTTGCCGGGGCCGACGGCCACGACCATGCCGCGCTGGGGCTTCTCTTTGGCGCTGTCGGGGATGATGATGCCGCCGGCGGTCACTTCTTCGGACTCCAGGCGCTTCACCAAAACACGGTCATTGAGGGGCTTCAACTTCATCGCTTCGATCCTCCAGAGGGGTGTGGTGTGTGTTGTGCGTCAGCGTGCGCCGGAATCCGGCGGGACGGACGCCTGTTGACTAAAAAGCGCCCCGCTCTTTCGCGCGGGGCGTTTCAGGCAGGGGGAAGATAACCACCACAGGCGCGCTGTCAACACGCAGGCGGCGAAAAAAACGCCCTAGGGCGCGGGCTCATCGCTTTCCGCAACCAGGGGCGTGCGACCGAACAGCTCGCACAGGCCCCGCAGGGCCTCGGCCTGGGCGTGGCCGGGGCCGCTGGCGCAGAGCTGGCCCTGGGGCAGCCGCCAGCCCCAGTTGCCCTTGGCTATGCCGGGGGTGTTCATGCGGTGGCTGGCGTCCAGGTCCAGCAGGTCCTGGGCCGGGAGCACGGCGTGCCTGCCGGGGCTTGCCAGCGCCAGGCGGATCAGCTCGCGCACCACGTTGTCCGCGTCGACGCTGCGCCCCAGGTAGCGCGCCAGCACCCGGCGCAGGCCCGGCCCGGCCTCCCCGCTCTCGAACCAGCCGCGCGTGGTGTTGTTGTCGTGGGTGCCGGTGTAGACCACGCAGTTCTGCTCGTGGTTGTGCGGGGCGTCCGGGCTTTCCGGCGTGTGCGGGCCGAAGCCGAACTGCAGTATCTTCATGCCCGGCAGGCCGAAATGCTCCTTCAGGGCCACCACGTCGTCGGTGATGACACCCAGGTCCTCGGCGATAAGCGGCAGGCACCCGTGGGCCTCAAAAAGCGCTGTGAGCATCTCCCTGCCCAGGGCCGGAACCCACCGGCCCTTGACTGCGGTCTTCTCCTCGGCCTTGATCTCCCAGTACCCGGCGAACCCCCGGAAGTGGTCCAGGCGCACCAGGTCGAACAGGCCGAAGTTATGGCGCAGGCGCCGCAGCCACCAGGCAAAGCCCTCGGCCCGGCAGGCCTCCCAGTCGAACACCGGGTTGCCCCAGCGCTGGCCGGTGGCGCTGAAGTAATCCGGCGGCACCCCGGCCACGAAGATCGGCTGGCCGTCCGTGTCCAGCTTGAACAGGTGCGTGTTGGCCCAGACATCGGCCGAGTCGTGGGTCACGTAGATGGGCACGTCGCCGATGAGCTCCACGCCGAGCGTGTCCAGCTCGAACTTGAGCCTGCCCCACTGGCGGAAAAACAGCCACTGGCAGAACTCCTGGAACAGGATCTCGCGGTGCAGCAGCTGGCCGTAGCCTTGCAGGGCCGAATCAGAGCGCAGGCGGATGTCCTCGGGCCAGTTGGTCCAGGCCGCGCCGCCAAGATGGTCCTTGAGGGCCATGAACAGCGCATAGTCCGGCAGCCAGGCGCAGTTGTGGGCGCGGAACTCGGCGAAGCCGTTCTCGTTTTCCAGGCTGTCGGCCAGTCTGCATTCCGGGCCGCTGGCGGCCAGGCGGCGCTCAAAAACCTGGCGCAGCATGGCCCCCTTGGAGCGCTCCACGGACTCGAAGTCCACCCGGCCGCCCTCGGGCAGGGCGAACAAGGACAGCTCCTGGGACGTCAGCAGGCCGTCGTCGCACAGGGCCTCCGGGCTGATGCACAGGGTGTTGCCCGCAAAGGCCGAGAAGCTGGAGTACGGCGAGTTGCCCAGGCTGGAGGCCGTGGGCGTGATGGGCAGCATCTGCCAGCGGCTCTGCCCGGCCAGGGTCAAAAATTCCGCAAAGCGCAGGGCCTCTGGTCCCAGGTCGCCGATGCCGAAGCGCGAGGGCAGTGAGGTCAGGTGCAGAAGCACGCCGCTGGTCCGCCGCATGGAGCCTCCTCAAACGTTGCCGAATGGTTGCAGTGTGATCGCCTGATGGGTGCCTGGTGATTGCCGGGCGGGCGCAGAACATCCGCAGAACGTACGCCGGGCCCTTTGACCCCATGCTACACGCAACCAGGACCGGGAGGAAGGGGCGCGCGCCTGCCGGGAAAAATATCCCTGGCACGCAAGGTGCATCGTTCTCGCCCAGGGAGCCCGCTCCAGGGCTTCCAAGGAGGCCGCCATGCCAGAGACATACAGACAGCCTGTGCGCGAACAGGTGCTTGAGGCCCTGGGCCAGGCCCAGGACAGCCTGCACGAACTGGATTACGAGGACGTCGCCCTTTCCGCCGCAGGGCTTGCGCTGGTGCGCCGGGCTGCGGCCACGGTGCTGCACCGCATCAGCGGCATGGCCGCCGGGGAGGATCTGCCCCTCTCACGCGCGCTGGCCCTGTTCCTGGACCACGTGTTCTGGAACGAGGCCACGGGCGGGCTCATCCTCTGCGCCGATTTCTCGGAGAAGAGCGTCTGCCTGCCCATTCCGGCGGAGTGCTGGGGCATCCGGCCCCACACCGGCCACGTCCAGTAGGCCGACGCCGGGCCGGAGCGCCGCAGCGGGCTCCGGCGACGCTGGCCGGGCCTATTTGATGCCTATTTGATGCCTATTTGACGAAGGTCTGGCTGCGGTCTGGGCCCACGGAGACCAGGCCCACGGGCACGCCGGAGAGCTCCTCCATCCGCCCCAGGTAGGCCTGCGCGGCCTTGGGCAGCCCGGCAAAGGAGCTCACGCCGGTGATGTCCTCGGTCCAGCCGGGCAGGGTCTCGTACACCGGAGTGACATAGGCCATGCCGTTCTGCTCCTGGGGCGGATACATGACGCGCCCGCCGCGATATTCATACTCCACGCAAATTTTGAGCTCCGGCAGGCCGGAGAGCACGTCGAGTTTGGTCACGGCCAGCTCGGTGGGGCCGTTTAAGCGCGCGCTCTCGCGCAGGACCACCATGTCCAGCCAGCCGCAGCGGCGCCTGCGGCCCGTGGTGGCGCCAAACTCCCCGCCCTTTTCCTGCAGGTAGTCGCCGGTGGCGTCGAGCAGTTCGGTGGCGAAGGGCCCGCCGCCCACGCGCGTGGTGTAGGCCTTGACGATGGCGATGATGCGCTCCAGCATCCGGGGCGAGCAGCCCGAGCCCGAGGCCGCATTGCCCGAGACCGTGGTGGACGAGGTGACAAAGGGATAGGTGCCGTGGTCGATGTCCAGGTGCGTGCCCTGGGCCCCCTCGAAGAGCACGGTGCCGCCGCCGGCCACGGCCTGCTCGATGGCCGTGGACACGTCGCCCAGGTACGGGCGCAGGCGCTCGGCAAAGGGCAGAAGCTCCTGGAACACCTGCTCCGGGTCCATGGGCTCGCAGTCGTAGAGCTTGGCGAAGAGGACGTTTTTCTCCTCCAGGGCGCTTTTTATTTTCTCGCGCAAAAGTTCCGGGTCGGCCAAGTCGCAGGCGCGGATGCCGCAGCGGTGCATCTTGTCTTCGTAGCAGGGGCCGATGCCCCGGCCCGTGGTGCCTATTTTCGCGCACTTAGAGCGCAAACCCTCTCTTGCCGAATCCAATGCGCGATGGTAAGACAATATCACGTGGGCCTTTTTGCTGACCATGAGCCTGGCAGGGGACACGTCCAGGCCCTTGGCCGCCAGGGTGTCGATCTCGCGCAGGAAGACCTCGGGATCAAGCACCACGCCGTTGCCGATGAGGCAGATCTTTCCGGGGTGCAGGATGCCCGAGGGGATGAGGTGCAGGACGCATTTCTCCCCGCCCACCACAAGGGTGTGCCCGGCATTGTTGCCGCCCTGGAAACGCACGATCGCCGCAGAATCCGCGGCCAGCATATCCACAATCTTGCCCTTGCCCTCGTCGCCCCATTGGGACCCGAAGACCACGATATTTGACATGGAGGCTCCTTATGACTATTTGCCTCGTCCGCGCAGACGACAGTTTTTTGGTAAGCGGAAGATTTGCCTAAAAGAGGAATGAACACATGTCAACAACCGCACAGGACAAAGCCCTCACGTGGCCGCGCCAATTCCGGCGCGAGCACATCATTCTGGGCCTCTTGTCCCTCGCCCTGTTCGGGATCGTCTACCACTATATAAGGACCGCGCCTTTGCCGCGCGTCCTGGTGGTGGCGGCCCCGCGGCAGTCGCGCATATCAGACACCTCCGGCCTGAGCCCGGAGCAGGAGCTGCTGGAGCGTTTCCAGAAGCTCAACGGGGTTGAGGTGCGCCTTGTGCTCACCAGCACCCCCGAGGAAGTCCTGGAGATGGTCGAGCAGGGCAAGGCCCAGATCGGCCTGGCCCTGGGCGTGGCCCCGGCCCACCCGGACCGGGCCGACGCCTCTGACTCCCAGGGCAGGCCCCGCCTGGCCTTTGGCCCGGAGTACGACCGGCAGCCCATCTACACCGTGGACTGGGACGAGGGCTACCTGCCCAAGGGCAAGGTCCGGCCCGCCATGGACGAACTGTTGCGCGTGGCCGCCTCCTTCTCCCAGGACCCGGTGCTCGCCCCGGCCCTGCCGCTGGACGCCCTGCACCTGCTGCTGCCCTTCCTGCCCGAGGTGCGCGACGTGGCGCCCACCGGACGCGAAGCCGGATACCGCTTTGTCTGGCGCACCGATGTGCCCAGGCTGGACAAGGCCATGCGCAGCTTCTGGAAAGAGCTGACCGCAGACGGCAGCCTGCCCGCCCTGCGCGAGCGGACCATGGGCTTTCTGCCCGTGGACCCGGACCCCTTTGAGATGGAGATGCTGCGCCGCACCCTGGCGCTATATGTACCAGCGCGCGCGGGCGCCATCAAGAACGCCTCCAAGAGGTGGCGGCTGGACCCGGCCCTGCTGACTGCGGTGATCCACCAGGAATCGCGCTTCGACCCCGGCGCGGTGAGCGTCACGGGGGTGCGCGGGCTCATGCAGCTGACGGCGGACACCGTGGAGCGGCTGGGCGTGCAGGACCCAAGCGACGACACCCAGGTCATCTCCGCCGGGGCCCACTACCTGAGCATCCTGCGCGAGCGCTTCATCGAGCTCGGCTACGGCAGCGACGACGCCATGCTCCTGGGGCTGGCCTCGTTCAACGTGGGCCAGGGCCATGTGGAGGACGCCATCGAACTGGCGCAGATGGGCCGGACCACCCTGCCGTCGTGGACGGACGTGCGCCGGGTCCTGCCCAGGCTGGCCAGCCAGGACGTGGCCAAAAACACCCACTACGGCCCGTGCCGTGGCGCAGAGGCCGTGGAGTTCGTGGATAAGGTGCGCTACTTCGCCTACGCCATCAAGGGGCTAGTCCACCAGGTCGGGCCGAAGCGGGATGAGCTTTCCGGCCTTCGGCTTGCCCTGGCGCCCTGATCCGCGCAGCAGGGGCCTCGGCGCGGCCGGGGCCTGCTGCTGACCAGACTGGGGTGCGGGCTCGGAAGTGGACTTGGGCGGGGCCTGTCCGGGCCGGGCTTCCGGCGCGGTCAGGTTGAGCATGCCCAGGTCGAGCCCGGGGCCGGGTCCGCCTGCGCGCGAGGCCGAAAGACTGTAGTTGAACAGCTGGTTCTTCATGCGCACGGACTGGATGAGGCCGAAGATCAGCGCGGCCTCTTCCCAGCGGCGGGTTGGTTCGAACCGGCGCACCAGCTCCGCGTATTTTTCCCACAGGTCCATGAGCGAGGCCTCGTCAAAGGCGACGATCTGCCTGGCCAGCTTGGCAAGCGCGTTCTCCAGATACGACTCGGACATGGATCAAGACCTCCGTTGGCCGCCAGGCGGCGTGTGCAGGCTAGCTATCAGAATTCCTGACGCTCGCCAATGGCTCATTGCCCGCCGGGGGCGGCTGTGCTATCATGACCGGGCGCCAAACGCGCCAGAACGCGCACGATTTCACACAACAAGGATGCAGGCATGAGCGAACTGAAGAAGATGTACACCACGCTGCTGCGCGACCACTTCCCCGACGACCTGCGCCTGCAGGTGGGCAGCCAGGAGCTGGTCTACAAGAAGCGCACCTGGAACATCGGCGGCGAGGTGCGTGGGCTGCGCTACGGCGAGAACCCGGACCAGCCCGCGGCCCTGTACGAACAGATCGGCGGCGAGCTGATCCTGGACGGCGTGGCCTTCCGCGCGCCTGGCCAGGGCCTGGTCTCGGCCCTGACCGAGGAGCATATGCTCCAGGCCGGCAAGCACCCGGGCAAGACCAACCTGACCGACGTGGACAACGCGCTGAACATCCTCCAGTACCTAAGCGCGCACCCGGCCGCCGTGATCCTCAAGCACAACAACCCCTGCGGCGCGGCCTGGACCGACCTGGGCGTGGCCGAGGCCGTCTCCCGCGCCTTCTGGTCCGACCGCATCGCCGCCTTTGGCGGGGCCATCGTGGTCAACCGCCCGCTAACCAAAGAGGCCGCGGAGCTCATCAACTCCTTTTATTTCGAGGTTGTGGCCGCGCCCGAGTTCGAGCCCGGCGTGGTGGACATCCTCAAGGCCCGCAAGAACCTGCGCATCCTGAAGATTCCTGGCATCAATCGGCTGGACGAACTGGCCCGCGCGCCCTTTCTGGACATCAAGAGCCTGTTCGACGGCGGGCTGGTGCTCCAGTCCTCCTTTGTCAGCCGCATCCGCCAGGCCTCGGACTTTCTGCCCGCCACGGCGGAAAAGGACGGCGTGACCGTCACCGCGCGCCAGCCCAGCGCCAAGGAGATGCAGGACCTGATCTTCGCCTGGTCCATCGAGGCCGGGGTCAGCTCCAATTCGGTGATCTTCGTGCGCGACGGGGCCACCACGGCCATCGGCACCGGCGAGCAAGACCGCGTGGGCTGCGTGGATTTGACCATCACCAAGGCCCGCACCAAGTACGCCGACCTGCTCTGCTTCAAGGAGCAGGGCTGCTCCATCTACGAACTGATGCTGGCCGCCCGCGCCGACGACGGAACCGGCCCGGCCAAGGCCGAGATTTTGGCCGACATCCGCAGGCGCTCGGACGCGGCCAAAGGCGGCCTGCCCGGCTCGGCGCTGGTCAGCGACGGCTTCTTCCCCTTCCGCGACGGCGTGGATTTGTGCCTGGCCCAGGGCGTCACGGCCATCGCCCAACCCGGCGGCTCCCTGCGCGACTTCGAAGTCATCCGCGCGGTGAACGAGTCCAGACCGCAGGCGGCCATGGTCTTCACCGGCCAGCGGTCGTTCAAGCACTAATGGGCATGCACTAAATGGCGCGCCAGCTTGGCCCAGCACTGGGCCGCCCATGACGAAAACGCCCAAGCTCACCGGCTTTGTCAAACCGGGTTCGGTGGTGGAATTCCTGCAGGACAACGAGGCGCACCTGGCCTGGGTCCTGGAGGAGTCCGCCGGACGTCTGCGCCTGCTCACCCGCACCCGCCGCGAGGTCAAGATTCCTGATTCGCGCCTGCTGCCCTGGACCGGGCCGGACTATCCCGCCGGGGCCACGCGCGAGGAGATCGGCCACCGGCTGGAGGCCCTGGAGGCCCGGCGGCGCGAGCTCATGGCCGAGGTGAACCCGCTGGAGCTGTGGGACATGGCCCAGGGCGAGCTGGAGCGCGCGCCTGTCGAGTGGTTCGCCACGCTCATCTGGCAGGAGCCGGGCGCGAACGAGCTGGCCGCGCTGGGCCGGGCCCTGCTGGCCGCCAAGACGCATTTCAAATTCAATCCGCCGGACTTCGAGATCCACCCGGCGGACAAGGTCGAGGCCAGGCTGTCGACTGAGCGCGAGGCCAAGGAGCGCGAAGGCGTGGTCAACGCCGGGCACGCCCTGTTCGCCGCGCTGTGGGGCCGCATCAAGTCCGGCCAGCCGCCCATGCCGCCCGGCACCCCGGACCTGCCCGAGGCCCGCGTGGACGACCCCGAGGTGCGCGAGCGCCTGCGCGAGGTGCTTTTGGCCCAGGTGGCCGGGCAGACGACCGGCCGCACGTCCGGGCGCACGGCCTCGGGCAACGACTACGAGGCCCTGGCCAAGTTCTGGGAGAGCCTGAAGAAATCCCTGCCCGACGTGCCGCACCTGGCCCTGCAGCTGGCCCAGGCCTGGGGCGTTTTGCCGCCGCACCACAACTCCTTGCTCGACGAGGCCGGGTACGCCTGGGGCGACGACTGGTCCGCAGCCTTTGCCGACGAGATGCAGGCCCAGCTGGGGCGCTTCGACGAACTGGCCGCCTTGGCGGAAAAGAACGCCGAGCTGGACCCCACGCCCTTTGTGAGCATCGACGCGGCCACCACCAGGGACATCGACGACGCCTTCTTCGTGGCCCCGGCAGAGCTGCCCGGCGGCGACGCAGGCTTTCGCTGCGCCATCGCCCTGGCCCGGCCCACCCTGGCCTGGGACTTCGGCTCGCGCCTCGACCGCGAGGTCATGGGCCGCGTCACCAGCCTGTACCTGCCCGAGGGCTCCGGCCACATGATGCCCGAGAGCCTGGGCACCGGCCAGTTCAGCCTCACCGAGGGCCAAGCCAAACCAGCGCTGGTGGCCGAATTCCTGCTCGACGCCCAGGGCGAGGTGCTGAGCACCACGCCCCGCCTAGCCTGGATCACGGTCAGCCGCAACATCACCTACCCTGACGCCCAGGCCGCCCTGGACGCCGGTCCCCAAGATCTTGCAGGCGACCCGCATTTGAGCCTGGCCATGCGGCTGGCGCGCCTGCTCTTCGAGCGCCGCCTGGAGCGCGGGGCCGTGGTCATCGACCGGCCCGAGCCCGTGGTCTCGCTGGAGGGCGAGCCCCAGGACCCGCGCGTGCGCATCGAAAACCGCGAGCAGACCCCGGACGCGGAGCTGCTCGTCAGCGAGTTCATGATCCTGGCCAACTGCGGCCTGGCGCGCTGGGCCGGAGAAGTCGGCGTGCCGCTGCTTTTCCGCACCCAGAACATCGCCCTGCCGCCCAGCGCCACCGGCGTGTTCCGCGACCCTGTGGACATCTCCCGGGTGGTCAAGCTCTTGGCCGCGCCCGCCCTGGAATGCACGCCGCGACGCCACGCCGCCCTGGCCTGCGAGGCGTACGCCACCTGCACCTCGCCCATCCGCCGCTACGTCGACTTTTTGAACATGGCCCAGGTGCAGGAATTCCTGGCCACGGGCGCGCCGCGCCTGAGCCTGGCCGAGCTTGAGGCCCTGCTGCCCACGCTCTCGGCGCGCATCCAGGAAGTGGGGCAGATCCAGCGCTTCCGCCCGCGCTACTGGAAGCTGGTCTACCTGGCCCAGCACAAGCGCGAGAGCTTCCCGGCGGTGGTGGTGGACGACGTGGGTCCCTACCCCACCCTGGCCCTGCCGGACATGCAGCTCCAGGTCCGCCTGCCGCGCAGCATGCTGGGCGAAAAGGCCCACCCCGGCATGGCGGTCACGGTCCTGTTCGGCCGCATCGACCCGCTGACCAACGAGCTGAAGGTGCTGGAGGCGCGGGAGGCCTAGCAGCGCCGGGCGCTCGCGCCGCCGCCTCTGTACACGCCGCCGGGATTCGGGCAGATTCCTGCCAACGGCCCTACCCCGCGCGCGCCTGTGCGCACGGCCAAAGCCAGGGCAACGTCAGGCAGGGCAACGTCAGGCAGGGCAACGGCAGGCAAGGCAACGGCAGGCAGGGCAACGCCCCGAACCAGAGGTCCGCATGCATTACCTCACCCTGGTGGCCATCGCAAAGGACGAGACGCGGCGCCTGCGCGAATGGCTGGTGTACCACGCGCTGCTCGGCGTCGAGGCCGTCATCATCTACGACAACGAAAGCAGCGTCCCCATCCGGGAGACTCTTGCGCCGTTTTTGCGCAACGGCTTTCTCACCATCGTGGAGCTCCCCGGCAAGAACAGGCAGATCCAGGCCTACGACCATGCCCTGGGCACCTTTGGCGCGACTACACGCTGGATGGGCTTCATCGACCTGGACGAGTACATCGTGCCGCAGACAACGGACGACCTGCGCCATTTCCTCACCGACTACGAGGCCCACGCCGGGCTGGTGGTGAACTGGGCCATGTACGGGTCCGGCGGGCACGTGAAGCGTCCCCACGGACTGATGGTCGAGAACTACACCATGCGCCTGCCCCTGCACCACCGCGACAACCACCACGTCAAGTCCATTGTGAAGCCCGCGTGCACGCTGCGCGCCCTGTCGCCGCACCACTTCGCCTTTCGCCAGGGCTGCTGCGCCGTGAACGCGGACCGCCTGCCCTCCTGCACTCCGTACAGCCCCCTGTGCGCGGACAAGATCCGCCTCAACCACTACTACTTCCGCTCCAGGGAGGAGTTCGAGGACAAGATGCGCCGGGGCCGCGCCGACACCAACGCACAAGACCTGCGGCGCAGCATCGAGGCCTTTGAACAGCAGTTGAACGCCCCGCACGAGGAAGACCGCTGCGCGCTCAAGCATCTAGACAAACTCAAGACAATGCTGAAGGCGGACGGCGCGGACGGGGTCATCGCCCTTGCGCGACAGCGCATCGCGCAAGACATGCCAGGCTACCTCGCGGCCTTTGTGGCGGCAAGCCGCCAGGTTGACGCGGACCGGGCCGACCGGATCCTGCGCGACGCCCTGGTGCGCTACCCGGACGACCCGGTGCTCGTGGCGGTGCGCGCGGGCAGCCTGCGCGTCATGGGCCACACGGCCCGCGCAAGGGCCGAGGCCGAGCGCTCCCTGGCCATCCGGCCCACGCCCCAGGCCCTCAGCGAACTCGCGCTGCTGCACGCGGCCCAGGGCGACCAGGACATGGCGGACAAGCTCCAGGTGTTCCAGGAGTTTCTGGCAAGCATCGGGCGCTGCGCATAGGCGGCGGCAGTCCTCAGCCCTGAGGCCGGGGCCCAAGCGACCGTTGCAGCAAGCATCCCGATATTCAGCAGGTGCGAGAGGCAGGGGAGGCGGAGTACGGCATGGGCGCACGGCGACCCGGTCGGCCCCCCCCTGGTCCGCGTGCTTTCGCTCATCTGGCCCGTCTGGCCCCCTCCCGCGCGGTTTTCAAAAACCTGTCAAGCCTTTTCCACCTGCCTTTTACCGGCCAATTTTGTCCGATTTCGTCCATTCTCTGCCATTTTCCGCCGACGTCCAAAAACCCATAATATGCTCTCCGGCAAAACCCGGCCAAGGCCGGGGCATCCGGAAACCCATAACCAGGAGAGTTGCGCCATGAGTAACGATGGGATTCAGCATATCGGGGACGACCAGCTTGTTTTTGGCCTGCCGAAGCACATGGAGGCCGTTGCCGGGGATGGCGAAAACACGTATTGGGAAATCGTTCCGGGCAAGGACGCCTGCGCCACGTGCCGTTCGCTGCGGGGAATGCGGTTCGAGAGAAATCCTGTCCCGGTTCATCCGAACTGCGCGTGTGAGGTCATACGGGTGCCCCCGCCGGAGAGGCAGCCGGGCACTGTGGCTTTTGGCAGGCTGCAAGGGTATGAGGACTACAACACGGAACAATTCCAGGCGGGCCAGATAATAAGCGTCACCATAACAAACCTGGGGCCCTTTCAGGCTGCTGTATGGATACGGGTTGACCGGACCGAGTGGAAGGCAACACGCTACCTATCAATCTTTGAGTCACAGTCCATTCGTTTCTCAAAATTTGGAGACACGCCTATGACCTGGGACGCCCTTATCATCAACATGAGTCTTGACGGCTCTACTGTAGACTATGAAATTCGAGGATAAGGATGATGAAAAACATCATTCTCCTTCTCTTTCTACTTCTGCCTAGAACTGCATTTGCCGGATCGACTTATGACATCTCATGCGAAAACTTTTCAAATATCGGTATAACGAAAAGCGCCAATCCTTTTCTACAGCGGTATGCCGCAGATGGCATCGTTCATGGTGTTCTGTTTTTTCTGAAACCAGAAGCGCAGGTCAGCTTCCAAGCTTTTGTGGTGGCGTCACGGGAAATACTGGTCGCTGCAAACACCACGGCTCTGCCTCCTTTTACACCGATCTCCGTTACCGCCAACGGCAGCCCCTTGCGGAATGACCTTCTCGAAATCCGCGCATATGGGGGCACAAAGATCTGCACGTTCATTTTCCGCGAAGAGGACGCCCGCGTCACCGCGCGTTCAGTGTGCCCCACAGCACCCATCGAATTGATCGTCGTTCCCACCGGCATGACAACCTACGGGCCGGGGACCGTCAAATGAAGCACCTCTTCCTGTTCCTTCTACTCGTGCTGCTTCCGGCCAGCGCCTTTGCCCAGGCGACCTACGACCTCTCCTGCGGCAACGTGGCCAGGATACGCATTTTTCGTCTCAAGGCCGCTGGTTGGCAAATAGATACCCCACAGGGTTACTTTCATATACTCGCCCTAGACCTGACACCGGATGCGGCTCAAGGGTTTGGGAAACGGCTCAAGACAGCACCCATGACCCACTTCCAGTACAATGGGATGAACTTAAGAAAAGAAAATCTAACCATTACGGCAAATGGCGGGTCTCTCAGGAATGACACCCCGGCAATGACAGGCTTTTCGGATCAAGGGATCGACATCGCCATCATCCGAGAGCAGGACGCCTTCGACGCGGCTCGGGCAGTATGCCCGGCGCTGGTGCCCGGCAAAGTCCTTGAAGACGGACAGTGGGAGTAGCCGGTCGATGAAACTCCTCCTGTTCCTCCTTCTGCTGCTGGCCCCCACCGTAGTGTGCGCCCAGTCGACCTACGACCTCTCCTGCGACAACGTCGCCAAGATACGCATCGGCCGCCTGGACGACACCTACTACAACGTGGAATCCGACCAGGGGCATTTCCATGTGGTGGTCTTTGACCTGAAGCAGAAGTCCATTGCGCAGTTCGCGCCGCTCGTCGACAACGCGCCCTGGGTGACATTCGTGTACCGGGGCGAGGAGATGAAAAAGCAGCACATCGACCTGACCACCCACGGCAGGCCCCTGCGCGACGACGTCCCGTCCATGGCCGGGTTCAGCCCTGAGGCCATCGTCATCACCATCATCCTCGAGAAGGACGCCTTTGACACCGCGCGGGCGGTGTGCCCGGCGCTCACGCCCCGGAAGGTGATTGTCGACTGGGAGCGGGACTGGGAGCCGGGCTGGGTGCGGAGAGAATACAAATGAAACGGGCGCTTCTGCTGCTGGCGCTGTTGCTGGTCCCTTCAACGGCATCCGCCTACGTGGTCTACGACATCAACTGCGACAACGTGGCCAGCATCCGCATCGAACGCCACAGGGACACCGTGGGCAACGTCACCTCCTATGGCTGGTACCACACGGTGCATTTCGAGCTGACGCCGAAGGCGGCGCAGGAGTTCGCGCGCCTGCGCGACGCCACGCCCAAGATCTCCATGAAGTACCGCGACAACCGCTACCTGCGGGTGAACATCCACATCATCTCGCAACGGCATCAACTGCCGCTCTCCGCCTCGGCCCTCACCACCTACGGGGACACCGGACCCACCCTTGTGGCGGTGCGGGAGCGCGACGCCTTCCAGCTGGCGAAAGAGGTCTGCCCGGCGCTGGTTCCAGCCCAGGTGCTGGTGGAGGGGCGGCTGGTGGACCCGGACCCGGCCAATCCGCCCGTGCCGGAGGTGTTGTTCCCGCCCCCAACCGGCGAACTGGTCTATGACCTCTCCTGCGACAACGTGGCCAGGGTCAGCATCGTCCGCCATGAGGACAGCTTCCTGGGGCAACGCACGCCGCAAGGCTGCGCCTTCCTCGTATTCTTCCACCTCAAGCCGGAAGCCGTGGACCGCTTCCAGCCGATCCTTAACGAGTCGCGGAAGATCATCGGCCAGAACGACGCCACGGGCGCGTATTCCCGCAAGGGACTTTTTGTCACTGCTCACGGCCAGCCGCTGCGCAACGACGCGCCGGAGCAAATGGCCCACGGCGAAAAATCAGTGAACACACTCATCTTTCAGCGGGAAGACGCCCTCGCCACAGCGCGTTTTGTCTGCCCCACGGCCCCCATCCAGCTGATCATCCCGCCCAGGATGCCCAGCCCAGGGCAAAACTAGCCCGCAAAAAAGGCCGGAGCCCCATCGGAGCCCCGGCCTTCATCATTCTTCTCGTCTTGCGGGCTAGCTGACCTTGGCGGCCTGCATCTCCTCGGCGGTGAAGTCCCACACGGTGCCGTGCGGCGGCAGCTTCTCGTTCTTGAAGAAGTCCGGCAACTGGTCGTCCTTCACGGTGAACCCGGCTGCGGTATTGAAGGCGATCTCGTCCTTCAGGCAGTTCACGCCCAGCGCCACCACGTCATCCACGGTGTAGGGCTTGCCGGTGAGGGCCGCGACCAGATCAGCGATGCAGGGCACGCCGTCGGCGTTGTCCAGCACGGCGAAGGCCACGAACAGGCACAGGCCCAGCGCGTCCACCGCCGCCGTGGCGATCTGCAGGTTCTTGCTGATCTCGATCTGCCCGGCCTTGCCCGTGGGGGCCACGTCGCCGCCGACCTTCAGGATGTTCTGGCACACGGCGTAGCCTGCGGTGTGATCCGCGCCCTGGGTGGTGGTGCAGTAGGTCACGCCCACGCCCTTGACGCTGCGCGGGTCGTAGGCGGGCAGGGCCTGGTTCTTGACCACGGGCACGCGGTCCACGCCAAAGGCCTGGGCGGCGAAGCCCGTGCCGTTGCCGATGATGCGGCCCATGGCGTCGTTCTTGTCGCCGACCTTGCGGATGAGCTTCTCGGCGGCCTTGCCGTCGCCCCAGGGGATGATGCCGCCCTCCATGGCCATGGCGATTGTGTTGCCCAGGTCGATGGTGTCCAGCCCCATGTCGTCGCAGGCGCGGTCGAGCGCGGCGATGTCGTCCAGGTCCTTGATCAGCGTGTTCGCGCCAAAGGCCCAGACGGTCTCGTACTCAAACCCGCTGGTCAGGTACTTGCCCGCCTTGTCCACATACTCCTGCGAGCACTGGATGACGCAGCCGGTGTGGCAGCCGTGCTTGGTCTTGCCGCCGCGCTTGGTGATGGTCTCGGCAATGGTCTCGCCGCTGATGGCGGCGGCGTGCTCGTAGCGGCCGTCGCGGAAGTTCTTGGTGGGAAAGGCCCCGGCCTCGTTGATGATGTTCACCAGGATGGCCGTGCCAAAGGCGGGCAGGCCCTGGCTGGTGACCGGGTGGCCCATCAAGATCTCGACCCAGCGCTTGGCTGCGGCCTTGAACTTCTCCGGCTCCGCAGCGGCCAGCATGCCGCAGCCAGCGTCGTCGAGGACGATGGCCTTGACCTTCTTGGAGCCCATGACCGCACCCAGGCCGCCGCGCCCTGCGGCGCGGGCCGGACGGCCCTCGGGGTCGGAGAACTGCACCGAGGCGGCCATGCGGCAGGTCTCCCCAGCCGGGCCGATGAGCATGGTGCCGGTCTTGGGGCCATACTTGGCCAGGATCTTGTCCATGCAGGCGTAGGTGCCCAGGCCGGTGAGCGAGGCCGCGTCCTCGAACTTCACGCCGTCCTTGGTGATGACGATGTTGGTGAAGCCTGCGCCCTCCTCGGGCTTGTCCTCCAGCACGATGGCCAGGATGCCCAGCTTGGCCAGCTTCTGGGCGAACTGGCCGCCGGAGTTGCTCTCCTTGATGGTGCCGGTGAGCGGCGACTTGGCCCCGAGCGAGATGCGGCCCGAATTGGCCACGATGGTGCCTGTCAACACACCGGCGGCGGCCACCAGCTTGTTGGCGGCGGACAGGGCGTGGGCCGTGGCCGGAACCTCGTCCAGAACAATGCGCGAGGTCAGCGCGCGACCGCCAAGCCCCAGGTATTTTCCCACGTCCTCAAAGCGAAATTCCTTGGTGCGGGTGTTGATGCGCAGTATCTTCGACATGTTGTCGCTCCTTGGTTATGGTTGCCCAGGCGTGCAGCCTTGACTATTGCGCGGTGATGGGAAGATAGTACGTACGGAGAACAAAAAGTCAAATATATTTGATAGTTATATCTTTTCTGACATAGATCACGCCTGACACAAAAGGAGCGCCCATGCCCCAGCCGCAGACCTTGACCGTTGCCGCCAGCCCGGAGGCCCTGCTCGCCCTGACGCCGCTGTTGCGCGAGGGCGTGGCCGTCAGCCTGCGCCCTGGTCTGTCCCTGCGGCAGACCATGATCCAGGACCTGGGCTTCTGCCCGGAATGCGTGGAGGAGCGCGTGCAGACCGTGTTCCTCGACGGCTCGCCCGTGGACGACATCGACGCCGACCATGCGGCGGCGGGCTGCACCCTGGCCCTGGCCGGGGCCCTGCCGGGCGTGGCGGGCATCGCCATGCGCAGAAACAGCCCGGTGGGCGTGTACCGCGAGGGCATTGCCCATGACATTGGGCATGACAGCGGCCACGGCGAGGCCCCGGGCGCGCTGCTGGACGCAACCCTCAAGCTGTTCAACACCGTGGCCCTGGAGTGCCTGGCCGCCGTGCTCGAACAGGGCGTGGGCCTGCGCGCTGCGCGCCTGGCCGAGCTGCTTGAGGCCGACCCCGACGTCCTGGCCCAGGCCCAATTCACCCTGGACGGCCAGAAGCTGGACCGCGCCGCAGTCATCGCCGCCCTGGCGGGCCAGGCCTGGACGCTGCGCCTTGTCGCGGAAGCGCAGACCGTCGCGGAAGCGCAGACCGCCGCCGTGCCGCAAACCGCAGCCAGCCCGACACCGGACCTGGCCGCCCTGGCGGACATCGCCGAAGCCGCAGGCGCGGCCATCATGGAGGTGCGCCGCGTCGGCTTCACCGTGGAGTACAAGGACGACCACTCGCCGCTGACACGCGCCGACCTGGCCGCGCACGAGACCATCCTGCGCGGTCTGGCCGAGCATTTTCCCGGCCTGCCCGTGCTCTCGGAGGAAGGAGCGGCCCTGCCCTACGCCGAGCGCGCCGGGTGGCAGCGGCTGTTCATCGTGGACCCGCTGGACGGCACCAAGGAGTTCGTGAAGGAGCTGGGCGAATTCTGCGTGTGCATCGCCCTGGCTGAGGGCGGCTTTCCGGCCCTTGGCGCGGTGCACGTGCCGGTGTGGGGCAAGACGTATGTGGGCGGGCTGGGGCTGGGCGCGTTCCGGCGCGAAAATACCGACAACAGCGAGGGGCCCTGGCAGGCCATCCGCGTGCGCCAGCCGGACGCCTCCGGGCTGGTGGCGCTGGCCAGCCGCTCGCACCCCTCGCCGGACACCGAGGCCTGGCTGGCGGGCAGGAACGTGCGCGAACGCATCACCGCTGGCAGCGCGCTGAAGTTCTGCCTGATGGCCGAGGGCAAGGCCGACCTGTACCCGAGGTTGAACGACGGCATGCGCGAATGGGACGCCGCCGCCGGGCAGGCCGTGCTGGAGGGCGCGGGCGGCAGCGTGGTCCGCCTCGTGGACGGCCAGCCCGCTGGTCGCCTAGCGGTGAACAAGCCGGAGCTGGAAACCGGGCCGTTTCTGGCCTCGGCCGCCCCGGTCAAGTAGCGTGATCCTGTACTCCGGCCAGATAATTCGGCCAGATAATTCGGCCAAATACTCCGACCAAATACTCCGACCAGATACTCCGACCAGATACTCCGGCCAGGCGAGCCCAAAACAGAAGGGGGAGGCTGAACGCCCTCCCCCTCGTACGTCACCATCTCAAAGGCCGCCCCCTCAATTTTCGGCAACACGCGTGCCGCCTGAGGGTGCTGCTTTTCTGCGACTTCTGCCCAGCCAGGAGGTTGGACTCTCTTCAAGGGCTCGGCGCTAGGCGATGTGTCGGCGCAGGGACTCCGGGTCCACGTCCCTGGCCCGGGCCAGCAGGTGGGGCCGCGCCTGTGCCTGGGTCATGGCCGGGTTCTGGTGGCGCACGCCGAACACCCGGCACATGACGCCATACAGCGCCGTGTTGTCCACCAGGCGGTCCAGGCCCATCTCCTTGGCCTTGTGGCCATAGGCCAGGAGCAGCTGGTCCTCGGCCGTGTGGTTGCAGGAGGTGAAGCCCACATTGCCCCGGCGCACGGTCGGCGCGCCCTTCTTCGGGTAGACGCTGTTGGCCAGAATCCTGCCCATGGTGGCGTCGGGCTGATAGATGAAGTCGCCGGGGAAGGGCTGGTAGCCGGGCTGCATGGACTCGCCGATGAGCGCCGCGTCCTCCGGGCTGATGGAGTAGCCGGACATCTCGGCCATGAGGGCCTGGATCTCGCCCGCGTTCTTGCCCTGCATGCGCTTGATGGTGGCCTCGAAGGAGGCCTTACCCGCATGGTAGGAGCGCAGGGCGCTGGTGGCGTCGTTGTATTCCGGCCCGGTGCCGTTCACGCCCCAGCCCGAGTTCCCGTGGTCCGAGGTGACGATGACCAGGGTGCGCGGGTTGACCTTGAGGAAGGCGTCGATGACGCCCAGGGTGTCGTCCAGCTCAACCGTGTCCATGATGGCCGACCAGGCGTCGTTGGAATGGCTGGCGTGGTCGATGCGCCCGGCCTCCACCTGGAGCAGGAAGCCGCCAGGATTTTTGGCCAGGCGCTTCAGCGTCGCCGTGGTCATCTCCGGCAGGGAGGGCTGGGAGCCCAGCGAGGCGTCGTTCAGCCGGTCCACGCAATAGGAGATGTGCGAGGCGTTGAACAGGCCGACCAGCGGCCTGGACGAGGCGGGCGCGGCCAGCAGCGCGGCGCGGTCAGTGGCCACCTCGTACCCGGCGGTGGCGAACCCGGCCAGCAGATCGTGGCCGTCCGTGCGCTTCTTGGGGTCAAAATGTTTGCGCCCGCCGCCCAAAAGGACATCGGGCCGGAAGGCCAGCAGCTCTGCGGCGATGGCGTCCTCGGCGTCGCGGTCGGCCTGGTGGGAGACCCAGGCCGCCGGGGTGGCGTGGGTCACGCGGGTGGTGGTGACCAGGCCCGTGGCCACGCCACGCGGCTTCACCAGCTCGAAGATGGTGGTCAGCGTGCGCCCGTCCGGCAGCACGGACAGGGAGTGGTTGATGGTCTTGACCCCGGTGGCCCAGGCTGCGGAGGCCGAGGAGGAGTCCGTGACGATGCTCGACAGGCTGGCCGTGGCCATGTAGCCCACGGATGACTTGGGGTCGCGCAGGCGCGCGTAGAGGTTGGAGTCCGCCCGGCCGAAGACGCCGGTGCGCAGCTCGTGCATGGCGCGCACCACGCCCGTGGGCATGCCGTCGCCCACCACGAAGATGACGCCCGGCCCGGCTGCGCGCTCAAATTCGCCCTCGGAGGCCTTCGCGCCCTGCGCCGCCCCCGGCAGCATGGCCGGAACCAGCGCGGCCAGGGCCCCAGCGCCTAAAAGCCGCATCACCTCGCGCCTGGTCAACCCGTTACTCAGCGTGCCATTCTTCAACGTTGCCGTGTCCTGCGTTCCCTTGTCCTGCATCTCATTGTCCATGCCCCTGAACCTCCATTGTGTTGATGGAACTTCAGGACATGGTAGCCGGAGCGCTGCCGGGTCTGCCTGTCGCGGATGTTACGGGACGGTGAAAGAAGCCTGCGCGTGGTCAGGCACGGTTGCGATCGCAGGGCACCTGCGTCGTCCAGATATCCCCGAGGGCATCGTCCCATCCTATTCCTCCTCCGCTTTCAGTTGAACAAACCAGTAAATGGCAAGGGGTCAATTATTCCTATCGGTGCGAGCGTAGTTGAATATTCTGAATTGACGGCGAGCAAACAACTTGCTAAATATTAAATATAAAGTTTGAAGTAAAGTTCATGATATTCTAATACCTGCTCACAACGACTTCAAGAACGTTCAAAATGAAGAGAGAGGGCACCAGTGGAAATCAAAGAAGCCATTGAACATATACTTGATGGGAACGCATTATTATTTGTTGGGGCAGGGTTTTCTATGGGCGCCACGGGAAAATCTGGTCAAAGCCTACCAGTTGGTTCAACATTGAAAATCATACTTGGTGATGCAATGGGAGTAGCAGACACTTCAAGCCACTCATTAAGCACTGTAGCGGCACATTACACTAAACGGAATTCAGAATTTGCGCTAGTAAAAATGCTAAAGGAGCTGTACACTGTCAACGCAGCACTACCACATCACGTTCACATATCTGGCTTACAATGGAAGGCTATTTACACAACAAACTTTGACGATCTTATAGAATTATCACACATCAATTGTGGAAAGCGTATTAGCTCATACGACAAGGATGATCCAATCCCCGTCGGAACTTCAAAGAAGTTTTGCATGCACGTAAATGGCTACATTGGCAAAGAGTATTGCGAGAGTAATGGGACAAGGCTTACGCTTACTACAGCGGAGTATGCTGCCAATGAATTAAACAACTCACCTTGGGGGACTAGGCTAAGGGATGATTTTGCTCTGGCAAAAGCAGTAATATTCATCGGCTACTCACTATATGATATCGATATCGAGCGCATGCTTTTCGACGCTC
>Ga0118677_10003729_pt1 | contig 28513 bp, 30 predicted proteins | sample AliMusrvi5mmetaG_FD_86154 | JGI IMG/M metagenome (GOLD analysis project Ga0118677, IMG submission 86154) | reverse complement strand
ATTTGAAATCGCTTTTTCTAAAAAAGGCAGAAGCGCTTAATCTTTCAGAGTCAGAACTGCTTAGGAAAGTTTTGCTTGAATTTTTCGCGCACGCGAAAAATACAGATGAAGTTGAAGACGTCTTGAGAGCGGTGGAACCCGACGCAGAGAACGCAGAAAACGAAAAGATGACCATACGCTTGCCACGTTTCTTAGTGGATGCTGCCAAGGAACGAGCCAAGGCAAAAGGCATGGCAACCAGCCGCTGGATTGCCGCCCTTGTGCAGTCCAGCCTGATGCAAAAGCCTGTCATGGTCGATCAAGAGTTGAATGAACTAAGGGCCAATATCCGAGAGTTGAACGCGATAGGCCGAAACATCAACCAGATGGCAAGGGCATTGAACGAATCGAAAAGCAACACGGACAAGGTAAAGCTGGATAATCTGGACTTGCTACGAAACTACTTGGATAGAAACATTGCTTTTGTCCGTGGCTTGGTTAGGGCCAGCCAGCAAGCTTGGGGCTTGGAATCCAATGTCACTGATTAGGGCAGAGGAGAAAATCCGGCAAGCGTTGCTGTTAGAGGATATACGGCGCAAAGCCAACAAAACCAAAAATCTTCGTGCGACCGCTGGCAGGGTTTCCCGTGGCGCAACCGAAGTGATGGTTAAAATTACCGGGTTCGGCAAGGGAGGCGGACATATCAAAGCCCATCTTGATTACAATTCCCGCAACGGCAAGGTTGAACTGGAAAATGACCGTGGAGAGGTTTTTTCCAGCAAGGAAGAAATCAAGGAAGTGGTCAAGGAATGGGGCAGTGAGTTCTCAGACCACAAACGCCGCCAGAATCAAAGGGACACCATGCACATGGTTCTGTCCATGCCAGAAGGGGTGGAGCCTGAATCCGTGAAAAACGCGGTACGGGATTTTGCCAAGGATGTTTTCGGCAAAAACCATGAATACATTTTTGCGCTCCATACCGACGAACTACACCCGCATGTTCATTTGACTGTGAAAATGCTAGGGTACGATGGCAACAGGCTAAACCCAAGGAAAGGCGACCTCAGACAATGGCGTGATGATTTTGCCTTGGCGATGCGCGACCAAGGCGTTGATGCAGAGGCAACACCGAGGGCCAGCCGGGGCATCGTGAAGAAGCCAGAGCGCCAGGTCATACGCCATATTGAACGCGGCGACAAAACCCACAAGCCAAGGACATCCAAGGTCAAGGCTTTAAAAGAGTTGGAAGTGATCGAAGAGATCAAAGCCGAGATCAACGGCAAGCCGCCTGTTGAGCGGGTTTGGGATGAAAAGATAGTGCAACAACAGAGGACCATCCGGGGGGCTTGGCTGGGTGCCGCGAATGAGTTGAAGGAAACCCCCGATCCGAACGACAAGAACCTGTCTGGTGACATCCAGAGCTTTGTGGCCGCAATGCCCAAGATCGACACCGAGCGGCACGAGATCAAGGCTAGGTTGATTGAGCGGTTTTCCATTCAACGCGAAAACGCCCAAGCGACATTGGGAGTAGGGCAAGCGGCAAATCAGATCGAGACAACGCCAAATCCACAAGAGCCAAAATCTAAAGATTTGGAAAGGTAATCCATCCATGTCGGATACCGCTTGAATTTGTAAAGGTCTTGATTTGCACTGGCAAAATTCAATTTGAAGTTAGACCTGTGCTAACAATCAGTGAAAAATAGCCTTCCGACAACATCCAGAAGCCGACATAAGGGAATTTTTATGTGGAGGCTGATATGTGGTTTAAAAAATGCGATTATAGTTAATGTAACGACTGCGATCAGCGATAGGCGTGACTTAATCGTGCCCGTGCGCTGGATCGAACGGTTAGGCGATGGATTAACATTCGGCTCAATACACTTCGCTATTGCGCCTTATATCTACCGCGTTGTTACCGCACGCACTCTTCAAACAGCTTACGGCCAAATTGGTCGATGCCATCTCGGTGAGGATTGGTGCGTGTCATCAATCAAACAGAATAAGGCTTAGTGTCAAAATGAGCGAACAGTTTGACGTTTTTATCAGTCACAACAGCCAAGACAAGCCTGCCGTGCGGGAACTGGCCGAGGCGCTTAAAGTGCGGGGCTTGCGTCCATGGCTGGATGAGGAGCAATTGCGGCCAGGGCAACCTTGGCAAGAAGCGCTAGAAACCATTATCCAGACGACCAAAGCCGCCGCCGTGCTGGTTGGCAAAGATGGCCTTGGCCCCTGGGAAAACATCGAAATGCGGGCTTGCTTGTCACAGTTTGTTAAACGCAAACTACCGGTCATCCCGGTCTTGTTGCCGGACGCGCCTAGACAGCCTGATTTGCCCTTATTCCTGCAAGAACTTACTTGGGTCGATCTGCGCGGCGGACTGACGGAAGAAAACATAAACCTCATGCACTGGGGCATCACCGGAATCAACCCCGCCGAACCTCCTAAACCAACACCAGCCCCACGCCTTTTCAACGTCCCGATTCCCCTCAATCCGTTTTTCACTGGACGTACCGATATTCTGGCAAAGCTGCATGAAGCTTTACAAACTGAAAATGAAATCGCCATCACGCCCTCAAAAAAAGCCACCGCCTTAAGTGGTTTAGGAGGTGTCGGTAAAACCCAAACCGTTGCCGAATATGCGCATCGTTATCAAGCTGACTATTCAGCGGTATTGTGGGTGTTAGCTGATGGCAAAGATTTATTACGCAGTAGTTTTGCGCAGTTGTCGGTGTTGTTAGGTTTTAAAGCCGAAAAGCAGGATGATCAAATTCTGGCTGTGCAATCGTGGCTACGCAACAATGACGGTTGGTTATTGATTTTTGATAATGCCGAAACCTTGGAGTTATTGAACGCTGCGAAAGAATTATTGCCAACCACTGCGCGAGGTCATGTGTTATTCACCACTCGCGCCCAAGCGACAGGTGGTTTAGCTTCGGTCACGGTGGATTGTTTTGATGATGACACGGGCACGGTGTTTTTATTGCGGCGGTCAAAATTAGTAGCAATGGACTTGGCGACATTGGAACACGTGCGCCCCCGTATGTCGGATAAGGATTGGCAAACGGCTACTGAGCTAGTACATGAATTAGGCGGTTTGGCGTTGGCGATAGACCAAGCGGGTGCGTATATTGAACAGACCGAGTGTGGTTTGGAAGGATATTTAAGCCGTTATCGGACGAATGCCGCTGTGATGTTGCAAGAGCGCGGGGGTTATGTGCATTCGTCGGATCATCCTCATGCGGTTTATAAGACCTTTTTGTTGGCGGCGGAAAATGCTAAAAATCGTTCTGAGTTAGCGTATGAAATTTTGTTGGATAGTGCGTTGTTACATCCTGATGGGATTTCTGAGAAGTTGTATGCGGATTGTAACTCGTTAGAGCTGGATAAGGCGTTGGCGGCTTTGAAGGATTACTCGCTGATTCAGCGTGTACAGGTAGAGGAAAGGAAGTTTTTTACTGTACATCGTTTGGTGCAGGTTGTGATAAAGGATGTGTGTGATGGATAGGGAAGCGACTTGGCGGAGACGGGCTGAAAAAGTAGTTAATCAAGTAAATGCCGCTTTTCCTGACCCTAAAAAATTTGAAAACTGGGGTTTGTGTGAAGAGTTACTTTTTTGTGCAACAGCCGTTTGTAAACAAATTAGTAATTATGAAATTGAAACGGAAACGGCAGCATTGTTGCTAAATGAAACAGCTTATTTTCTTAACGAAAAGGGAAAATATGACGAGCCTCAACCATTATACCGAAGAAGCTTAACGATTAGAAAAAAAATATTAGGCAGATCCCACCCTGCCATTGCAGTTAGTCTAAATAACATAGGAGCCATGTACTATGAACGAGGGAAATATGAACTCGCAAGACGTTTTTATAAAAAAAGTTTAGAAATAAGAGAAAAAGAGTTAGGCGAAAACCACCCAGACGTTGCAGAAAGCTTAAACAACTTGGCTAGTGCTTATTGTCATGGAAAAGTCGATTTATACCAAGCCGAACATTTGTACTTAAAAAGTTTGACAATAAGAGAAAAAGAGTTAGGCGAAAACCACCCAGACGTTGCAGAAAGTTTAAATAATTTGGCAATATTCTATATGGTTTTTAGAACTGACTATGATCAAGCTACTGCTCTTTGTGAACGGAGTTTATATATTAGGGATAATATATTGAGTAAAGACCACCCTCATTTAGCAGAAAGTTTAATTACGTTAGCACGGATTTATTCAGAACAAGAAAAGTATGAACAGGCTGAATGTTTGTATTTAAGAGGTTTAGAAATAAGAGGAAAGGCTTTGGGTAAAGATCATCCAAATATCGCATTTGACTTAAACTATTTAGCGGCACTTTATATAGAACAGCGTAAATATGACCAAGCACAGTCTTTACTAGAAATAAGTTTATCAATTATTGATAAAACATTAGGACAAGAGCACCCAAATATTAAAGATATACTAATAAATTATGATGCTGTCTTATATTTTAAAAAATTAAAACAAGAAAATTTTGAAAATAATTGTGTGAAGGAAGTCGATAGATAGGGAAACAACATGGCATCAACGCGCTGAAAAAGCAGTCAATCGAGTAAACTAGGCATTTCCTATACCAGAATTTTAAAAATGGTTCTATGTGAAGAAATAATACTGGATGTAACAGGGCAGGATGGGTGCCCATCATTCGCGAATGCCCAATCTCGTCTCTCTGCCCACCCGCTAACCCGCCGTTCCAGCCGACTCGCGCCCATCATCGCCTGTCTTTGGTTCGGGTTCCGTATCGGGTATAGAGGTAGAATTTAGTCAGTAAATTCCATTCGCTGTCTTAGCCAACGCGATAACCGCCAACACGGCAAGGGAGGCCATGAACGGTGGCAACCGCAGCACCGTAGGCGATTGGCAGTAGCGGTAAGCGGGCAACCGCAAACCAGTTGCCTTCCACGATAAAACCACCCGCCATGTAGACGAGGATACCATGCCACCGTTTTAACCCACCTTCTTCAAATAGGTAAACGGCTATTATTCCCATGCCCAAAGGAGTGGAGCCTGAATCCATGAAAATGCTAGGGAACGATGGTAACAGGCTAAACCCAAGGAAAGGAGAACTCAGACAATGGCGTGATGATTTCGCCTTGGCGATGCGCGACCAAGGCGTTGATGCAGAGGCAACGCCGAGGGCCAGCCGGGGCATCGTGAAGAAGCCAGAGAGCCAGGTCATACGCCACATTGAACGCGGCGACAAAACCCACAAGCCGAGGAAATCCAAGGTCAAGGCTTTAAAAGAGTTGGAAGTGATCGAAGAGATCAAAGCCGAGATCAATGGCAAGCCGCCCGTTGAGCGGGTTTGGGATAAAATGATATTGCAACAACAGAGGACCATCCGGGGGGCTTGGCTGGATGCCGCGAATGAGTTGAAGGAAACCCCTGATCCGAACGACCAGAACCTGTCTGGCGACATCCAGAGCTTTGTGGCCGCAATGCCCAAGATCGACACCGAAAGGCACGAGATCAAGGCTAGGCTCATCGAGCGTTTTTCCATTCAGCGCGAGAATGCCAAAGCGACACAGGGGGCAGAGCAAGCGGCGGGTCAGATTGAGACAACCCAAAAATCCAAAGAACACAAATCTAAAGATTTGGAAAGATAAAGCCTTCATACATCGGATACCTATTTTATCAGTTAAAGTCTTGATTTTAATAGGTACAATTCGCTTCGAAGTTAGAAATTTACTGACAACCAGTGAAAATGACCTTCCGATAACAGCCATAAGCAGTCATTCAGTACAGTTTGAAAGAAATTCTGCTATTATTTTTTGTCAATGCTGAATTGACGGTGTTAGATAACATTGCTGTTGGCAATATTTTTGGCTGTGTTCAAGTTATGTGTTGATGCCTCCGATTTCAGTGGGTTTGCGGGGAATATCTGAGCCGCGTCGATTAAGGCATCTGGCAATATATCAACACAAAAACTGAACACAGCCATATTTTGGGTTGATCGAAATGCTTTGGTGATTGAGTCTATAACGCTAGATGCGTCATGCTGCTGTGAGGCTTGCGGAAGAAATGCAAGCTTTATTATGTCAATAATTTTTTTATTCCAATATTCATGGAAATTCATATGAACTATAGATTGATAATTTTGCTTAAATTCTCTTTATTATTGGGAGTTTCGGTGTTCATAGTGAATAATTGTGCTCAGGCCAGAGACTCAACATTGGAAGAGAATAAAAAATCTTTAACCCCCCTAGATAAAACAAACTTAACTAATTTTCATGTTGATGAAATAGTTATAAAAAATATTCCATTAGAGCAATCTGGAAATATAATAATTTCAGAGAAAGATCGTAAAGATATCGTTTCAACTATTTCACACGAAGCCACTGAAAAGGTCATAAACTGGTTTTTTTATGGGACAATGGCGTTGTTTGTTGTGATAGGTACTGCTGTATGGTCATCTATAAGCAGGATTATTGAAACCAGAATTCAGAAATACGTTGATAAACATATAGATAGCATGGATAAGGAAAGAATAGAATCAATAAAGTCTACAACTAAGATAATTGAGCAAGCTAAAATAGAAATCGAAAGAACTGAGGTATTACTTAAAGATCTACAAAAAAAAGAGACTGACATAAAGGATAAGTTGTCTAGCTTTAAGGATGAGATTGACGATATAGAAAAAACTATCAATGATATTAATAAAAACGTGGGGGATATAAAAGATGAATCTAGCAGCGAAATTTCGATTCTTGAGAAAAAGATAAAAGCTCTTTCTTTAGTGGTAGACTACATTGATTTAAATAAGGAGGCGGCGAACTTGGCAGTAGATAAATTAATACAAGACCTAGCTAATAGCAATGACAATAAAAGATACGATGCTGCCGAATTGCTTCCATATTTCAAGCTTGGCACAGGCAAAATTACTGATGCCTTTATTTATATATTAGACGATAGTCCAGACACAACACTAGAATCACTATTGTTAAGTGGTTTAAGTGAGCAAGCTGGAGATAGTAAGGTAATGGACTACTTGTTAAAGGAGTTAGATAATTTGTATAATCCAAACATACTTGCTATTATTGGAGCACTTGGAAAGATTAGTGAAAAAAATAAAACAAAACTTAAATCAGAAGAATTGGATTTGATTATTCAGAAATTATTATTAGTTTTGAATGATGATTTGAGTAATAAACTATATTCAGATGAGATAATTACAGAGTCAGCGGTAAAAGGTGCGATAGCACTTGCATTGTCAAACTTTGGTGAAAAGGCTGAAAGTTCCGTTAGCGATTTGGTTAAGCTTTTGTCTGATGAGGATCAGGAAACTCGGAAAAATGCGGCAATTGCCTTGGGAGTAATTGGGGGGAAAGCAAAGAATGCTATTAGTTCTTTACGAAGATTAAAAGATGATGGGTTTAGCGAAGTAAGAGAAGCCGCTTCGGATGCTATAGAAAATATAAAAGAATCACTCAGGTAATGTTTTTTAATAAATTGGAAAAATAGTACCCATCTTGCGTAAGATGGGAGCAATTTAGAAATCCATCAATTTCGGCTAGCTGGGATAAAATAACCTCGCAACGCGAAGTTAAATATTGATTGCATTGCTTTGCAATTTTCCGTTCACTTAAAAATCCAAAAAACTGCTTAATTACACAAAATACATAAATTGCATGTAACACTCCTCTTGGATGCCTGTATTCATTTTTCCAAGGCGAAAAATATTTTTCATCGGTCTCGACAATCAAAGGCATGCACTGCTCAATCAATGTTAATTGCAAGTGCATTGCTTCATGCAAAATACCCTCAGCAACCCGCACTGCATCGTTATTCATCCGCTTGCTAGGTGCCGAAACAAATATCGAAAATGGTATATTAGGTAGGCTGTAGCTTATATCGAAATCGTCATCATCCGGTTGCAGAATATGTAAACTAGCTACTAGATGGGAGACCGTTTCATAGACGGTTGATATTTCCGCCAAAATGTCAAATGCTTCCTGTAGGCATTGTAAAATCGTTGAGTTTTGCAATATTTCAGTTGTATAGGGCTTTGTGCCGGAGTCGGCGTACAGGGTAGCTACCTTATCCGGCATGGGATAAATATTAAATGCTGGCAATGCTTTTACTGATGGTTTTACACTGATGATAAGGCTCCTTGGCGAATGATCTATACCATCATTTAGTACGGCCTCGGTCGAGTAATTAGCTGCTTGCAATCCATTTTTTTCATAGAGTTTCTGCCAACCATAATTTACTAAATCTTCAGTTAGTTCTGGAAACCATAACGGTGAGCCATGGTTTTTAATCGCCGCAAGTATTAAATTATGAAGCTTATTCATCTAATTGATAAAAGGAGAAGATGAATGTATAGCGCTCACTTTTATGAATTGTAGAAACGGCATGATGGGAATCAGGGGAAATGGCAAAGCCGACCGAACTGTTATGCGAAGGACGAAATATTTTGTGTATGTCGCTGGGATTATGACTATTAAAAAACATCAACATGCCACCATTTTCATCATCCCAACCTCTATTCAATTGAATTAACAATCTATGGGTTTCGCAGCTAGGAATGTAATCATTATGTATGCGGATACGTTGGCCTGGTATTAATTTATGCGCGGTAAAATCTATGCGGGTATTGAGTTTGACCATAAATAAACTTTCAACGCGGTTTTTGATGTGAGCAAGATATTCTGGAGAGGTTAAAAACTTCAAATCAGTTGGCAACTGAACATCGAAAAAACTCAACTCGTACTGTTCATAAAAGTCAGTTTCAACGAGTTTCCAAGGTGCATCGTTTTCAAGCCATGTTAGCAGTTCAAAACTTAATTCTAGCGATAATGCTTGTGGACTTGCAAAGTAAGGAAAAGGTGCTGTAAATATCTCTGTGTTTGCCAAATCTAAAAGGTGTTTATCAGCTATGCACATTGTTGTACTCTTAAAAGTATAGCTTTTACTTTTCTAATAATGAGCAATTGATCGTTACAATATACCGACGGATTGTCGTATTCTGAATCTGACTTCCATCTGTGCAGGGGCATGCCTCCACCACAGACTTTAAGTTCAGTACAGGTCTGACAAATTAAGGAGGTGGGCCTTTGCAACGTATGCACATGTGAAAATTCGCTGGAAGAAAATATATCAATTAAGTGATGGTTATGGATATTCCAATTCATCAAAAAACGGTCGGCTCCTTTATATGTACTTTTCAGGGTGTCGTTTTTTTTTACGCTGCCATCGGTATCAATAACCGCAATTCCGAAATCCGTAACACCAACTCCTTCTTTTAAGCCAATTCCTCCAAGAGCAAGCCGAATGATATCGTCGAGAATCCGAATTCTTATCGGGTTCTGATCCGCCAAATAAATATCCAATAGCTTTGCTAACCAAACTCCATATTCGAAGGATTGGAACGAAGCTTTTCCAAAAGGCAACTTGTCATGATTACCATCTCTATAAAGGAAATCTACGCTGGGCGCACCAATACGCTTGAAGAAATTATAGACAGCATGAGGATCTGAAGTAGGATCAATGACTGCCAGCAATCCAGCAAATAAAAATGACGCATCAGTGTGGGACTTGAGCTTTTCAATACCTTCAATTACACGACCATATGTTCCTTCGCCTTTATGTCCTACACGGTTAGCATCATGGATAGACTCAGGTCCATCTAGGCTTACAGATACTGAAGTTTTATATCTTGAACAAAGATCAAGTACCTTATCGGATATGAGCATTCCATTGGTTTGTATACTGATACAGTAATTATCAGGTATTGCTGTCCTGAGTGAGTGAAGAAGAAGCTCCAATCGACGCACACCAAGCAGTAACGGTTCTCCTCCATGAAGAACAACTGCGAAGGAACGTCGTTGCGCCGTTTTGAGGTCGGCTAACTCATTTGTTATGGATTCGATTGTCTCTTGAGAAATGAAGTTAGGCATGTTTTCCCAACTGTCATCTCCCATGTTGTAGACATAGCAATAGCCGCAATTAATGTTGCACTGACTAGCTACCTTAATTAGGATCGTATCAATTTCAACCATTTAGGTTCATTGATTAGCGATTATGACGGTTGTGTACCCTGTCATAAGCATGGAGCGTTGATTGATTGTCATTTTTTACTTCTTCAATGAGCCTAGCCAAGGTAGGGCTGGCAACATTAGCAACTAGCACATCAAAAGGTATGCTAGGGCGTAGGACATTTTCTTGTAGTGGTTGGTTCGTATTTTGCATGGTAAATGGCTTCGGTAAAACATAAAAATCATGATTCTATTATAGATGATAAAGCTCTCTATGAAGACTTATCTGTTGTTTATATTTATTTAAAAATCAATATTTTACATTAATGATTTGCAGTCATTTTTTTTGCTTTAAATTATAATTTTTTTTAGCCATATAAGTCAATGAAATCATTGAAAATAATTCATTCATATTTTTCCTATTTTTTATTTTAGGTTCATCAATGCCCAAAATTTAAAGAGATAAATTGCTAACAAATCGGCGTAAAGTCATTTACGAAAAATAAGCGCAATTCCTAATTGGTGGGGACAGCATAGACCCGACCATAAGGCAAGGCAGTGCATCGTCGATAGCTGCAACCTGTCGGGAACAGGTTTCAATCGTACCTACAGGCATTCGACCAGGGTAACTTGAATGGCATGATTGGGTCGTTAATCAGTAAATACCAATTACTGTCTTAGCCATCGCGATAACAGCCAAATGTGCAGGGTAAAACCCATAGAAAAAATGCCTATGCCGTTTTAGGCTGACGCTGACATGCGGGGCAACTAGGACGACAGGCAACACGGCAAGCGCGTACTGGTTGGCGTTAATGAACAGGCCCAATATGGCAAGGGAGGCCATGAACGACAATAACCGCAGCACCGTAGGCAATTGGCAGTAGCGGTAAGCGGTCATGCAGACGGCAATCGCAAACCAGTTGCCTTCCACGATGCAGCCACCCGCCATGAATACGAGGATTCCAAGCCATCGTTTTAATCCGCCCTGCTCAAACAGGTAAACCGTGCCGGTTGCCACCAGCAGGGTTGCCAAGATGTTCAATGGGGAAAACCGGCCATCCAGTATGATATGCGGGATTGCCGCAACCAGCGCGAAGATTGCCAACCGCTTCATGACCCTGACCGCCGCACCATTTGAAATCGTTCCCGGCCTTGCCAGATTGTAAGCCAACACGAAGGCGAATAATGGAAATGAAATTCTGGCGATTGGGAAAACCCAAGGCAAGGCAGAGTGGTACAGGTATTTGTTGACGTGATCCAGAACCATCAAGGCCACGGCCAGCCACTTCAAGGCTTCGGCAGTGCCATCAGCCAATGACAAAGGCAACCTTGTTTTCAAACTCTTCGGTTGTCCATTATCAGAAAATGCCTAGGTCGCGGGTATTTTTTTGGCCTAGGTTCGCGCTTGGATTTTGGTTTTTGACCGTGGTTGGAACCGGGTTGTTATGCGTGAAAAAAGCCGTTAGCCGACCATTGACCCGCAGCTTGAAATAATCATACTTCCGGTTAAGGCGGTAAAACCGCCCTACCCTTTCGTAACTCACCGCCCGGTTGTCTTCATCGGTGATGCTGATGATGGGCGGAATCAGCCAAGCCAGAGAGGGTTCCTGGTCAAATTCGATGACGGTATGGTTGGCGTAGATGGTGGCGCTTACGCCGCTCGTAACCCCTGTTGCGGTATAGTCTTGACTGACTTCTTTGGTGGAATGGCCGGCACAGCCGACCATGAACAAGATCGCCGCCGCCAATGCGGATGTCATGATTATCCTCATCGCGAATAATCCCGCTCGTTGCTTCTGGGCCGGGTCACTTCCCGGTCTTCCTTGAGTTTCGTATTCGGTATGTCGCCGCGCTCAATGCTATTGGTGACCAACTCGCGCACCTTGGCATTGACCACGGCGCGTTGCCTTTCATCAAGGCCGTCGGCCTCGGCCTTCTTGTCAATGGCGGCAACCGTGGCGTAAGCCCCCGCGAGTTCGGGATATTTTTTGACCGCTTCGGTAGGCGGCTCCTTGGCGAAGGATTCAGCCATTTGAACATTCCAAGTATTGCGCTTGGCTTCCTTGGTTTCCTGCCCTACCACCTTGCCGGAATCGTCGCGCAACGGCACGGTGATTGTGACCGGTTGGTTGCCCTCGTTGGCGACCGCTACCTTGTCACCGATCTTCGCGCCTGATTCCTCGATAGCCCGTTTCAGATCGACTCCCCACGAAGTTTTTTCAACGTCTTTGCCGTCGCGGGTCGTCACGAAATAAGACGCGGTGTTTTTTTCATCATGAAGGTACTTGTCGGCCCCATGCGCAACCAGAACACCGACCGTGCCTTTTATGGCTTTGTCGTCAATGGTTCTTTCTGGGGCTTGGGCTTGTGGTTCTGGCTTCGCGGGAGCTTCGGCAGCGGCAGGAGCGTTAGGCGTTGAAGCGGTCGTTTCGGCAGTTGGAATACCGCCCCTATTGGGTACGGTTTTATCGCTGTCATTTTCGCCTACGCGAAAATCTTTAACCTTGGCGGGAGAATCCGCACTCTCAACATTATTGGCTTGCCGATCATTGGAACGCTTGACTAAATGGGCTTTGTCCTGTTCCGAAGGCTCATAGCCTTTGACGTGCATTCCACGCGAAGCCGCTTCAAGCCAAACCTCACGGCGGAAAGTCTCCGAGCCGGATACTTTGATTTCGTCCCATCCACGGGCCTCCGCAATGCGAACCATGGATTCGGCGATTTGTTCACTATTGGAACGGGTTTCTAGTTTGTTGCCCTTGTCCTCGAAGGCCAGCACATCGGCATTTTTCGGATGATAATATTTGTCCCCCACCCGCAAGTATTGTTTTTCAATCTCCTTGGGAACCAGAGGCTTTGCCTCTTGGGTGGCGGTGAACACTTCATCAGATTCAACTTTGTTAGCAGAGGCTTTCTTTGGCGGGGCTTCTTGTTGGGTCTGGTCAGCTTTTTTCAACCATGCGGCACGTTTGGCCTCTTCCTTTTCATCATCAAGCTTTTGACGCTTTCTTTCGATGTCCGGCTCAATCGAATTAAGGCCCAATGCCTCTTGAACCTGGGCAGCGTCACGGGCGCGAATGTCGGCCAGCCGGTCTTTAGTTGCCTGATCAATGACGATGGTTTCAGGCGTGGCTTTGCCGGTATCTGTCGATGGATTTGGATTTTCAGGGGCAGCACCGGCTAGATTTTGTTTTTGTGCGTCCATCTATAATTTCTGTTTTTGAGTGGTTAAATGGTTTCTAGTGCTACGCGGGTTCTACGCCAGCCTCTAAACACCGGATAACTGCGTAAGCGTTTAAAGCATCAATATCCATAGTCCCCTTGGCAGGGACAGTAATATTTGAGTATTCGACATCAAACGCTTTGAAGGAAAACTTATCCAGTAATGGAATGTCTGCCGGGGTTGCATCGCGCCTTATCGTGACCGTCTGTGTCGTTGTTGGTTGTTGGGGCATGGCAACCGTGACAGGTTCGTTATCACTGCCAATGAGTTTGTGGTATTCCTCAAGGCTGATTAACGGGACAGCGGCGGCGAGTTCGCCCCGATTGATGGCGTGGTCCATTTGCAATTGATTGGGCAGCTTTTTCCCCAATCTACCCAAAGAAGCGGAAACCAATTTGAGCCTATCCATGTAATCGGCGCTTTTGTAGTAGACGATCTTTTTAGCCAAGATAGGCGGTAGATTTTCAAGAATAACCAGTTCCTTGTCTTGCCCAAGGCCCGTGATTTCTTGCGGCAGCATGAGCGCACGGCGTTGGTCAGAAATGTTTTCCGATTTGTTCCTTTTTGAAAATAGCTCTTTGCCCTTGGATTCGGAAACGCCCTTGACGGTCTGGTAGCCGAGCCACTCGGATATGTCCTTCGCGGTTTGGGTTTCCGAGGCTTTGGGCGGAAAAACAATTTGCAGGGCATGATTCGTGGTGAAGGTCTGTGCGGCATCCTTGCCGTAGACTTCCATCAATTGCGAGGGGCTTTGAATGATGGGCATCATTCGCAGTCCGTAACCGGCAATGTAGCTGATGCCTTTGGAGAGGATTCCCATCTTGCCGATGGCGGTAAACTCATCCATCAACAACAGGCAGGGGTATTTGAGTGACTTGTTCTGGTTTGGAAGTTCGCGGGTGTTCAAGTCGATCAATTGCTGGAACAGCAAATTCATCAACGGGGCCAGCCGCTCCAAGTTGTCCGGGGTGACACCCAAGTAGATGGACATCCTTTTCTTGCGGATGTCGCGCAAGTCAAAATCATTGGCGCTGGTGGCCGCATCGACAAGCGGGTTCATCCAAAGCTCAAGCCTTGACCGAAACGACGTAATGACACCGGCACGGGTGTTTTCCGAAGAGATCGAGATATAGCTGTTCAACGCCCTGCAACACGCCGGGCTTAGGGGATTGTCCGATGCGGCCCTTGCGTTGATGAGGGTGGCAAAGTATACCGAGCCATCGCCATTGGCTAGACTCTCGCGCAGGACTTGGCCTATTGTCACCAGCTTTCCGGGTGTTTCGATCAAATACAGAACCACACCGAGGAAAAAGCTCCGAGGGGTCGCCGTCCAAATCACATCGGTTCCCGCCTGATCGGGAAACAGCATGTTGGCAATCTTTTGAACGTCATCAATCCGAAAGTTGGGGTCTGAATTGATGTAGTGAAGCGGATTGTAGCGGTGAGTCCTATAGTCAGTCGCCGCAGGATTGAAAAGATAGCACTCCTGCCCATATTTGCGCCGGTATTTGCTCGTTATGTTCCAATTCTCTTGCTTGATGTCGAGGACAACCACACTATCGGGCCAGTTAAGCAGATTGGGAATGACCACGCCAACACCCTTGCCGCTTCGTGTGGGGGCGGACATGATGACGTGTTGCTGTCCGGCGAACATCAGGTATCGGCCGGCATACTTTCCAACAATCAAGCCTTTCTCACCGAGAAGACCGGACTTTCTAATTTCACTGGGTTTGGCAAACCGGGCATCACCGAACAGGCTCCGCTTGCTTGGAATCAGCAAAACCAACAAGGGCGACATGACCATTACGAAAGCCACGCCGCCGGTAATGACAAGCCATTTCTCCACGGCCTTGTCAGTCCGATAGTGATACCAATATTGGTAATAGGTTATAAGATTCGCGCTGTTGTAATCCTTGTCAAAGGCAATCAACAGAAAAGCCCCTGACAGATACGCCCATACGCCGGTCATGGCGAACAGCAGGATGATTGCAATGCTGGTTTTAGCCCAAAAGCTTTCGCTTATGCTCTGGGTCATAGTAAACCTCCTTGAGTTTCCGCTTTGAATAATAGAGAACGATGTCCAGGGTCGTGAACAGGCGATTTTTGATGTAGGCGACATCCAAATGGGCGCCGGTTTTGCTATCCTTTATCAAGGCCGTCAATTGCTCAAACGCCTCGTAAGCGCCGTTGGCATGCATCGTCGAGATGGAACCAGGGTGGCCGGTGTTGACGCTTTTGACAAACTCCCATGCCTCATCCCCGCGCAACTCGGCAAGGAGTATGCGGTCGGGCTTCATGCGCAGGCAGGATGCCAGTGCTTGCTTGGGGCTAACCTTGGAGCCGCCCTCATCTTCACGCGAGTAGAACAAATGAACCTTGTTCGGGTGTTGGTTCAAAAAAATCTCATGCACGTCCTCAATGGTGATCAACCGTTCATGCATGGGAATGCTTCTTGTCAGGCTTTTGGTGATCGTGGTCTTCCCCGATCCCGTCTTGCCGACGATCAAGATGAGAATTGCTGATAATAAGATAAGGGCTTACGCCCATTTCAGATAAGACAGATGCGCAGACAGCACTGGCGTTTCGGTGCTGATGGCATGGTGATTGTGAGTGGTTTATTGCTTGGGTTGAGCCAGTAATGCTTTGAGCCGTTCAATTTCTGCTTGTGCAGATTCTTTTTCTTGCAAAGCGGCTTGCTCACGCTGTAAAGCCGCTTGCTTTTCCATCCGTTCTCGCTCTAAATCCTGTTGAGCCTGTTCCATTTCTTGCTTAATCCTCTCCATTTCCCGATGATCTTCCTCTCTCTCAATTTGAATAGTCCGTTGTTCGCGCAGATAGTTTTGCCGTGCTTGGTAGGCGTGGTAATCGCGTTCTTTGTCGGAAAACAGTTTCAGGGTTTTCATGGCTTGCCTCATTTCGTCAGTGTTCATCCAATCCGGTAATGCCGCCTCGTCGAGTTGCTCGCCTTCTTTGAAAAACTGTAGCCAGCGTTGTTCTTCGGTTTCGATCCGTTCCGCCGTGAACTTCTTTAGTTCCAACAGATGGATGCCGCCCAAATCCGCCAAGCTGCGGCCTTGACGGTTTTGCAGTTTGTATTCATGGGCGTAGTCGGTTTCACCGGGCAGCAGGTTTTCCGCCAACAGCCAAATACTATAAACCGGCTTTAACAGGCTGTAATCATTGCCGCTTTGCAGTTGCTGGCTGATGATGTCGCACCAGGTATACACCATCCGCTCCGGCAAATGCCGATAAGTCAATAACTGGATTTCAATCTGGTAAAGCCGCCCTTCGCTGTCCTTGGCTTTGACATCCACCACGCTCAGTTTATCGTCCAGAAACTCTTTGTCGTTGTAGGGGTTGAGTATCTCAACCTCGGTTATCGGTGCGGTTAAATCGCTGGTTAATATCGCATTGAGGAAATGCACCAGCAGATTGCGGTTTTCCACCGAGCCGAGCAATGCCTTGAATACGCAATCTATTTTGGGATCTATGCGGTGTTTCATGTTGGTTAATTGTAGGGTGGATACAGGGATATAATCCGCCGAAAAGTGGATAACTGACCAAAATGATACTGACGGTCTGGTGATTGAAAGTAGTTTATTGCTTTGGTTGAGCGAGTAATGCTTTGAGCCGTTCAATTTCTGCTTGTGCAGATTCCTTTTCTTGCAAGGCGGCTTGCTTTTCCAACCGTTCCCGCTGTAAATCCTGTTGAGCTTGTTCCATGTCATGCTGTATCCGCTCATTCTCCCGCTCGATATGCTCCTTTTCCAGCTTAATTTTCTCCATTTCCCTCAAATCTTCCTCCCTTTCTATTTGAATAGTCCGCTGTTCGCGCAGATAGTTTTGCCGCGCTTGGTAGGCGTGATAGTCGCGTTCTTTCTCGGAAAACAGTTTCAGGGTTTTCATGGCTTGCCTCATTTCGTCTGTGTTCATCCAGTCCGGTAATGCCGTCTCGTCCAGTTGCTCGCCTTCTTTGAAAAACTGTAGCCAGCGTTGTTCCTCGGTTTCAATCCGTTCCGCCGTGAATTTCTTCAGTTCCAACAAATGGATGCCGCCCAAATCCGCCAAAGTGCGGCCTTGGCGGTTTTGCAGTTTATACTCATGGGCGTAGTCGGTTTCACCGGGCAGAAGGTTTTCCGCCAACAGCCAGATACTATAAACCGGCTTTAACAGGCTGTAATCATTGCCGCTTTGCAGTTGTTGGCTGATGATGTCGCACCATGTATAGACCATCCGCTCCGGCAAGTGCCGATAGGTCAATAGCTGGATTTCAATCTGGTATAGCCGTCCTTCGCTATCCTTGGCTTTGATATCCACCACGCTCAGTTTATCATCGAGAAATTCCTTGTCGTTGTAGGGATTGAGTATCTCCACTTCGATTATCGGTGCAGTTAAATCGCTGGTTAATATCGCATTGAGGAAATGCACCAGCAGATTGCGGTTTTCCACCGAGCCGAGCAATGCTTTGAATACGCAATCTATTTTGGGGTCTATGCGGTGTTTCATGATGGGTTATTTTAAGAATAAGCAATATGAATAGATCGCATCTTATTGATAGTTTTTCATATTTTTGTAAGGCGCAATAGGTATAAAAGCCGTATTGTGCCTTACAGACTTAAAAATTGAATACCTCCTTAAAAAGGCCCGGAAACTTTTCATTATATTTTTCAAAAATCCATTTTCCTAATGCACGATCTACTGTATCTACCAAATCAGAGCGGTTTGCCAATATTGCCCATATCGTTTTTTCAACTGGAGTACCAACATGATGCCCTCTTCGAAGATCAACCATGTATGCTTGATATGCTTGACCAACCAAAGCGAAATCATATTCCTGTCCACTATTAGCAATGCTTATGAGTCGTGCTTCAGGATCTGAGCTATTTTCTAAAATTGCCATTCGCTTCTTCCCTTCAAAAAGTTTTTCACCAATGTCTTTCTTATATGCATTGAGAAATGGTTTTGCATATTCTGCCTTCATCTCCCATTCCTTTGTTAAATACTCATATAATTCCAGATATTCTTCATCATAGGATTTGAAAAATCCAAGCATAAAATTCTCCTTTCTTTTTAATTTAACGGAATAGCTTTTTAGTCGAGCGTAGCCCGGTTCAAGTCAAATCCGGGAATTTGGTGTCTAGAAAACTTAAATTTAACTATATTCCACTCAGAGTATTTTCTTTTCGCATATTTTTATAGCTTACAATAGGCGTGACATGCAATATACAGCATAGCCATTATTTTACTCAACGGCCTTATCACTTGCTCTAAAATATTATAATTCAAGCATTTTAAACTTACCACATTATGCAAGTCCTTCCCTTTCAAGTACTTTACGAATGTCTTCGAAACGAGCAGCGATATCGCCTTTTGGAAAGCGAATCTGAGTTAATCCGATAATATTAGAAAACTCTGTGCAACCTTCTTCTAATAAAATAATTGCACGACGAAAACCTAATTTACCCTGAAATAATCCAATCTCATGAATGACATTAGGTCTAGCATAAATTTTCAAATCCGAATGCTCTTCTTCGGCTGTCATAATTAAAAATGCAAATGCAGCTTCAAATAACATACGCTCAAGACGCTCAGAAGTAGAAATCCCTGCAATTGCTTCACGATTAAACTCATCCCAGGGTAAATGAAGGCGATCTGCTAGGAAGTCCTTCAGTTCCCTCCATAAAGGAGATCGACCATGACCAATAAAAATATGTCTCCTCTGAATTTGTGCCTTTGTTTTGTATGGAAGCGACTCAAGTGATTGAACTAATAGCCTAATATATGCAACCCGTTCTTCGAGTTCACCATGAATATTGATTATCGTTGTTCCTCTAGAAATAGGAGGAAAATATTCAAGATTCAATGAATCTTTTCCATAAATTTTTTCAAGCTGCACTCTAATTCTGTTCACCCATGCAATTAATTGGCCTTGACCGAATTTGGGTGCTTTAGCCATCTTATCAGCTTGTATTAGGGCCTGATGTAAGATTTGAATCAATGGAGTCGTAGGATTTGTATCTTCCATAGTTCTTTTCTTTTAAATTTCTAACCCCCCACCGTCACACTCACCACATCACTCCACTGCCCGACTTGTTCGTCGTGGAAGCGGTAGATGGCTTTGTAGTTCCATGCCGCGCTGGTGCCGGGGGCGGGTAGCGGAGTGGGGTCGGTGGTGTTCGGCTCGGTGTTGATGATGAGGAAGACAAAACCGTTGCCGTCGTTGCGGTCTACCCATATTTCTATCGCGCTGGCCTTAGCCTTAGTCCACAAGATCACCGGATGCGCCGCCTTGATTTGGACGCTTAACAAGGGCTTCCATGAACTCGGATCGACGGTATGGGATGTGCCGATAATCCTTAAATCCTGCCCGATGGCTGGCGTGTAGTGTTTCAGGGTTTTGATCCGTGCCACCAAGGCGGTTGTCCTTGGGATGATGCCGGGGGCGACGGCGGGCGGGATGGGTTGGTCCAGCGAAGGCGGAACCGGCCATTCGGCACTGCCGTTGCCGCCATCCCGCAACACGTTCTTGTAAGCCGTCCAATGTTGGGCATAGGCTTGCATGTCGTTTAGGGTATGCAGCGTATAGCGAAAGCTGGCGGCATCGGCTTGCAGCGTGGCAATGTCGGCATCGCTGATTTCCAGCAACCCGGCATATTTGGGCAAGGTGGCGGCAAGATGGTCGAGAAAATCGGCTTTGCCGGCATCGTCGGTGGGCAGGTAGTAGGAAGCAGTCATAAGTGTTCGTTCCTCATGATTCGTTATTGTTTTATGGATGATGCATGGTGTTCGATAGGCATCTAGCCAGCATTGCGTGATGTCTAGCCGTGTTCGCTAGATGTCTGGCAATGACTGCCAGTTGTGTAGCAATGATCGAAGGATGTCTAGCAATGGCTGCTAGATGTGTAGCAATGATTGAAAGATGTCTAGCAGTGGTTGCTAGACATCTCGCAGTCGCTGCTAGATGACTGGCAATGACGGAAGGATGTGTAGCAGCGCTTGCTAGATGGCTCGCAATGGTCGCTAGATGTCTAGCAGTGGTTGATAGGCGACTGACAATAGAGGCTAGGCATCCATCAAGGCTTGATGAACGTCCTATAGCATTGGCTGGTTGCCAGATAAACATGGTTTTATTTTTGTTGGAATAAAAAAATGGAATTTAGCGTATTTCATACGCTGAGTGGGTAAAAATGTCAAATTTCGTCGGCATATCCTATGTGTTGGCTTATCTCTGCAACGGCCCTGTGATCTTGTAATAGCTTTTCAGCCAGTTGGTGAACGCCGCCGCCGGGTTCTTCGGGATTTCCCCGCCCGTCCGTTCCAGCCAGTCTTGGAACTCGATGTAAAACTGGTAAATGTCGTAACCGAAAAAGGTCTTCTTAAGCTGCTCGCATTCGCGGGTGTTCAGTTCGCGTAGCCGCTTGCCGGTGTTTGGGCTTGGGCCGGCTTCGGTTTCATTGCCAACAACCCGCAAGGCCGTCCTGTCTACCCGCGCCGCCTTGGCCTTGGGCAAGGCCGGGGCGTTCTTCACCGCTTCGTCGGTGGTCTTCTTCCGCCATGACAAGCGCAGACCGACGGTTGTACGCCCTTCCAAAATTGGCTCGATTGAGCATTCAATGTCGGAAATCCCGTTGACTTCGAGAATGGCGGGTTTAAGAACCCGTGCGTTGAGGTCTCTATAAATAGGATATTTTTCCTTTTCAACACCAAGCTTTTGCCGCAAGTCTTCAATGGTGAAATCCTCGCTGGTCTTGAAAGATAAATTGATGCGCTTTTGCAGCATCTCATATAGGCTCAGGGAATATTTGCTACGAAGTTGGTAAATTAAATCGCGTTGCAACCGCGCAAACACCGTGGAGGATGCAATCGCGGCCCGTATCGGTTCGGGGAAGGTGTAATACGCCAAGCCTTGCGGGTTTTGATCCAGTTTGCACGGTCCCAACAGTTGGGACAACACTTCACGCTTGATGCCGTCTTCCACTACATCGAAAGAAATCACCGCTCTCATCAAGCGCCGGAGGCTTTCCCGTGGCCGGGCATTGTCTGGATTGCTAGAGCGTAATTCATGAAGCCGGATGGGATGCAAGATAGGTTCTTTGATGTTATCCCAAGCGTTGGCAATCAACAGGTTGTAGATTCGCCTGTCGGCAAGCGTGAGGCTGTTCGATATTTCCCGAATGTCGATGAGTTCGGCAGGTTTCACGATATGTGCTTCTGTTTGTCGTTGATCAAGCGTTCTAGTTTGACGTTTTAACGGCTGCATGGGAAGACCCGTGATTGTGATTAATGTGACAGTTGAATTTTAATATATATCACAAAACTACTCAACTCCCTCAATTCGTTACCGTAGCCCACATGACTTTTATCCACAGCCCTACCGATTTGTCACATTAGCCCTACCAATCCGTCACACGAACCCTACCGATTTGTCACATTGGCCCTACCAATCCATCACACGAACCCTACCAATTTGTCACATTAAGCCCCACCAATTTGTTACCGTATGATTCCAATTAATTGAAATTTATTAAAATATATTCTTTGTTTTTTAAAAATTTTGGCGCGAATTATCAGAAATCAGAGGAAGTTTTGAAATATCAGAACCGCCGCCCTGTGGATAACTTCGGCTTTCGTAGCCTTATCGACCAAAAAAAGGCGCGATGCGCCTGATAAAAAAAAGCCGTTACATGCCCCCTAAATTCGTTGCCGATGGCTTCAAAAAACTGCCCTCTAACGATAGCGTGTATTCCAAGTTATCAAACAGCCAATACAAGGGTCCACCCCGACACCACCGGGCCAGACGCGGATGCAAGCCGTTTGGGTCGGTGGAGTCGAGGAATTCCAGAATCGAACCTAACCGCCTTCTGGCTTTCGGCGCACCCATGACACCGGCCACGGCCTGACTGATCTCCCGCTCTTGGGTCGGGGTCAAAGGCAAGCTGTCACGATGCACCAGTTTTTTAACGAGTGCTTCCAGAAAAAACAGGTTCGCCGGAGTGTTCTCCCTGGAACGGCGCAAAGCCGGAAGGCACACCGTTTTTAACCGTGTAATACTTGCCGCCCATGGCCCTCACGCCGATGGATGCGCCAAGGTCTTTATCGAACAAAACGTAAGCGGCCGGCGTGGCCGGTTGGTTGAATTTCTGCGACATGGCCAGCAAGGCCATTTCCAGCACGGTCTTACCCGAACCGGACTGCCCAATGACCATGGTGTTGGCCAAATCCCTATGGTTGGGGTCCATATGGCTTTGCCTACCCTCATTACGGTGAAAGTTAAAGTAATAAGGGCTACCCGACGTGGTGACAAACATCATCACCGCGTCGCCCCATTGGTTGCCGCGTATCTGTCCAATCGGGTAATTGTGGAAGGCAGAGAACCCGGCAAAGTTGCGGCTGGTAATGTCGCCCACCCTCACCCGGTAACTAAAGTTTCCGGGCAACTGGGCATAGAACGAACCCGCAATACCGGCCTCTTCCCGCGCATATTTGATACCCACATGGGACAGGGCGGAACCCGCCGCATTGATGTTTTCATTCAAGCCCTTTTGGTCTTCCGCATACACCAACAGCGCAAGGCTATGCGCCCCCATCACGAAGCGGTTGGACACCAGATCGTCCAATGCCGCCGAAATGTCGGCAATCTGGGTTTCGGCAACATCCCCGGCATTGACCATCCGGGCCTGTTGCCGGGTCATCCGGCCTATCGCGTTGGCCTTGGATAAAAAGGTGAACGACTGGGTAAGCACACATTCAAACGGCAGGGAGAGCAAGCCGTTCAAGATGCCGGGGAAGGTATTGCTTGGATAATCCTGAATCGCCAGAATGCCGGCGTACTGCGTCCGGGTCGGACCACTCAGCGCCATCAAGCCGCCCTTGCCGAAGAAAGGCCGCGACGTACACAGAATGTCTTTGATTTCGGCACGGGGCAGCGGAAACCGCCGCCACTCGCCATCGACAAGGAACGCGAGGAACTCAAGCATTTCCGAAAACATGAAACCGTTATGCTCATAACAGCCGAGCATTTCCGGTTCGTACCGGTCCAGCGAGGACAGGGCCGCACCGCCTAGGTCATTGATCGACTCGATTTCCTCCAACTGTTTTTCCCTGCGCTCATGTTCCTTTTGACCGAATAGTTCAATAAACCGGTTGAACTTCACCGGCTCGGGCCGGTACACAATGCTCAGGTACAACTCATTAACCAGCATCCTCCTGCCGGAAACACTGCCCTTGTATTTTTCATTGAACTCGCGGCAGAAACCCGGCATGAAATCACCGTCTGGATATTCGCCATATTCCCTACGGACGACATGGGACCAAACCGCGACATGGGGGGATGCGATGTTACGCATGAAGTTGTTAAGCTGTTCATGCCAGATGTTGATGTCCTGGATGTCCGCGCTCTCATGGGCCGCACCTTGAAGCCGGATGATTTTCAGATAATCCCCACTCTCAAGCTTGATGATGTCTTGGGTGACATGGCTTGAATACGGGATAAAATCCGAAGCATCGACTTCGTTTTTAAGGGCGGCAGCATATTTAGGTTTGGCACTCATTTTTCAATCCTTTATCCTAATGTTTTCTCGATTGATTTTTCCCGTTTAGCCCACCCCTTGCGAAGTAGGCCGTTTCCTGTCGTTTTAAGTGCAATTCCTTAAGGTGAAATTTTCGCGTCGCGAAAATCTCAGAAAATCAGAAAATCTCACTTGACCCATTTCTTGGTTGCGAGCGGCGAGAAACTGGCAGCACCGAGCCAAAAATGAGTGTTCTTGCATCGGCCTTTTGTCATCGACCAGATCATGATTGACCCAAACGCATTGGGGTTCTGTGAACTGACGAGATAGAGAAGGGCGTGTAATGGCGCAAGCAGCAACATGTAGAACGGATCGCCAACCCCCAAAAAGATCACCGACACCAGCACGAACTCGACGACAAACACCTCATACGGCACTCCAAGGATGGTGGCCGGTCGGGTCAGGCCCACAAACAAGGGGTCAACCGTCACCGTCACGTCTTGTTCCGGTTGCCACATGGTTAGGCCGTCGCGCCGGCAATGATGTAATCCACAATGGAGGCCGCGCCAAAGATCAGGACAATGCCGACAATGATTTTGATGGCCCAATCCCAGGACAGCTTTCCGGCAATCGCCGCGATACCGCAGGCAATGACGGAGATAATGGCAATGGTCCTGGTAAGCCCCCCTGTGAAGATTGCCAGAATCTGTTGTGACGTAGAGTCCCACGGTGTCGCCATGGCCGTTTCCGGCAGCAAGAAGACGGCGCTAATGGCGATCAGTATAAAAATATTTCCAAGTCGTTTTGGCGGTTTGTATTTCATTGGCATAGTTTCTCGGTTTCACATAATATAAGGGTGATCGGTGGTGGTGTTCCGTAAGCTTCGTGTATATGTGCCACAAGCCTGTCAAGGCTTACCCATTCGCGCACCGTTTTCCGGGCTGTCATCAACTTCAATATTTCCCTCCTCCAAGTCAGTTCGATGGTTATTTGAAACTTCCCGTTAGCGGTTTGTGTAATGATAAAGTTCCTGACCGCTTTGTTTTTAACGCTAATGGCAAGGTCAGTTTCAGAGATAGTCATGCCTTAGTTCCTTTTGGGTTTTACACGTCATAGTATGGTTTACCATTCAGGTTTTTATAGGATTGCTTGCAACCCTCTTTAAAACCAGAGCACCCCCAAAAATCATACCCGCCCTGCCCTGCCTTGATTTTATGGATCAATGGCCGGTTACAGGTTTTGCACAAGAAAGAGGACAGTTCCATTGGTTTTTTTGCCGTGCCTGGTTCGCCTTCATCATCCGGCAACGTCGCCTTGCACTCTGGATACGCGGTGCAGCCCCAAAAATAGCCGTCCTTTCCTTTCATCCGGTGCAATGGTTTCCCGCAGGCAGGGCATGGGTGTTTAGGGGCCACTGACAAATTAAGCGCGGCAATGTCGCGGGTAAGATTGGCATGGACAGTTTGAATCGTGGCCTTGTACCCTGCTTCCCCGCTGGCGATGCGGTCCAAGTCCTGCTCAACTTGCCGCGTATAGCCGAGTTCGATGAATTTGAAATTCCCGGCCAGCGAGTCGGAAACCAAACACCCCGTTTCAGTGGGGACCAGGGCCTTCTTTTGCGTTTTCACATACGCGCGGCCGATGATGTTGTCCAGGATGGCCGCATACGTTGACGGTCTGCCGACCCCCTCCGACTCAAGCTTTCTAATCAAGCTGGCTTGCGTGTACCGGCTAGGCGGCTGGGTCTTTTTTTCCAACAGCGTCCCATGGGCAACACTGAGGGTTTGCCCTGGTGCGAGGTCAGGGATGGGGTTGGCCGGCTCGTCGCTTTTGCTTTCATCCGCCTGGTCGCCGTCCAGTAAATTAAGCCAACCGCCGTCAACCAGCGTTCTCCCTTTGGCTTCAAATTCAACGGTCATGCCTGCCATTTTTTCAACTGCCGACTCAAACCGCGCCGCGCGCACGGCGTAACGGGCATCCGCCAGTTGACAGGCTATCGCCCTTAGCCGAATCATCGCGTAAAGGGCGCGTTGGCCGGCAGTCTCCCCGACTTCTTCAATTTCCCAATGGGTGGGCGTGATGGCGGGGTGACCCTCTTGCGCCCCTTCAGGGGCTTTGAACTTCCGTGGCCTTTCAGCCATGTCCAGACCCATCTTGACAGCCACGGCATAAATATCCGCCAACGATTCATCCGAGACATTGGGGTTGTCGGTGCGATGGTAGGTGATGTGGCCTTGCTCATAGAGCTTTTGCGCGGACTCCATCGTTGTTTTTGGTTCAAGGCCGAGCGTTACGCTTGCCGCCTGTTGCAAGGTCGAAGTCGTGAACGGGGCCGGGGGGCTGCGCGTGGCTTCGGTTTGCCCGAAGCTTAGGACAACAACGGTTTTGACTTCCGCAACAGCCATGGCAAACGCCCTGTCCATGAAATACGGGGGGTCAGCCGTGACGAATTTTGGTTTTGTCAGCCATTCCGCCGAATATTCGCTTTGCGCGGAATCGCGTGCCGGTTCACTTTGATTTTTCGCGCACGCGAAAAATAGCTGCACACCGAAATGATTTGTGACCTTGAAACTTTGTATCTGCCGTTCCCGCTCGACCACCAGGAAAACAGCGGGGCTTTGCACCCGGCCAGCCGAAAGCCGTTCCCCGGTTTGTCGGCTGAGTTCGGGGCTTACCATGTAACCGACCAGCCGATCTAAAACACGACGGGCCTCTTGTGCCGCCACCCGCTTCACGTCGATGGTTCGCGGGTTGTTGAGCGCCGCCTTGACGGCGGTCGGCGTGATTTCGTTGAACGTCACCCGCAGCGGGTTGTCCAGCCTCAAGCATTGCTGTAGATGCCAACTGATGGATTCGCCCTCGCGGTCGGGGTCTGTTGCCAGATAAACGGCATCCGCCTGTTTAGCCAATGCTTTGAGTTTGGCAATGACGGCTACCCCGCGCTCGATAAGCTCATACTGCGGTTTGAAGTCTGGAGGCTCGACACCCATTGCCTTCTTCGGCAAATCGCGCACATGCCCGACGCTGGCGGCGATCTGCCAGCCATCGCCGAGTATGGCTTTAAGTTTCGGGATTTTTCCGGGCGATTCGATAATCATGAGTTTCATTGCGTATAAACCATGATGCCCTGACCGTTCGCTAAGGAATCGTTGTAGACATTGATTGCAGGTTCTATCCGCGCTGCCGGTTTATCCGCATCAGCCATGGAAAGCGTTCTTTCAGCCTGTTCAATGGGTTTTCCCACGGTCACGGTAGCCGTTTGTGCCGTTGCTGATACTGATGCTTTTGGCCGGATGACTTCGGCTATCGTTGGCTTGTGCGCGGCATTGGCCAAAGGGATTGGTTGAACCGATGCCGGGAAATGATCGACAGTGGATGCCTTGTCCGGCATGTTCCTGAGTACCTTGCCGACATAGCCGTTGCTGAACCCCTGCACAAAGTTGCCGGTGTTGTAGGCGGATAACGCCGCCTGCAAGGCTTGGCCTTCCGGGTACTGCTGCATGGCGGCTTGAAAGCCAGTGTTGAAGATCGTCCCCGCCGCCTTGAGGTTCTTGCAAGGGTCAAACGCATCGGCGACGCTCAAACCGACACGGTTCATGTTCGACGAGTTGACCTGGCCCAAGCCAAGATCAATGTTGTAGCCGTTGGCCAAGAGCCATTGCGCCGTGACGACAGCCTCGTCAACATTAGCCGGTTGCCTCTCCAATTTAGCCCCGCCATTGATGCCTATTTTGAGGGGGTCAAAGTTCGATTCTGTTTTGACAATCGCCTCAAGCGTGTGCGGGGCTACGAACGAGGCGCATTGGTCGGCAAGCGCTAGGAATTCCATCGCGTTCCATTTCGTTGATTGTTTTCAAAATAAGTTTTTGAAGTCATTATTTGCATACATTGTGTTTATTTTAGTAAACTGCTCGGCTTTTTCACTCGGTCAATTGCGTTAAGTGAGTTTGCTTACTTTTTTACAGTATACATTGTTATTGTATAAAAAGAACAAAATTTATTGTTACGCTTAAGCAAAAAAAACCATTTGCATGATGCGTACACCCTCTCTTCATTATTCGGCTTCTGTTTGCGCGCTTCTTTTCAGGCCGCACGGTCAAGGCCCAATGCCTGTTTAACGCTGTTTTGCCTTGTTCCTTGGGGTTTGGATACATCGAAAGATTGTGTCGGTTGCCTGGGGTGTGGCTTCCCTTTCGCTTTTACCTTGCCTTGTTTTTTGAATGCGCCTTAAACCGCCTGTTTTTGCCCGTGGTGGCGTTTTTTCTTTTTTGATTGGGGGTTTTGGCTTTCTGGTTGATACATCGCTGTGTGCGCGGTTTTAAGCGGTTTGTGGCTTGTTTGCTTTTTTACCTTGGCTCTTTATTTTTGTTTGCTGTTAGCCTGTTTGTTTTTGAGGTTGCTTGGGTTCGTGATGGCTGGGTGGAAACGGGTTCGCCGTAGGCGCTCCTTGTTGGGGGTTTGGGGGCTTGCCCCCAATTCAAGGCTTTTTGGCTACGCCGCTAGGCGTTTCCTTTTTGGGTAAGCTGCACCGAGCGAAGCGATGCCTGCAAAAGCGGGTTATCCACAGATTTCCCGCGCGCGCGTTTGTGTGTTTTTCTTTCTTTGTGCTTTTTTGTTATTTTATGTCGTTTTAAAAAAAAACGTTTAAGCATATGAATTTATTGAAATATTATGCTTTTTTGGCGATTCTAACTATCACAGATATGGGGTGAACTATCACAGATATGGGGTGAACTATCACAGATATGGGGTGAACTATCACAGATATGGGGTGAACTATCACAAATATGGGGTGAACTATCACAG
>Ga0118677_10003728_pt1 | contig 28514 bp, 18 predicted proteins | sample AliMusrvi5mmetaG_FD_86154 | JGI IMG/M metagenome (GOLD analysis project Ga0118677, IMG submission 86154) | reverse complement strand
CGTTGGCCCTGCCTTTTGCGCTGGAGACCCTTTACCATTTGCTGCACCGGCTGCGAGGGCACCTGGCGGCGGTGCGCTCAGCGCTCGGCCAGAAGCAGCCGGCCCCGGCCAGTTCGCAAACCGATCCGCTTCTCCAGACGGTCGAACATTTGCGCCGCCTCTTCGCCAAGAGCGACTGTCCCTGCGCTGATTATCAACTCCACTTTCAACGCCCGCTCTTGGAGTGAACCCAACTGCGTCCGCCTGGGCTAGTCCCCGGCCGCCGTCGGGCCAACGAGCCGGCCACGGTTGGCGCGCAACCATCCAACTGGGGTTCCACGGGCAGGCGGCGGGGCTGATCCGCAGCGCTGGCCCCTGCCGCTCCTGGTAAAGGGGGGCTGATAACCGCTCCCGCAGGCTCGGTGGTGAGCCGAATTGCTGCGCACAGGCCGTACGGTCCAAATCTTCCCAACCGGCGACAACGCCACAAGGCACTGCCCCCTTGCGCCACCGCCGACGTAGCCTCCGACTCGTTGGGTAAGTCGGCCCGCGGCAACAACGCCGGGGCCACCAGTCAAACGAAACAAACACCACGAAGCAGCTAATGAAAAATCCGACTCCGTATCTCAAAATGCGCGTATTGGGAGCCATTGATATGGCCCCCGGCAATACCATTCGCGACCGCATCAAGGCCGTCAGCCAGATGACCTTCACCGACGAGCAGGGCAACCCCCACCAGTTCACCTGGCGCACGATCGAAACCTGGTATTGCCGCTACCAGAAACACGGCGTGACCGTCATGGAAAACAAGACCCGCTCCGACAAGGGCAAGACCCGCAAGGTCTCGCTGGAGGCGGTCCAGGAAGCCATTGACGCCATTTTGCCCAAGGTCCACGGCGCGCCCAAACGCGCCGTGCTCTACCGTCTGTGCCTCGAGCAGGGATTGCTGATCCGCTCGCAAGTGGCCCCCAACACCTTCTCGCGCCTGGTACGGCAGTTCGACATGCTCAAGCCCCAGGCCGACTCCGAGAATAAACACCGCCTGGCCTTCGCCAAGGCCCACGCCAATGACATGTGGCAGGCCGACACCCTTTACGGCCCCTCGCTTCGGCTCAACGGCGTTTCGGTCCAGACCCGCCTCATCGCCTTCCTGGACGACGCCTCCCGCGTCTGCTGCCATGGCCAGTTCTTCCCGGCCGAAAATGTGGATACCCTCATCGAGGCTCTCCGCGCCGCTTTCTACAAACGCGGCGTTCCTAACTGCCTCTACGTCGACAATGGTTCGATTTACACCTCCAAGGAAATCAACCAAATCTGCGCTCGTGTCGGCTGCCTGCTGGCCCACACGCCCGTGCGCGACGGCGCCGCCAAGGGGAAGGTAGAGAGATTTTTTCGCAGCGTGCGTGAACAGTTCCTCTGCCTCCAACTGGACCTCTCCAGCCTCGAAGCCCTCAACCGCCAGTTCACCCATTGGGCCGAGGAGCAATATAACGCCCAGGTCCATTCCGTTCTGGGCATGAGTCCCCTGGATCGCTTCGCCCTGGACCGCCACCGCGTCCGTTTTCTCCCGCCCAATGAAGCCAATGACGAGCTGTTCTTCGTCGAGGAAGAGCGCCACGTCCGCGCGGACAACACCTTCTCCTTCAAATCCCTGCGCTTCGAAGCTCCGGGCCATTTGCCCGAACGCACTATTCAGGTCCGCTTCCAGCGCCAAGACCCCACTGCGCGGGTCATTGTCTATTACAAGGGCCAGCGCATGGGCTCGGCTCGACTGCTGGATCCGGTCGCCAACGACCGACCGCCCAAACCACCAGGCGTGGACCCTGGCGACGCGGGCGCCATCCCGGTTCGCCCCCAAAGCCCCCCGCCTTCGCCGGTGGTCGCCACCGCTGCGACCAGTAACCCGCAACCCTCAACTCTCCACTAACCTATGATTCGTTCTCACTTTGGCCTCCAACGCCATCCTTTCGACACGGAGAACCTCTCGCTGCTCGAACACCAGCAGCAGGTGCTCGACATCCTGCGCGTCCATGCCCAGCAGGGCGGCCTGTGTCTGGTGCTGGGCGAACCCGGCACCGGCAAGTCGGTGCTCAAGCAAGCTCTGGTCAACCATGACCCCAAACGCATGATGACTCCCGTCGTCAACCGCACCCTCCATACCTATCACAACACCCTGCGCATCCTCTGCGAGGCTTTCCAGATCGAGTTCGAAGGCCGCGATCATCACTGCGAACGCCTCCTGGTGCAGGAGGCCTTCCGTCTCCACCGCACTGGCAAGATGCTCGTGCCTATCATTGACGACGCCCACCTCATGCAGAGCGATTGCCTGCGCAAACTGCGACTGCTCTTCGAGGACTTTCCTCACTCCCACAATCTGGTGCTCATCGGCCAGCCACCCCTCCTTCAATCCCTGGCCCTGACGGTCAATGAAGAAATCCGCTCCCGGGTTACCTATTCGGTCATCCTGCCCCGCCTGGGACCCGAGGCCACGCAAGCCTTCATCCTCGCTCAACTCGACCGCGCCGGCTTGGGCCACAATACTTTCAGCCCGGAGGCCCTGGCCCTCATCGTCCGCTCCGCGGAAGGCCTGCTGCGGCGCACCCGCAATCTGTGCCTCAGCGCCCTGATCGAAGCGGTGCGCGACCAAGTCCGCGCCGTCGATCTCAAGCAGGTCAACCGCGTCCTCCTCCAACCCCACTGGCGAAATGACTGCGACCAACCTCTCCCGTAACCCCAACCGCTGGTCACGCGAGCAAATCCGAGCCGCCCGCATAGCTCCCCTGGCCCCGCTGCTCCAACGGCGGGGCCTTCAACTCGCCGAACAGCCCGCCGGCAACTTCGAACTGACGGCGTACAAGGGCCTCCTGCTTAAAGATAGTTATTGGCGCTGGCCCCAGCGCAACCTCGCTGGCAATGCCATTGACTTCTTCGTCCAAGTTCTCGGCCTGTCGTTCAACGATGCCATGCGCCAAATCACCGGCCAGTAAAGACTCAAGACAAACCTTTGGCATCGTAGTGCTACGACCCCTGTGCGGCCCAACCCACCACGGTCCAACGCTACGATGCTACCTCGGCTTAGACGGCCCACATCCGGTAAAAACGCCACGGTACGATGCCAGTGCGGCCAGGTCTGCTCCGCTGCTCCGCGGCGCACTCCCCAGAACCCCAATTAGCCCCTGCCATCGTAAGGCTACGACCCTAACGCGGCAATCCGGCTGCAAAACCCGATGCGATCGCAGCTATTCAGCAAAAACGCTACGATGCCAGTTGAGGGGAAAGTACGATGTCAAAGAAGTTCGTAACAGATAGAACCGAACGCATTCTATCGCCAAAATGTTAGATACTGGCAAAGGCGTCGTGCTGGATTGCGGCCAGTCGTGTCCCGGCAGGCACCAGATCACTGTTCGGACGGCGGCCGCCCATCGGCGCCGGCGCCGTCCAGGTCGATGAGGATATCGCGGGGTTCGGCGCCATTGCTGGGGCCGACAATACCGCGGTTCTCCAATTCATCCATGATGCGCGCCGCACGGCCATAGCCGAGGCGCAGGCGGCGCTGGAGGAGGGAGACGCTGGCTTTTTGCTCGCTACGGATGACTTCGATGCAGTCCTGGATGATCTCTTCGTCCTCATCTATCCCGCTCTCCTCCTTCGAGTCGTTGTCACTGCGGGAAAGCTGCTGGTGAATCTCCAGTTCGTAGCTGGGCTTCGCCTGTTTGGCGATGAAATCAACGATGCTCTGGATTTCCTGGTCGGTGATGAGCGAGCCCTGGGCGCGGATCAGCTTGGCGGAGCCGGGCGGCAGGTAGAGCAGATCACCTTTGCCGAGCAGTTTGTCGGCGCCCATGGCATCGAGAATGGTGCGCGAGTCCACCTTGGCCGCGACCTGAAACGCGATGCGGGCGGGGATGTTCGCTTTGATAACGCCGGTGATGACGTCCACGCTCGGCCGCTGGGTGGCGACGATGCAATGGATACCCGCCGCGCGCGCCATCTGCGTGATGCGGGCGATGGCCATTTCCACATCGGCGGGCGCGACTAGCATCAGGTCAGCCAGCTCATCAATGATGACCACGATGTAGCTGAGCTTCTCGGGGATGATGATGTCCTCCTCGCGTGGCACGACGATTTCCTCGTCCACCTCCACGGCGAATCCGTCCGCACCGGGCTCAACTTTTTCCTTCTTGGCCAGAAGGGGGAGTTCGGGTTCGCGGGTCGGCAGCGGCTTATTCTTGGGGCGCGAGTTAAACGACCCGATATTGCGCACGCCTACGCGAGCGAAGATCTGGTAGCGCTTCTCCATCTCGTTGACCACCCAGCGCAGGGCGAGGATGACCTTCTTGGGGTCGGTCACCACCGGGACGACCAGGTGCGGCAGGGTGTTGTATTGCTGCAGTTCGACCACTTTCGGGTCAATCATCACGAAACGGAGTTGGTCGGGGGAGAATCGGTAGAGCAGGGAGGCAATGATGGTGTTGATGCAGACGGATTTGCCCGAGCCGGTGCTGCCGGCAATGAGCACGTGAGGCATCTCCGCCAGGTCCGAAATGATGGGGTGGCCGTAAACGTCTTTGCCCAGGGCCAGCGGGATGCGGGCCTTGGTGTTGCGCCATTCGTCTGACTCGAGGAGGTCGCGGATAATGACCGTGGTCTTGACCAGGTTCGGCACCTCGATTCCGACGGAGCTCTTGCCGGGCACGGGAGCCAGGATGTTGAGGCGTTCGGCTTTGAGCGCGGCGGCGAGGTTGTTGTTGAGGGCGGTGATCTTCTCCAGCTTCACGCCCGGCGCGGGGTGTAGCTCGTAGCGGGTAATGGTGGGGCCCTTGGTGATATCTCCCAGCTCCACCGGGATCTCGAACTGGGCGAGCGTTTCCTTCATCAGGCGCGCGTTGGCCAGCAACTCTTCTTTTGACTCCGTTGGCTTGATCGTTGGGTCAGGGTGTTGGAGGAAATCGAGGGGCGGCAACTGGTAGTTGCCGATCATCGGCGTCGAGGCAACCGTAATGGGCTTTGGCCGCTTGGGTACTCTGATCTTGGGTGGCGCGACAGGGAGGCCGCTGATGTGCACCTCCAGTTCGGGCTTGGCCTCAGCATCGGTTTTCTCAGCGGCTTTGGAGTCGGCTGACTTGTCGGTGGACTCTGATTTCTTGCCCAGAATGTCCGCAGCGGTGGCCGCGGCGACCTCGCGGGCGGGAATGACCTCGCCTTCGTCCGCTGGCGCAGGCTCCGTGGCTGGCTCGGGCTGGCCCGGCTTCTTGCCCCGCGGGGTCTTGCTGGGTTGCGACACGCTGAGGTCGCGGACGGTCGGCGCCGGGACTGGCTTCATGTCCGCGCCGAGGCCGGGGTGATCCACTTCTTCCTGGAGCTTCTTCGTTTGTTTCTGCAGCTCGCGCGCCCGCCGATCGAGCGCTTCCTCATCCGAGGCCGGTTCACCCTGGGCGAGGGCACGCCGGCCCCAGAGACTCCGAATCCACTCGCCCAGTTGGAAATTCGTCAGGAAGAGCAGGCTGATGAAATAGAGCATCACGAAAATGATCGTCGCGCCGGCCGTGCCGAAGCATTCGCCGAAGGCGTGCTGGTTCAGGTTGCGGCCAATAATGCCGCCGACGTTGGTATTCAGATTGCGATGCAGCTTGTCGAAGTAATCCTTGTATAGATCGAGCAGGCCCATGCAGCAGACCACGAGGACTAACGACCAGGCCCACCGGCGTCGCAGGTAAGCAAACGCGTCCATGAAACATCCCAAGCCCACCGCGAAGAACAGCACCGGGAACAGATACGCCGCGGCGCCCGCCCAGAAGAACCAATAATAGGCCAACCACGCTCCGAACGGGCCAATCCAGTTGTGGACGGACGGGTTTGGAGGCAAGGCGTTAGCGGAAACATCGCGCGGGTGATACGACAGCAGTGCTGCCAGCAACAATGAGGCAAAACACATCAGCACGACGCCGATAATGTCATTGAACCCACGGGAGGATTCTGAACCTGCTGATGCCTTGCGAGCCATGTGCGCAGGATAGCAGTTTCAAGGGAGGAGTGACAAGCAGCTAGAGAACCAGTCTTGCCAGCGGGTGCGGCCTTGATGGCAACGGGGAAGCGAGGTAGCCTGTTGCCGTGAAGCCGAAAGGGAAATGCCCTCACCAGCCTGGCGTGGGAGCATTGATCGATCAGAAGCAGGCCGTGATTGACGAACGCACGTTGGCACAAATGAACGGCGAATATGTTGTGCCGGCGGACGCCGGCCCAGCCTGGCGCGCGGCGCACAAGGCGGGACTGGATATGTCGCTCATCGAAGGCGCCCTCAGGCTAACGCCCGAGCAGAGGTTGGCGGAGCATCAACAGGTGATCGATTTCCTCTTGGAGGTCCAAGCGACAGGGGAGCCTCATAGATTGCCACGCGGCAGGAAGTAGCCAATGATCTGCTTTGGCGAACGCACACAGATTTGGATGTGGTCGAGTTCGCGGAAACCGGCGGTGTCATATAATGCCTGCCCTTCCAAGAAAAACCCCCGAACGGTATCGAACGGTTGCTTACGTTCTCTCTGACGCAACTCGTGGAGCGTTTCCATTACCGCGCAGTCAAGGTCGCGGATTACGAGTTTCGGGCCGTGATTTTTCGCAGGGATTGCGCCGGAAGTAACACAGGCTTCCATGTAAGTCTGATAGGCGCTTTTGACCAAAGACAGAGCTGACGTGTCGGTCAGGTTGAGACAATTGCCCAGATCAATGATCGCACCCAGGACGCCAGGAGTTTTGATCCGGGTTCCATGCCGTCGAGTCGGTTCCTTGGCCCAGCGCAATGCCCTTTCGTGACTGTCTTCCCAAAAATAGATGCCGTGGCCAAGCCAGTCCCAAGCATTTTGACTTGGTTCGAGGTCTTTCTTTCCACCGACAACACGCGCGACCAAAGAGCGGTCACAACCGTGATAACCGATGACAAGCGAGTGGGGCAGCATCAGCGGAACTGAGGCTTCAATTTACCCTTGATCGTGTACATGCCAGTGGCCGCCAAAAGACGCAACGCCGTTGGTCGCGAAGCTGCAAGGTGCTTTCCAGTTCGCCGAAGTTGCCGCGCTTCAGCTTTCATGGTTTGCGCGTCGGCGCACTTATTCATGAGCACTTTGTTCATGCGGGATTAAAGTGCCACGCAAGACGGCCCGACACAATACGCTTCTTCATCGCAAATCGTGAGGGCCGCATCATCGCTCGGATTGACGGAGCGAACACCCTCCGCGATGGCACCGGCAGAATCGTTGCGATTTACCACGCAACCGAAGATGTCACCAGAAACAGGACGGGCCGTATCGTGGGCAAGGGCAATCAGATGCTCCGTGCACTTGGACAAAAAGAACGACGGGAATAATGAGCCCCACCGGCTCTTGTGGCCGGTGGAGCTTTGCTGATTGGCATTTCAGGTCCGCCCGTCAAGGAACCGCGTGCAGCCGGAAGTATAGGCTATTCCAGTTTTCAACGTCCCAGTATTGCGGATAAACCATGCTCGTGTTAGTTGCGGTGAACGGTGAACCTTGGTTGGTCCAGGTCTTCATGTTGGCGGACACCTGCAACTGGTAATTCATGGTGAGCGTCAGCTTCTTGAATGAAGGCTTGACGGCCTTAATCAGGTCCACCTCTGGGCCGGATTCGTAATCGTAAAGTTGCTGAACTTCCTTTGAGGACAACCCTCGGTTGTAAAAGCGAACATCATAAACAATACCCGTGAAGAAGGCATAAGGGGGAGTCGTAGGGCCTGGAGCTGCCGGCTCCATGCAGTTTGCACCAATGTATATAGGAAAATCTTGAACCGGCACGTATGGCGGCGTGTTGGTGGCGGACGCAACCAAAACGCCGTTAATGTAAAGTTCAGCGGTGCTTGCGGTTCGAGCGAAAATCAGACTGTACCATTGGTTTGTGTTCCAGTTGGTAATTGGAGTGACACACCTTGCGTTGAGGCTGTTGTCATTCCAATCGCAGAACCCCCAGTTCGAACAGGAATCAAATGCGTATACTCCGTAACCCGATGCAACTTTTCCAGACCTTAACAGCGCAAAGCTGCAATCGAACTTGACGTGGGAATTGAACATCATTGATACAGAATAGTTCGTAGTGCATAGCGAAGGGGAGTAGGGAACATACACCCAGCTATTCCCGGCAAAGCCCAACGCGGAATCCGGTTGGCCAAATTGGTTGGTGGTTGAATACGTGTTTTCCGCGAACGCGTTGTTACCATTCCCGCTGGCGTCGTTCGCATTGCCGTTGAATGGGTAATACGCCACGAGACCGTTGGTGAGAAAGGACTGGGCTTGAACCTGAACGGCTAGAGCCGCCGTGATGCTGAGAATTCCGAATAATACCTTTGTTGTTTTCATAGACGCTTCAATTTCGTCGGGAAGCAACATGTCCTTTTCCATCCCGCCAAGCCCCGAGCCTGACCGGGACTGGCCACTCGTCCCCCGGCAACCACACAGACTTTTACCACGCTTCCCTTCTTGAACCTCCTGCCCAATGAACGCAAGCAAAATCCACAAGATAAACTAGTCGTTACCGACATGGTGTGATTTTGACCGTTCCTGTTCTTTGGGGCGGTCATGCTGGCCGTCCCGAAACACCGCCGCCTTTTGGGTGAGGCAATTCGAGCCGCACGTAAAGAGGCCGGATTTAGTCAGGAGAAGTTGGCAGAGAAAGCCGACTTGTCCACGGTGTTTATTAGCCGGATTGAAAGAGGGAAGGAATCCCCTACGGTGGATAATCTGGTGAAAGTCGCCCGAGCGTTGGGCGTTCGAGTGCGGAAGTTGGTTGCCGGATTTTGACACTGCCGAACCACGTTTGCGATTTGGCACGCGACCGCCGTCCCCAAACCGCAAATGTCAGTTATTCCGCCCAGTCCACGGTTGGCGAAACTGAATATCGAGACCACCTGAACCGATTGACGAAGTTGACGGCCAGACGGCCTGGAAATCGGGTGGGAATGGGTCTGGGGCAGGTTTTTTAAGGCTAATGTGGTGCTCGCTTCCTGTGATCGACGTGGATTCGGACTTGGCCCAGAGGGTAGCGCTAAAAGGCTAACTCACGCCAGGCGGCAGCCGGCGCAGCCGGTGCCTTTGAGCATAATCGCGCCAGGGGGGCAGGGCTGCCGGTCGAGCGTGGTGGGAGGAGACAGCGCGCGGAGCCGGCAGCCCTGAAATCCGAAATCCGAAGGTCGAAGGAAGGCCGAAATCCGAAGTCCGAAGAGGGGCTGCTGTCTCGGTGTGAGTGCCGGGAGCTCGGACTTGGGTGGACGTTAGGGCCAACGCGGCGAGGTCACGCCAGGCGGCAGCCGGCGCAGCCGGTGCCTTTCAGCATGATCGCGCCAGTGGGACAGGGCTGCCGGGCGAGCGTGGTGGGGCGAAGGGGGCACGGAGCCGGCAGCCCTGAAATCCGAAGGTCGAAGGAAGACCGAAATCCGAAGTCCGAAGAGGGGCTGCCGTTTCGATGTGAGCGTCGGGAGCTCGGACTTGGGTCGGACGTTAGGGCCAACGCGGCGAGTTCATGCCAGGCGGCAGACCGCGCAACCGGTGGTTATTGCTCATTGATCCAGGCTCGGGAATTCCCGCGGAACGAGACGACGAGACAGCGTGGGAATCCAATTCTCTCTTGTCCAAGTAGCGCGCCGTGCTGCAATCGTAGCATGCAAACGAGGCCGCTCTCGATCCACCTGGACAAGCCGCTATGCTCGCTGCTCGCCGGAGGCGTGCGGCGCACGTCTTTCAACCAGCGTGAATTATTCCCAATCCCACCCCTTAAAGAGGTCAGCGATCGGGTAGCGGAAACCGGGCAGCAGGTGCTCACCATCCAGGTCGGCCCCCGGACCAAGGAGCTTACGTTTGTTGGGCCCGTAGCACACCTCGACGCACTCATTGTCAGGATTGATGATCCAGGCGATTTGGGTGCCGCTGGCAAAGAAGTCCTTGAGCCGCTCATCAATCTCCGCGCGGGTGTTGTTCGGGGAAAGGACTTCGACGGCGAGGTCCGGTGCGCCCGGAAAGAAGTTGCGGGTATGGCGCTTTATACCCAGGGCTTGCAGACGTTCCCTGGCAACAAAGGAGACGTCAGGGGCGCGGCAATTGCGGTTGTACATCCAGAAGCCGGTGCTGGAATCCCACACGGCACCCATTTTGCGGAGCTTTGAAAATGCACAGAGTGCCATCGAAAGCTCGGCGCAAATGTTGCCATGATAAGGGTTGTTCTTAGGGCTCATAACCAATTCGCCGTCAACGACTTCGTGGATGTAGCCGTCCTCCGGCAGAGCTTGCAACTCGGCTTCTGTCCATACTTTCCGCTCAACGCTGCCAGCGGTTATCATAGCTCGAACTTAGGCGCGGAAGGGGCGCCTGTCGAGCCGGATTCGAGGAGATTTCGTGTAGGGCAGGGCTGCCGGTCGAACGCTGTGGGTGGGGACAGGGCGCGGGGCCGGCAGCCCTGAAATCCGAAGTCCGAAATCCGAAGTCCGAAAGAAGGCCGAAGCCCGAGATCCGAAGAGGGGCTGCTGTCTCGGTGTGAGCGGCGGGAGCTCGGATTTGGGACGGACGTTAGGGCCAGCGTGGCGAGGTCACGCCAGGCGGCAGCCGGCGCAGCCGGTGCCTTTGAGCATGATCGCGCCGGTGGGGCAGACTTCGGCGGCGCGCCGGGCGGATTTGCCCAGGGCCTCGGCCATCGGTCTGTCGAAGGGGGGCGCTACCGCGACTTGGAATCCGCGCCCGATGAAGGACAACCCGAGTTCCTCGCCCGCCTCGGCCGCCACCTTTACGCAAGCGCCGCAAATGATGCATTTGCCCGGCTCGAAGATGATCTCCGGGTGGGAGGTATCCCGCGCGAAGTGCCGCCGCTCGCCCACGAACCGTTGCGGGTCCACGCCGTATTCGGTCGCAAACTGGCGCAGCCGGCAGGGGATCGCCTTGCCGCAGCCGCAACCCAGGCAGCGCCGGGATTCCCGCGTCGCGGCCTCCGGAGTGAATCCAAGCTCCACTTCCTCGAAGGTGGTTCGCCGTTTCTCCATTGGGAGATGTGGCATGGGCGCGCGCGGCACCTGCTCAATCCCCCGCAGGAATATGGCCAGCTCTTCCTCGCTGAGCTTGCCCAGAACGACCTTCACCGATTCGGGGGCGCCGATGACTTTCTTCCCGGCCAGGTATTGATCAATGGAAGCCGCGGCGAGTTTGCCGGCGGCCACAGCCCGCACGGCGAGGTCCGGCCCGGTAACGGCGTCGCCGCCGGCGAAAACGCCCGGCAGGTTTGTCGTGAGTGTCCTCGGGTCGGCGGCGATGCCCCATTTCGAGAGGGTGAGCTGTCCGCTGTTGAGAGGCTGCAAGTCCACCGCCTGTCCAATGGCCGCGATGACACAATTGGCCTGCACCTCGAAGTGCGAGTCGGGGATCGCCATCGACCGGGCGCGGCCGCTGGCATCCAGGCCTCCCAATTCCATCCGCTGGCAGGTCAGGATCAAGGCTCCCGCCTTGCGCGCCAAGCGCATGGGGGCGACGAGGAACTCGATCTTAACACCTTCGGCCTCAGCCGCTTCGACTTCCTCCATGAGGCACGGCATCTCGCGGCGGCTGCGGCGGTAGAGCACCCGCACGGATTTCGCGCCCAGGCGTAGGGCACAGCGGCAAGCGTCCATGGCGGTGTTGCCGCCGCCCACGACGATGACGTCGTTCCCAACGATGGGCGGCGGGCCGTCGGTTAGCTTTTCGAGAAACTCCAATGCGGGCGTAGCTAATTCCTCGCCGGGGCAGCCAAGGCCGCGGGAGTTCTGGGCGCCGATGGCGAGGAAGACGGCGTCAAAGTCCCGCCGCAGATCGTCGAGGGTGAAGTCACGGCCCATCCGTTTGCCCAAGTGGATCTCGGCGCCCAGGTTGCGGATCATTTGGATTTCCGCATCCAGGACCTGCCGGGGGAGACGAAAGGCCGGGATGCCATAGCGTAGCATCCCGCCCGCATGCGGGTGCGCGTCGAATAATACCGCACCGTGGCCGCGCTGAAGCAGGTGGTGCGCGGTCGCCAGCCCCGCAGGTCCCGCGCCGACGATGGCGACGCGTTTGGGTAATGGCACAGGCGTCCCGCCTGCGGATTGGGCGGGTAATTCAGCAGGGCCGGGAGCGAGACTCCCCCCGGACGGGCGAGACGCCTGCCCCACTAAACTAGATTGCGCGAGGTGCTGATCGGCAGCAAAGCGATGCAGATTGCGGATGGAGAGGGCCTCTTTTACATCACATTGTCGGCAGCGCTCTTCACACAAGCGCGGGCAAACACGGCCAAGGGAAGCTGGCAGCGTGAGATCCTCCGTAACAATTACCGTGGCCTTCAGGTGGTCGCCTGAGGCAATGCGCTCGATGAAATTGGGGATGTCGAGCCGAGCAGGGCATCCTGTTTTGCAAGGGCCGACGCAATCGCCCGCATGATCGGAGAGAAGTAATTCGAGCGAGGTCTTGCGGGCTGAGCGGACCTCCTCCGAATCCGTGATCACCTTCATGCCTTCGGCTGCAGGCGTAGCGCACGAAGGCCAGAGGTTAGGACGCCCTTCGAGCTTTACGGCGCATAGGAAGCAGGAGGCAGAGGGCTCAAAGCCCTCGATATGGCAGAGCGTGGGGATGGCGAGGCCGAGCTGGCGCGCCGCGCTGAGAATGGTCGTGCCGGGGGGGACGGTGACGGGGAGGCCGTCTATGGTGATGGAGATGAAGGGGATCATAGCGGCGCGGAGCCTGAAGTCCGAAGTCCGAAGTCCGAAGTCCGAAGGAAGATCGAAGTCCGAAGTTCGAAGGCTGCGGTCCGGATGATGCTGGCGCGTAGGGAGGGTGTCATGGTAGCTATTTCCTCCAGATGCTGCCGAAGATGAGGTTCAATTCCTTCGCTTCTCGCCAGAGTGCTCTTGCTTCATCGGCCAGTCTTTCCTCAGCCGCGGCGATCATTCTAAGGAAGAACATTGTCTCCTTGGATTCTTTCCGGCTCGTGCCGACGCGGTTCTTGAAGTCCTTACGTGAAACTGCATCCTTAGCCTCTGAGTAGTTTGCGCCGATGCTTGTGCCTGCCCCTACGAGTTGATCAATAAGCCTGTTGTTGGCGGGGTTCTGTGGAATCTTCCTAGCAAATCGAACGATGGCTTCACCGAACCGGGCGGCTCGCTCTTCCAGATCGCGCACTTGGCCTTTGGGTGGCGCATCATCACGGAGCACCATGTTGCCGCTGGATTCGTCACCCCAAGCCCAGAATGCTTCATCTATCGTACACTCGCCATCCGCTCCGCCCGCCCCGGCCTTCGGACTTCGGACTTCGGACTTCGGACTTAGCCTCGGGTATTTCATTTCACCTCAATCGCCTCGTGCGGACACACCTGCCGGCACGAATCACATCGGGTGCACTTTTCCAGGTCAATCACGTGCCGCGCGTAAGGCGTCATGGGAATAGCGTCGGCTGGGCAATGCTGAGCGCAGATCGTGCAACCGGTGCAGTTCTCGCCGACGCTATACTTGATGAGCGCTTTGCACTTGCCGGCGGAGCAATGGCCTTGTAGGTGGGCCTCGTATTCATCGCGGAAATACCGGAGGGTGGTGAGCACCGGGTTCGGTGCGGTCTTGCCGAGGCCGCACAGACTTCCTTGCGAGACTTGCGGGGCGAGTTGTTCGAGTTCCTGCAAATGCTTGCGGGTGGCTTTTCCAGCGCAGAGGAGTTCGAGCAGTTCGAGCATCCGTTTGGTGCCAATGCGGCAGAAGGTGCATTTGCCGCACGACTGGTTCTGGGTGAACTGGAGGAAATAACGCGCGATATCCACCATGCAGGCGGTGTCATCGAGCACGACCATGCCGCCAGAACCTATGATGGCGCCGATATCACGCAAGGATTCGTAGTCCACCGGCGTATCGGCCAGGCGTGCCGGAACGCAACCGCCGGAGGGCCCGCCGATTTGCACCGCCTTGAACGTGCGCCCGGCCGCGACGCCGCCCCCGATCCCCTCAACGATCTGGCGGAGCGTGGTGCCCATGGGGACTTCGATCAAGCCAGCCCGGCGGATTTTGCCCGCGAGCGAGAACACCTTGGTACCTTTGCTGGTGGCTGTTCCGATGCCGGCGAATTTCTCCGCGCCGTGGCGGATGATCCACGGCACCATGGCCAATGTCTCGACGTTGTTGATGAGGGTGGGCTTGCCCCACAGTCCGGACTGAGCGGGGAACGGCGGGCGTAGGCGCGGCATACCGCGGCGGCCTTCTACGGACGCGATCAGGGCGGTCTCCTCGCCGCAGACGAATGCGCCTGCGCCTTCCTTAATGGAGATGCGCAGCGGGTAATCGCTCCCGAGCAAGCGATCGCCCAGCCAACCGCGCCGTTCGCACTCGGCCAGGGCGGCCTTCACTCGCCGCAAGGCCTGGGGATATTCGTGGCGGATGTAGAAGACGGCCTCGTGCGCGCCGACCGCGACGGCGGCGATGGACAGCCCTTCAATGACCCGATACGGAAATGATTCGAGGATCATGCGATCCATGAATGCCCCCGGGTCGCCCTCGTCCCCGTTGCAGATCACATACTTGGTTTCGCCGGGCTGCTTGTGGACCATGCGCCATTTCTGGCCCGTGGGGAATCCCGCGCCTCCGCGGCCACGCAAGCCAGAGCGCTCCATCGTGGTGATGATCGCTTCGGGTGCGAGCGCGTCGCACTTCGGACTTCGGACTTCGGACTTCGGACTTTCCACCCCCAGGCACCGGGCTAACCCTGCGAAGCCATCATGGGCCAGGCATTCATCCAGGTCCAGCGGGTCAAGTCGTCCGTAGTGTTCCATGGCGATGTGGACCTGCCGGTCGAAGAACGCCCGCCTGTCGGCGTCATTCTGGCCGACAGCCAAATGCCCAACCTCAGGCACGGCCGAACCGTCTTCCACGAGCAAGCCGTCGAGGACCCGTGTCCAAAGCTGCGATACGCGGCGCGCCAGGCCGCGTGGGCGGAAGTGCCTCTGCACCAGTGCGCCGGTCTGGGGCAGCGTCAAGCCGGCATACGTCACGCTCGGCTTGCCTGGCACGGCGACCTCGACCATTGGCGTCCGATAGCAGGCTCCGACGCAGCCGACGCGCTTTACCGTGGCGTTGACGCCGTTCTGCGCCAGGCTCTGCTGGATGGCATGGAAGACCCGGTCGGTCCCTTTCGCAAGGCAGCACGAGTCAAGGCAGACCTTGACCTCGGCGCCGCCATTGCCACGCGCAGGGAGGCTGGCGACTGGCTTGGCGGCAACCCCGTTATGTTTGCTCGCCAGGAACTCGCGGATTGTGCCCGGTACCTTCTCAGCCGTCGCGTAACCGAACGTCTGCTCTTCGATTCGCACTACGGGGGCGAGTGTGCAGCACCCAAGGCAAGCGACCCGTTCAATCGTGAACTGCCGCTTGGCATCGGTGTCTTCACCCTCGGGGATGTGCAAATGGTGACGCAGGGCATCCTCGACCCGTTCGGCGCCGCCCACGTGGCAGGCCGTGCCATGGCAGACCTGGACGATGTGCTCGCCGCTCGGCTCATGCCGGAACATGTCATAGAAGGTCGAGACTCCGCTAATCGCCGCCGGCGTGATCTGCGCGACCGCGCAGACTCGCCGCAGGGCTTCTTCAGGCAGGTATCCGTAGTGGTCCTGCAAGGCCTGCAGGATCGGGATGACCGCGTCCGGGCCGCGGCCGATACGTTCCAGGGCGGCATCGACGTATTTCAGGTCAACGCTCATGACATGAAGGATTAAGTCCGAAGTCCGAAGTCCGAAGTCCGAAGTGCGGAGCGCGAATGGGCAAGGCCGAAGGCAGACGGTTAAATCGGAAGGTGCGAGGCCCTGGGCCTTCTGACGTAAATGCTCTGTATCCCCCGGGAGCGAGCCATTTCAGATTCTGGACCTTGCTCATTCGGCACTCTTTCGGACTTCGGACTTCGGACTTCGGACTTCCCCGATGCACCACACATTGGTCACGCCGCGCAGGAAGATTCTGTCTGGCGCGAAGGCCGGGCTGGCGTGAATCCCATCACCCATTTCCGTGTGAAACAATTCCTTGAACGTCCGTGCTGCCTCGACCACGAACGCGGCGCCCTTCTGGCCGAAGAGGTATAGCCGGCCCCCGGCGACACTCGGCGAGGCGTGGAACTCCATGTCGTAATCATGATCCCATTGTTTCTTGCCGTCCTTCGCGTCGAGGCATGTCAGCATGCCCCCGGTTGTTAGCATGAAGACCAGTTCACCGGTGCTTAGGGGGCTCGTGACATCCGGCACGCTGTCCTCGCTGGTCCAGACCACATTGGACTTGGTCACATCGCCTTGTCCGTCCGGGCGAATCGCCATGAGTTTCTCAGATGGGCTGGCAACGATTAGCAAGCCGCCTGCGAATACCGGCGACGGCGTGATCTCCCCGTTTATGCCCTCGACCCGCCAGAGTTCCGTGCCATCCGTGGCCGCGTAAGCGATAATACTCGGGACCGCCAGCGCGATCACTTGCGTTTTGCCGGCGGCCTCGAGGACGATGGGCGACGCCCATGACGCTCCTGCCTTGCGCGGGCGTTGCCAGACGATTTGGCCAGTGCGTCCGTCCAGCGCATAAATCTTGGACTTGTTGTCTTCGGGGTCTCCCTGGTCGAGTTGCACGATCAACCGGTCCCGCCAGGTAGTCAACGAGGTGGCGTGGCCGTAGGCATTCTTGAGTGCGCCAAAGCTCTTGGACCAAGCCGGCTGCCCTTCGAGGGTGAAGACCGCGCAGTCGCCGTTAGCAAAGAACGCATAAACTCGCTTTCCGTCGGTTGCCATGGTCGCAGCCGCGTAACCGGTGGACTCCGGCACTTCGGCTGGCTGGGCCGGGGCGCCGGCCACGTTCGCTACTGCCTGCCGCCAGGAGATCTGGCCGGTCTTGCTGTCCAGGCAGACGACTTCCCGCTTGTGGGCGTCGCCGCCGGAGAGGAACACGCGGTTGCTCCAGACGATGGGCGAGCCGAAACCGCTGGTGGGTGTCGGTATTTTCCAGGCGATGCCTGCGCCGGTCTTCACGTCCCAGGCCGCGGGGGCATTTGTCAGCGGCGAGACGCCGCCCCCACCGGGCCCACGGAAACAGGGCCAGTTCTGCATGATTTCCTGAGGCGAGGCAGCATCGCTGGCGCTTGCCTGACCGGTGGGATGTTGTTCGCCGACGCTGGTCGCCTCGCCACTGCCTAGCGCTTTTTCCACTTCTGCCATCCGTTTGGGCAGAGCCGTGCTCAGGCTGAGAGTCAGAATAAAGAGAAGTCCGCCCACGACGGTGCCGCTCGCCGCTACCGACCAGCGTGCCCGGGCCGCCAAGCGCGCGGATTGTTCGGGGGCATCGGGTCTGGGTTGGGGCATCGGAGCTTTCTTCTGGTCGCGTGCGCCTTGCTTGACTGCCAGGACGAACAGGGCCACCCCGCCCAGCAGCAAATAGACCCCCGAGTCCATCCGCGACAACTGGCTGAAGTAACGCTGGCGAAGCTGCAAGTCGAGCTGGCGGACGCGCTGTTTGATTTGGTCGTCGGCCGGGCTGAGGCGCAGTTTCTCCTTGAGTTCTGCGAGCTGCGGCGATTTCAAGGGATCTTCCGCGCGGATGCTGAGGCGGCCAAAGATCATCGTCATGCCGATCAAGACGGAGAATACGCCAGCTATCCAGGCTGCCATTAGCCAGTTGCCTGTACGTAATTGCTGGTTCATACGATGGAGCCCTCAGCGGCACCGGGGCGTGAGCTTAGGTTTACAGCCTCACACGGAGAGGGAGCGGCTGCCGGCATCAAACCGCGTCGGACCAGCTCGTTCGGGCAATACTCGAAGCAGCGCGCGCAGGCGAAACAGTCACCACGATCGGGCTCGTAATCCGTCCGGCGGCGGCGAACGGACAGGCTGATCAACTTTATGCCGATGACCAGTCCGACCCATGCCCCGAAGACCCATCCGCCCGTGACGAACTTATGGCGGATGACGGCCGCTTCAGCCAGTATTTCCTTCGGGGTCTGCTGCGCGCGTTCGAGTGCCAGGCTGTCGGGCGTCAGCACGCCAGGTTTGGAGGGGGTTCCTTCGGCGCGCACGAGCTGGTCGGCGAGGCTGACCGTTGGGTGAAGCCGTGACGCGGGCGCGCTGAATTGCGAACCCAGCCAGCCGCCACCGACCAGGAGCACCGGCACGAACACCAGGAGCCAGGCCAGGCGCCGGCGATCTAAGCCCAGGGTCTGCGGGCTGGACGGGCCGGCTTCGGGTTCTCGCATCGCGCCGAACGGACACGATGCCTCGCATAGTCGGCATTGTGTGCAGCGGTCGGGGGTGACGCGCACGCGCAGTTTGGCGACGATCGCGCACAGCTTAAGCAGGGCGCCATAGGGACAGAGAAACCGGCAGTACGGCCGCCCTACAAAGACCCCCAGCAGCAGCAACGCCGCGCCGCTCAGCACCATCAGACTCCTGCCACTCATCCGGAAGATGGGGACGAAGGGATCGTATTGGCAGATGATGAACGCGCTGCCGGTGGCGGCGAACAGCACTCCTGCCCCCAGGTAGATGTAAGGCAAGACACTCAAGGCCTGCTCGAGCCAGGGCGGCACCTTCACCGGCTTGAGCAACACCAAATCCTGCAACGCGCCGTGTGGGCAGACGGCGGAGCAGAAAGTCCGCCCGCCGAATATTGCAAATACGAGCGGCAGCACGAAGAAAGCAGTCACGCCGATAGGCACAGCATATCCTTGGTCGCAAAGCCCGAGGGCGACGTTTTGCAGGCAGCCGATTGCACAGACGCAGCCCTTGCGCCAGAAGCCGAAGTAGAGCAGCGAGGTTATCGAGAGGGCCGCCAGACCATTGCGCGAGCGCCGCTTATAGACGAGCCAGGTTCCAAGCCCGAGAAAGCCGGCGAGTACCGCTATATCCAAGTATTGAAAGAAGATGGCCCGGGCCGGGGGCGTCGTCGTAACCGGGAGCTTATGTCCGTTCTCGAAATCGGGCGGCGGGAAGCGATGCTCGGCCTGAGCCACGCCGACCAGCACCACGAAAAGCACCAAGGCGCTAAGCAACGCGAGCCATTTACAACTTACGATTGGCGATTTGCGCGCTGAGGAAACTGGAGCTGGGGAATGGCAAATGGCAGATGGCAAATGGTGAATCCAGTGCCGGGATCGGCCCACTGTGACCATAACCCTGCCTTCTGCATTCATCCTTCTGCCTTCTTCCTTCATCTCAGTGGCTGATCGTCTTCAGCAGGTACGGCTCATCTGCAGGTACGCGGCGGAAGGCGTCGCCGGCGCAGACCTTGGAGATCGCGCACTCGTTGCAGTTCGCGCAACGGTCATGTCGCACTTGCAGGAAGAGCGAGCCGTTGCCGAAGCGGTTGCAGCCTTCGACACATTTGGCGCACCCGATGCAAAGCCGCTCATCGATCGTGTATTCGTAGTAGGGGTCATCGACGTAAGTGCGCTTGATGGCAGCGGTGGGGCAAGCGCAGTTCTCGGCTCCGGTGTTCAGGTCGTTCGGATCAGGCTGAAAGTAGCCGGTGCACAGTTGGCAGTAGCCGCAAATCGCGGAAGCGTGAACGCATTTCACGGCGGACTGCTCGAGGACGCAGTGGGTGGCGCAATTCCCGCAGCGCACACACTTCTGCGGGTCGATCTGCCAGACCGTGCCCTTGGCGGTGCTCCGGGTGGCTACGACCCCGACCAGGCCGCCCAAGCTTGCAAGTGCGGCCGCGCGCGCGCCGTTGCGGAGGAATTGGCGACGGGTGACGGACGGAGGTTGGTGGGCGGAGGGATTCATGAGCGGAGCATAGCGGCGGGGCCAAATCCGAAATCCGAATACCGAAATCCGAAGGAAGGCCGAAATCCGAAGGCCGAAGCGCGGAGGCCGACGGGGGCATGGGGGAAGCAGTGACGCAGGGGACTAAAGGTTAGTGCAGGCCTGGAGTGTTCCTTCAAAGCAGTCGCATCCGAATGGGTTCGGATTTCGAGCTTCGGGCTTCCTTCGGATCTCGGATTTCGGATTTCGGATTTCACCCTCACGCTTTGCGCTTCATCACGCGGACGTCGTTGACTACCAGATCGAGGATGTAGATGCGCTGCTGCGAGTCCACCGCCGCATTCAGCCCGCCCAGCATGCAATCCGCCCTGGTCTTGTTGATGCCTGACTTTGCGTTCTCGGGGAAGGATTCCGTCCCGGCCACGACTGATTCAAAGACACCCTCCGGCGAATAGACCTTAACCCGAGGCAGTCCTTTCTCGCAGGTGACATAACGCCCGTCCGGCAGCATGGTCAGGCCGATCGGGTTGCAGCAGCCACAGAAGCCTTCAATGGCGTTCGAGGGCTTGCCCCAGGAGGACTCCAGGTCGCCACTCAGGGTGTAGGCTTCTACGCGATGTCGCCCAGTGTTGTTCACCCGCAGTAAACCATCGCGCGCCAGCACAACGTCGAGATACGGGCTGGGGACGACCAGGCCGGCGACGTTCCGTTCCTTGTTCTTCTCGGCAATGCGGCCGGCCAGCTTACCAGACTTATCGTAGCGCAAGATTACGCGATTTCCCGCATCGGCCGCGAACACATCATTCTCGCCCACGGCGAGGCCGGTGAGCCAAACTCGTTTACCGGGCGAATCCCATGTCGCGAGGCGTTTTCCCTTGCGGTCGAAGACCTCCACGTGATCGCGGACCGCCGCGTAAATGGTCCCATCACCTGCCGCCGCCATACACCGCGCCTCGGAGGGGAAGGGGATGTCAGTGATGCGGGTCCCTTCTCGATCAAGCACGCTCACATAATTGCCCGCAGCGACATAGACTTGATCGTCCGGGCCGATGGCAATACGGCGTGAGTCTTCATGCGGGCTGCGAAAAGAGGCAACCTGCTCGTAATGAATCAGTTTGGGGTCGGTCTTGCGCAACCGTTCCACGTCATACACGAACGGGTTGGCGTCTTTGCCCGCAGAGGCTGCCCGACCCAGTCCGATCGAGGCCGCGAGGGCGCCGCTGCCCACTGCGAGAATGCCAGCGCTTCCTGCGGTTTCTTTCAGGAAGTCACGCCGGGTGAGGTTATGATTCTTCTTCATATCAACCTTTGTCCTGAGCGCGTTTTGCGGAGAGCGCTTGCGGAAGCCCACATTCGGCGAAGACGCCGCAACCACTGCAAATGCCCCGACTGACACAGCGCTGCCCTCCGGTTGTTCGAGGTCGCGCCGCCAGGGCGGCGGCGGCGCTCACCAGCGCCAGCAGAGTATAGCGCGCGGTGGCGCGGAAGAACTCGCGTCGGCTACCACCCTCTGGGGGCAAAATGCGCATAGCAAAGTGGTTGAAATATAGCGGACAGAGCCTCCACCACGAGAGCAAAAGCGGCTACATCCCAATTGGCAATTCCAAACCCTTTTTTGTCTCGTTGATGGCTGAAAGTGGCAGGTGGTGGAGACCATGACACAGCCTGTCGTGGCCGGAAGTCCGAAGTGGAAATACCTGGAGGCGCCCGATTTCTTTACGTGCTGCGAGCAGTTTCGGCGCTTGTATTACACTTGGCGGTGAGGACAGGCTCGCTGGCGCGAACAGAGCGGATAACCAGTATGGCCACGCCAACCTGCCCCAGATGCAAATAAGTAATCCCCGGAGAGGACGTGAATGTAGCCAATGACGTCGCTTATTGCCAGGCATGCAATTTTTCGCACCCGCTATCGGCGCTGACGCGCGGCGCGCAACTCGATGTGAATATTGACCTCGCCAATCCGCCGGTCGGCGCCTGGCAGATCAACAACGGGATGGGATGTGTGGTCGGCGCTACCCACCGTTCGATCGGCACCGCGATAGGGACGTTGATGTTCGGGCTAGTCTGGAACGGGATTTGTCGGTGTTCCCGTGCTTCGCGGTGGCCGGCACGCTGCGGAACCTTGGCCTGCCTATGCCCCACTGGTTCCCGGCGCCGATCCTGAATGGCAGCCCAATGAGTGTGGGTGTGACCCTTTTTCTATAGCTGTTCCCGACGCCTTTCATCTTGGTCGGCCTATTCATGATCGGCGAGTTCCTGTTGTGCGTCGCGGGGCTGACGGAGGTCCGGATCGACAATCCTGAGGGCGTGGTTTTCACCGGCATCGGCGCGTTGGGATACCGCCGTCGGTTCGTTACCTCGGTGGTCCAGGAAGTGCGAGTGGAAGACAGATCCTGACGCGACAGCGACGGGGTCCGGCAGCGTAAGACGTTCATCGTCATTGAGACGCGCGAGAGCAGGCAGTTGAAGTTCGGTTCGATGCTAACTGAGGAGCGCAGGAAGTTTGTGGCCGGCGCGCTGCGACGGGTGCTCCCGGTCTAACCGCCGCTGCTTGATTCGATTGGGATGGTGCGCGCTGCAGGGCTTGAACCTGCGACCCCTTCCGTGTGAAGGAAGTGCTCTTCCACTGAGCTAAGCGCGCAACCAGAATCGACGCCCGCTAAACTGCTGTGCTTGAGCGTCATACGGCAACCATGCCAAAAAATACGCGCCAACGCAACCGGATTTTGATCACCGGATTTTGATCGCCGCGTTAGGCACCTTGTTAGACAGGAAGGAAGTGCCCCAGTGCCCCGCCATGAGCACAGTCGCCGGTCGCTTGTGCGGCGGCGGTCCCGGCCAGCTTCGCGAGCACCCCCGTTGGAACAGGATGGTGCCTCGCCAAGCTCGGCGGACCACCGCTCGTGTGGCCAGCACGGAGTTGCCTATACCTGAAACTGCCGATCAACGGAGCGCACCAATCAGGCTGCGGCACTATGGGTTTGCTGGTAGTTTTCAAACCATTCCCGTAGCGCCGCGTAGAACTCGTTGACCTGTTCTGTGCTCGCACCCGACAGCGCCCAGTCGATACCGCGCCGGACGGCTTGGTCAAGGACGGCATAGGCGGCTGTTAGGGTCTACGGAGCAATCTGCTTCTCCGTGAAAAGGCGGCTGCGGTTTTAATATGCGCGATTGAGGACTTTTCATTCCGAGTCATGGACTGGGCAGCCTCTCAAGCTTGACGATGCCTGCCAGCCCAACTCGGTTGCTCAATTACCGGCTCCGGCTGGAGCGCATTGGGCGTTAGGAGACTCCAAATCACGCTCTCGCGGTCGAGGCCAACCAAGACAAGCGTGAATGTGCGCTCGCAGGCTTCCGCCTCGATTGTCCGGCTTGACTGAACCCCAGGTGCCGATAGATTCGTCATGGAAACCCGAAATGAAACCTCGCGTAGCTGTAGCGCTTATTGTCATGGGCACGGTGCTTATCCTTGCCCCCATCGCGGCTGACTATCTCTTTCAGCGGAATTTCGTGGCGGCGTTGGCAAAGGAGCAAACCGTGAGCGCGACGGTGACGACGCGATTAAGCGTTTGGTATAGCGCGTTTTGTTGGCTGGCAGGCAGCCTGATGGTCTTTGTGAGTACTATAGCTTCTGTTTCGTATGCCCGCCCCTTTCATTATAAGGAGCCGGACGACGGGGACGATGTTGGGGAGGACGAAGATAAGGAAAACTAGGATGGCGCGAGCTTGGGTAGCGAAGCCTGTGATCGGAGGTGGCCACGCCCCATTAACCCTTGACTCGCCGCAACGCATGAATCTCCTGGAGCGTAACGGAGATCGTGTTGACCCCCTGGGCCTTTGGATGGCCCGTCTTAAAGATTGGTCTCTGTGCGCTCCTCTGGCCGGATTGGAAACGATATAGTGTACTCCGCGCAGGATGTACGGATAGCAGGTTAAGCCAGGTCTTTTGTGCCAGCGCTCTGCCAGAGGAGGCGATCCAAATTGCAGCGCAACGCTCAACAATGGAAAACGGAAGAATGAGAAGAACACATTAACAACGCGATTCCCCTTCACGAACCACCCCATAGCGGGGGTTCGACCATAGCCGGGTTCACTTTCATCGATACGCCGCCCTCTCAGGCGCGCGGGCGTGCCTCGGCTGGAGCGAGCGCGCCGGCCCGCGGACTCGCCGATCGCGTTGACGGGTGGACGGGGCAACCCCGGGCCAACGGTGCAGTCGCGAGACTGCCCAACCCTTTTGCTTGCCTGGTGTTCGGGGGGGGGCTCTTCCAGGTTTGTGGTTGCCGGCGCGGCCCGTGTGGTAGGCGTGTTGCTTGGGTAGCGGTCCGGCACTGGTCCGGTAGCGGTCCGAGGTGGATCGCGAACTGCCCTTTGTTTGCAGGGGGTTTCTGCTGCTTTTCGTATCCGGTGGTCTTTGGGCTGCGGGTGTGGATTACTCACGCGCAGCGCCCACTTTTCCGGCGGAGGTGGAAGCACTGTCCCCACGGGCCGTGATACGGGGCAGCCCCGGCCACGCATTGACACCCGCCCTTCCTCCTTCATACTGATCGGCGTGAGCAAACTCGCTCCGCAATACGTGGTGGGTCGCCGGGCAAACCTTGGCCTGTTCACCCGCGCAGCGGCAAGTACAAGCGGGCCGCCCCCAAGACCAAATTCCTATCAGTTATCGATTTTATGAGCCCCGCATTCAACCCGGTTCGGCGGACTATGCTTGTCCTGGCCAGCCTGCTCGGTTTTCTTTGGCCGGCGCTTCTGTGGGCGGGCCTGGTGCCAGTGCCGTCTGCGTCCCAGCCGCGCGATGAGGAGATCAACGGCCCGGTGCTGCGCCAGCAGATCGAGGAGGACTGGTTTAAGCAGGCCAAGGCGATTGCGGACGGGGCTGCGGGCGCGATATCGACGGAGACCGACGCGCGCGGAGGCTGCGACGGCATCAAGGACGGCAAATACGCGTTTCACACGGGCCAGGAACCCAATCCCTGGTGGCAGGTGGACCTGGGCGAGGTAGTTCCCATCAGCCGCGTGGTCGTGTTCAATCGGCTTGATTACGCGCCCGGCCTGCATAATGCGGACAACCTCCGCATCCTGACTTCCGAGGACGGCCAGCAATGGACGCTGCGGCACGAAAACAAAGGGAGGCATTTCGGGGGCGTCAGCGGCGCGCCGCCGCTCGAGGTTCGGTTCAAAGAAAGCGAGGTGCGCGGGCGCTTTGTCCGGCTGCAAATCCCCAGCGTCGCTCCGATCTTTTTCCACTTGGATGAAGTGGAGGTTTATGGGCCCGCCGCGCCGGAGCGCAATCTGGCGCTGCACCGGCCAGCCAATCAAAGCAGCGTCAGCCAGTGGTCCACCGCCAAATCCCTCGAACCGCCCAACACGTCACCGCAGTACCCCACTGCCCGGTTCATTGAACGAGGCCGCAAGCTGGCGGCGGATTTTCACCAGGCGGGAGTGGATTGCGCGCCGTCGCTCCGGAAATTGGATGAGGCCGCCCAGCGCCTCCAGGCGCTACCCAAGGACGCCTCCGACGACCTTCGCCGCGCAGTTTACCTGCAGGCGCGATGGGTTGTTCGCGGGCTGGTGTTTGCCGATCCGGCGCTCGGTTTCGACCGCCTGCTATTCGTGAAGCGGTTCACGCAGGAGACTTATCCCGACGTCTGCCTCAACCACATGCCCTGGTGCTCGCGCCCGGGTGGCGATTTGTGCATTCTGTCAGCCACCAACGGACAGAGGCTCTGGGCGGCCCTCGCTGCACCCGGCGGGGATAGTGGCGCAGGCGTCCGGTCTGCGCCACACTCGGCAACCGCCGCAAGTATCCGCTCCATCCTCAATCGCGCCCTCGGTCCCGGGCATGTGCATGGGATGGACCTCTGGTGGGATGGCAGCCGCGTCGTGTTTGGGTATGCGCGCACGCCGAGCGACGAGCCGCCCGAAGGCTGGATCGACCGCGCGCGGAGCTATCATTTCCGCCGGACGGTCGAGCCCACCCACCTCTTCGAGATCGGCGTTGATGGACGGAACTTGCGTCAACTTACCTCTGGCGAATGGAGCGACCTGGACCCCACCTATACCCCGGGCGGCGACATCGTCTTCGTGTCCGAGCGGTGCGGTACTTCGCTGCAGTGCAACGAATACGACAAGGACGAAACAAGCTGCAACCTCTACGTGATGAAGCCCGACGGCACGGGCATCCGGCGCCTGAGCGCGAACAAGGATGGCGATTACCTCCCCCATACCCTCGATGACGGCCAAGTGGGTTACCTGCGCTGGGAATATCACGAGCGCAGTTGGGCCTTTATCCAATCCATCTGGACCATTCGGCCAGACGGCACCAGCGCGGATGCGCTTTTCAAGCAGCACTTCGTCAACCCCTGGTCTCTGGAGGACGCGCGCTCCATCCCGGGCAGCAAGAAGCTGGTGTGCATTGCGGCCGGGCACCACACACTGGCGGCCGGGCCCGTGGTAGTGGCGGACCCCTCGCTCGGCATCAACGAGCCCAAAGGCATGACTATCGTGACGCCGGATGTGAAGCCCCCCGAAGGCGGCATGGATGGCGTACCCGCGCCCGAGGGCGGCACGCAAGACGGCGGCGGGCTCTATTCGACCCCTTGGGCGTTGTCGGAGAAGACCTTCCTGGTTTCTTATACCTACTCAAACGAGCAAACTGACGCGAAGGGCTACGGCCTTTATCTGGTGGATGTCTTCGGCAACAAGGAACTCATCCATCGTGACCCCGCCATTTCCAGCTTCATCCCGATGCCACTGCGGGCTCGGCCCTGCCCGCCGGTGTTTCCTGAGCTCGTGGACTTGGCGAAAACCAATGCCACCTGCGTTATCAGCGACGTGAGCTTCGGCTCAGAGGCAATCGCCGACCGCATCCGCTATGTCCGCATCGCCGAGCCGATCGGCTGGCCCTACGACAACCAGCTCGGAGGCCAGCGCTATGGCGAGAAAGGCCCGCACCTGATCAACTGGACGCCCATCCGCATTTTGGGCGACGTGCCGGTCGAGCGCGATGGCAGCGCGCACTTCGAGGTGCCGGCCGACACTGCGGTCTATTTCCAGTTGCTGGACGAGAACCGCATGGAGCTGCGGCGCATGCGAAGCTTCATCAGCTTTCAGCCAGGCGAGACCCGCGCCTGCGCCGGCTGTCACGAAACGCGTGGCCTGTCGCCTCGCTCTCACTCCGCGCCGCTGGCCGCCTCGCTCCCGCCCCGCGCGCTCATTCCACCACCCTGGGGCAACCGCCCGGTGAGCTTTCTGCGTGATATCCAACCGATCCTGGACGCGCACTGTGTCCAGTGCCACGGCGGCCTGAAGCCGGCGGGCGGACTTGATTTCTGCGGCGGCCTGACCGACTGGTCCCGCGAGTACGAGCAGGCGTGGGGCCTGGTTCCGGGCTACGGCTTCAACCGCGCCTTTGAGACGATCCTCCAAGCCAAGCTGGTCGCCACGGCTGAGCCCAATCTCCAGGATGCCAGTGTCACCCCGCCCCTGGCCTACGGAGCGTACCCGAGCAAACTCTTCAAGGCGTTGGACAGCCCAGCCCAGCGTAAACGCGGCCGACTGACCGCCGACGAGCTGCTGCGAATGACGATGTGGATGGATGCCAACGCACCTTACCATGACCGTTTCATCAATAAACGGGCCAATGAGAAGGCCTACGACATCGCCACCGACAGGGAGCTGGCCCGGCAAGTCACCGCAGTGCATGAACGCCGTTGCGCCGCCTGCCACAAGTCCGCCGAAGTGACCCGCCTGGATTGGATCGACCTGCGCCAGCCTGAGCGCACGCTTTTCCTGCGCTCACCGCTGAACAAATCCGCGGGCGGGAACCAAAGCTGCCAGGGCGTGGTTTACAAAGACGCCAGCGACCCAGATTACCAGTTACTGCGCGAATTGGTTGCCGCCGCCGTCAAGAAGGCCTGGGCATCCCCCCGCCGCGACCTCCAGGCGCTGATTGATGGGAGCCTGGCTGCGGCTTCCTCCTCGCACGCCCCCTGAGGCGGACGATTCGTCTCTTTGACCCTGTCTTCCGGCCTTCGCGTTTTCGTGTCTTCGCTGTTCAACTGGCGCTTTACGCAGCCCTGAAGCGTTAGTTACTAGAGGCAACAATAGCAGGGGTTTGGTGAGAGGGGCGGAAGAAATCTTTCGCAAGATAGTGCCAGACATGGAAAATCGTCTCTGAAACCATAGCGTGGGCTCCGACTGATTGGAGCCGTAACACGCGATCACGATAGCCAGAGAAGAGAGAGAGCCTGCCCCGTGGGGCGAAGGCCAGATAACGCCTCGCCAAGTGGAAGCGGCGCGGCAGACGGTGCGGTGGTGTTCGGGGCTCAGCCGTTCCGAAGTGGCCCAGACGATTTGCGAGCACTGGGGCTGGGTGACGGCCTCGGGGTCGTACAAAGTGACGGCCTGTCTGAAGGTCCTGGAGGCGTGGGAGGCGCGCGGTCTGCTGCAATTGCCCGGCAAGCAGCCGATGACTCGCTGGGAGGTCGAGGCGGCTGGCCGCGCGGCGCCGATCGAGCGAACCGACCCAGGAGCGCCCCTGGTTGGAGAGTTGGCGGTGGTGGGTTCGGTTGGGCTGGAGTTGGTCCCCGGCGGGGATCGCGCGCGTCTGTGGAAGGAATACCTGGAGCGTTACCATTATCTGGGTTACCGCCAACCCTTTGGTTGCTTTATGCGCTATTTTATTGTCAGCCCGGCCGGGTTGTTGGGCTGCGTGTTGCTGGCTGGGGCGGCCAAAGCCCTGGCGGCGCGTGATCAGTGGATCGGATGGGATCGGCGGTGC
>Ga0118677_10003727_pt1 | contig 28515 bp, 19 predicted proteins | sample AliMusrvi5mmetaG_FD_86154 | JGI IMG/M metagenome (GOLD analysis project Ga0118677, IMG submission 86154) | reverse complement strand
ATTTTCAACAATTCATTGATAGATATAGAGATAAATCCTGAAGATATATCTGAAAATAAAGATTCTCCAAATTATAATGAAACAGGGATTTCCAACGAAAAAAATTGTAACGATGATGAGTCGGGTGACTATTTAGACATTCCTGGGACTGAAATGGATGAAGATGATGATGAAAATATTGGAACCGAAGATGAAGAAAACAACTACCATAGTTTAGGAGGAGACGATCATGAAAATCTTGAGGAGCATCTTGATGACTAAGATCCGTGAAGTATTTTTCTCAGGGGAAAAGAATAAGCTGGACATAAGGGTACTTATAGTTAAAAATGAAAAATATGAAGCTGTTCAAAAATCTGAGTGCCGGACAAAAAAAAGCACTTCTTAAATTGCCGGCGTACATATCATTACTTGCTTCAACAGATTTAAAGATGGACGAGGCTGAAAAAATGTCTGCTATCAAATTAGCGCATACAAGATCCTTCTCTTGCGAACCACTTCTGGCGGATTTTTATCGTGAGGCTGATCGGAATTTTGAGAAAAATATTGTGCAACTAAATAAAGAATTGCCAATGGAGATGGAAATCAGGGAAGCAGAGGTCCAAAAAGAAATACGGAATCTTGAGAAGATAGTTTTGAAATTAGGTGATGATTACACATTAGCAATGCAACGCAGCCTGAAAACTTTTAAAGAACATGTTGCTAAAGCTCACCATAGTGTAATTGAAGATTTTATTCTGCCAATTACAATCCCGGGATTAACAGATTAGCAGAAAATAAAAAGGTTTTTTAAAGTCCCTGCAAAAAATATTAAAAGGCTAAGTCGGGTAATTCAAAAGTGGGAATTATGTAACTTATTACTAAAGTTTTGTAACGGATTCCGAAAGCTAACTATTTATCTTTATCGGATTGACGAAATTTAGATAGTATAAAATAATGACCTTCGTAGACTATTATAAAATACTGGGGATATTAAAGACGGCAACCGCAAAAGAGATCAAAACTGCCTACAGGAAACTGGCCAGAAAATATCACCCCGATTTGAATCCAAACGATAAGGATGCCAAAAAGAATTTTCAGGAGATCAATGAAGCAAATGAAGTATTGAGCGACCCCGAAAAGCGAAAGAAATACGATCAGTACGCAAAAGACTGGCAACATGCCGATGAATTTGAAAAAGCCAGGCAACAACAATCTTCCGATTCACAAAGGTCCGGTTATTCAGGAGGACAATCAGGAGCAGATTTTTCTGATTTTTTTGAATCTATGTTTGGTGGGGCAGCTTCAGGTAGCAGGGGAAGACAAGCAAGATACCGGGGAGAAGATTACACCGCTGAAATCAACATCAATCTCATCGATGCCTACAAGACCCACCAGCAAACGTTGTCGGTGAACGGAAAAAACATAAGGATCACCGTACCTGCAGGAATAGAGAATGGACAAACTATAAAAATTGCTGGCCATGGAGGACCCGGTATTAACAACGGCCCGAACGGCGATTTATATATTACATTTTCAATTGCCAATCATTCAAAAATTAAACGTCTGGGAGATCAATTATATACTTCAGTTGACCTGAATTTATATACTGCGATACTTGGAGGAGAGATAACCATACTTACCATGGATGGCCAGGTAAAACTAAAAGTGAAGCCCGAAACTCAGAATGGAAGCAAAGTCAAATTAAAAGGTAAAGGATTTCCTGTGTATAAAAGGGAAGGAGAATATGGAGATTTGACGGTCACGTATCACCTGTTAATTCCTGCAAATCTGACCCAAAAGCAAAAAGAATTATTTATCAAATTGTCAGAATCATAGGCTATGGAAACTGAATATTTAATAGCTGTAGCTGAATTTTGTGCAAGTCACAAAATTGAAATTTCATTTATTAGTTCATTACAGCGAAACGGATTGATAGTAGTTAAGACTATTCACGACGCAGCCTTTATTGATGTTGAACAACTTCCACAATTGGAGAAATTTGTCCGGTTCTACTATGAATTGGATATTAACCTTGAAGGAATTGAGACCATCACCCATTTGCTGAATCGCATAAATACCCTGCACGATGAAATTGCAGATCTCCGAAATAAACTTCGTTTTTATGAATAAATGAGAAAATGGTCAGTGTGCAATCAATATTCTGGAAAATAGCAAAGGCTTTTATTTGGTTGGTCGGAATTTTTGTGCTTATATTCCTGGTAACAGCAGTTTTAATTCAGATTCCTGCTATTCAAAATAAAATAGTTCATTTTGCAACTTCTTTAATCAGCAATAAAACCCATTCGAAGGTTGAAATGAAAAGTGTACGCATTTCATTTCCAAAATCAGTCGTTATAAAAGGCCTATATCTTGAAGATCTTAGAAAGGATACCTTACTTTACCTGGGAAATGCAAAAGTGAATATATCACTTTATGACTTATTTCATCATAAGGTTGCTATAAATTCACTGGAAATGGAAGAGGTAAAGATGAACCTGATCAGCACCGGGACCGATTCCCTTGTCAATTACAATTTTCTGCTGACAGCTTTTAGCGATACGACCAGACAGGCAAATGTTTTACCAGAAACAGCAACCAAATGGACTTTCAGCCTTAAACAGGTGACTTTGAAAAACCTGCAGCTTCTTTACAATAATAAATATGTCGGAATAAATGTGATATCATGGCTCAAAAATCTGAACCTGAAAATGGATCAGATCGATGCCGTGAAATCAGTTTACAATATTGATCAATTACTGATTGATGGCGCCACTGCCAATATTCTGATTGAAAAATCCAAAAATTCACAAAACAATAAATCCGGAAGTTCATTACCAAGGATAACAGCAAATAAGATTGAACTCCACAATTCTTCGATTAGCTACGCCGATTCAATCACGAAAATGGCTATTATGGCTGTTATCAATGGATTTGAGTTAAAAAATAGCGCGGTCGATTTGCAAAACGAAATGGCTTCGGCAGATAACATAGCTTTATTAAAAAGTGATATTCAGTACCGAAAATTTGGTTCTGGAGAATCTACATCAAAGCTGGTTGCAGATTCTGCTGAATCAGCAAATACCGACTGGAAAGTCAGGCTAAAGAGCATTCAGTCAGTTGACAATTCGGTTACTTACCTCTTAATTGATAAGCCTGCTATAAGACATGCATTTGATGTGAATCACCAGGTTTATAAACATCTGGCATTTAATGCATCAGATTTTTATTATTCTTCAGATCAGACCAATTTTTTCATGAAAAACTTCACGGTGGTTGATCAAAACAGTCTTTCAATTGCCGGGTTCGAAACCGATTTCAGGATGGATGGGCATTCCATCACAGTAAAAAACCTGAAAGCAAAAACTACCAGCTCTTCTATTGATGCAGATTTAAACCTTCAATATACTTCAGTGGAAACTTTACTGGATTCATTGCAATTCAGCAGTTTAAAATTAAATATTAAAAATGCTACTGTCAAAACTTCCGACATCCTCTATTTCAAACCGGATCTCAACGAAATGCCCTTTTTTAAGGATAGCCTGAATGTCACATCCATTTCCGGAAATATTAGCGGAAAGATCAATAATCTTCACGGAGAAAAACTATTACTCAAAACCGGAGCAAATACGATTTTAAACACCGATTTTACGATCACCGGATTACCTGAATTTAAAACATCAGTATATAATTTTCCCAATCTGGGAATCAGCTCAGGAAAGAAAGATATCGAGATGTTTGCCGGTTTGTCTGTTCCGCTAAGTATAGATCTCCCTGAAAATATCGGTATGCAGATGGCTTTTAAAGGAAGGATAAAATCCTTTGAATCGACTATATACCTAACCAGCAGTTTTGGTGATGCAAATCTTGTGGCTTCTGTCGATCCGGGAGAGAATTTCAAAGGAAGGTTGATCCTCACCGGGTTTGATTTGGGAAGTTTGTTAAAAGATAAAGCATGGTATGGACCGGTTTCATTAAACGCTGATGCGAATGGCCAGGGACTGGATTTCGAAACAATAAAGGCCAAATTCAATGCCGAGGTGACTCAGTTTAATCTGAATAATTATACCTATAAAAACCTTAAAATGGTGGGGGATGTTTCCGGTAAAATTTTAGAGACGAAAATAATCCTGAAAGATAAAAATGCGGCTTTCGAACTGGATGGGCAGGTAAACCTGAATGCCGGTCAGGAACATTATAAATTTAAACTAAATCTACAGGGAGCAGATCTTCACAAACTCAATTTTACCGGCGATGACCTGCAATTAGGGTTCGTCGCAACAGCTGATTTTACCGGTGGAGGGGTCAAAGTTTTAACTGGTAAAGCTGGAATCACCAACGTGTTTATTGTTCACCGTGGGAAACGACATCTGCTCGATTCCTTTTTAACCGCTTCGGCAAATCTGCCTGCCAGTGAGGAACTGAACACCGGCAACGCACTTGTCGGTATAAAATATGCAGGCAATGTTTCACTTGTCGCAATTCCTGATATGCTTCGACAATACATTAATAAGTATTTCCCATTTTCAGATTCAAATCAGCAATTAAATATAAGCGACCAATCTCAGTTTACTTTCGGGATCCAACTCCGGTACAACCCGATTCTGACGGAAGTTTTTTTCCCTGAGTTAAAGGAATTTGAACCGGGAATTATTGAAGGGAGTTTTGATAATCGGAAAAGCAACCTGAAACTTAATGCAACCCTAAAGAAAGTGGTTTATGGAGCTACTGAAGTCAAGGATTTTGCAGTGGAATTAAATGGCGATCAGACAGCAATAAAATTCAAATTCTATTGCGGAAGTATTTCAAATTCCCTGGTCAGTCTGGACCATTTAATGATCGACGGGAAAGCGACAGACAACAAAATAAGTACCTCCGTTTCGTTGATTGATGAAAAGAAAAATAAAAAATTAGTTTTAAGTTTTATAACGGTAAAGGATAAATCCAATTTCAAGTTTATACTTGATCCTTATGGTTTTTATCTGATGAATAATCGCTGGGACATTGCTGCTGATAATTTTATTGAATTTGGTGACGAGGGATTTCTGATTCATCGTCTCTTTATGAAAAATGCTGAATGCCAGGTAAATATTGCTTCTGTGCATGACCGATTCAATGATGACCAGAACATTGCTTTCCGGAATTTTAAACTTCAGGACATTTCAGGAATCATAAAAAAGGATACCGGTTTGATAAAAGGTACGGTTGACGGAGATCTATTGCTTAAAAGGGTTAACAATTCCTATGGATTAATTGCAGATGCTAAAATAGTAAATTTGACTGTCAGTAACATACCAATCGGAAACCTATCCGTAAAGGCGGATAACACGACTACGGTGAAATTTAATATTGCAGCAAATATATCGGGCCCGGACAATAACCTTTCGGCGAATGGTTACTTTATTCCAAATGGAGGCGACCAATCCATCCACATTAAAACAGTGATTCAATCACTTTCGTTAAAAACGATTGAAGCATTCTCTATGGGGACATTTACAAAAGGATCAGGAAATCTGACGGGCAATCTATTGTTTGAAGGAAATAGCAGAATACCCGAGATAACGGGCGAACTGCTCTTTAGCAATGCGTTTTTTACACCCGCATTTCTAAATAACCCACTGGAATTAAGGCATGAAGCCTTAAAGTTTGAAAAAGATGGAATCTATTTCAATGCCTTCACCATTTTAGATGCCCATCAGCACCCGGCCACCATTAACGGTGAGGTTAAGATGAATCATTTCAGCGATTTCAGTTTTGCATTAAAGGTGAACACCAGTGATTTCTTGCTGTTTAATACAACAGTTAGCGACAATAAAGAATTCTATGGAAGGATGATCATCGACAGTAATCTTGATATATCCGGACCTATGGCACTTCCGGTTGTGAATGGTAAATTTAAAATGAAGAAAGGCTCCAACTTTACGGTTGCTGTTCCTGAGGATAGACTTACTACCGATAAAGGTGAAGATGTTGTCGAATTTGAAACGGGATCCAAACTTAATCCGATATTAAACCAGGCGAATAAAAATAGACTGACAAAAACAACTCTGAAGGGATTTGATGTTTCTTCCATTATTGAAATTGACAAACAGGCAACTCTCAGGTTATTATTGGATCCAGCTTCAACAGATTCGTTGGTGGTCAGGGGGGAGGCTGCATTAAGTTTTGCCATTGACCGAAGCGGCAAAATGAGTCTTACCGGTTCCTATAATTTAAATGATGGAAGTTACCTTGCTTCGCTTCAATCAATCATAAAAAGGAAATTTATTATTGATACCGGAAGCACCATTATCTGGAATGGAGACCCATATGATGCTGATATTGTAATCAATGCAAGGTATGCTGTAAGGGCTTCACCTTTTGATCTGGTGGCAAATCAGCTATCGGCCGTAAATGAGGCTGATATAAACGGATATAAGGAGAGGTACCCGTTTTTGGTTATATTGAAATTGCGCGGCAAGATTCTACATCCTGAAATCAGCTTTGAAATTCAGTTGTCACCTGAAGACAAAGGAATATTAAATGGAGCGGTCGATCAAAAACTAGGTATGTTAAATGAAGATCCGTCAGCATTAAATAAACAAGTTTTCGCCTTGCTTGTTTTGGGGCGATTTTTACAGGAAAACCCGCTGCAATCAGAATCTAATAGTGCATCAACGATAGTTCGGGCAACAGTGGGTAAATTTTTATCACAACAATTAAATCAGTGGAGTTCGAAAGTAATACCCGGCGTAGACTTAAATTTTGATATTCAATCCTATAACGATTACCAGACAGGAACAGTCCAGGGGAGAACCCAGGTTGATATTGGTTTAAAGAAGCAACTATTCAATGAGCGTCTGAATATTCAACTTGGAGGTTCGGTTGATGTGGAAGGGACAACTGCAGGTCAAAATTCGGCAAGCGACATTGCCAGTGATATAACTGTGGCCTATAAATTGACCCAGGATGGCCGATTCAGTCTGAAAGGTTACAGACATAACAAATATGAAGGTGTTATTGACGGTCAGTTAGTGGAAACCGGCATCGGGGTTTTATTTGAGCACGATTTTAACAAATGGAAAGAATTCTTCAAATCGCCTAAAAGGAAAAGTGATACATTGAATAAAGGGAAAAATAATGAAACCAGCATTCCTAATTAAATATTACCTGATTTTCAATTTCCTGCTCCTGACAGCATGTAGCGGTCTCCGGCATTTGCCTGCAGGAGAAAAGCTTTATACAGGAGCTGATATCGTGCTGGAATCAACTGACAAAATAAATGGCCGGTTTGTTAAGACTACCGCTGAAGAGGGAGTTCGTCCGCTAAAGAATAAGGTTTTTCTGGGCATGCGTCCGAAATTGTGGATGTATATGAAAGCGGGCAATACTCCCAAAAGTAAATTGCAAAAGTGGTTTAAAAAAAAGGGAGAAGCCCCGGTATTATTGAGTAGTGTTAAGCCGGAGGTTACCTCTGCAATCATCGATGCCAGGCTTTTTAATATCGGAATCTTCAAAAGCTATACCGGATTTAAAATTGTTGAAAGGAAATATACTGCAAAAGTAGTCTATACCAGCCATATACAGAAGCCTTACGTTTTTAGGGATGTTATTTATTCGATCTCAGATGATAGCTTAAGTCACCTGATCCAGACTGCAAAAAAAGAATCATTTATTAAAAGTGGTCAGGATTATAACCTGGATATTTTAAAAAACGAAAGGCTACGCATTGACGCATTATTAAAAGACCATGGGTACTTTTACTTTAATCCTGATTACCTGCTTTTTAAAGCCGATACTTCAGAGGCAAATCATAATGTGAATCTCAAACTTACCTTAAAAGACAGTATCCCAAATACTGCACTTACTGCGTACCGGATTAAAAATGTCACAATAGATCAGGATTATTCATTGACTGAAGACGTTACAGACGTTAAGAAAGATTCGTCCAGATATCAGAATACGATCTTTCTAACCAATGAATCAGAAATGAGGATCAGTCCTAAAGTGCTCTTAAAATCGGTTTACTTCAAAAAAAATGAACTCTTTTCCAGAAAAAATCAAAGCCTGACCCTAAGCCATCTGATGTTATTGAATAATTTCAAATTTGTAAGGGCTAAATTTACAGAGAGCGACACTACTGCAGCAGGCTTTTTGGATGTCGCCATTCTGATAACTCCCTTGCAAAAGCACACATTCAAGGTGGAAATGGATCTTGTTTCAAAATCGAATAATTATGCCGGACCTCAACTGAATTTTAGTCTTCTGAACAGAAATACATTTCACGGGGCCGAATTACTAAATCTGAATATGGCCGGATCATTCGAAACGCAAATTAGCGGAGCTGTAAAGAATAATTATTCCTATTCGTGGAGTCCGAAGCTTGAGCTGACTTTTCCACGATTTGTCGTTCCATTTAAAATCCGCAGAACAGAAAGTATCTATGTTCCAACAACAAATTTTTCAGTTTCTTACAATTATTTGAAACGAGTCAACTATTTTGATATGCAGACATTTCAGTTTGTATACGGATATAAATGGAAAAGAAATATCCTCGTTGAGCATGAATTAGATCCGGTTAGCGTGAGTTTGACCTCTATTGGGAACAAATCAGCTGCCTTTAACGATTTACTGAATTCAAACCCTTTTCTGAAACTAAGTTATGAAGAAAAGTTTATTGCCGGAGGAAGTTATTCGTATACGTATAATGAACAGGTAATTACAGGGAAAAAGAACCAATACTATTTCCATTTCACTTCGGCGTTTGCCGGAAATGATTTTTCATTGTTAAAATTGATTGCCGGGGAGAAAATTTCATCGGCAAATCCCTCAGGAATTGCTGGTTATGTTTATTCCCAATTTGCAAAATTTAGTTTGGATGGTCGCGGTTATTTCAATTTTATGGATAAGAATAAATTGGCTTTGCGGATCTTTGCCGGAGTTGCCAGACCATTTAGTAATTCTTCGGTTTTGCCTTATACTGAGCAATTTTTTAGCGGAGGGCCTAACAGTATTCGTGCTTTTCAGATTAATTCAGTAGGACCGGGTACCTATTTTCAGAATCCGGGCAACGCTGTATTTCTGCAATTAGGAGGAAATTTAAAACTTGAATCGAATGCGGAGTATCGTTTTAATATTTATCGTTATTTTAAAGGTGCTCTTTTTGTTGATGCAGGAAATGTCTGGATGTTAAAATCAGATCCTTCAACAATTGGAAGTCCGTTTACATTTTCCGGTTTTGCAGATCAGCTTGCAGTCGGAACAGGTGTCGGTTTAAGAATTGATGTCTCCTTTTTCATTTTACGATTCGATCTGGCCATGCCGTTAAGAAAGCCCTGGCTGGAAGAAAATCACAGGTGGGTAACCAACCAGTTCAACTTTGGAAATTCAACCTGGAGAGGTGAGAACCTCATCTTAAATGTTGCTATCGGATATCCTTTTTAGCCGAATAGTAATATCTTTACATGCGATGGAAAACTACTGGAGCTATGCACTAACCGTTTTTATGGCATTTTTTGCCATAATGAACCCTCTTGTTAACATCCCTATTTTCGTTAAGCTGACCGAAGGTATCAATGCGAAGAAAAAAAAGGGAATTGCAAAAACTGCAAATGTGGTTGCTTTTCTGATCGTATTTGCCTTTATCGTAGCAGGTAAGTATATTTTCGAGATTTTTGGCTTAACCATACCTTCATTTAAAGTATTTGGGGGAGTTCTGATCTTTTATATTGGATTTGATATGCTGCAATCAAAGAAAACAGGCCCACATTTGAAGGACAAACCTGTTTTTGATGATAGCATCGCTATATCCCCATTGGCGATTCCAATTATGGCAGGTCCGGGAACCATTGTTACAGGAATGAATTTTGTGGTGAATGCAGATTTCATTCAGGTATTCATCACAATTATGATCTTTGCACTGATTATATTCTTTACCTATCTGGCCTTTATTTACAGTAATTATATAGTACGACTTTTAGGCGAAAACAATCTTTTGATTATTGGAAAAATTATGGGGATTGTTATTGGAGTGCTTGGCGCAAATATGCTGATCGGAGGAATCAAACTGGCATTCAATATTTAGTATTTAATTAAAAAATACAGTGTCGCGCCGAGCTCAAGAAGGACGCAAACCTATAATTCTCTTCGTTTTTTCTTTGCGTTTATTGAAGTTACCTAAGCACCTAATGTGTGAATCATGTAACCTTTTCCCAAAGTAATGTAACACCTTTAGCTGTAAAGCTTCTCACCTTTGTCTTGTTGGACAAATTAATTCTCAAGGTTCTTCAATAACACAGCCTGGCATGTTCCGGTTCAGATTCTCAGGAAAATGCTTCCGCTATGTTGATACCTTAACCTCTTCAAGGTCGGGCACGAGAGAAACGAATTTTAAATCCGATGAGAACCATTCTTCTGCTAATTTTCTCGAATGTCTTCATGACCTCCATATTATTTCTCGGCTTTGCCGTATTCTTTGCTTTTGCATTTAAAACAACATGACTATTACAACAAATAAAGGGGTACTTAAAATATGAAAACAATACGTAGATATATTGTTGCCTTAATTACCGGATTAATCTGTTTATCAGCCAATGCCCAAACTACATGGTCGCTAAAAGCCTGTATTGATACGGCTTTTAAACAGAATATTTCCCTTAATCAGGAACAACTGGGCACCCAAATTGAGAAAATAAACCTAACCCAGTCCAGGGCTGCCATGCTCCCGAATCTGAACATGAATGATGTGTATAGCTTGAATGCAGGTTCAATAAAGGACCCTTCCACCTCTCAATATACGAGACAAAACATATCAACAAACGACTTTGGAATAAATAGTTCAGTTACGATTTTTAATGGATGGCTGCTTCTAAATACTGTAAAACAGAATAAGCTTCTCTACGAGGCTGGTATGCTCGATGTGGAAAAAACGAAAAACGATATTCTGCTTAATGTAGTGGCAGGATATATGCAGGTACTTATGGATTACGAAGCCATTAGTGTCGCGCAGGCCCAGGTGGATGCCACCACGGTTCAGGTGCGGCAAATCCAACAATTTGTCGATTTCGGGAAGCTGGCTGAGCTGAGTTTACTGCAGATACAATCACAGTTATCATCGGATAAACTACTTAAAGTGAATGCCGATAATCAGTTATTACTGGATAAACTAACATTGCTGCAATTAATGGTAGTGCCTGTAAGAAACGATTTTGACCTACCCCGGATGGAATTAAAGGAGTTGTTTCCGGAAATCCCCATGTCGCCCAATGAAATTGATAAGATCTCTGAAAGTTTTTTGCCACAGATTAAAAGTGCATCCCAGAAAACCGATGCGGCACTCTTTAGTTTAAGAATGGCTGAAAGTGGAATATTACCAAAACTCAGTTTGGGAGGAGCTCTCTTGACGGGCTATACAGGAGCAAAATCAGAACAATTTGGGAGCCAATTTAAAAACAATTTTAGTCAGCAGGTTAGCCTCACGCTGGCTATTCCCATCTTCAACAATCTTATGGTAAGAAGTATTGTGGCGATTGCTAAAATAAACGTCCAGAATGTGCAATGGAACGAAAAGCAAATCAGGAACGATGTGCGGAAGAGTATTGAAATGTTCTATACCAACCAGGTGATGGCAGGGCGAAAGCTCCTTGCAACACAGGAACAAATGGAGCTCGAAAAACGGACCTATTCTGATATGGAAAAAAAGTTCAATGTCGGCGCGATGGGAGTAACCGATTTTTTGATCGAGAAGAACAATTACAATAAAGCTAAAATGTTGCTCATTCAGGCAAAGTACGATTATGTTTTAAAAGCAAAGATGGTTGATTTCTACCTGGGTAAATCCCTGATATTTTAAAATACAACATTACAAAAATGGAAAAGAAAAGGATAAATCCGGTTAGTAAATCCGAAGCAACCCCAAGCATTGAGACGGCAACACCGCCTATGGAACAGCCCGGTAAGTTATGGAACTTTCTGAAACAAAATTATCTTTTGATCATAGGCGTTCTTCTGATCATTATTGCATGTGCCCTGGCCTATCACTGGATATTCGGTAAGCCTGCGGTTATCTATGCAACCGCACCCGTTGAGCGAGGCAATATTGAAAGCACTGTGGTTGCAGCTGGCATTGTGCAACCAATCAAGTATGTCGATGTCGGTGCTCAAACTTCCGGTTTGCTAAAATCGCTTAAGGTTAAGCGGGGAGATCCGGTTGTCAAGGACCAATTGATTGCGGAAATAGATTCGGTTCTAACGGAAACCGCTATTACTTCTGCAAAAGCAACGCTCGAAAATATGACCTCACAACGATCTCTCAAAGAGGCCCAACTTATACTAGCTAAATTGCAGCGAAACCGTAACGATTCGCTCTATACTCACCATTCTATATCGGCGAGCGACCGCGACATCACACAAGCTAATTACGATGTCGCTTTTGCTGATTCAGCTTCGCTTTCTGCACAGATGAAGCAGGCATCTGCATCGGTAAAAACAGCTAAAGCCAATCTTGGATATACCAAAATCACTGCGCCTATTACAGGTGAAATTGTTTCCATTAACCTGTTGGAGGGGCAAACGCTCAACGCCAATCAATCGGCTCCAAATATTTTACGGATCGCTGATCTTGATACCGTTACAGTCTGGGCTCAGGTATCTGAGGCGGATATTGTTCTGGTTAAACCGGGTCAGGATGTCTATTTTACAATCCTTGGGGACACCATTCGGTGGAATGGGAAAGTACATCAAATCCTCCCCACACCGGAACTTATTAATAATGTAGTTTTTTACGATGTACTTTTCGACATTCCAAATCCAAAACGCGAATTGAGAATTCAAATGACAGCCCAGGTCTTCATCATATTGGAGCAGGCTAAGGGAGTTTTGCTTATCCCAACAGCTGCGGTAGGAAATGCCAACGAGGGATCCACCATAGAGATAAAGGTGCTGAAGGGTAACGGAAAGATTGAAGTGCGATCTGTCAAAATAGGGATCAAAGGCGAGATTTTAACAGAAGTCAAAGATGGGCTTGCCGAAAAGGAAAAGGTTGTTATCAGTGAAATTAGGACAAAGAATTCAACTAATAAGAGTGCGTTAAGCGCTAAGAAGGGGCTATGATAAATCAACCACTCCTCGAATTGAAAAGTGTATGCCGCACCTATACCTCTGGCGGGGAACCACTGACTGTTCTCAAAGAGATAAGTCTGATAATTCAGAGTGGCGAATTTGTCGCTATTATGGGGGCATCCGGTTCCGGAAAGTCTACACTTATGAATATTATCGGATGCCTCGATAAACCGTCCAAAGGCACATACTGCATTCGTGGAATTGATGTAGCATCATTAAGCAGTGACGCACTTGCTGCATTACGACGTGATACCTTTGGGTTTATCTTTCAACGTTACAACCTGATGTCGGATCTCAATGCGCTGGAAAATGCGGAAGTTCCGGCGGTTTACCGTGGTATGCCAAAAGAAAAGCGGGAGGCACATGCCAAGGAACTTCTACTGAACCTCGGCCTTGGCGACCGGATACAGCATCATCCGAACCAACTCTCGGGAGGTCAGCAACAGCGCGTCAGCATTGCGCGGGCGCTTATGAATGGCGGTCCTGTAATTCTGGCTGATGAGCCAACAGGTGCGCTTGACAGTCAGGGAGGTAAGGAGGTAATGGCTATTCTTGTGGAGTTGAATAAACAAGGTCATACTATTATTTTAGTGACTCACGACAGCACTATCGCAGCATATGCACACCGGATTGTAAAAATTGCAGACGGAAGTATCACTTCCGAGGAGCAACAAAAGAAAGCAAAATCAATTAATCAGGCTCAAATTGGCAAAACTATAAAAGATGCAAATGCCGGAACTGCTGTAATAGGTGAAGCTCTGAAGATGGCGCTGCGTTCGCTGATAAACAACCGGCTGCGAACCGCTCTGACCATGCTGGGTATTATTATAGGAGTCGCTTCAGTTGTCGCACTTATGGCAATCGGCAACGGGGCCAAGCAGGATGTCATAGAACGCATTCAGGCAATGGGGACAGACTTGCTGACTATTGAACGCGGCCCTCCGGCTGTTCGGGCTTCAGGCGAAATAGTGGTCAGCTTTTTGCCCGAAGATCTGCCATTTATAGCTAATGTACCCGGTGTTTCTTTAGTAGATCCGGAGACTGAGTTGTCTACACTTCTTCGTTTTGGGAACCAGGACCTCACAGTAACAGCTGTTGGAGCCGGGGAAGACTTTCCGAAGGTGCATGATTGGCCACCACAAACGGGCGTTTTCTTCACTGCAGAACACGTAAAACGTTATGCCCAGGTCGTGGTACTTGGCCAGACAGTAGTAACTAATCTATTTCAGGAAGGCACGAATCCGCTGGGTAAATACCTGCTCATTGGAAACGCCCCCTTTTTGGTAATTGGTGTCCTGAGCAGTAAAGGTTCCACCCCGCGCGGAGATGATCTGGACAACTCAGTTTGGTTGCCCTACACAACAGCAGGGGCCCGTATCTTTGGACAACGCTTTTTTAAACACATTATCGTAAGGGTAAAGCCGGATGCCAATATGACTGTGGTGCAGGCAGGACTCCATACCTTGCTGATGCATCGCCACCGCAAGGAAGATTTTAATATCAGGAACATGGCTGATACAATTGCTACGGCCAATGAAACGCAAAATACGCTTACCTACCTGTTGGCTGCGATTGCCGTCATCTCACTGGTAGTTGGCGGTATAGGAGTAATGAACATCATGCTCGTATCTGTCACTGAACGTACTCGTGAAATCGGAATAAGAATGGCAATCGGTGCCCGCAGTTTCGACGTAATGTTTCAATTCCTGACTGAGGCAGTCCTGGTTTGTTTTATTGGCGGATTAGCGGGTATCCTTGTCGGTATTGGAGGTGGACTAGCGGTTTCTGCGCTTGCAGGATGGCGCCTGATTTTCACGGTGGCCCCTGTTCTGATTGCCTTCACGTGCGCTTTTCTGACGGGTATTCTGTTCGGTTATCTCCCTGCTCAAAAAGCTGCCCATCTCGATCCTATTGAGGCGCTTTCCCGGGATTAAAAAGGCAACAGGAATAAGATTTAATGTGTGAATATTGCAACTTTTTAATGAAATCATGTAACTCTTTCCGACTGAAAAGAAGTCACCTTTGATTACATAAATTTAGTTGCAATTTAAATTATAAAACGATGAAAAGGACAATTTACATGCTGGCTTTGATTGCATTTATGGCCGCAACGACTTCGATTTCTTATGGACAGGTCTCTGAAAATAATTCAGTGAGAAATAATGCAAATGTCCGGGAATCCAAAAAAAATGTATCGGATTCAAAAAAGAATTTAAAAGTCGATCAAAAGAAATCAGAACAGGATTACAAGAATTTCAAGAAAGAATCTGATCAGAAATTCAAAAACAATGAACTGAGGATTTCCGAGTTGAAGCAAAAGTATTCCAAACTTCACTCCAAAGAGAAGATGGCTTATAAAAAGGATTTGGCCGTATTGGAACAAAAAAATTCAAAAATGAAGAGAGATCTGGCAAACTACAAAGTTAGCGATGATAATAAGTGGACATCATTTAAACGCGATTTTTCGCGGAATATGGACGGAGTTGGACAATCGCTCAAAGATTTTACAGTGAGAAATTCCAAGTGATTGAATAAAGTAAATTTAACAAAGGCTGGATTGAAACCAGCCTTTGTTAGTTAAAAATCAAATTATGCTACATTTATTTATTCAGATACCAACCTTTATTAAAAGGGTGGTTTCCTTTAGACAGGTACTTCTTCCGTTATTCCTTGTCAGTTATTGTTTGACAAATAGTTTTGCACAACTGTCACCAGGAAAGGAAAATAGCTTAGTACAAAAATTTTACGCCATCAATCATGAAACACTTATCTGGTTTTCATCAGAAAAGAATTTGAATAAAGCTGTTGAATGGCTCAAACAGATTGAGTCCACTGAGAATCCGAATATTCTGGTTGATAAATCCAGGAGCATTCAAATCCGGGCTAAATTACTAGGTTTGAATACGAAAGATAATATTTTAAAGGATACATTAGACCAACAAATTACAGGTATTATCTTAAATTTCCTGAAGGATCTGCAGCAGGGTAATGTCAAATTTGACTATGATGAAGTCTGTAGATCGCACGATTCAGTTTATTTTGATCAGTTGGTTCATTTTCAACCCCAGGAGTCGGTTTCATCAATAATTTCCCGACTGGAGTGTAAAGATCATGATTACATGGTTCTGAAGAAATATCTTAATGATTCCATTAGTACAATAGACGGGCTGAACCGTAAAAAAATAGTTCTTGCAATGAATTACAGGAAGTATTTCACGATTAACCATCAAACAGAATTCATCGTGGTAAATATCCCTGCAACAGATGCCAGATATTATCGGAATGATCTGCTCAAAATTACCATGCGTACTGTTGTTGGAATGAGAAAACATCCTTCACCCACTATAGCTTCGTATATCACAAATATTGTCACTTTCCCCCACTGGAATGTACCCCATTCGATAGCAGTGGGTGAAATATTACCCAAAGTTCAAAAGAGTGAAAATTACCTGGAACAAAATAATTATGAGGTAGTAAATGGGAAAGGGAAAGTTATTGAAGATTCTGAACTTAACTGGCAGTCCTATACTGAAAAAAATTTCCCTTACTTTTTTCGTCAGGCAACAGGATCACGCAATGCCTTAGGTGTTTTGAAATTTAACCTGCAAAACCCATTCAGCATTTTTTTGCATTCAACCAGTAATAAGGGTGCATTTGCAAAAGATTTCCGGTTTTTAAGTCACGGCTGTATCAGGTTGCAAAAGCCTCTTGAACTTGCCAAAGCGTTACTCCCCGATAAAATTGATATCAAGGAATTAAAAAGTGGGAAGAAAGACACGGAATCAAAAACGATTAAGTTATCTCATAACCTGCCTGTCTTTATTATTTATGTGCCGGTAAGTGTGGTTGGGAATAAAGTGGTTTTTTTTAAAGATGAGTATGGGCTAATTCAATAAAGATGAGCTTCCGATATATTTACTGTCTGGGTTGTAGATAAACAAACAAGTTCCCTCTTTGATGGTTTCAATAATCGGTTTATTCAATTCGGGCGGCAGCGCCGGACATCCCAGACTTCGGCCAAGTCTCCCGTATTTTTTAATAAAACCTTTAGTGGCGTAATCAGCAGCATGGATAATTATGGCACGTTTGACGGCATTGTCGTTGATTCCTTTTTCGACTCCATTAATCACCAGCGAAAATCCGGTATGAGAACCCATAACAGGATGCTCTGTAATATAAAATCCCAAACTGCTTTTCAGTGAACCTTCGACATTTGAAAAAGTTTTAGCATACTCTTCACCAGTTTTTCGGCCATGAGTAACATAGGTATTAAACAGTAGCTTCATATTTTTCAAATCGATAACATACAACCGCTTTTTATTACTTGATTGTGAGTAGTCGGCAATGGTAACTATCGTTGGATTCAGCAATTTCCCATTGGATTCAAGTCTTTTTAATCCTTTGATTGCCAGTTCGAAGATATTTCTTCCCAATCCGGTTTCTGCTAATTTAACAGCCGTATAAATGTCAGCACTGATCGCTTTTGTGGCATCAAAAGAGGCATAACGGGCATTGTTGACGATTGGTAAAACAAGCAATAAAAGAACCGTAATTATTATTTTCATAGAGTAAAGGTAATTGAATTTATGAGAAAAGCTGTAATTCAGGGGAATGTGTGAATGATGTAACTCTTTCGGATAGTTATGTAACAAAACCTGATATGGGTAAATATACCTTTAACCCATTACATACGTTGAACGGATACTGGCTTTTGATCATGCACCCCTTCAATGACGTTTCCAAAGAATGTATCCTATAATTTTATCAGAATGAAATCAAATATTAAGATTCTTATCCTTCTTCTTACTGTCAGTTTAGCCTTGGTAATCAATCCAAAACAAACTTCGGGGCAGCAAAATAGTGTAAACTTTCAGGTCTTCTATGACGAATTAAGTCCTTATGGACAGTGGGTTGACTATGGCAATTATGGTTATGTCTGGATTCCGGATGTTGGTTCCGACTTTGTCCCTTATTCATCGGAAGGTCAATGGATTTTAACTGATGATGGCTGGACATGGGCATCGGATTATGAATGGGGATGGGCTCCGTTCCATTATGGCCGCTGGTATTACGACAATTCTTACGGCTGGCTCTGGGTACCGGGTACTGAGTGGGGACCCTCATGGGTAAACTGGAGAAGTTCAAACGGATATTATGGCTGGTCACCTATGGAGCCGGGAATCAGTCTCAGCGTCGGTTTCGGCAGATCATACGACAGCAACTACGACCATTGGATGTTTGTCAGAGACAAAGATTTTGACAGGGTCAATATTAATCGATATTATGTCAATCGGACCGATCATGACCGGATTGTCAGACAATCCACGGTGATTAATACAACTTACCTGGATAAGAGCCGAAACATCACCTATGTAACGGGACCGAATAGAGCCGATGTTCAAAGAGTTACCGGAAGAAAGATCAATCCTGTAGTGATTCATGAAAATGGCAAACCTGGTCAGAAACTGAATAACGGGCAGCTGCAAATATACAGGCCCCTGATGATAAAAACCAGTGACACAGGTCACAAACCTGTTCCAACTAAAATTGGAAATATAAAGGATATAAAACGTCCTTCGGTGAAAGGCGGTATCACTCAACCATCGAAAGCAGGTATCCGGAGTGACCTCAATAAGGTTCAAACTTCTCAGCCCCGGAATGCAGCTTCGATTCAGAATAATACGCGGGTGGAGCAACCGAAGAGTGTAAAACCGGTAACGAAGGCAAAGGTTCAGTCTAACAAGCCACAAAATACTGTTCAGGGAATTAAAAAAGTCAAAGCACAATCACCTAATCCGGTAAACTCACAAATCAAAAAGGTTCAGTCTAAGCAGCCAGTGAGGGTCATTCCTTCCAATAAAAGCAGCCGGATACAACCATCGAAAGCTGTGCAACCAGCAGTTCGTAAAGCTCAGCCTTCACAATCCCGATCAACGACTCCTCCGAATAATAGTGGCCGAGTGCAGCAACCTAATAATGTCAGACCACCGAATGCGACTCCTGCACGATTCGCACAACCCAGGCCAGCAACACCGGCCGGTAATATTGGACGACAACAGCAGCCGAATGTTTCACATCCGCCAAACAACGCTGTAAAAGAACAGGCAAAATAGCCCAGGTTATCCTTTTATAATAGAAGAAATAGTATTAAGAGTCTTACGTCGTGTAAGGCTCTTTTTCATGTTGTGATTTTTATTAGAATATTCTAATTAATTAAATACGTGTGAATTATGTAAGTCTAATAATTAATTATGCAACACTTTCCGGTATCGCAGAATCTAATTTTACCACGATAAAATTCTACAATTTAAATTAAAAAAATGAAAATCAGAAACCTATTAGCGACCCTTATTATAGTATCGGTTGCTTTAATGAGCGGGTGCAAAAAGAATGAGTACCAGGCAACAGTGGGCGTATGCCCGCTCGTGGTGTCGACAATTCCGGTTAACGGGGCTGTTGATGTTCCTCTTAACCAGGTCGTTTCGGCGACCTTCAACGAAAAAATGAATCCGGCAACGATCACTACTTCTACGTTTATTCTGATGGCCGGAACTACAAAATCAGGAATAAAAGCAACCACTGTAGTCGATGGAACTATTGCATACAGTGGAATGACTGCATTTTTTACACCTTCCATCCCGTTAACACCAAACACGACCTACACAGGAACGGTGACAACCGGATGTCGTGATTTAATGGGCAATGCCTTAAACACCAATTTTGTTTGGACATTCAGTACGGATGCCCCTCCAATGGTGACTACTGATCCGGCGAACAATGCTGTAGACGTACTGCTGAATAAGATTGTAGTTGCTACATTCAGTGTCCCAATGGATTCACTGACATTTAAAACTCCTGCTTCTACTTTTACCATCAAGCAAGGGAGTTCATTGGTTCCGGGACGATACTCGTATACCAACAATACGGCAATCTTCACACCAACCAGTCCCCTTCCACCCTTCACTACCTATACCGGGACGATTACAACAGGAGCTAAAAATTTATTAGGTACACCTTTGGCAGCAGATTATGTATGGAACTTCAAAACTATTCCTCAGTTAATAGTATCATCCAATCCTTTAATAGGTGGAACAACAACCGGAGGAGGTACATTTGCCCAGGGCTCATCAGTCACCGTAACCGCGATTCCGAATGCAGGTTATACTTTTGCTAACTGGACAGATAGTGTCACTATTGGATCAACCAGTACAAGCTATCAGTTTAATATGGCCGGAAATAAAACATTGGTTGCGAACTTTACAATCACTCCATATACCGTATCTGTATCCTCAATTCCGGTAGTAGGTGGAACAACCAGCGGAAGCGGAACATTTAATTCAGGTGCCACCGTTGCAGTTACTGCGGTAGCAAATGCCGGATATACGTTTACCAACTGGACAGAGGGAGGTATTGCGGTATCAACCACTGCTACCTATACTTTTATTATTGCTAAAAACAGGGTATTAGTAGCGAACTATACGGCTATACCCTATACCATTGCTGTGTCATCGAATCCGATTGCAGGCGGGACAACCACTGGAGGCGGCACATTTAATTCTGGCGTTTCCGTAAATGTATTTGCCGTTGCAAATGCAGGATACACGTTTACTAATTGGACAGAGGGTGGAACTATCGTATCAACCACAGCTGCCTATACCTTTACAATTAGTGGGAACAGGACATTGGTAGCAAACTATACGGCTATACCCTATACCGTTGCATTATCATCCAATCCTTTAATAGGTGGAACTACAACCGGAGGAGGCGTATTTAATTCTGGTTCTTCAGTGACAGTTACCGCATTGGCAAATGCCGGATATACCTTCGCAAACTGGACAGAAGGGGCAACCATTGTATCAACAAGTTCAAATTACATTTTTACCATAATCGGTAACAGGACTTTGATTGCAAACTTTACGGTAATACCCCCTTCACAGCTTACCGTAGTCTTGTCTTCAAATCCGCTGATTGGAGGAACCACAACCGGAGCCGGTTCATTTAATTCGGGCACTTCAGTATCTGTAACAGCGACTCCAAGTGTTGGATATAGCTTCACAAACTGGACAGAAGGGGTAAATATTGTATCCTCCAGTTCGAATTACAACTTTACGATAATCGCCAACAGGACACTGGTTGCAAACTTTACAATCATACCAGCCTCACAGTTTACCGTAGTCTTGTCTTCAAATCCGCTGATAGGTGGAACGACAACCGGAGCAGGTTCATTTAATTCAGGCACTTCAGTACCTGTAACAGCGACTCCAGGTGTTGGATATACCTTCACAAACTGGACAGAAGGGGCAAATATTGTATCCTCAAGTTCGAATTACACCTTTACAATAATCGCCAACAGGACATTGGTTGCAAACTTTACCGCAATACCACCTTCACAGTTTGCAGTAAACCTATCCTCGAATCCACCAACAGGGGGGACTACAACCGGCGGAGGTTCGTTTAATTCTGGCGCTTCAGTATCTGTAAGCGCGACTCCAAATGTTGGATATACCTTCACAAACTGGACTGAAGGGTTAATCGTCGTATCATCAAGTTCAAATTACACCTTTACTATAAGTGGTAACAGGACATTGGTTGCAAACTTTACTGCAATAGTTAGTACCTACACCTTAAATGTAACTGCAGTCAATGGAACAGTCGTTAAAAATCCGAATCAGGCGACGTATAACAGTGGAGTTAATGTAGTTCTTACTGCTACACCTACTACGGGTTATGTATTCACTTCCTGGAGTGGCGATGCTACAGGTTCGACAAATCCATTAACCGTTACGATGAATTCAAATAAGAATATCACGGCGAACTTTACAGCAGTTGTTAATGCCTTTACTTTGAATGTAACCGCAGTTAACGGAACAGTTGTAAAAAATCCGGATCAGCCAACTTACAATAGTGGTGTTAGTGTGCAGTTGACTGCAACGGCTAATTCAGGTTATACATTCACCTCCTGGAGCGGAGATGCCACCGGATCTGTCAATCCTCTGACCGTGGTTATGAATTCGAACAAGAATATCACGGCTAACTTTACCCTAAATGCCTCTGTTGGTCCCGGAGTTGTTGATCTTGGAGCAGCCGGCAATTTTGAAGCATTAACGATGTCGGGAATTTCAACAACCGGTGTAACTTCAATCACAGGTGATATCGGAGTAAGTCCGATGGCTGCAACCGGAATCACAGGGTTTGGACTTATCATGGATACCAACGGACAGTCTTCACATACACCAATAGTGACAGGAAGTGTTTATGCGTCTGATTATGCACCACCTACTCCGGCCAATCTGACCGTTGCTGTGGCCGATATGCTAACCGCATTCACCACCGCAAATAATTTAGTAACTCCGGCCCCAATCGTTGACTTGTATGCAGGAGATATCAGTGGACGGACTTTGCCTGCTGGATTGTACAAATGGAGTACCGGAGTTCTGATAACCAATGCAGGTGTAACACTTACTGGTGGACCAAATGATACATGGGTCTTCCAGATTGCACAAGATCTTACCGTAAATAGTAGTGCAATTATTACACTATTGGGTGGAGCACAAGCCAAAAACATCTTTTGGGTAGTGTCAGGTCAGGCGTTACTTGGATCGAACGTTAATTTCAGCGGAAATATCCTGAGTAAAACATTGATTTCACTGAATACCGGCGCTATTGTTACAGGCAGGTTACTGGCCCAGACAGCTGTTACATTGAATGCCGCAACAGTTATTATGCCTTAATAAAATCATGAAGCCCCTCATCCAGGGGGCTTCTAAAGTCCTATCATAATGAACAGTATAAAAAATATAAAGTATATGAAATCTTTGACAAATTATAAAAAAGGATTACGACTGGTGTGGTCACCTTGTAAACTGGCCCTTAAAGGGCTTATCGGAAGTGTCGTGATTTTGACCGGAATTCAGTCTTCGCTCCAGGCACAGGAAGTTCAGTACACAAAACCTTCATGGTATTTTGGCGTGGCCGGTGGTGCAAATTTTAATTTCTATCGTGGTACTACACAACAATTAACTACGGGTTTTACCGTTCCATCAGCCTTTTATGATGGCAGTGGTGTGGGGCTTTTTGTAGCACCTTTGATTGAGTTTCATCGTCCTGGGACACGTTTAGGCTTTATTTTTCAGGCTGGATACGATAGCCGCAAAGGAGCTTTCAAACAGGTAACTTCCCCATGTAATTGTCCTGAAGACCTGAAAACAGACCTTAGTTATTTTACGATAGAACCGAGTCTTAGGTTTGCTCCCTTCAAATCAAATTTCTATTTGTATGGTGGTCCGCGTTTTGCTTTCGACATCGCAAATTCATTTACTTACCGGAAGGGGATCAATCCGGCCTACCCTACACAGGTAGCAGATCCGGATGTAAAAGGCAATTTTAGCAGAACTAACAATAGTCTGATCTCCATGCAAATGGGCGCCGGATACGATATTCCGCTCTCGAGTCAGAAAAAGAGGACACAAGTTGTACTTTCTCCCTTTGTCTCTTTTCAGCCTTATTTTGGACAAGATCCACGATCCATTGAATCATGGAACATAACCACTTTCAGAGCAGGTATTGCATTCAAGATTGGAAGTGGCCGAAGAATTGAAGCGCCTGTGGAAGCGGTAATACCTGTGGCAATTCCAGAGCCTATTGTTCAGTTTACAGTTAATGCTCCGGTGAATATTCCGACCGAGCGCCGTGTAAGGGAATTATTTCCACTTCGTAATTATGTATTCTTTGATCTCGGATCAACAGAAGTACCAAATCGTTATGTGCTGCTTACCAAAGATCAGGTCAAAGATTTTAAAGAGAGCCAATTGGAAGTAATTGCACCTAAAGAATTGTCGGGCCGTTCAAAACGTCAGATGGTTGTTTATTATAATGTTATCAATATTCTGGGTGACCGTTTGAATAAAAATCCTTCAACAACAATTACCCTGGTCGGATCCTCCATGAAAGGTCCAAAAGATGGCAGGGAAATGGCAGAATCAGTCAAGAAATACCTGGTTGATGTGTTTCAGATTGATCCTTCAAGGATTGGTATTGAAGGTCGCGTAAAACCAAAAATACCGTCTGAACAACCTGGTGGGAAACTCGAGCTCGTCCTTCTTCGTGAGGGAGACCGCAGGGTATCCATCGAGAGCAATTCTCCAGCCCTGTTGATGGAATTCCAGAGTGGCCCGGATGCCCCTTTAAAACCAATAGAAATCGTTTCGGTTCAGGAAGCCCCCGTTGATAGCTATGTTTCATTTAAGGTTGAGGGAGCAAAAGAGGCATTTACGTCATGGTCTCTGGAAATTGCAGACGAATCAGGAAAGGTGCAAAATTTCGGACCGTATACACAGGAAATGGTAAGTATTCCCGGAAAATCCATTTTGGGTGACCGTCCTTCGGGTGATTATAAATTGACCATGGTTGGTCAGACCAAAAGCGGTAAGGAAATCAGGAAGACAACTTCTGCACACATGGTGCTTTGGACTCCGGCAACAACTGAGGAGATGATGAGGTTCAGCATTCTTTATGAATTTAATAAATCCACAGCCATCACTATGTACGAGAATTACCTTACCGAAATTGTAATTCCAAAGATTCCAACGGGTGGAACTGTGATCATACATGGTCATACCGATATCATTGGAGGTGAGGATTATAATTTGAAACTGTCGATAGCCAGGGCCGAAGATGTCAGAACCATCCTCGAAAGTGGCCTTGCCAAAGCTGGAAGGAGTGATGTTAAATTTGAAGTACACGGATTTGGAGCAGATCAAAACCTGGCACCCTTTGAAAATAAATATCCGGAAGAACGCTTTTATAACCGGACAGTTATTATTGATATTGTCCTTGCAAAATAAGTTTAATAGTTATTTACTTCTTACAAAAAGGGGGTGTCCGGATAAATCCAGACACCCTTTTTCTATGTGTGAATAATGTAATTCTTATTGGGAATTGTGTAACGTATCACCTCTCCTACAGACGCATCTTTGTATAAAGATATTTTATAACCATTAGAAATAAATACCATGAACACAACAGAAGTAAAAGGAAACTGGAATGAGCAGAAAGGCAAGCTCAAACAGAAATTTGCAGTCTTAACGGACAATGACCTTATGTTTGAAGAAGGCAGGAAAGAGGAGATGCTGGGAAAGCTTCAAATCACTCTTGGCAAAACCAAAGAAGAATTATACAAGATTATAGGTGCACTATAAACCATTGCTTAACATGAAAAGTCATCGTTCACCGGGCCTCACTGTGAACGGTGCTTTTTTTTGATTAAATCCATTTGCAATTATCCAAGTGTACTTATCATGAAAAAACTTACTCCAAGTCTGCATAAGGCAAAGAAAATCACTATAAAAATCAGTGAAAAAACAATTGCAACTACAGAAGAGGCAAGTAATTTTTTAACAGATTTTGCAGATGTATTATTGTTTATTACACGAACCGTAAAAGAGACATTTTCCTTCGATTTTGAATTCAGGGAATTTTTGCGCCAATGCTTTCAAATTGGATATAAAACTCTGCCTTTGATCTCAATAACTGGAATCATTATGGGTTTGGTACTCACGATCCAGTCACGCCCTTCTCTTGCAAAATTCGGAGCCGACGCAATGCTTCCCGGAATGGTGGCAGTGTCCCTCATCCGAGAAATGGGACCAGTGATTACCGCTTTGATTTGTGCCGGGAAGATTGGATCAGGTATGGGGGCAGAATTGGGCTCCATGAAAGTCTCCGAACAAATTGAAGCAATGGAGGTATCCTCTACCAATCCGATGAGATTTCTAGTCGTTACTCGCGTTTTGGCTGCTACGCTTATGGTGCCATTGCTCATTTTGTATGCCGATGCCTTAGGGATACTTGGAAGCTGGATCGGTGCAAATATTAAAGGGGATGTAACATTTATTCTGTTTTTCTCCCAGGCATTTCGCCATATCGATTTTATCGATTTCTTACCTGCATTTGTGAAATCAGTATTTTTTGGAGCAGTAATAGGAATAGTCGGATGCTATAAAGGATATAATGCCGGACGTGGTACCGAAAGTGTCGGAATTGCTGCAACATCTGCCGTAGTTTTGGGATCACTACTGGTACTGGTAGTGGATGTTGTTGCCGTTCAACTCACTGATCTGTTATGATCTGATAATTTATTAATATTCAATTTTTTTCATAATGAATGATACCCAAGCAGAAATAATCTCTCCCTCTATATCAAATAGTCTCAAACAGGTTGTTGACATAAAGAATCTGAGGAAAAGTTTTGGTAATCAGGAAGTATTGAAAAATGTGTCATTAAAACTATTTAATGGTGAGAATTTGGTAGTACTAGGGAAATCCGGTTCCGGGAAATCGGTACTGATCAAATGCATTGTTGGGTTATTAAATGCGGATAGCGGATCAATTAACGTGCTTGGAGAAAATGTGAATGAATTAAACAGTCAGGATTTAGGAGAATTGAGAAAGAAAGTCGGATTTTTATTTCAAAGTGGTGCACTTTATGATTCGATGACCGTAAAACAGAATCTGGAATTTCCGTTACACCGGGTGAGAAAAGAACTTACTCAAAAAGAAATTGAAGAAAAAGTAGAAGAAGCTCTCGAGAATGTCGGATTATCAGACGCCATTAATAAAATGCCATCCCAGCTTTCCGGTGGAATGCGGAAACGGATAAGTCTGGCCAGAACTATCGTGGTTGACCCGTTAATTATGCTTTATGACGAACCCACGACAGGATTGGATCCCGTAACTTCTGATGAAATAAGTTTGCTTATAAATTCCATTCAAAAGAAATATAAAACGTCCTCTATCATCATTACCCATGATATTGAATGCGCCAGAGAAACGGCAAACCGGGTTATAATGTTACAGGATGGCGAAGTTTACTTGGAAGGAAATTTGACTGAATTTGAAAAGTCAGATGACCCAACTATCAGATCATTCTTTAAATAATTGTTTCACAAGGTTTAAATTAATACCAAAAGAAATGGAAATGCATACAGATCAGTTTAAAGTACGGTTAGGGCTTTTTGTCGCAGGAGGATTGGCTTTGTTTATTCTTGCCATATTTATCATCGGCAAACAAAAAAATTTATTTAATCCTGTTTATTCGCTCAATGCAACTTTTTACAATGTGAGTGGATTGCAGGTTGGAAATAACATCCGTTTTTCCGGAATTAATATAGGTACTGTCGACAACATAACTATCATTAACGACTCTACGGTAAAAGTAGTTATGTCGATTAAGAAAGAGGTTAAGAAGTTTATTAAGAAGGATAGCGAGGTCTCCATCGGTTCAGAAGGACTTATTGGCGACCGGCTTCTCATCATCACGCAAGGAAGCACTAATGCCCCTTTAGCCATGGAAGGTCAACAACTTGCCTCCAAAGAGCCGGTTGAAACTGATGCTATTATGGCAAGTTTAAAGGTAACTGCAGGTAATGCCGAAATTGTATCGCTTCAACTTGCCGAGATCATGACGAAAATAAACGGAGGAAACGGAACTCTGGGCCGGTTGATCCAGGACACGGCAATTGCTGAAAATCTAAATCAGACCATTGTAAATCTGAAAAAGAGCTCCAAAGGATTAGGAGAAAATATGGAGGCAGTCAAGCATAACTTCCTTTTTAGAGGATATTTTAAAAAGAAGGAAAAGGCAGAAGAACAGAAGGCAGAAGAGAAAAAAACTTCCATTGAAAAGAAATAGAATATTTAAAAATGTCGCAGGCAAATGTTGCTCAAAAGAATTTTCTTCCTTTTACTTACTTCAATTTTAATCAGTGATTTTGCAGCCGCCCAACAGATTCCGGCCAAAAAGGATTCAACTCATCTTTATAAAAATATTGAAACCTTTTCGAAGAAGGGAAAGTTCACCAGGTTTATGTACTCCCTCGTTTTCAGGCCTGTTGCACATGGCTCAAAAATAAGAAGATATAAGAAACTGAGAAATAAGCCGCTCAGTTCATTTGAGGGGAAGATTATCCGTAACATTAATATTGAAACTTTAGATCCGTTTGGATATTCAATTAGGGATACTATCGTGGCATCACCAAATGCGGTATCGAATTTCGGAAATAGACTGCATATCAAGTCTCAATCTATCACCATTCGAAATCTGTTGCTGATCAGGCAAAACCAACCTTTCGATTCATTGCTTGTAAAGGAGTCTGAACGTTTGGTGCGTACCAGAAATTATATAACGGATGTTTCTTTTTATGTAAAAGCATCTTCAGTAAAATCTGATTCAGTGGATATATTCATTCGGGTACTGGATATCTGGAGCATTATTCCCAGTGGTTCGGTTTCCACTTCAGGCATCAATATCGGTTTAACGGATAACAATTTCATGGGATTAGGACATACTTTCCAGGATGTTTATGCCAGGGATTATACCCATCGAAATAATTCCTTTCTGGCAAATTATACGATTCCAAACATCAAAAACACCTATATAGCAAC
>Ga0118677_10003725_pt1 | contig 28517 bp, 30 predicted proteins | sample AliMusrvi5mmetaG_FD_86154 | JGI IMG/M metagenome (GOLD analysis project Ga0118677, IMG submission 86154) | reverse complement strand
ACATTATCGCCCTGCGGGTCCATCGAATCGACCAAGGGCAGTCGGCCGAAGCGATCATTCGTGAACCCAGCCACGCGCCAGCCCGGCACCCCGCGACGCCGCTGCCCCTCCCGGCCCCAGGGCAGAGGCAACCGGGTAGCAAGTGGCTTCACTGTCCATGCACGCTTGAGCTTGAGCGACGGATGCCGGGGGCGTTTAACTGGCTGGCCAAGACTAAAATCGTCCATCACGCCGAATGCTCCTTCGAGCGAACCACCGGTCGCCCCTCCACTTGCGCCGAGCTTCCATGCGATTGCGACCCGGTTTTTCTCACCAGAAAACACGGTCGAGAATTCGCCATCATGCCCAACGGTAGCCTTGAGCCGTTCCATGAGGCGACACCGAGTCCCGAGAAATTCCGCACCGATGACAGGGCGTTCTGGATTGATGCGGCATGGGATACGCGTGACTGGTTTATTCCGCTGGTTGCCGATTGCTTGGAGTTTACCACGACAGGCGACGGCTCGACCGAGCGCTTTGTCGAAGATCCAATTGAATCCGACATCTTGACGCGGAGGGCACCCGAATTATGAAAATCACCCAGGCCGAGGCAGCGGCGATGTTGGAGGCAATGCCCCCCCGCACCGATATTGGGGCAGATCTCCAGGAATCACTTGCGCGACACCTGCCCCCGGCAATGCTGGCAGGGTCGCTCGCCTCATTGCCCGAGGCCGCGCAACATCGGATCGTGAGCAAGTTTCGCCTGACCCGACCCGTGAGCCTGAAACCCATCCGCAAATCATCATGACCTCCGCACGCCCTCAAGACTCGAACGCCCAGCTTGCCGCCGCCATCGACCGTGACGCACCACACGAACGGATTGTGGCCGTTCTGGCCGACGCGCTGGCCGCAGACCTAGTTGCCCGCGACGGCACCCGCCAGCCCGATCACCGTACCCGCCTCGACGCGGCCAAAGTGCTGCTTTCATACGGGGTGGGCACGCCGATTCAGCGCAGCGAGATTCTGACCGTGAGCGCTGACGCCGACACCGAGGTCGGGCTTGAGAATCGCTTGCGGCACTCACCGGCGTTGCGGGCGCTCTTCCGCCGGTTGCTGGCCAGTGCTGAGGAACCGGCGGTGGACGCGGTGGACGTGTAGCCGACGGACGCGACTCTGCGATGGACTGGCTCTTTCGTTTGGCTTCGCCCTGCAATTTTTGGACACCGGCTGCATGGCCAGCACTAGGGCACCGGCGACATAGCTGGCGGGGGCTTCAACGTCCGGTAATAAAATCACATTGACACGTTTTCACATTTACACAAAATCACTCCGACATGAAATCACAACCAACCACAGTCCGTTTTACCGTTTCGAAACGTGCCATCGTCGCCCGCATCAACCGCAAAGTAGCCAAGGATCAAAAGCAGTTCATTGCCGTGCGATCCAAGAGCGACCGCAAGATACTTGGCCCATGGTGCGTGACGCAGGGCCAGAATCTTGTCGTTAATTATTCGCCCGAATTCACGCTTCAAGACTGGGCCAAGCAGTTTGAGGCGCTGGCTATCAATGAAAAGATTGAAGATTGACCCACCACCGGCCCCGCCGACAAAGACGGTGTCCTCGACGTGTGCCCGAGGACGCTTACCACCATGAAGCTCCCCCGCGTCGTTCTCATCCCCAACAAGCTCATCAAGTACCGCCTCGCCGACGTGTCGGCATTCATCGCCGCCAACCGCGAAAAATAAACCGGGGAGCGGGATGGGGGTGGCGGCGCAGGCGTGCTAGATTTCAAACAACCGTTTGAAATCGCCGTCGGGAGTCCCTTCTTTTTCTGCTTGCCAGGTCGGTGTCCAAAATTGTTGGATCGCAGCGTCCGAAGAGATTCGGATCGGGGCGTTACAACCTCGCGTGAAGCGGAAGGCGTTGACCGAATCAACGTCGCCACCAGACCGAAAGGTCGGGGTGGCGGCGGCGCATGTTCAGGTTCCCCCTTCGGGGGTCTGGGGTTTGGCCATTTTGGAGTAGGTCTATTTAGTATTTGACAGACCTACCCGGCTTCACCATGCTGCCTCGCATGGATGAAAATCTGCGCGACACCTTGTTGGAAGTGATCGAGAGCTCACTTGAGGCACAATTACGAGCGGTCCGACGATTACGCGCCCCTCTTCCCGGCAACCGCAAGGTTGTCGCCAGTGCTGAGAAGCGCCAAAATGAGGGTATGTCTCAGATCGACATGGCTTACGACATACTCTCTTCTGGTCAATCGCTGCACATCAAGGAAATTCTGGCGGCCATCAGCGCGCGCTTCCAAACCGAAGTGGACCGCGAGTCGCTCGTTTCAGCCCTCTCCAAGCGGGTGGCGCGTGGGGACCGTTTCCAACGCGTTGGCCGAAACACCTTCTCACTCCTCAGCCCCCCATCGCCATGACTTCACTGCTCGATTCTCTGCTGGATCTGTTGGAAGGTTGGCGCACGGTCTTTCCGCAGAAGCGCACGTTTGCCCGGGCCGTGCGTCTTGCGCTGGCCCAGGTGTTAGCACCGGGCAGTCGCACCATCAGCCGGATCATTGCCGCGTGTGGCTTGGACCAGCAGGATTGGAGCGCGGACTACCGGGTGTTTTCCCGCAGTCCCTGGCAACAGCAGCGTCTCTTTGAAGTGCCCGTCGCTGCTAGCTTGGAGTATTTCACCGGGCGTGATTATATCTCAGTGGCGGGGGATTTCACCCACCTGACCAAGACCGGAAAAAAGATCCCCGGAGTGCATTGCATGCGTGATCCGATGTCGCCGCCATTCCACGTCAATCTCATCTACGGGCTACGCTTCATCCAATATACATTATTGCTGCCGCTCTATGAGAACAGCGCGGATGACGAGCAAGCCGCTCCGCCGCGTTCGATTCCAGTGTGTTTCAATGAAGTTCCCGTCATCGCCAAACCGGGCAAGAAAGCCACCGATGAAGAAAAGGCCGATTATAAATCCAAGCTGCGCAAGCGCCCGGCCAACCATCTGGCCTTGGATGCCTTGCTGTCTTTGCGCAAGCAACTCGACGCGGCGGGAGCGGCAGACAAGGATGTGCTCAGCGCATTGGACGGCGGTTTTTGCAACAAGGTGTTTTTTGGCAAAAAGCTTGATCGCATCGAGCTGGTTGCACGCAGTCGCAAGGATGCGAGGCTGTGTTTCGCGGCCGAACCGGGCGGCAGGCGCTTCTATGCCAAGGAAACCTTCACGCCTGAATCAGTCCGCACCAGTGAAAGCCAGCCTTGGCTCACGGGACGCTTTTTCCACGGCGGTGCCTGGCGGGACATGCGCTACAAGGAAATCACCGGGGTGTTTTGGCCTAACGGAGCCGGACGGCGTCCCCTGCGCCTCATCGTGCTGGCTTCCACCCCCTATAAGAACTCACCCAACGGCAAGACAAACTACCGCCAACCCGCCTATCTTCTAACCACCGACTTGAAGCGCCCGGTCGAGTCCATCATACAATGTTATCTCGACCGCTGGCAGATCGAGGTCAACCACCGCGAAGAGAAAAGCAACTTCGGTGTTGGCGATGCGCAAGTGCGCAATACACAGAGCGTACTCCGACAACCGGCTTTCGTGGTCGCCATCTATGCCATGATGCTGCTCGCTGCACAGAAAGCCTATGGCAGTCGGCGGGGGGACGCCTATGTGCCATTGCCGAAATGGCGGAAAGGGGCGAAACGCCCTTCATGCCAGGATATTGTCAGTGAACTGAGACGTGAAATGGAATCGGATCCCGAAAAACTCAGGGATTTCGCCACCCGAACCGGGGTGATGGCCGCCGCAACATTCCGAGCCGCCGCCTGAATCCGCTTCAGAATGGCCAAACCCTAGGGTGCAATTGGTGCAATATCTCTCTCTAAGAGAGAGATATTTGCACCAATTGCACCAGATGCAGTATTGGTTTTTGCAGCGCTGCAATATCTATTTTTGCACCAGTTCATAAGTCGTTGTTTTTGAGTTGTTTCCACCAAGTCCATGCGGTGCGTGGACTGCATTTAGTTTTTGCAGCGACCTCATCCACGTTCGCCTTCGTTAGAGAGCCTCCATGGGCGTCGATGACCGCCTTAAAAGCCACCTGATCGAAGGCGGATTTGCGGCCGGTCTTGTATCGGTTAGGGTTGGCCTCAGCGGCGGGTTCCGGCGACTCGCACTGCTCCCAGCAGATGCCGCCGTGCTGTGAATGGCGCACGAAGATCGTGTCGGTGACAGTGCCCACGGAATCACGCAAACCGGCGCGGGTCCGCCGTTTCGTCATGCTGAGCTGGAACGTGGGCGGGGCGCCATCGGGCGTCTTGACGCGCACCAGCACGGCTGTTTCGCGTGCCCAGTTGGTGAGGGCGGAGCTGCCAAGGCCGCTGTAGGCGAGGTCACTGGCGGTCCAGTGGCTCGCCGCCTTCGGGTCTTTGGACGGCTTGCCGGTGTGGTGCAGCAGGCACCAGACGACGCCCGTGCGCAGGCTCACCGCGTTGAGGAGCTTGCAGCAGAAGTCACTGATGACCCGCTGCTCGGAAATCTCGTCGCCGATGTAATTGAGCAGCGGGTCGGCCCACACGAGGTCGGGCTTGTGGCGGTCCACCAGCGCGGCGGCGGCGTTCACAAAATCGGGGCCGGTGCGGGTGGTGTCCCGATAGATGAAGATACGTTCGTTGAGAATCGCCTCCTGTTCGGGGGTGATGCCCATTCCCTGGCGGACGCCCTGATACATCTCGGCCAGGTCGCCCACGTCGTTTTCCGCCTGGATGAGCAACGAACGCAGCGGTGCAACCGGGGTGATGTTAAACGCCGGCAGGCCCAGCGCCCACAGGATCATGAGTTGCATGCACAGCGACGACTTGCCGATGCCCGACTGGCCGACAACCACCAGCGAGCCGCCACGACACAGCCAGCGTTTGCCGAGAATATTGTTAGGATCGTGGGATGTGTCATAAACCGCCAGTTGGGAGATAGGCATCAACGCCCCCTCGTCGGGCGTGGCTTGCTTGGTTTCCCAGGCGGTCCATGATTCTGCACCAAATTGCAGCGCGAGCAGGCGTTGGCGGCGGACATCTCCGTCCACGGTGCGCCTGCCATCCGGGCAGCGTGACAGTCTGCTAGGGTTGCGGTTCTGCTTGTCGAGGTTCAGACCTGCAAACCAGTCCCAGATGATGGCGACGCGCCGCTTGTATTCCTTTTCATCCGGGGCATCGACCCGCACCCATGCGTGCAGGCTCTTGTTGCCGGAATCTATCAGCGCGGAAACCGGCATGCCGCTGGCCATGATCGCATGGTATTGCTCTTCCTTCGGGATCGGCTCGCCGGCCTGGTCGCGGTCGAATTCAACGAGCACATGCCGGAATGCGGTCACATCCTCGTTGGTAGCGCCATCCTTGCGCATCGGGTTGATGCGCAGGAACAACCCGAGCTTGGTGCCGAACACCCGCTCGATGCCGCCCTTGGCCTGAACCCTGGCTTTCCACACCGCCGCCGTGAGCGTCACCCCCCGGCGCGGAGCAATTTCGCCCTCGTCGGATTCTCCGGCCGGCGCGATGGCGACATATTCATCCGGTTTGTAACATGCGTCGATCAGCCTGACAAACCCGTCATCCATCGGCTCAGGCACGGCCATTGCAGGCCGCTCCTGCGGGACGGTGGCGGGTGTGACAGGCGAGGGCCGTCGCGGAGGAGCGGCAGGAGCCTGCCGTCGCAGAGGAGCGGCAGGCGCGGGACTTGCCGCCGCCGCGCCCACCGGTTCTCTGGACGTCCCGGCGTAGGCCGAGTGGATCGTGTGACGCGCCTCCGTCTCGGTCAACCCGTCGGTCATGGCGCGGGCAAGCAACTGCTCTTCCGCGTCTTCAAGCGGGTGCCCGGCGCCCCTGAACTGGCAGGTGGCGTCAAAGAGTTCGGCATTCCTGCTGCCCTCGGCGGCACCGTGCTGGAGGTAGTCAAGGGTGCGGCGGGGCAACGATGGCCCGGTTGACCGGTAACGTGGCATGGATAGTTTCAGTTAGGTCCGGCGGGGCTGCCGAATTTGATGGCAAGGAACGCCTGGGCCTCCTTGAAAGTGGCCATCTCAGGGCGCGGGTGATCGTATTTGCGCAACAGGCGGACCTGCTTCGGTGTGGCCAACTCCAGTTTCCGGCGCGTGATGAGCCGGTCCAACAGGAACGAGGCATGTCCTTTTGTCAGGATCGCGTTCCCGTCGATGCCGAATCTCACGAGACAATCGAGCTGCTTTGCGGTGGGTGACTCGCCCTGCCACTGCATGACCGGAATGAACTCGGCCAAATGCGCGTCGTTGAGCGTGACGGCCAACTCCAACGGGTCGAGCACGCTGCCTTGGCGGCGGCGGTTTTGGCGCAGGCGCTCCGTTAGTTTTCGTGTCCGGTCGGCGTCCACCGCTTCGCGTGCCTCTTCCATGTCGCCGTCGTCACCGATTTTTTCGGTCAGGGCACGAGCGTCATCCTCGTCTTCGGCGATCAGGTGGGCCGGCTTGACCAAACTGTGTTCGCCCGACTGCCACAGGAAATCGAGCACCAGCAAATGGTCCTTGCCAGGACAGATCCGCGTCCCGCGACCGATGATCTGAGAATACAGCGCCCGCACTTTTGTGGGCCGCAGACACACGACACAGTCAATGCTGGGTTCGTCATAGCCTTCCGTTAGAAGCATCGCGTTGGTCAGAATCCGCGTCTCATCACGCTTGAAGCGTTCCAGGATGGCTTGGCGGTCGGAGCTTTGCCCGTCCACATGCTCCGCCTTCAGGCCGCGCTCGCGGCAGAGTTCGGCGAAGCGCTTGGAAACCGAAATAAGCGGCAGGAACACGAGGGTCTTGCGGTGCCGGTGTTCGACCATCACGTCGGCGATGCGCCCGAGATACGGCTCCAGCGCGTGGCCCAGGTCATCGGCGTTGAAATCGCCAGCCGTGGTCCTGACGGAATCCAGATTCATGCCAAGCGGCACGGTCTTGACCTTGATCGGCGTGAGCCAGCCCTGTTGGATGAGATCCAGCAACGTCACCTCGCAAGCAATGTTCTGATAGTATCGGCCCAGGTTCTTTTTGTCTCCCCTGTCAGGGGTCGCACTAACACCCAACACTTTTGCATGGTCATGGAAATGACGGAGCGTGTTGAGATAACTATCAGCCAGCGAATGATGCGCTTCATCCACGACCACGAGTCCGAAATGGTCCCGTGGTCAGCGGTTGCGCCGAGTCTCGCGCATGAGCGTCTGCACCGAGGCGACTACCACCGGGGCATCGAGCGAGGCGCGATCATCGCCCATCTCGACCTGCGCCTCAATCCCTGTCGCCGCTTCCAGCTTGTCCACTGCCTGGGAGATGAGTTCCTCACGGTGGGCAATAATCAAGGTGCGCTGCGGTTGGAAATCCTGCGCCATCCGGCTGAACAAAATAGTTTTTCCACTACCTGTTGGAAGCACCCCGAGTTGGCGGTCGAAGTTTGAGAATCCCGTGTGGATGTCCTGCCTTGCCTTCATCTGATAGGCCCGCAGGCCCATCCGGTTAGAATGGGATGTTGTCATCTTCGTCGGCTTGGGGTTGGGGTTGGGCGGCGGGTTTCGCGGCCGGGGTGGACTTCGCGGGCATGTGACCCGCCTTCGGGGCCAACCAGGCGGCGACCTTGTTGCGCTTCTTGCCCTTGTATTCCTCGACGATGAGGCGGACGGTGCCGGTGCGGCCGATCAGATCGTCTGCCGTGATCTCGACTTCATCTTCCGGCGTGACCAACTCGCCGGTGGCGGCGCGGAAACTGTCGATCTTCCAGTAGGCGTTAGGGATGAAGACCAAGAAATCGTAGAGGTATGACCCTGCGGATGTCTTGAGCTTGAGTTCGATCATCTCGTGGCCGGTCTTGGAAACCGTCTCGTTGGCGTCGATGACTTCGACCGGATAGTCGCCGGGATCAACAAAGTCGGGGCGTTCGGTCGGTGTGGATGCGGTATATGATGGCATAATGTTAGTTTGGTTTGGAGTTGGTTGGAGATAGATGATTGGAGTTATGGCTTAACGGACGGCTTGTCGCCGTGACCGGGCCTGGGGAGCTTGATATGGGCTTTCGGCTGGCAGGCATGACGGGCCAGCACGGCACGCGCCGCGCTTTCGGCATCCGCAAGGGCAACGGACGGAACACGCCTCCTGCCCGTCATCCATTCCGCCGCCACGCGCAGGTAGTGCGCCCTGGCTGCCGTCTTTTTGATGATTGGTCTAACCACTGCGGCGGAGTTCATGGCTTGTCCGTTGGTTTGGGTTTGGTTTGCTTGAGATAGGTGGACGGGGCGGCATGCTTCACCGATTCTTCGGGGAATGGTGCCTCACCGGGCATCCGCTGGCCCCACAGGTCGCGGAACTTGGCGGCTGACAGATTGCCATAGGCGGCGAGCACCGGGCCGAACCCCATGGTGCCGATGTGGTGGCCTACAGTTTCGCAATCGACGAATTCGTTACCCTTGCGCGTGACCAGCTTCCAGCCCGGCACCTCGCCGCCGGTCTTGATCCTATCGGTGGCAATCTTCTTGGCCCGCTCGCGGAAGTCCTCGACCACCGCGCAACAGGCGAGAAAGCGCCCGAGCTTTTCCGGGTCGCCTGACACGGCGTCGAAATCGAAGCCGGGATCGGTTGTCGTTAGAGCCTCGGCCACAAGGGCGCGGCGTGCCTCGCAGGTTTCCCCCTTGACGCACCACCCGCAGTATTCGCACGGGTTCGGTTTCTTGTTGGGATCGTTGAACTCGCATATCACCTGTTCGACGATTCCATGCGCCTCGTCGTAGGTGAAGCGGTGGGTTTCGATCTCGCGCTGGTCACAGAACAACAGGTGTGCCGTCCATTCGGATGCGAACTGTGATTCCATGAAGCCGAGTGCGTAGGCCGCCATCTGCTCGCGGTAGTTGCGCCGGGAACCGGTCTTCAGGTCGAAGTGAGTCAGGCGCGTCGGCATCACGGCGTCGGCAGTGCCGCTCAGTCCCAACATTTTCACCCGGCAATCGTCCTCGCGGGCAAGCACCCGCTCGCGGCCGGCCATTGCGCGCACCATCGACACGGCCCAGGCGACGGCCGCGATTTCATCGGCGGTCAGACTGTTGGAGATGATGAACCGTTCCTCCAAACCGAGCAGTTCGGCGCGGAACGCGGAATCCAGCAGCGTGCCACGCTCCGCCGCCGGTCCCGCCACGGGATTGCTCTCGTAGCACGGGCAGACCGCAAGTTTCGGCAGGTTGGATGGACGAAGCGCGCTCACTTGGCTGCCTCCTTCCCCTTGACCCATTCGTCCACGGCGGCGACGAAGCGCTTCGGATCGGCCAACATCCGGGCCGCGTAGGCGGGATCCAGGTTGTCGATGGATTCGAGCGGACCTTCTGCGGTGTAGTGGAGTTGGCCGCGAGCGACGAGAAAATCGACCACGTTGGCCATGTCGGCGATGTGTTGGAAGGACGCGAAGATCCGGTCTGTCAGAGATTGGGCGGGGGCCTGTAGCTGTGGAGCGGGGGACGCCTGAGATGCCTGCGCACCGAACACGGGAGCCAGCGCGTCGATGGAAAACGGCAGCTTGTCCGGCAGGCCATGACGGTTCTTCGCGTCATACGCCGCCGTGTGGGTGGCATAGAGCACGCGTTCCTTGCCGCCCACGCCACGGGTCTTGCCGCTGTCCTTTTCCGCGATGCGTGTGACGTAGTTGGCGAAAAGCACGAGGTCGGCCCATTCCTTGAGCAGCGGCGCCACCGATTTGCTCAACTTCAGTTCAAACCGGTCGTAGCTGCCGGCTTGATCCGGGGCCTCGAATTTCTTCACCGTCGAGTGGGCGAGAAAGACGACATTCATGCCGCGGGCAAGCAGGGCGTCGAGCGAGTTGAGGAAGCGGGCGAATTCCTCGGTCAGCAGGACCCAGCCCTTGCCATAGCCAAAGTCCTCGATGCTGTCCTTGTTAGCCTTGCGGCACAGGTGCTCGGCGAGCCGCTTCTCCAGCCAGTCCGCCGTATCTATCACCAGCGTCTTGAACGGATGCTGCGCGTTGGCAAGTTGGGCGACGGCCGCCGTGATTTCCTCCCAAGACGATGCCGCGTCGAGGCGGATCACGTCGAGGTGGTGGGTGCCGCCTTCGGTGTCGAGAAAGACGGGGGATGGTGTCTGGCTGGCAAACGTCGATTTGCCGACGCCTTCCGGTCCGTAGATGACGGCCTTCTGTGGCCGGGTGATTCTGCCGCGACTGACGGGCAGACCTTTTGCTTGTGTTGGTGTTGCGGTTTGCATGGATTCAGGGGTTCGGAGGGTGTCAACTCAGGGTTGTAACAGTGGGTGTCTTAGACCATCGGGTGTTAGTGGGAGTTGTTTTGGTGGTGGTTTGGGTGATCACTGTTAGGTGTCTTAGACCTTGTGGCAAAAAAAGAGGGGGCTTAGGACCGCCGCTTGGTGGTACCCTTGCCCAGGGCGGCCCGCGTCTCCCTGGCGATCTGCTCGTAATCTTCCGGGGTGAGCACCACCGCGCGGGTCTGTGCCGTGACCATGGACTCGATGACCGTGGTCACCGTTTCCCCACGGTCCCCCGCCAAACGCCGCAAACGCTGCATCAGCGTGCGGGGGAGATAGACCGAGAGGGTCGTCTTGTCGGGATGGCGTTGACCGGGCACGGCGGCAATCTGAAATGGTGTCTTAGACCCGTCAAGGATTATTTTGCCGAGGATCTGGATTTTTCTCGCGGTTTCGCGCGGCAGCAGCGTTGAGCAAATAGTCATGCTGGACAAATGAACACTTTTGAGCCTAACCTCAAGGCCGTGCCAGGTGTTCCTGGTGGAACCCTGCGGCAACACCACCCCATAAAAAATCAAGATCACTGAAACACCCGTCTGCCATGTCCCGATCCGTCAAGAAATCCATCACCGTCCCCAATCCCGTGCGCGAGGGCCTCAACCTGCAAATCGACAGCGGCATCCTCGATTATCCCAGTGAAAACGCCGCCTGGATCGGCCTCGCACGCTATCAGCTCCTCATCGGCAAGCCCCATCCGGTCACGGCCGCCATCGCACGGATGCACGCGGACGACCAAGACGTGATCGACGATTTCCTGCTGGAAATTGCATCCCGTCGCCTGAACCTGCGCGGGCGGCTGCTTTCCCGCCTGATCCACCGGGCCATCAACGGATGCAGCCAACCCAACGAACAGGAGGTCGAGCAACTGGTGCCGCAGGAACTTTTGAAAATGGCCCGGGAATGGCGCAAACACCCGGAGCAAGTCATGGGCCGACTGGCAGCCAACGCGGAAGATCCAGCCTGAGCGGCAGTCCGGTAGCGGGCCGCATGTGCCTGGCCACGGGGCGGGTTTTCCCGTGCCGCACAAAGCCTCCACTGGCACAAGTGGCCCCCAGTCACTTGTCAAAGAAACTACGCTTGCCGGGAGGCAGCCTCACCGGGATGCAATCCACCGGCACAATGACGCCATCCTCTGTGGCGAAGACATTTGCAGGCCGCATGTCAAACACGACCGGATCGTCCCTCACGAACGCATATGCTTTTCAGAGATAGCCCGCCCTTGCCGCTTCCCGCTCGATGCTGCGGAACTGCCCCCGGAGGTGATCCAAGGGGTCTTCGTCCCCATCGAGCGTTCCATCTGCTGATAAAACTCTTCGGGAGTCATCCGACACGGCTTCGAGCGAGCGGCCCTGATCCGGTCCAGGTAGCTTTCGCGCCTCTCCTTCGGTTCCGCTGTCTTGTTTGTGATCATCTGGCAATTAGGGCATTATACCGTGGACTTGTCATTTCTCAAGATGGGAGATGGACCTCTGGGCGCGACAGGTGGACCATCCCTCAACCAGTGGCGGTTGTATTAGTACCGGCGAGTTTCACAGTCCTCCAACCAATGGACGCAGTTCTGAGACACTGATGACAAGACCCTGTCTTTCTAACGAGGCGGTGCCTCAGACCAGGCGAGATGTAGGTTGGCAGCTTGGGCCGCTTGGGGTCCATGGAGGCGTTGAGGCACCGCCTCGTTAGTTTGTTGTTACCACCGGGGCGGCTACACTCCCGCGGACGGGCGGTGTCCGGCTGGAGCTGCAGAGCGGCATCCTTTGGGAATGCCGGATTGAGCCGTCAAGCGGCTGGATTTCTCCGGATTCGGAGTGTATCAATAGTCCAACCGGACACCGCCATGAACATGCCACATTCCGTCGCCGAATTGCAAGCCGAAAACGTCACCCTCGAACTGGAAGGCATCGACCGCATGTACCTCAACTGCTACGTGCCGCAATTGACCAGTGCCAACGGGGTGGCAGCCTATTTCCGCAACTACAAGGGCCACCGCTTCGCCTCGACCAAGCAGGCGGTGGAGACCAGCGAGGCGTTCCGCCGCAACGTGTTCGATTTCGCCAAATTCGGGAACATTCCCGTCCACCGCTTCGCCAAGGGGGAACGCAAGGATGACGTCATGCACGGCTTCCTCAAGGACTTCCGGGAGGAGCAAGGGGTCATGTTCATCGGCATCGCCCAGGAGAAAGCGACCGTTCCGCGCACGATCCGCAAGCGCTTCGGCGACGGTCAGGGCTCCATCCCCTGGATCGACTACACCACCGCCATGGTCAATTTCTATTACTTCTACTGCGTGGACGAGGACCTCGGGCCGTTCTTCCTCAAGTTCTGCTCCTATTTCCCTTACGCCGCCAAGCTCTGCATCAACGGCAACGAATACCTCAAGCGCCAGTTGGGCAAGCGAGCCATCGGCTTTGAGGCCCTCGACAACGGCCTGCTGAGCTGCGACCAACCCGCCACGGCGCAAGCCGTCGCCAACGGCTTCAACGAGCACAGGATCGAGCGGTTCTTCCGCAAATGGCTCAAGCTGCTTCCACATCCCTTTCCCGCCGCGGACCGCAAGGCAGGCTATCTCTACAAGCTGTCGGTGCTGCAGGCCGAGTTCGCCCTGCCCCAGCTTTGGGACCGTCCCGTGCATGGCCGGGAGTTCTTCGAGCAGGTCATCCGCGACAACATCGATTTGGGCCGTCCTGAAAAGGTGCAGTTGATCTTCGCACGCAAAATGCGCAAGACCACCGCCACTGACGGCCGATGCCGGACGCGCATCATCACCGAGGGAGTCATCCCGTCGCTGCACGTCTACTACAAGAACACGCACCTCAAGCAGTATCACAAGACCTGCAAGAGCGGTGCGGCCCTGCGGACCGAAACCACCATCAACAACAGTTATGACTTCGCCGTCGGGCGCCTGATAAAGAACCTGCCAAAGTTGCGCGACATCGGCTTCGCAGCCAACCGGCGGGTGTTGGAGGTCGAAACGGTCAGCCACGACAACCGGGTCGGCGCGCTGGCTTTCGACACGCTGCAAAAACCCGTGACCAACGATGACGGCCAGCGCGCCAGCGCGCTGCGCTTCGGCGACGGGCGCGTTCACGCGCTCTTCGCGGTCCTGATGCTCCTGTCCCTGAACATCGAGGGCTTTCGCAACCGGCAACTGCGGCCATTGCTTGCGCAGATGCTCGGGTCGCAGGAAGACCAAATCACCCAGGGCAAGATGACATATGACCTGCGCCGCCTGCGCTTGCACGGACTCATCGAACGCATCGAGACAACACACCGTTACCAGTTAACCAAGAAGGGCCTCGGAGTCGTATTCATATATCAACGCACATACGCACGGATCCTCCGCCCTCTCCTCAGCGCCCTCTGCGGGGGCAGCACATCCGCCAACTCACCCGAAGCCAAGGCACTCAAACATATACTCTCCGCCATCGACACATATATTGACGACGAGGCTGCCTGAAAAAAGTTGACTCAAAATGATCGACTTCGTCGATTCAAGGACTCTAGCGGGCGAGATGTACGACTTCGTGGCCGCTGGCCCACTGGTATTGTTTCATCGCGTTCATCATGGCGAGATAGTCCCCGTGGTAGAAGGCGAGGATTTCAGCCCTTTTTTTGCGGATTTCAGTGACGAGTGGATTGTCATTCATGGTCTTGGCCTCCAAAGAGTTCGGTGGGTGTGCAGATGGTCGGTGCCAGATAGGAGTCGGTCTCGGCATAGGTTATTCGTTCACGATTTGGGCATGGCTGCCTCATAGGCACGGATTTCCTCGCAAAGTTTCTCGACGCTGCCCTCATCCGGCTGAGCTTGGCGGCTGGCGGTATAATCGCCGGAGCCTTTGTCTAACAAACGGAGGAAGCGGATGGAATCCACCGGCCCGAGTTGGTCGGTGAGGATGGCCACACCTTTGCGGTAGAGGTCGATGGGGCTGGTATAGGTTGTGGTGGTGCTCATGGGATTTCAGGTTGTTTGGAATTGGACTGGATTTAGAACTGGGACAGCCAAGTGCATGGCAGCTCGGTGGCACGGCGAAGAAGTTGGTCATCTGTGGTAAGCATTGCATCCACCTTTAAGGCTTCGGCGGCGGAGAGGTGGAGCGCGTCAAGGCGCTTGAAGCCCAGGCGGTGCAGTTCCACGCCACGTTGCTCAATCATGGGCGACAGGGGCTGGAACGCCGAGGTGTAGCTGAGGAAATGCAGGATACCATTGCGGCGGGTTTGATCAACGATGCGATGGAGTTCAAACTGTAGCACACTGCTGTCAGCGAGCCCGATCTCGCCTACGGTCACCCGCTGTAAGATGGAGAGCACGGCCCCGGTTTCCAACTGGATGCGGGGCTGAGATTGATCGTCGTATGGACGATTCAAGCAGCAGGTGTCGAGGTAGAGCAGCATGGTTGGTCGATTCTATGAGTGCCGAGATCGCGGTCCTGGGGGTGCAGATGATTCGATTTCAGCGAAAGGTTTCATGAGGGAAATTACAGCGCGGCGAGGCATGGCGCAATGCTTCATTTACGGATGAATGCGAGCAGTCTCCCGGCGTCCGGGAAGCGGTCTTTGGGATTTCTGACCAAAGCCTGGTCGATGACGGCGGCGACGCCTTTTGCTAGGCCTGGCATGCGGTCTTGGATAGGGACGGGGTTGTCGTTGAGGATGATGTCGATGGGGTCGCGTTTGGGGTCGAAGCGGTAGGGGAATTTGCCGGTGAGAAGTTGGTAGAGGGAGGCGGCAAAACTCCAGACGTCGGAGACGGGTTTGACGTATTTGAAGTTGGTGATTTGTTCCGGCGGCATGAAGACGGGGGTGCCGGCATAGCGTCCGGAGATGCTCATGCCGCTGAGTCCGGCTTTCTGGAAATTTTTGGCGAGGCCGAAATCGGAGACCTTCGCCTTTGGCGGGATCGAACGAACGTGCCGCACGGGCGAGAGCCTCCTGGGCGGCGATTTCGATCTCAGCGTGCGGCAGGCCCGGGATGTTGTCGAACTCCTCGGCGATTTTTGCCGCGAGGGGAAGGAGTTCGTTTATCCGTGCTTCCATGACGCTGTGAACCTATCGGGAGGCCCGCAGGCAAGGCAAGCGCCGGGTTGAGAAAGTTTTTGGCGGGTTTCGGAGATGAAGCGGTTAGCCAGCGCGTGGTGATCGTGCTGCTAGGAGGAAACGGCGATCCAGACGTTTGCGTCAATCAGACAGCCCTGCACGGCGGAGATCCTCCTGTTCGTTGGCTTGTTGAATCTCGGCCTGCGGTTCTTTCGTAGTAGGTGGTAGCGGTCGGGGCGCGCCTGGGGTTGCAGGGAGACAAGCGCAAAGAAGAAATTGCCTTCGTCCAAGCCGCAGTCGAGAAAGCCGACCGCACTTGATTTTTTTGCGATTTGGAGGATTGCCGGCGAAAAGCAACCATGATAGGGTCAAGGTATGAGCGTGATCACCTTGGAACTGGACGAGCACTTGGCCGAGACCCTGGCGCGTGCCGCGGAGGCCAGTCGGAAACCCTTGGCGGTATGGGTGATGGAACGATTGCAAGCAGCGGCATCCGAGGACTTGGCCATCGGAAATGGTTACCCCTCCGGTTACTGGAAGCTGTTTGCCGCCCTAGAGGACAATTCTGGTTTTGAAGCCCCAAGCCGTGGCAAGGTTCGCGACGTAAGCAGCCTGGATGAGGAATGAAGACATGACGGTCAGGAACACCAATCAGTGAAGCAGATCTGTGGATTGCGGCAACAGCCCTTGCTGGAGCTGGAACGGTGGTCACGAATAACACCAAGGAATTCGCACGGGTCCGCGGGCTGCCGTTGGAAGACTGGAGCAAGGCAGATGGATGAAACGGGGGGATTGAAATGGCGGATGAGGAGGTGCTTCGGTTGGACGGCGCGGCGAGGACGAAGAGTTTGATCCCATGGCCGGCGTTGGACTGGGCAGAGGGAGAGAACGCGCTTGCCATGGGTGCCGCATGGGCCAACAGGCGGGACGCGCTGTCTGCCCTGACAGGCGGGACGCCTGTCGTACCGGGTGTCACCGCGAAATCAGGAACTTTTTGTCCGAATCCGCGCCCGGCAAAACGAAAAAAAGGCTTGCTTAGGGGGCTTGAGGTGAAGAGAACTGCCGCGGCCGTTACCCCCGAACCGCCGCGACAGGCCACGCGTCCGCATGAAATCACTTTGCCCCAGCACCCGTTTGATTTCGTCCGGGCGCAGCCGGCTGCCGGCAGGCGTGGTCACGCGGCGCGAATGGCAGGGCGGGAATGGGGTTGAGGTGGCGGGGCGGGGGTGTGGTTCGTGCTGTAACTCATTGAAAACAAACGGGAAATGAATATCAAAGAAGGAGCTGCCGCATGAGAGTGCCCGCCCTGATCGCCCTGCTGATGGGCGCGTTTTCGACGCTGGGCTTGGCGGAAGCCACCAGGCAGCCATTGCTCACCGGTGAATCGCTGCCGCGGCTGCCCCAGCGCCTGGTGGAAATGGGGCTGCAAGCCGTCAAGGCCCCGGACTGGCTGGTGTCGCTGGGCGGGTTCGCCACGGCGGCGGCCACGGTGGTGGGGGTCTTTCTAACCGCCTTCGCGCTGCTGTCGCTCATCGAACGCAAGACCCTGGCGCGCGCCCAGAACCGCCTCGGCCCCAATCGCGCGGGGATTTTCGGCATCCTCCAACCGGTGGCCGACGGCATCAAGATGCTCACCAAGGAAGACATTGTCCCGACCAAGGCGGAGTGGTTCCTGCATTTGTTAGCTCCGGTGCTCATCGTCATCCCGTCGATCCTGGCGCTAGGTGTCATTCCCTATGGCCGCGAGTGGCTGCCGGTGCCGCTGGAACTTGGCCTGGTGTTTTTCTTTGCCGTGGGCACCATGACCGAGGTGGCGGTGTTCATCGCCGGTTGGGCCAGCGGGTCGAAGTTTCCGATGCTCGGGGCGATGCGCGCGATCTCACAAATGATCAGTTATGAGCTGCCCTTGATCATCTCCGCACTGAGCGTGGTGATGCTCTCCGGCACCCTGTCACTCTCCGGCATCGTGGCGGCCCAGGGTGGCTATCATCTCGGATTCATCCCGGCCTGGAACATTCTAACCCCCTGGGGCTTCGTGGCGGGTGTCGTGTTCCTGATAGCCGCCAACGCGGAGAGCAACCGCTGCCCCTTCGACCTGCCGGAAGGTGAGTCGGAAATCGTCGCGGGTCACATGACCGAGTACTCCGGATTCAAGTACGCGCTGTTTTTCATGGGTGAATACCTCGGTCTATTCGCAATTTCGGGGCTAGGCATCACACTGTTTCTCGGCGGTTGGCAGCCGCCCTTGCCCGGCCTGGGTTTTGTGCCGTCGTGGATCTGGTTCTTCGGCAAACTCGCGGTGGTCATCTTCTTCTTCCTATGGGTGCGTACCACCTTCCCGCGCATCCGCATCGACCAGTTGATGCGCTTCGCATGGCTGTGCATGATTCCCATCGCGCTGCTCACCGTGCCGGTCGCCGCCCTCTGGCAATACTCCGGCAAGGGCGCGCTCAGTTGGCTGCTGTGCTCGGCGATCCTGGCGATTCCGTTCATCATCATCACCGTCATCTTCAACCGCCGATTGGCACCCTCCATCCGCCAATACCACTTCGCCGAATGATTCCCCTACTAATTCTATCGCCTCTAATTCTCCTCGCCGCGCTGGGCGCGGTGTGGAAGGCGCGCCCGGTGCATGCGGCGCTGTTGCTGGCGCTGGCGCTGGCAATGGTCGCGGTGCTCTATCTAACCGTCGGCGCGGAGTTCATCGGCCTGGTCCAGTTCATGGTCTATGTCGGCGGGGTGGCCATTCTGATAGTTTTCGCGCTGTTGATCACCCGTCCGGGCGATGAGGCGGCGGAAGTCGCGCGCCGCCCTAGCTCGCTGGTGATGGGTCTTGCCTGCGTGGCGCCGGTGTTGGGCATGTTGTTATATGCGATTTCCAAAGGCCTGCCGGTGGAGGCTGCCGAGGGCGCCAATCCCAAACTGCCGGTCGAGGCGCTGGGCAGGGAGCTGTTTGAAAATTCCGTGCCTGCGGTGTTGGCGGTGGGTGTGTTGCTCACCGCGGTGCTGATCGGCGCCGCGCTGTTTGCCCGCGAGCCCGCTAACAAACCCGAACCCCCTGCCAGCCGATGAACCCGCTGCCCCTGCTGCTCACGCTTTCCTCGCTGCTGTTTGTGCTCGGCTTGTTCGCCGTGCTGACCCGCCGCAACGCGATCCTCATCCTGGTCGGTATCGAGCTGATGCTCAACGCGGCCAACATCAACTTCATCGCCTTCTGGCGCTATGGCTCGGCGGAGGCCGATCTAACGGGCCCGCTGTTCGTCCTGTTTTCCATCGCGATCGCGGCTGCTGAGGCTGCCGTGGGTCTGGCCATCATCCTGATGGTTTTCCGCCACACCCGTTCCACCGATCTCAATCGCCTCGATTCCCTCCATGGCTGACGCGCTCATACCTCATCTTCCGTGCCTGCTCTGGCTGGTTCCGCTGTTGCCGCTGCTGGCCGGCGCGATCACCGCGTTCATGCCTAACCGGATGGGCCGGCTTGCCTCGTGGCTGGCGCTTGGCGCGTTGCTGGTGTCATGCGCGATTGCGGTGGCGGCTTTGGCCTGCGCGCTGGCCCCGGTGCATGAAAAAGCGTTCCGTTTGGAGACGGCATACACCTGGTTCAGCTTCGGGGACGTGGCGCTGAAGGTGGGACTGGTGTTAGACCCGCTGAGTGCGGCGATGGGCGCGATGGTGTCGTTTGTGGCGTTCTGGATTTTCCTCTACAGCACGGGATATATGAAGAGCGAGGCGCGCTTCGGCCGCTTCTTCTGCTTTCTGTCGCTGTTTTCCGGCGCGATGTTGCTGGTCGTCTATTCCAACAGTTTGTTATTGTTGTTCATGGCCTGGGAATTGGTCGGCCTCGCGTCTTATCTGCTCATCGGATACTATTATGAGAAGCCCTCCGCGGCGGCGGCCGCGCAAAAGGCGTTCATCACCACTCGAATCGGTGATATGGCGTTTTTCCTCGGCATGATCTGGCTTTTCGGCCAGACCGGCACCCTGTTGTTTTTCGATCACGGCCGGGGGTTGTTAGAAACCGGCGTGCTCGGCAGTCTGGCGGGCGTCACCACGGTCGGAGGCCTGACGGTTTCGGCGGCGGCGGCCTTGCTGTTGTTGGTCGGGGCGATGGGCAAGTCGGGACAAGTGCCGCTGCACACCTGGCTGCCGGACGCGATGGAAGGCCCGACTCCGGTCTCCGCGCTGATCCACGCTGCGACGATGGTGGCCGCCGGCGTGTTCCTGGTGGCCCGCACCCATCCGATTTTCATGAACAGCGGCATCACCGGGCTGCCTCTAACCGCCACGGCATGGATCGGCGGGATCACCGCGCTTTACGCGGCCTGCGTGGCGCTCGGACAGAATGACATCAAGCGCATCCTCGCCTACTCGACGGTGTCGCAACTCGGATTCATGATGGTGGCGCTGGGCACCGGCGGTGTGGCGGCGGCGATGTTCCATTTGATTGCGCATGCGTTCTTCAAGGCACTGTTATTCCTCTCCGCCGGTTCGGTGATTCATGGTTGCCACGACGAGCAGGACATCCGCCGCATGGGCGGCCTGGCCCGTGCGATGCCCAAAACCTTTTTCGCTTATGCCATCGGCATGATGGCGCTGGCCGGCTTCCCGTTTGTGTTCTCCGGGTTCTGGAGCAAGGAGGCGGTGTTGCACAGCGCCGAAACCTGGCCCGGCGGGCACGGCCCATTCCTGTTAGCGGCGACGGCGGCCTTGCTAACGGCTTTCTACATGACGCGGCAGGCCATGTTGGTATTCTTTGGCAAGCCGCGCAATCCGGGTGTGACGCATCCGCACGAAAGCCCGCCGGTCATCCTGGTGCCGTTGTTTGTGTTGGCGGCCGGCGCGGTATTGCTCGCGCTCATCGGCACGCCGGTGTGGCCATGGTTCGAGGAATGGCTGAAAGGCGAGAGAGCCGTGTTCAATGGCTTAGCCCTAACCACTCCCGAGGCGCTCAAGCTCATTGGCTTGTCGCTGGCGCTGGTGACCGTCGGCGTGACCGCCTCGTGGCTGGTCTATCGCAATCCGTCCGGCGACAGCCGTGCGCCCGATCCGCTGGAGCACAAGCTCGGTGCCGCCTGGAAATTCCTCGGTGACGGGATGCGTTTCGATGCCACTTATGAAAGGTTCATCATCGCGCCGCTGGTGGCGCTGGCCAGAGTGGTGGACGGCATCGAGCGCCAACTGTTTGTGCCGCTCATGGCCTTGGCCGAGGGCCTCATCAAGCTGGTTGGCCGCTGGACCGGTAACGCCGATGAGAAGGGTTTGAACGACGGCTTCAATCACGTTTGCTCCAGTCTGCAAGGCAGTGCGGATTCCGCTTCCGCAAGCCAGTCCGGACGCCCCCAGGCCTATCTGCGCGCGATCGGGCTTGGCGCATCGGTTCTTCTCATCCTTTACTTCTGGCTCATCGCATAACTCCGCCATGTTGTTACTTTCACTGCTATTGATTCCCTTGTTAGGTGCCGCCGCCCTCGGTGGCTGGTCAGGACTGGGCAAGTCATGTGCGAGGCACCTGGCGATCGTCTGGGCATTGGTGCCGCTGGTGCTGGTGGTCTTCATCGCCGCGCACCAAGCGGCTCCGCCCAATGGGGTGCTTGCCGCGTGGGAATCGAGCTGGCTGCCGGATGCGGGGATCTCACTGCGCTTCGCGGTGGATGGAACGTCGTGGTTGTTTTTGCTTCTCACCTGTCTGGTCACGCTGTTTGCGCTGGCCGCATCGCTGCGTTTCGAGCAGGGCGGCCGCGCCTATTGCGCACTCATCCTGGTGCTCGAGGGGATGCTCTTCGGGGTGTTCACGGCGCGGCATTTCATCCCGTGGTTCCTGTGCTGGGAAATGACGCTGATTCCTTCCTATCTGCTCATCCGGCTATGGGGCGGCCCCGGTGCGCCGCGCGCCGCGCTGCGGTTCTTCATCATGACGCTGGGCGGCAGCGTGTTCATGTTGTTGGGATTCCTCGCCCTGCAACTTGCGGTGGGCACCATGGATTTCTCCAAGCTCGCCGACCTCGCCGCCTACCACGAACTGGTCCCGCGGCTGGCCGGCACTTTCGTCAGCACCGGTTACAGCGGGCAATTCCTGCTAGGCGCGGTGGCGGTGTGCGTGTTTCTCGGGCTGGCGGTGAAGCTGCCGGTGTTTCCGTTCCACGCGTGGCTGCCGGCGGCCTACGCGGAAGCGCCCACTCCGGTGACGATGCTTCTAACCGGCCTGCTGTCGAAGATGGGCGTGTACGGCCTGCTGCGGATTTTGCTGCCGATCTTCCCCGAGGTGTTGCCCGCGCTGGCGCCGGCCCTGATGGGACTGGCGGTGGCGACTGTGTTGTTAGGTGCGATTGCGGCGCTGGCCCAGCGCGACTTGAAACGCATCCTCGCCTACTCGTCGGTGAATCACCTCGGCTACTGCGCGATGGCGGTGGTGGCCGCGGCCGCGGTGCAGACGGATCGCAGCGCGCATGCCGCGGCGATTTCCGGGACGATTCTGCAAGCGTTCAACCACGGGATCATTGCCAGCACGATTTTCTTCTGCATCGGGCTGATGGAGCAGCGCAGCGGCGGTGCCCGCACGCTGGCTGACTTCGGCGGCCTGCGCTCGCGCGCGCCGGTCTTATGCGGCCTGATGGGGATAGCGATTTTCGCCTCGCTCGGGTTGCCGGGACTGAGTGGTTTCGTTGGAGAGTTTCTGATGTTCACCGGCGTGTTTGCGTTGGTGCCGTGGGCGGCGGCGTTTGCGGTGATCGGCCTGTTGCTCACGGCGGTGTTCTTCCTGCGCATGGTGCGCCTGGTGTTTCATGGCCCGCTCAATCCGGCGTGTGCCAAGTGGCCCGACCTGACATCCTCTGAACGCTGGATACTCACTCCCGCCATCGCCCTGATTGTCATTCCGGGGCTGTGGCCCCAGGTCCTTCTTCATTGTCTCAATGCCGACACCACGCGGCTTCTCGATCTCCTCCGCATTTAGCCATGACTCCCGCCTGGACCCTCATTTCCGCGTTTGCCGGGGCCTTGTTAGTGCTCCTGCTGCCAGCCCGTTCCGCCGGGTTGGCACGGGTCATTGCCCTGCTCGCTTCCATCACCGGAGCGGTGGCCGCCGCCGCCGCCTGTCTGGCAAAACTACAGCACCCGGATGCCGCGGCGTGGTCGTTTGAGAGGCCGTGGATTCCGCAGTTGGGCATCAGCTTTCATCTGGCGGCCAACGGCCTGAGCCTATCGCTGCTGTTGCTAACAGGACTGGTGGCGGTCGCCGGGGTGTTGTTCTCATGGAATGTCACGCAGCGGCCGCGGGCGTTCTTCGCGTTCTTCATGACCATCATCGGCGGCGTCTATGGCGTGTTCCTAAGCCGTGACGCGTTTCTGTTGTTTGTGTTTTATGAGATCGTGATTTTGCCCAAGTACATGTTGATCGCGATTTGGGGATCGACCAACCGCGAGTACGGGGCGATGAAACTCACGCTATATTCGATCGGTTCCAGCGCGTTGATTTTGATCGGCCTGGTGGTCGCTTATGCGGCGGCCGGCGGCAACAGCTTCGATCTCGATTATCTGGCAAGCGTCAGGTATGCCCCGGCGCTGCAAAGTTGGGCGTTCCCGATTCTGTTCCTTGGCTTTGGCGTGTTGGCGGGCATTTGGCCGTTTCACACGTGGGCGCCCACGGGGCATGTGGCGGCACCCACCGCGGCCTCGATGTTGTTGGCCGGGGTGGTGATGAAACTCGGTGCGTATGGCGCGTTGTGTGTGGCGATGCCGTTGTTTCCGCAAGGGTTTGCGGAGTGGCGCATGGTCATCGCCGGGCTGGCGGTGATGGGCATCATCTATGGCGCGCTCACCGCGCTGATTCAGAAGGATCTGAAATTCGTGATCGGCTATTCGAGTGTGAGCCACATGGGGTTCATTTTGTTAGGCCTGGCCACAGCCACCCACTGGGGCTTGCGAGGCGCGATGCTGCAAATGATTTCCCACGGCATTGTCGCGGGGCTGCTCTTCGGCATCGCCGGGCGCGTCGTGTACGAACGCACGCACACCCGCGATCTAACCGCGCTGGGGGGCTTCGACCTGTGGCGCACGCTGCCGGGGGCCGCGTTTGCCTTCACGCTGGCCACCGCGGCCTCGATGGGGCTGCCGGGTTTCAGTGGCTTTGTCGCCGAGATTTCCGTGGGCATCGGGGTGTGGCAGTCCGTTCCCTGGCTGATTGTGCCTGTGGCCGTGGGCATCATCGTCACGGGGGCCTTCTCGCTGCGGGCCATGCACCGGGCGTTTTTCCCGGTTAGGCCAGCGGGCATTGAAGCCGCGCCGATGCTGCCGCCGCTGACCTGGCCGGAAATTTCCGCCATTGTGTTGTTGATCGGTGTGTCGCTGGCCATCGGTGTCTATCCGATGCCGTGGGTGACGTTGATCGACGACGGCCTGAAGTCCCCTCTGTTCCACTCGATCCTTTCCCTGCCGTGAACTACTCCGCACTCTTCATACAACTTCTGCCGGAGGCCGTGCTGGTGATCACCGCGCTGGTGCTGCTCGGCGTGGCCGTGGCCATCGAGGCGAAAACCGGGCGGCCCATCCCCATGGATTTGACCATCGTGATATCCAGCATTGGCATCGTCGGCGCGTATGCGGCGTTGAATTTTTGCCCGACCTATCCCGATTCCGGAACCACGATGTTGGTGATGGATCCGTTGGCCCGCGTGTTCAAGGCGGTGGTCCTGGGCCTGGGTCTGCTGGCGGTGATGCTGCCGCCGGCTCGCCGTGAGATCGCGCAACCGGGCGAGTTTCACGCGCTGCTGTTGTTTGCGCTAACCGGACTGCTGCTGACCGTCGGCACCACGCATTTGTTGTTCCTGTTTGTCGCGCTCGAGCTGGCGAGCCTGTCGTTATATCTGTTGGCCGGGTTCTCGCGCACCGCCAAGGCGGCGGAGGCATCGCTGAAATACTTCCTGTTTGGCGGCGTGTCCGCGGCATTTTTCCTGTTCGGGCTGAGCTTGCTTTACGGCTTCTGCCACACGCTCACCTTGCCGGCCATGGCCACCGCGCTGAAAGCCGGGCCGCTGCCGCCGTTTGCGGTGGTGGGCTTGGTGATGGTGGTGGTGGGACTGGGCTTCAAGCTGGCGGCCGCGCCGTTCCACTATTGGGCGCCGGATGTCTATGAGGGCTCGCCGGCCACCAGCGTGGCGTTGATTGCGGCGGCCTCCAAGGCGGTCGGCGCGGTGGTGCTTGTTAGATTGTTGTTGATGGGCTTCGGCGATGCCGCGGGCTCGGCGGCATGGGGTTTGATGAAACCCGGTTGGTCGCTGTGGATCGGGGTGCTGGCGGCCGTTTCGATGGTGTTCGGCAACGTGCTGGCGCTCGCCCAATCCAGTGTGCGACGCTTGCTCGCCTACTCGGCCGTGGCCAACACCGGGTATCTGTTGGTGGCGATCTCCGCCCACGGCGCCTATGCGGCTGGCGCCGCCTTGTTCTATGTGGTGGTCTATGGACTGGCGACGTTTGGCGCGCTGGCCGTGACCGCCGCCGTCGAACGCGACCGCGGCGACGACTCGATGGCTTCATTCGCCGGGTTGGTCCACCGCTCGCCGTTGCAGGCGGTCGCACTGCTTATCTTTCTAACATCACTGGCCGGCGTGCCCCCGCTGGCGGGATTTGTCGGAAAGTTCGTGATGTTCGGCGCGGCGATGGCAGCGTCCACCACCGACGGCGTCCCCGGTCTCACCTGGCTGGTGGGTCTGGGGGCGATCATGAGCGCCATTTCATTATACTATTATCTGATGGTGTTAAAGCAGGCGTTTGTCAGGGAGGCGGCGGATGCGGCACCCGTGGCGCTGACCCTGTCGCATCGGCTCGCGGTGCTGGTCCCTGCGGTGTTGTTAGTCGCGCTCGGCCTGTTCCCCGCGGTGTTGCTCAGCCCATTGACCCAGGCGCTGCTGGCGACCATGGGGGGGTTGGAGTAGTCCGCACAGTCCTCTGTGCGGATCTGCGGTGGAAGCGCTGCCGATTCGAAGCAGCATTTGGGGTCGTGACCGATTGCGCCATAGCTCTTTCATTGGCGAAGAGCGCACAGGGGACTGTGCGGACTCCTTCTTTGCGGGCGGCGAGTTAGGGCGTTAGGGATACGGAGCGATCACGCGTTTCTCATGCGCTCTGTCCGCGCAGACTGCGGCCGGAGGCACGCAGTCACGGCCTGCGGCGAGACGCCGCAGCCACTTGTGTCAACCAACCGCAAGTCCCTGTGAATACTCTCCTTGACGCGTAGGTCAACTCCGTGTATTGACAGCTATGCGTGTGCGTGAAGGGCAGTCGTTTTTGGATTTATACTTTGAACCCGGCACTGTCGAAATAGCGTCGGGCAAGGTGCAGCACGCGCATTTTGACGGCAGGGGTGAAGACGTTAGAAATTCGGGCCAGGTTTCGACACCGGCTGAAATCGCTGATGCCATGGCTGCATGGGTGATGCGCCCAAACCCGCGGGAAGTCTTGGACCCTGCCGCCGGGTTTGGTCACCTGCTGCATGCTTGCCGCCGTGTGAACGCTTCCTTTAAGGCTGTGGGAATTGAGACCGATCCAGAGGTCTTTAAGACCGCCTTAGGGACCGCTCCGAGAGGAACAAAATTGGTTTTGAGTGATTATTTGAGAAATAGTCCCGGCCGTTTTGGAGGAATCATTGCAAACCCACCCTATGTGAAATCCCAGCGAATGGCCTTGAGTGAAGCAGAATGGAAGTACTTCGATGAATTGTTCGGAACCAAACTTGGACGGCAAACAAATCTCTACGGACTGTTCCTGCTGAAAATTTGGGAAGACTTGGCCCCTAAGGGACGCGCCGCAGTTATCGTGCCTGCGGAATTTCTCAACGCAAATTTTGGCAGGGTCATCAAGGAGCGACTTCTGGCCATGAAGCCGCGGGGGCTTGCCGTTTTCGCTTCCGACGTGAATCTGTTCGAAAACACCCTGACCACGAGCGTCGTTCTGTTCCTTGAAAAAGGTCCTGCTGCCGCTTCAGCGTTTCGTGGTCGGTGCGTGAGAAGCGCCATGGATTTGGTCGATTTCGTGTCTAGCATGGAGATGATGGCGGCAGTTCAAATGGATGAACTCGATTTGGCTTCATTTGCCCCCGGGGATAAGTGGCTCAACCGCCTCTTTGCGCGCAATGAAGTCAACGCCACCTCAAAGCCTGCGGTCGCGAGAATTGGCGACTTTTTCAAGTGCAGTCGTGGAATAGCCACTGGCGCCAATGATTATTTTTGTCTGCGTGCGTCCGAGATCCGCGAACATGGCCTTTCCATGCGGAATTTTGATCGTTGCGTGACGAAAGCAAACGATCTGTCGGGCTGGTTGGTGGACGCGAAGGACTTCCTGACATTAGCAAAGTCGGAGAAACGCTGTTATCTCCTGAATCCAAGTTCCATTGACCCATCGATGGAGGTCTATCTCGCGACCGGAGTTGCAACCGGCGTTGATCAACGTCATTTGCCCAGCAAGCGACCGGTCTGGTATGTTCCAGAGCGGCGCAAGCAACCGGCAATTCTCGTTCCGGTCTTCTCTCGCCGTCAACCACGCTTCATTCTGAACTCCGCTGGAGTAAGTAGCCTTACCTGTTTTCACGGGCTTTATGCCAAGCCAGGATTCGAGCATCTTGTTCAGCTGGTTTGGGTATATCTGAATAGCTCGCGAGGATTGGACGCATTCGGTGACGTGAATCGGTTTTATGGCAACGGACTCAACAAGCTTGAGCCGAAGGATGTAGAGCAGATGGCATGTCCGAATTTGAGTTTGGTGAAGACCAAGGCTCTTCGGCATTTGACAGATAGGATCAGCGGTGCAGTAATTTCGTCCGAAATTACGGCGTCTTGGTTTGATCGGGTGCTTTCCGATTACCTGCCGATTTCTGTACCCGCTTGAGGGAATAGAATCTCGTTTAAGGCGTTTGGGTCCAATACAAACGTGCCCCGGACGGGCGAGACGAAGGCATCAACGCGACCAAGACGCGTTTCCCGGATTACGGTTTGAAAATCTGGCGGCTCCGAGCAGGAGGCTATTTGCCTTCCACAGGTAATAGGAATCATGATGGTCGCTTTTTCCTGACTCTCGCGAGGTTTATCGATTTTCAAGCCTTCCCCCCTGCCAATGTTCTCAAAGATGTCCAGAAAATTGATCCCGAAGATGGAGTCGAAGAAAACCTGGGTATAGCACTGAGGCACTTGGAAGCGCTCCATCCATCGGTATACGATGATAAGATCTTCGATTTTGACAGTGAATGACGGACAGGTACGCTCCACTTTGATACCTGCTGCCCGCTCTTCCGTTCGGACACGCATGTATTGCAGTGCCTTGAACTTACTTGACCGCACTTCAATCGCGGCGAGCGCCTGATGTGCAATTGATTCGGTATCGGCCACTGGCTTTTCTCTGAACTCATCTCCAGAAATGACGGTTCCAGGAGAGTACAACAATAAATCCGGCCGTTTGCCGTAAACACGGGTCGCCTCAAGTTCTGCGAGATAGTATTCCTTGAATCCTTCATCGCCAGCGGCGATCTGATTCGAGTCTCCATAGTGAATCGGGAGTAGGCCAGATGGACTTTCGACCAGTAGCTCCCTTACGACCGATTCCGCCCAATCTCCCAGCGCCCGGTTTCCAAGAAAATTGGAGTTGGGCTCCTGAGGAATACGCGGATTTCTTGACGGCGAGGTGCCTTCGCCGCCGAAACACAGCCTGTCGGCAGCGACGCCCTTTCGTGAAAGCACTTCGGTTACCCGAATAGTGGCACTCTTCAATCTTCTGAAGTAGTCCACGGAGTCCATCACTTGCAGCCCTCCTCTTCAAATGTAAAAAGAACCTTGGCCTCGACCTTGAGAACGTTTGCGATCCGCTCAATTCCAGCAACTGTGGGCGAATTCACGCCTCGTTCGACCAAGCTGATGAACTCAACCGAGTAACCAGCAGCCTCGGCGAACTGCTCTTGGGTGAATCCAGAGCGCTTTCGGAGGGTTGCGATTCGACGTCCTAGCATTTGGGCAAGCACATAGTTTATGTACTGTTTTCTTGTGGTTCTGACAACGTAGCTGAACTACGTATCAATTGTTGCGGCCACCAGCGTGGCGTTGATTGCGGCGGCCTCCAAGGCGGTCGGCGCGGTGGTGCTTGTTAGATTGTTGTTGATGGGCTTCGGCGATGCCGCGGGCTCGGCGGCATGGGGTTTGATGAA
>Ga0118677_10003724_pt1 | contig 28528 bp, 26 predicted proteins | sample AliMusrvi5mmetaG_FD_86154 | JGI IMG/M metagenome (GOLD analysis project Ga0118677, IMG submission 86154) | reverse complement strand
CATCGAGAGCGGCAAGATCGCGGCGTCGGCGGTCGACGTCTACCCCAAGGAGCCGACCACCGAGAGCCCGCTGTTCAAGTACGACAGCGTGGTCGCGACCCCGCATCTCGGGGCCAGCACCGTCGAGGCGCAGCTCCGCGCCGGCACCATCATCGCGGAGCAGGTGGCGGCGGTCCTCAAGGGCGAGTTCGCCAGCAACGCCGTCAACATCCCGCTGGCGCCCGGCGAGGACGCCGACGAGCTCATGCCGTTCCTCGGCCTCTGCGAGAAGCTGGGCAGTCTCATCGTGCAGATCGCCGACGGCCCGGTGGACGCCTTCGAGATCGGCTACGGCGGCGGCATCGCGCGCTACGACACGCGCATCCTCACGCTCGGTGTGCTGCAGGGCGTGCTCGCCGACAAGGTCGACGGGCCGGTCAACTTCGTCAACGTGCAGAACATCGCCGAGGAGCGCGGCATCACCGCCAAGGAGACCAAGCAGCCGGCGGCGGTCGACTTCCTCAATCTCATCACGGTGACCACCCACGACGCCCAGGGCGAGCTCTCGGTGTCGGGCACCACGCTCGGCCCCAAGCACCGGCCGCGGCTCGTCAAGGTCTACCGCCAGGACGTGGACATCGAGCCGGCCGCGAACATGGTGTTCCTGCGCTACGCCGACGTGCCGGGCATGATCGGCCGCATCGGCACCAAGGTCGGCGAGTTCGGCATCAACATCGGCCAGATGGGCGTGGGCCGCGAGGTCAAGGACCAGCAGGCCGTGATGGGCCTCACCATCGACGAGCCCATCACGACAGAGCAGCTCGAGGAGCTCATCGGGAGCTGCGGGCTCCACGACGCGAAGCGCGTCGCGCTGTAGCAGCTCCCACGCGGCGACACGCGCCGCCAACGCTCGAAACGCCGGGGCGGCGGGCCAAGTGGCCCGCCGCCCCGGCGTCCGTCATTGCTTGCGCCTTCACGCACGCGTGGCATACACTCACCGGACCATGCGTCGCCACGCGACAAGCGAGTCCAGCCGGGAGCCTCACATTGGGGTACGCGCCCGCGACCTCTCTCTCCTCGGCTGCCTGCTCCTCCTCCCCCCGCGGGGGGATGCGTAGACACCTGCGGCCTGTACGGCCATTTGCTGGAACACACCCGGTTCCGCCGCTCCATTTGACGACGACGCACGCCTTGGGAGGTGTGGGTAACTCGTGAGCAGCAGGTACATCAGGATCTTCGACACGACACTGCGCGACGGCGAACAGGCGCCGGGCGCCACCATGAACAAGGCCGAGAAGCTCGAGATCGCCCGCCAGCTCGCCAAGCTGCGCGTCGACGTCATCGAGGCCGGCTTCCCGATCGCGTCACCGGACGACTTCGAGGCCGTCAAGACGATCGCCACTGAGGTCAAGGGGCCGCGCATCGCCGGTCTGGCGCGGGCCATCGAGCAGGACATCCGCGTGTGCTGGGACGCGGTCAGGGTCGCGGAGACCCCGCGCATCCACACCTTCATCAGCACCAGCGAAGTGCACATGAAATACCAGATCAAGAAGACGCCGGCCGAAGTGCTCGCCGACACGCGCGCCATGGTGAGTCTGGCGCGCGATCTGGCGGGCACGCATGCCGGCGCCGATGTGGAGTTCAGCGCCATGGATGCGAGCCGCTCCGAGGCCGGGTTCCTGGCCGAAGTGCTGGGCGTGGCCGTCGAGTGCGGGGCCACGACCATCAACGTGCCGGACACGGTCGGCTACGCGCTCCCGCTCGAGTTCGGCGACTTCATCCGCGAGCTCTACCGGCTGTGCCCGGCGCTCGCGGACGTCACCGTGAGCGTGCACTGCCACAACGACCTCGGCCTCGCGACCGCCAACTCGCTGGCGGCGGTGCGCGCCGGCGCCACGCAGGTCGAGTGCGCCGTGAACGGCATCGGCGAGCGCGCCGGCAACGCCTCGCTCGAAGAGGTCGTGATGGCGATCCGCACGCGCGGCGACTCGTTCGACTGCGAGACCGGCGTGGACACCAAGGAGATCGCGCGCACGAGCCGGCTGGTGAGCACGCTCACCGGCTACCAGATCCAGCGCAACAAGGCGATCGTCGGGCGCAACGCCTTCGCGCACGAGAGCGGCATCCACCAGGCCGGCGTGCTCAGCGAGGCGTCGACCTTCGAGATCATGACGCCGGCCGACGTGGGGCTTGCCGACAACGACATCGTGCTCGGCAAGCACAGCGGCCGGCACGCGCTGCGCGCGAAGCTGGCGGAGCTCGGCTACACGCTCTCGGACGCCGAGCTCAAGGACGCCTTCGCGCGCTTCAAGGAGATCGCCGACAAGAAGAAGCAGGTCACGGTCCTCGACCTGGAGGCGCTCGTGAGCGAGGAGATCCGCGAGCGCCAGGACCTCTTCACGCTGCGCAGCTTCGTGAACCAGTCCGGCTCTTCCATCACGCCGACCAGCCAGGTCGAGGTGGAGGCGCGCGGCGAGCTCAAGAAGGGACGCAGCTTCAGCAACGGCACCGTCGAGAGCGTCTTCGCCGCCATCGACGACGCCGTCGGCATCAGCGGGAGCCTGGCCGACTACCAGGTGCGCGCCATCTCCGCGGGCAAGGATTCGCTCGCCGAAGTGCGCGTGGCCGTGGAGGTCAACGGACGCTCCTTCAACGGTCAGGCAGTGAGTTTCGACGTCATGGAAGCCTCGGCGAAGGCCTACGTACGGGCCGTCAACAACGCCGCGGCTGCAGGGGAGGTCTGATGGGTTCCACGATCACCGAGAAGATCCTCGCTCGTGCCGCGGGCGCGGGCGAGGTCCACGCCGGCGACATCATCGAAGCGAAGGTCGACCTGGCGCTGGCCAACGACATCACCGCGCCGCTCGCCATCGCCGAGTTCGAGAGCGCCGGGTTCACCAAGGTCTGGGACCCGGCGCGCATCGCGCTGGTGCCGGACCACTTCGCGCCCAATAAGGACATCAAGGCCGCCGGCCAGGCCAGGAAGATGCGTGAGTTCGCGCGCAAGCACGAGATCGTCAACTACTTCGAGGTCGGGCGCATGGGCATCGAGCACGTGCTCCTGCCCGACACCGGCATGGTGGCGCCGGGCGACGTCGTGATCGGCGCCGACAGCCACACCTGCACCTACGGCGCCGTGGCCGCATTCAGCAGCGGCGTCGGCAGCACCGACTTCGCCGCCGCCATGGCCTGGGGCCACGTGTGGCTGCGCGTGCCCGAGAGCATCAAGTTCGTCTACTCGGGCCGCCCGCAGCCGTGGGTGACCGGCAAGGACCTGATGCTGCACACGATCGGCCTCATCGGCGTGGACGGCGCCCTGTACCAGGCGATGGAGTTCACCGGCGCGAGCATCGAGGCGCTCTCCATGGACGAGCGCTTCACGATGTGCAACATGGCCATCGAGGCCGGCGGCAAGAGCGGCATCGTCGGCTTCGACGAGAAGACGACGCAGTACCTGCAGAGCCGGCCGGAAGGCAGCCGCGCGCGCACCGTGGGCCAGGTCTTCGCCAGCGACCGCGACGCCGAGTACGCGAGGGTCGTCGAGGTCGACGTCGCGGCGGTGCCGCCGACGGTCAGCAAGCCGCACCTGCCGAGCAACGCCGTCGCCGCCGCTTCGCTGGGCGACGTGACCATCGACCAGGTGATCATCGGCAGCTGCACCAACGGCCGCCTCGAGGACCTGCGTCAGGCGGCCTCCGTCCTGCGCGGCCGCAAGGTGCACCCGGACGTGCGCTGCATCATCCTGCCGGGCACGCAGCAGGTGTGCCTCGACGCCGCCGCCGACGGCACCATGGCGGCGCTCATCGAGGCCGGCTGCGCCTTCAGCACGCCCACCTGTGGCGCCTGCCTCGGCGGTCACATGGGCGTCCTCGCCGAGGGCGAGCGCGCCGTGGCCACCACCAACCGCAACTTCGTCGGCCGCATGGGCCACCCGGGCAGCGAGGTCTACCTCGCGAGCCCGTACGTGGCCGCCGCCTCCGCGGTGGCCGGCCACGTCGCCACGCCAGAGGAAGTCGGCGCCGGCAGGGGAGGGTCGCGATGATCTTCGAGGGCACCGTTCACGCGTACGGCCGGGACGTCGACACCGACGTCATCATCCCGGCCCGCTACCTCAACACCAACGACCCGGCGGAGCTCGCCAAGCACTGCATGGAGGACATCGACGCCGATTTCGTCACCTCCGTGAAGCCGGGCGACATCATCGTCGCGCACGAGAACTTCGGCTGCGGCAGCTCGCGCGAGCATGCGCCGGTGGCCATCAAGCAGTCGGGCATCAGCGTCGTGGTGGCGTCGTCGTTCGCGCGCATCTTCTACCGCAACTCGATCAATACCGGGCTGCCGATCGTGATCTGCCCGGCGGCGGCCATGGAGGCGAAGTCCGGCGACACGTTGCGCGTCGACCTCGTCGCGGGGACGGTGGAGAACCTCACGCAGGGCACGAAGCACGACGCCGACCCGTTCCCGCCGTTCATGCAGGAGCTGATCGACTGCGGTGGTCTGCTCCCCTACGTCAAGTCGCGCGTGTCTGGCGGGAGTGGCTCATGACGACCCCTGCGAACCTGCGCGGCTACCGCGTCATGACCCTACCCGGCGACGGCGTCGGGCCGGAGATCGTGGCCGCCGCCCGCCAGGTGCTCGATGCCGCGGGTCAGAAGTACGGCTACCTGCTCGCCTACGAAGAGGGCGTGATGGGCGGCTGCGCCATCGACGCCTACGGCACGCCCATGGAAGACGGCCTGATCGAGCGCTGCCAGTCCTGCGACGCGGTGCTGCTCGGGGCGGTCGGCGGTCCCAAGTGGGACACCACCGACCCGCACAAGCCGCGTCCCGAGCAAGGGCTGCTCGACATGCGCAAGGGACTCGAGCTGTTCGCCAACCTGCGCCCGGTCAAGAGCTTCCCGGCGTTGGCGCACAACAGCACGCTCAAGCCGGAGGTCATCGCCGGCGTCGACATGATGGTGGTCCGCGAGCTCACCGGCGGCGTGTACTTCGGCAAGCGCGAGCGCGTCGGCGACACCGCGTACGACACGATGATCTACAGCGAACCCGAGGTCGACCGGCTCGTCGACTACGCCTTCAATGTGGCAGAGGGCCGGCGCAGGCTCGTGCACTCCGTCGACAAGGCCAACGTGCTCGAGAGCTCGCGGCTGTGGCGCGCCGTCGCCATCCGCGTCGGGGAGCGGTACCCGGAGATCGAGTTGCGCCATATGCTGGTGGACAACTGCGCCATGCAGTTCATCCGCGACCCCAGGCAGTTCGACGTGATCGCCACTGAGAACCTGTTCGGTGACGTGCTCAGCGACGAGGCGGCGATGCTCACCGGGAGCATCGGCATGCTGCCGTCGGCGAGCGTCGGCGCCGGTGGCGTGAGCCTGTACGAGCCCATCCACGGCTCGGCGCCGGACATCGCCGGCAAGGGGCTCGCCAACCCGTGCGCCACCATCCTGAGCGCCGCCATGATGCTCGACCTGAGCTTCGGCGAGCGCGAGGCGGCGCGCGCCGTCGAGAGGGCCGTCGAGACGGCCCTCGAGCAGGGCGCGCGCACCGCCGACATCGCCGGACCCGGCGAGGACAAGCTCGGCACCGCCGAGATGACAGACGCCATCCTGACCGCTCTCGCGGCCGGCTGACCCGCAGGCGAGGAGGACCCACCCATGCCCATCCCCGAAGTCGACAAGATCTGGTTCAACGGCGAGCTCGTGCCGTGGGGCGAGGCCAAAGTCCATGTCCTCACGCACGCCCTGCACTACGGTTCCGGTGTCTTCGAGGGCATCCGCTGCTACAACACGCCCGCGGGCCCCGGCGTGTTCCGCCTCGAGGAGCACCTCAAGCGCCTGCACCGCTCGTCCAAGCTCTATTACATGCCGGTGCCGTACGCGGTGGATGAGCTCTACGACGCCACCTTTGCGACGCTCGCGGCCAACGGGCTCGACGCCGCCTACATCCGCCCGCTCGTCTTCCGCGGCTACGGCGAGATGGGCCTGTTCCCGCTCGACGCGCCGGTGGACGTCATCATCGCCGCGTGGCCGTGGGGCGCCTACCTCGGCGAGGAGGGCATCAAGCACGGCATCCGCGCCAAGGTCAGCAGCATCCAGTCTCTCGATCACACCGCTCTGGCCCGCGCCGCCAAGGCCACGGGCCAGTACCTCAACAGCATCCTTGCCAAGGTCGAGGTGACCAACGCCGGCTACGACGAGGCGATCATGCTCACCGAGCACGGCCACGTGGCCGAGGGCTCCGGCGAGAACATCTTCGTCGTGCGCGACGGCGTGCTCATGACGCCGCCGCCGAGCGACGGCGTGCTCGAGGGCATCACGCGTGACTCGGTCATGCACATGGCCGAGGCGATGGGCATCCCGTTCAGCGAGCGCACGCTCACGCGCAGCGACCTCGTGATCGCCGACGAGCTCTTCTACACGGGCACGGCGGCCGAGATCGTGCCGATCCGCGAGGTCGACGACCACGAGATCGGCGAGCCCGGCCCCATCACGCGCCGCATCCAGGACAAGTTCCGCGCCATCATCGAGGGGCGCGACGACGAGTTCGGCCACTACATGGAGTACGCGCGCGGCTGACGGACGTCGGTCGCGACGGCGCGGGGAGGACCTGATGAATAGCCGCCGCAGGCAGCCTATCGAGGGGGGCACCGGAGGAGCACCGCTCCACGAGGAGAGCGTGCAGCTGTACGACACGACGCTGCGCGACGGCATGCAGCAAGAGGGCATGTCCGTCTCGGTCGACGAGAAGGTGCGCATCGCGCTCAAGCTCGACGAGCTCGGCATCGGCTTCATCGAGGGCGGGTTCCCGGCGTCCAACCCCAAAGAGGACGAGTTCTTCCGGCGTATGCAGCGCGAGCGCCTCGCCGGCGCCGAGCTGGTCGCTTTCGGCATGACGCGCCGCAAGGGCGTCGCCGCCGACGCCGACGAGAGCCTGCGCGTACTGGCAGACGTGTTCACGCCCACGGTAGCCATCGTCGGCAAGACCTGGGGCCTGCACCTCAGCAAGGTGCTGCGCGTGAGCCGCGACGAGAACCTGCGCATGATCGACGAGTCGGTGCGCTTCCTCGTCGCCCAGGGCAAGCGCGTCGTGTACGACGCCGAGCACTTCTTCGACGCCTGGCGCGACGACAAGGCCTACGCACTGCGCTGCGCGACCGCCGCTGCCGAAGCGGGCGCGGCGGTCGTGTGCCTCTGCGACACCAACGGCTCGTCGCTGCCGCCGTTCGTGGCCGAGGTCTACGCCGAGGTCGCGCCGGCGCTGCCGGCGATCATCGGCGTGCACGCCCACAACGACGCCGATTGCGCCGTCGCCAACAGTCTCGTGGCGGTCGCCGCCGGCGCGCGCCAGGTGCAGGGCACGATCAACGGCTACGGCGAGCGCTGCGGCAACGCCAACCTCGTCAGCATCATCCCGGCGCTCAAGCTCAAGATGGGCCTCCCTGTGGTCAGCGACGCGCAGCTCGAGCGCCTCACCGAGACCTCGCATTTCGTCGCCGACGTCGTGAACGCGGCCATCTGGGGGCACGCCCCCTACGTGGGCCGCTCTGCCTTCGCCCACAAGGGCGGCCTGCATGTGGCCGCCGTGGAGCATGCGCCGCAGACCTTCGAGCACGTCGATCCCGCGAGCGTCGGCAACGAGCAGCGCATCGTCATCTCCGAGCTCTCGGGCAAGGGTGCCGTGCTGCGCAAGGCGCACGACATGGGCCTGCAGCTGGAGGGCGACGACGCGCGCGTCGCCACGGTGCTCAAACGCCTCAAGGACCGCGAGCACCGCGGCTACCACTACGAGGCCGCGGACGCGAGCTTCGACCTGCTGCTGCGCGAGGAGCTGGCGCCGCACGAGCCGCTGTTCCGCCTCGAGAGCTTCCGCGTGATCGTCGAGAAGCGCGAGGACGGCGCTGCGGTGACGGAGGCGACGATCAAGGTGCACGTGGGCGGCGAGCGCGTGATCAGCACGGCAGAGGGCAACGGCCCTGTGAACGCGCTGGACTCGGCGCTGCGGCAGGCGATCGCCACCAAGTACCCACACCTCAGCGACATCGAGCTCGTCAACTACAAGGTGCGCATCCTCGACGAGGCCAAGGGCACCGGCGCCGTCACCCGTGTGCTCCTCGACGCCAGCGACGGCGAGGGCAGCTGCGCTAAGACTGGCGTGGGCGAGAACATCATCGAGGCGAGCTGGGAAGCGCTGGTCGACTCCATCGAGTACGGCATGGTGCGGAGCCAGAAGCCGTGAGGATGCGTCAGACGATGGCGACGCCGAGGAGCCGGAAGTCATGAGGAGCGGGGACGCGCCGGGGCAGCCGCCGGCCGGAGCCTTCGGGCGGGTCGCGGTCGCCGGCGCGGAGCGGCACTGCCGCTTCGCCGGCGACGGCGTCGAACTGCTCGACCGACCGGCCTGGGAGCCGGGCGCCCGCCAGACCGGCGAGTCTGATCTGGCGGCCGTGCGGCTGCTCGCTCCGGTCGAGCCCGGCAAGGTGGTCGCCGTGGGCCTCAACTACCGGGCCCATGCCGAGGAGCTCGCCATGGCCGTGCAGGCCGAACCCATCCTCTTCATGAAGCCGCGCACGGCGGTCGTCGGGCCCGGGGACGCCATCGTGCGCCCGGCCCGCTCGGCGCAGGTGGACTACGAGGCCGAGCTGGTCGTCGTCGTCGGCCGGCGCTGCAAGGACGTCTCGCCGTCCGAGGCCGCCCGGTTCGTCGCCGGCTACACCTGTGGCAACGACGTCACGGCACGCGACCTGCAGAAGGTCGACGGCCAGTGGACGCGCGCCAAGAGCTTCGACACCTTCTGCCCCCTCGGGCCGTGGATCGTGACGCAGGCGCCGTCGCCGGAGGCGCGCGTGAGCGCGCGCCTCGACGGCGCCGAAGTGCAGTACGGCTTCGTCGGGGACATGATCGTCGCGCCGCTCGAGCTGCTCGCGTTCGCGAGCGGCGTCATGACCCTCGAGCCCGGCGACGTCCTCATGACGGGCACGCCGCCCGGCGTGGGCCCGCTCGCCGCCGGTGAGACGGTGACGATCACCGTCGAGGGCGTCGGCGAGCTCACCAACCCGGTCGCCTGAGCCGGCCGCCTCCCAGGAGGGGGCGTGGCTTGGCTGGTCCTGCGGACGGACGGACGCCACCCGACCCTTGCACCGACGAGCCGCCGCTGCTAGGCTCATCGTCAGGTCAGGCCCGTGGGGAGTGCGCAATGGTCGGCGGGAGCAGGAATCTGATCGCGTGCTGCGCGACCGTCGTTCTCGCCGTGGCTGTCACCGCGTGCGGAGCGGCTCCCTCTCACCCGTCTGCGAGCGCGTCATCCTCCGCTGCCGCCGGCCCGTCCCATGAGCTGCGCGTCGAGGACCAGAACCTCAAGCAGGCGCTGCTCTCACAGATGACACGCACGGCTGCGCTCGAGGCTCACGTCGCTGCGGCTGCCGGGGCGGAGGCGCTCTCCGCCAAGACCCGGGCGGAGTCTCGACTGAGTCGCCGCCCGCGCCTCAGGCAGTTCATCGACGACTACTTCCGCACGGTCCTGGCGGCGCGCGCTCCCGGGCAGCCTGGCGCCGGTGCCCGTGCCGGACTGGCCCGGTTCTTCGCTCCGGGCTCCGCGGCTCTCGCTCGGGTACGCTTCATCGCGCTCGGCAAGCTCGCCGTGGCTGGGCATGCGCCGTGGCCCGACGGCATGCTGACCAGCTCGCTCGCCGTGGTCCACGATCTGCAGGTCGCGGCCGACGGCCGCCACGTCACCGTCGTCGTCTATCCGGTCCGCCAGTTCTGGACGTACGTCTCGGCGCGCGGCCAAGTCCGCACTGGCGAGTTCACCGGCGCCGGCGCGGTCACCGATCCGCCGGCGGACGACCCGTGGGATGCCGCGCCGTCAGACAGCCCTCATCGCCTGACCCTGGCGCGTCGCGGCGCTTCATGGATCGTCGCCGACGACTTCATGACCGGAGACAGTGCGATCGCGCGCGCCGGGACCCCGGCGCTCATGAAGGCGGGGGGAGCGCCCGAGGCCGTGTGGCAAGCGGAGACGCGCCGCATTGCCGCACGTACGAAGAACGCGATCCCCGTGCCCGGAGGCGTGCGTAGCACTTTCGAGCGCTTCCTGACGCTTCTGAACGAGCACCGGTACGAGAAGACCGACGCCCTCTTCGTCGGCGGCCGCGGCTACCGCGCCTCATGGTTCTCCAGGCCGCACGGCGACTGGCGCTACACGCTCACGCGGATCGGCGGATTCGATCCGCTCTCCTCGATCGCCCTCGCAAGCGCGCCGGATGTCCCGTTCGTGGCAGCCGTCAACGGCCCAGCCTACGACAAGGGCGGGTATGACTTCGCCGGCGGCGGCATGCTGGGCTACAGCCTGTGGAACGCTCATCGGGAAGCGGACGGCCGCTGGCTCATCCAGGGCGCGGGCAATGGTATCCCGCCCGGCCTCGGAGGCAGTCCCGGCTGGTGACCGCGTCCTCCGAGGCGGGCCGGCAACGCGACCTGTCACGGAGAGGCGTCTGCCGTTGCCGCGCCCCTCGCCGACCCTCTAGACTCGGGCGCAGAGCGCCACCGGGATACGGCGGCGCAGCCGACGAGCGGAAAGGCGAACGCATGAGCACGACGATCACCGAGGTCCACGCGCGCATGATCCTCGACTGTCGCGGCTACCCGACCGTGCAGGTCGACGTCGCCGCCGGCGGGGCGCTGGGCCGCGCCGACGTGCCCGCCGGCCGCTCGACCGGCAGCAGTGAGGCGGTGGAGCTGCGCGACGGCGACGCCGCGTACCGCGGCCACGGCGTCGCGAAGGCGATCGCCAACGTCAACCACGTGATCGCGCCGGCGGTCGTCGGCCGCGACGCGGCCGATCAGCCGGCGCTCGACCGGTTCCTGCGCGAGCTCGACGGCACTCCCGGCAAGAGTAGCCTCGGCGCCAACGCCATCCTCGGCGTGTCGCTCGCCGCGGCCCGTGCGGCCGCCGCGGCCGCGGGCCTCCCACTGCACCGCTACCTGCGCGCCGATTCGCGCGTGCTGCCGGTGCCGTTCGTCAACCTCATCAACGGCGGCAAGCTCACCTCCAACGACCTCGACTTCCAGGAGTTCATCTGCGTCCCGGTCGGCGCCGCGAGCTTCAGCGAGGCGATGCGCATGGCGAGCGAGTGCCACATGGCGCTCATGGAGATCGTGGTGGCGCGGTACGGCAAACTGGCCGCCAACACCGGTGACGAGGGCGGCTTCGCGACGCCGATCGTCGACGTGCGTGAGGCCCTCAGCGTGCTGCACGAGGGCGTCGCGGCAGCGGGCTACGCCGACCAGATGGTGTACGCGCTCGACTGCGCCGCGACCCACCTCTGGGACGCGTCGCGGCGCCTCTACACGGTCGCCGGCAAGGACTACACGACCGACGAGCTGATCGCCTTCTACGGCGAGCTCGTGCGCGACTTCGGCGTCGTCTCCATCGAGGACCCGCTGGACGAGAACGACTGGGACGGCTGGGTGGAGATCACGCGGCAGCTGGGCTCGCAGGGGGTGCAGCTGATCGGCGACGACCTCTTCGTGACCAACCCCGACCTCGTGCGCCGCGGCGTCGAGCTCGGCGCCGCCAACGCGATGCTCTGGAAGGTCAACCAGATCGGCACGCTCACGGAGGCGCTGGTGGCGGCCGACACGGCCTTCCGCAACGGCTACGGCGTGCAGGTGAGCGAACGCTCGGGCGAGACCGAGGACCCGATCATCGCCGACCTCGTGGTCGCCCTCAACGCCGGCCAGATCAAGACCGGCTCGCCGGTCCGCGGCGAGCGCACCGCCAAGTACAACCGGCTCTTCCAGATCGAAGAATGGCTCGGCGCCGACGCGGTGTACGCCGGGCGCGACTTCCGCCGCCCGACGGCGCTGGCGCGGTGAGCAGCGGCGCGTGGCAGCCCGGCCCGGCTGCCGGTGGGCCCGGCCCGGCCGCCGCCGCGGAGCCGGCGGCGACCCGGTTCCGCAATCACGCGGAGCTGACCGGGCACGGCCGCCGGGAGCTGCGCGAGGACGCGCTCGCGATCGCGGCGGAGGCGCTCGCCGCCGTCGATCCCGCTGCCGCACTGGTGCGCGCGGCGCGCCTCGACGGTGACCGGCTGCTGGTGACGGACGCGGGTGGCGGCGAACTCCACGGCGAGCCGCGTGGGCAGCCGCAGGCCTTCGGCCTCTGCGGCCGGCGCGTCTTCGTCGTCGGCGCCGGCAAGGCGACGATCGGCATGGCGCAGGTGCTCGACGAGCTGCTGGGCGAGCGCATCTCGGCCGGCGCCGTCGTGGTCAAGCACGGGCAGGCCCTGCCGCTGCGGCACATCGAGGTGATCGAGGCCGCGCACCCGGTGCCCGACGAGGGCAGCTTGCGCGGCGGCCTGCGGCTGCTCGAGATCGCCGCGGAAGCCGGCCCCGACGACCTCTTTGTGGCGCTGATCACCGGTGGCAGCTCGGCGCTGGCGGTCGTTCCGGCCGAGGGCATCTCGCTCGCTGACAAGGCCGAGACGAACCGGCTGCTCCTCGCCTCCGGCGCCGACATCGTCGCCATCAACGACGTACGCAAGCACATCTCGCGCATCAAGGGCGGCCGCCTGGCGCAGGCCGCCGGCTGCGAGATCGTCAACTTCACGGTGTCCGACGTGGTCGGCGACCCTCTCGACTACTTCTGCGACCTCACCGTGCGCGACCGCTCCACGTTCGCCGCCGCCCAGGACGTCTGCGACCGTTTCGGGCTGTGGGAGCGGCTGCCGCGCTCCGTCGCCGACCACCTGCGCCGCGCCGACCCGGCCGCGGAGACGTGCCACAGCGTGGACCGAGTGACCTCCTTCGTGCTCGCCGACGCGCGCATGATGTGCGAGGCGGCCGCGCGCGCCGCCGCCGCGCGCGGCTACCGGGCGCAGGTGCTGCGTCTCGACCTCGAGGGCGAGAGCGCCGACGCCGGCCGCTGGTTCGCGGCCCAGGTCGCGGCAGCGGCGCCCGGCTCCGCGCTGATCGCCGGCGGCGAGGCGACCACGACGCTGGCCGCCGGCCCGGACTCGCAGACCATCTGCGACCTGCACGCCGACGCCGGTCTGCGCGCCGCCCCGGACCCGCAGGCCGCCGGAGGGCCCAGCCAGGAGGGCGCCCTCGCGGGCGCCCTGGAGCTCGGCCCTTCTGCGCTCGTCTCCGCCGCGCCGGCGCGTGCCATCGGCGCGTGCCTCCTGTACCTCGATTCGGACGGCAGCGACGGACCCACGGAGGCCGCCGGCGCGCTGGTCGACGACGCGACTGCGGCGGCGCTAAGGGTGGCTGGGGTCGATGCCGCGGCCGCACTCGCCGCTCACGCCTCGGGTGCCGCGCTGGCGGCGACCGGCGACCTGGCCGTCACCGGCCCGACCGGCACCAACGTCAACGATCTCAAGATCGGCCTCGTCGCCGGCTGACGTCCGCCTGGCCCGGCCGCCTGCCCGGTCCGGGAGCGGCCCGCGCGTCCCGGCCGGCGCGACGTGAGAGGGAGCTGCCCCGGTCGCCCACGGGGAGCGGCGCGGGTGCTAGAATCGGAACCCTCCATGACCTCCGATTTCGTCCATCTCCACGTGCACAGCGAGTATTCGCTGCTCGACGGCGCCTGCCGTGTGAAGGACATCGTCCGCAGGGCGAAGGAGCTTGGGATGCCGGCCGTCGCCCTCACCGACCACGGCACGCTGGGCGGCGTGGTCAAGTTCTACCGCGCCGCCCAGGACGAGGGCGTCAAGGCCATCATCGGCCTCGAGCTCTATCTCGCCACCGACCGTCTCGCCCGCGGCGGCGTCAAGGAGCGGTTCGCCCACCTGACGTTGCTGGCGCGCGACCAGACCGGCTACAAGAACCTCGTCAAGCTCTCCACGCGCGCCTACCTGGAGGGCTACTACTACAAGCCCCGGGCCGACTGGGAGCTACTCGGCGAATACAGCGAAGGTCTCATCGCCCTGACCGGCTGCATGAGCGGCCGCGCCGCGCGCCTGCTGAGTGACGGCAACGACGACGCGGCGCTGGCCGAGGTCAATCGGCTGGCGGAGCTCCTCGGACCCGAGAACGTCTTCGTCGAGCTCCAGGACGCCGGCCTGCCCGAGCAGCGCGAGCTGCTGCCCAAGCTCGCGGCGCTCGCCGAGAAGGCCGGCCTGCGCACGGTCGCCACCAACGACGTGCATTACCTTCGCCACGACGACGCGCACGCGCACGACGCTCTGCTGTGCATCCAGACGCAGAGCAACCTCGCCGACGAGGACCGCATGCGCTACGGCACCGACGAGCTGTACCTCAAGTCGGGCGAGGAGATGTACGAGCGCTTCAAGGACTACCCCGGCGCCTGCGAGGCGACGGTCGAGATCGCTGCACGTTGCGACGTGAGCCTCGACTTCGGCACCTACCTGCTGCCGTCGTACCCGGTGCCGGAGGGGTACGGCGAGGGGACGTATCTGCGCGAGCTCTGCGAGCACGGCATCGTGCGCCGCTACGGCGCCGAGCCGTCCGTCGAGGTGCGCGAGCGCCTCGACTTCGAGCTCGGCGTGATCGGGGAGATGGGTTTCGACGCGTACTTCCTCATCGTCTGGGACTACGTCAAGTTCGCCAAGGACAACGGCATCGCCGTCGGGCCGGGCCGAGGCTCCGCCGCCGGGTCCATCGTCAGCTACGCGCTGGGCATCACCGACATCGACCCGCTCAAGTACGACCTGCTGTTCGAGCGCTTCCTCAACCCCGGGCGCAAGAGCATGCCCGACATCGACATGGACTTCAGCGTGGAGCACCGCGGAGAAGTCATCGAGTACGTGGCGCAGAAGTACGGCCGCGACAGGGTGGCGCAGATCATCACCTTCGGCACGATGGCGGCGCGCGCGGCCGCGCGCGACGCCGCGCGCGTCATGGGCAAGCCCTACGCGGTCGGCGACAAGATCGCCAAGATGATCCCCGAGCAGGCGCCGCCGGCGAGCTTCGAGGACGCCATGAAGCCGGGTTGTGAGCTCAGGCAGGCCTACGACGCCGACGAGGAGGTCAAGGAGGTCGTCGACCTCGCCATGAGCCTCGAGGGCCTTATCCGTAACGACTCCATCCACGCCGCCGCGGTGGTCATCAGCGACAAGCCGCTCACCGAGTACCTGCCGCTGCAGCAGAAGGGCGAGGCGGAGCTCGTCACACAGTTCGACATGAACGACGTCTCCAAGCTCGGCCTGCTCAAGATGGACTTCCTCGGCCTGCGCAACCTCGACGTCATCGAGGCGGCTCTGGTCATCATCGAGAAGACCGACGGCGTGTGCATCGAGATCGACCAGTTGCCGCTCGACGACGAGAAGACGTACAAGATGCTGGCGCGCGGCGACTCTACCGGGGTGTTCCAGTTCGAGAGCCCGGGCATGCGCGAGGCGATGCGCGACATCGGCCCCACGCAGTTCGAGGATCTCATCGCCATCGTGGCCCTCTATCGCCCGGGCCCGATGCAGTACATCCCGACGTATGCGCGCAACAAGAAGGACCCGGCCTCGGTCGTCTACGACCACGAGGCTCTGCGGCCGATCCTCGAGCCCACCTACGGCGTGACCATCTACCAGGAGCAGTACATGGCCATCGCTCGCCGGGTGGGCGGCTTCTCACCGGCCCAGGCGGACGACCTGCGCAAGGCCATCAGCAAGAAGAACAAGCAGCTGATGGCCACGCTCAAGGAGCCGCTCATGCAGGGGCTGGCCGCGAGCGGCGTGCCGCCGGCGGTGAGCAACAAGCTCTGGGCCAGCTTCGAGGCGACCGGCGACTACTCGTTCAACAAAAGCCACGCCGCCTGCTACGCGATGATCAGCTACCGCACCGCCTGGCTCAAGGCCAACTACCCGGTCGAGTACATGGCGGCGCTGATCAGCAGCGTGATGAACACCAAGGACAAGGTGCCCTTCTACGTCAACCAGTGCCACGAGCTCGGCATCGAGGTCCTGCCGCCGGACGTCAACGAGAGCGACGTCGGCTTCACCGTCGTCGAGGGCAAGATCCGTTTCGGCCTCAACGCGGTCAAGGGCGTCGGGGTCGGCGCGATCGAGGCGATCGTCGCGGCGCGCGCCGACGACCCGTTCACGTCGATCTACGACTTCTGCGGCCGCGTCGACTCGCAGATGGCCAACAAGCGCGTGCTCGAGGCGCTCATCCGCAGCGGCGCCTTCGACAGTACCGGCGATCCCCGTCGCGGGATGCTCGAGGCGCTGCCATCGGCGATGGCCGACGGCGAGCGCCGCCGCAAGGACGCGGCCCAGGGTCAAGGCGACCTCTTCGGCCTCGACGGCGGCGGCGAGGCCGCGGCGCAGGCGCCGCAGGTGCCGCAGCGCGAGTTCGACCAGGCCCAGCGGCTCAAGGAGGAGAAGGAGGCGCTCGGCCTCTACGTGTCGGCGCACCCGCTGCAGGGGCTGCGCGAGCAGCTCCGCGACGAGATCGAGGTCCCGGTGAGCTCGCTGGACGACGTCGGCGAGGGCGCCATGCTGTGGACCGGGGGCATCGTCGCCAACGCCCAGAAGAAGGTGAGCAAGAACGGCGGCGTGTGGCTGGCGTTCCGCCTCGAGGACATCGACGGCGGGGTCGAGTGCCGCGCCTGGCCGGCCACGTACGAGCAGTTCAAGGATCTGCTCGTGGAGGACGGCATCGTCAAGGTCAAGGGGCGCGTGGAGCGCCGGAACGAGGGCGAGTCGACGCTGATCGCCATCGAAGTGCTGCCGTTCAGCGGCGTCAGCGAGTACCGGCCGCTGGCGATCACCATCGACGCGCGCCGCGTGCGCGCCGGTGTGATCGACGACCTCAGGCGCGTCCTCGGCGACTTCCCGGGTCAGGTGCCGGTGGTGCTGCACATGGTCCGCGGCGACGAGAAGGCAAGGCTGCGCGTGGGTGACGGCCTGCGCGTCGCGCCCGTCGCGGGGCTCTACGCCGAGCTCAAGGCGTTGCTCGGCGAGAGCTGCATCGGGGTCGGCTGAGGCCGGCGCCGCGGGGAGGGGGAGACCATGATCCCGGAAGGTATGCACGACGTGCTCCCGCCGGAGACGGCCGAGCTGCGCGCCATCGAGAACGCGCTCTGCCGCCGCTTCGAGACGTACGGGTACGGGGAGGTGCGCACGCCCTGGCTCGAGTTCGCCGAGACACTGGAGGCGGCCGAGGACGACACGCTGGAGGCCGGGTACCGCCTCTACGACCAGCAGGGCCACGAGCTCATGCTGCGCACCGACATGACGGTGCCCGTGGCGCGACTGGCGGCGTCGCGGTACCGGGACAAGCCGCTGCCCCTGCGCTTCTTCTACGTCGCCCCATCCATCCGCCCCTGGGCGCCGCAGCGCAGCCAGGACGGCGAGTTCGAGCAGGCCGGGGCGGAGCTGCTCGGCCTGAGCTCGGCGACGGCCGACGCCGAGTGCGTCACCCTGCTCTGCGACGCGCTCGCCGGCCTCGGCCTCAAGGGCTACCGCGTCTCGCTGGGCACCGTGGCCTTCTACACGGCGCTGGTGGACGCGCTCGGCCTGCCGGCAGACGACCGCGAGAAGTTCCTCGAGGCGCTGGCCGACAAGGACTACCCGCTGCTCGAGAGCATCGCGGACAACGCCGACGCGGACGAGGCCGCGCTCAAGGCGCTGTGGCGCACGCTCGAGCTCAGCGGCACCCGCGACGGCCTCAGCCAGGCGCGCAAGCTCGCGACCAGCGACGCCATGGAGGACGCGATCCAGCACCTCGTGGAGGTGCGCGACCTGGTCGGCGACGCCGGCTTCGGCGACGCCGTCACCTTCGATTTCGGTCTCTTCCAGGACCTCACCTACTACAGCGGCGTGATCTTCGAGGCGTACGCCCGTGGCGTTGGGCTGCCGCTCGCCTCGGGCGGGCGCTACGACGGCCTGCTCGAGCATTTCGAGTGGGACATCCCCGGCGTCGGGTTCGCCATCTCGCTCGACCGTCTGCACGACGCGCTCGAGGAGGCCGGCGCCGCGCCTGCGGCCGCGCCGGCCTGCCTCACGTTCGTCGGCGGCCTCGAGCACCCCGAACAGGCGATGGAACTGCGCCGCGCCGGGTGGGCGGTGCGCGCTTTGCGCGAGGGCACCGCCCCCCAGACGCGGCCGTGGCTCGTGCGCGAGGGCAACTCGTACCGTCTCGAGCTCGCTGAAGCGGCCGCCGTCGCCGGCAGCTGGAAGGACGTGCTTCGCGCCCTGGAGCGCGCGTGAGGATCGGCGTCGCCTCCGGCGGCGCCGGCGTGCCGGCCGCGCTGGTGGACCTCCTCGAGGCGGCCGGGCTGCCCGCCGCCGGGCTGCGCACGGCTTCGACGTCGTCGCTGGTCGCCGCGGGAGACGCCACGTGGGTGCCGGCGAGCGGCGCCGACGTGCTCGCCGGCTGCGCCCGCGGCGGGCTCGACGCCGGCATCGTCGGCAAGGACCTGTTGCTCGAGGAGGATCCTGACGTCTACGAGCTCCTCGACCTGGGCGTCGGCGCCGACGCGATCGTGTACGCGACGCCGCGCGTCGCCACCGCCGGCCGCGAGCGCAGCCGGCCGCGTGTGGCCACGCCGTACCCTCGCGTCACGCGCCGTCACTTCGGCGCGACCGGCCGCCAGGTCGAGGCCGTCGTCTTCGGCGCCGCGGCGCTCGCCCCGGCGCTCGGCATCGCCGAAGGGGTCGTGGACCTGCGCTCGCACGTCGCCGCGCCGCTCGACCTCGAGGTGCGCGAGGAGGTCGCCGCGGTGAGCCTCCGCTTCGTCGCGGGGCGCGCGGCGCACGCGCTGCTCGCGGATGAACTCGCGGCGCTCCTCGAGCGTCTGCGCCCATTGCTGGAGGGATGATGAGACAGCTGCCCTGGTCGGACGACGTCGCCGCGATCGTCGCGCAGCTGCGCGCCTTCGCGCCGCCGCCGGCTGCCGTACGGACTGCCGTCACGGAGATCGTCGAGGACGTGCGCGCGCGGGGCGACGCGGCCGTGCGCGCGCACAGCCTGCGGCTGGACGGCGTCGAGCTCGCGGCCGACTATCGCGAGCCGCCGGCGCGCATGCGCGAGCGGCTCGCCGCGCTCGCGCCCGAGTTGCGCGCCGCCCTGGAGCTGGCGGCCGGCAACGTCCGCGCCTATCACCGCAGCGAAGCCGCGGTCCCCTGGCGCGAGACGCTTCCGCAAGGGCAGGTCGTCGGCCAGGAGATCGTCCCGATGGCCGTGGCCGGCCTGTACGTGCCGGGCGGGCTCGCCGACTACCCGTCGTCGGTCCTCATGACGGCCATCCCGGCTCAGGTCGCCGGTGTCGGACGCGTCGTCGTCTGTTCGCCGCCGCGCCGTGGCGGCGGCGCGGCCGACGGAGTGGCCGCCGCGTGTGCCCTCCTCGGCATCGACGACCTGTATCCCATCGGCGGCGCGCAGGCCGTGGCGGCGATGGCGTTCGGTACGGAGCGGGTGCCGCGCTGCGACGTCATCGTCGGGCCCGGCAACGCCTACGTCACGGAGGCAAAGCGGCAGGTCATGGGCGAGATCGCCATCGACGGGCTCGCCGGCCCCAGCGAGGTCCTGATCATCGCCGACGCCAGCGGCGAGCCCTCGTGGCTGGCCGCCGACCTCCTCGCCCAGGCGGAGCACGGCTCCGGGTCGATGGCGTGCCTCGCCGACATCGGCGGGACGCTGGCCGCGCCGGTGGCGGCCGCGGTCGACGAGCTGGCGGCGGAGCTCGGCATCGCGACGGGCAGCGTCGCCATCATCGCCTGCCCGGACCGCGATGCCGCGGTCAGGCTCAGCAACGCCTTCGCGCCTGAGCACCTCGAGCTGCACTGCGAGGACGCCGCGGCGCTGGTGCCGGCGATCCGCAACGCGGGCGCCGTCTTCGTCGGCCCGCACGCCGCGACCGCCTTCGCCGATTACGCCGCCGGCAGCAATCACGTGCTGCCCACCGGCGGCTCGGCGCGCTTCTCCCAGGGGCTCTCCGTGGCCGCCTTCCAGAAGCGCGTTGCCGTGGTGGAGCTCGGCGCCGCCGCCGCCGCCGCCCTCGCGGCTCCGGTCGCGGTCATCGCCGAGGAAGAGGGCCTGCGCGCCCACGCCCGGTCCGCGCGCCTGCGCGGCGGATGACAAGATCGCCGCAGGCGCGACGGACGCCGGTCTCCGGCCGCCGCTGCCGTCTCCGCTGGCGACACGTGTGCTGTCGCCGGGGCGGCCCCGCGGAGTAGTGTGAGCGCGAGGTGAACGGGGCGCCGTCCCGCTCGCTTCAGGCAAGGCGTGCCCCGGCGTGCTTTCGTCGTCGGGCGCGACGGTCAGGAGGCACAGCCGGCATGATCGTGTTCCCGGCCATCAGCATCCAGGGTGGCAAAGCGGTGAGCCTGCGCCGCGGTGACTTCGACGACGTCACGGTGTTCAGCGACGACCCCGTGACGCTGGCGCGCCAGTGGCAGGAGGAGGGCGCGGAGGCGTTGCACGTCGTCGACCTCGACGCGGCGCGAACCGGCGAGCTGACCAACTTCGAGATCGTCGAGCGCATCGTCAAGGCCGTCGACGTGCCGGTCCAATACGGCGGCGGCATCCGCAGCGCCAGGAGCCTCGCCTTCGTGGCCGGGATCGGCGTGCACTGGGTCGTCATTGGTACGGCGGCGGTGACCGCACTGCAGTTGCTCGACGATGCCGTCGACTGGCTTGGGCAGCGCCTCGTGGTGGGCCTGGACTGCAGCGACGGCATGGTCACGACGCACGGCTGGAGGGAGCGCTCGCAGATGAGCGCCATCAAGTTCACCAGGATCATGGAGGAACGCGGCGTGAGCCGCGTCGTCTACACCGACACCGCCCGCGACGGCATGCTCGGCGGGCCCAACCTCATCGGGCTGCACGACCTCGCCGAAGCTACGGGGATGGAGATCGTCGTCTCGGGCGGCATCGCGCTGCTCGACGACCTGCGGCGCGTCAGGAAGCTGGAGGCGCCCAGCATCGTCGGCGTCATCGTCGGCCGCGCGCTATACGAGAAGGCGTTCACGTTCGCCGATGCGCGCGACGTCTTCGGCAGCTGAGCGATGAGGCGAGGCGGCCCCTCGGCAAGTCACCTGGAGCGCGGCCGCGGGCCGCGCCGGCGGCGCGCGTGAGCGGCCGGCGCATCGACCTCGCCGGCATGGCGGCCGGCCGTGCAGCGGACCTGGCGGGCGCCATCGCCGCCGCCCGCCTCGTCTGCTTCCCCACCGACACGGTGTACGGCGTGGGGGGGCTGCTCTCGCCGTCGGTGCGCGATGCGATCATCGCCGCCAAGGCGCGCGACTCTGAGAAACCGGTGCAGGTGATCTGCCCCAACGTGCAGTTCCTGATCTCCTGGCTGGCCCTCGGCCCCGCGCTGCGAGAGGCTGTGGAACGGCTTCTGCCTGGGGCGTACACGCTGCTGCTGCCCCACCCGCCCGGCTTGGCGTTCCCGCCGCCGGGCGAAGTGTCGCAGCGGCGCATGGGCATGTTCGGCGGCGTCGTGAACAAGCCGGTGCGCACGATCGGCGTGCGCGTGCCGGCCTGGCCGGAGTCCGCGCATGCCATGGGGGAGCTGCCGTTCGCGCTGCTCGCCTCGAGCGCCAATCCGAGCGGCGGCCGGGCGCCCCGCGCGGTGGACGAGATCGAGCCCGGCCTGCTGGCCGCCTGCGATCTCATCCTCGATGCGGGGCCGGTCGCCGGGGTCGCCTCCACTATCCTGGACCTGAGCGCCTTCGCGACCGAGCGGACCTGGCGGATCCTGCGCCGCGGGAGCGTGGACGAACGTGAAGTCGCCGCCGTGCTCGGCGCCGACAGGGAGGTCAAGCAGGGATCATGAGGACGCTGCCGTTCTACCAGGTCGACGTGTTCACCGACCGGCCGTTCGCGGGCAACCCGCTGGCCGTGTTCCCCGGCGCCGACGGCCTCACGGCCGCGCAGATGCAGGCCATCGCCAGTGAGATGAACCTCTCCGAGACGACGTTCGTCAGCGCGGCGGAGGGGGACGGCGACGCGCGCGTGCGCATCTTCACGCCGTCCCAGGAGCTGCCGTTCGCCGGCCACCCGAGTGTGGGCACGGCCTGCCAGCTCGTGCGCCTCGGTCTCGTGCGCGTCGAGGAGCCGGTCACGCGCGTCGTCCTGGAGCTGGACGTCGGGCCGACGCTGGTCGAGGTCGACGTCGAAGGCGGCGTGCCCGTGGCGGCGACCGTGCACCAGGGCACGCCCGTCTTCGGCGATCCGGTGCCCCGCGACGAGATCGCCGCCGTGCTCTGCATCGACGAGGACGAGATCGACCCGGCGTTCGAGCCCAGGCCGGTGGGCACCGGCCTGACGTACACGATCATCCCGCTCGTCTCGCAGCGCGCGCTGGCGCACGTGCAGCTGGACCTCGACTTCCTGCCGGCCTTCGAACGCGACCACGCCGAGGTGTATCCGTGCGCCTTCACCGGCCGCGACGACCCGTGGATCGAGGCGCGCGGCCTGTTCCCCTTCGCCGGTATCTCCGAGGACCCGGCCACCGGCAGCGCCGCCGGGCCTCTGGCCGCCTTCATGGCCCGCCACGGCCGTCTCGCGGCGGGCGAACGCCGCGTCGTGCTGCAGGGCCAGCACATCTCCCGCCCGAGCCGCCTCGTGGTCTCCGTGGGCGGCACGCGCGAGGCGATCGAGGACGTGCGCGTCGGGGGCCCGGTGCAGCCCGTTCTTAGGGGCGAGCTGGACCTCCCGGACTGATAGAATCGGGGATCTGACCGATGGGGCGCCGGGAGCCGGCGGCCGGGATGCGGCACCTGATCCCGGCCGGGCTGCGCGCCGCCGCCGGCACATGCCGAGCCACAGGGAGCGCACTATGAGGATCGCCGCCGGCGCCGATCACGGCGGGTTCGCCGTCAAGCAAGCAGTCGTCCGCCACCTGCGCTCGCAGGGCCACGAGGTCGTGGACGTGGGCACGGACTCCGGCGACGTCTCGGTCGACTACCCCGTGTACGGCCACCGCGTGGCCGAGCTGGTCGCCGCGGGCGAGGTCGAGCGCGGCGTGCTCGTGTGCGGGACCGGGCTCGGCATCTGCATGGCCGCCAACCGCCACAAGGGCGTGCGCGCCGCCGACTGCACGACGCCGTATCTCGCGGAGATGGCGCGGCGCCACAACGACTGCAACGTCCTGTGCCTGGGAGGCCGCCTGCTGAGCGACGATGAAGCCTGGGCGGTCGTCGAGGTCTGGCTGGCGACGCCGTTCGAGGGCGGCCGCCACGAGCACCGCGTCGAGCTGCTCGACGAAGGCGGCGCTGCTTGAGCCCCGTCGGGCGCGAATGGCGGCGGGAGCCGCTCTACCACCTCGACCCTGAGCTCAACGAGCTCCTGCGCAGCGAGCTCATCCGCCAGCAGGAGACGCTCGAGCTGATCGCCAGCGAGAACTTCGCCAGCCGCTCGGTGCTCGAAGCCACCGGGTCGGTGCTCACCAACAAGTACGCCGAGGGTACACCTGGAGCGCGCTACTACGGCGGCTGCGACGTCGTCGACAAGGTCGAGCAACTGGCCATCGACCGCTGCAAGGAGGTCTTCGGCGCCGAGCACGCCAACGTGCAGCCGCACTCGGGCTCGTCGGCCAACCTGGCGACGCTGTTCGCGCTGCTCGAGCCCGGCGACACGATGATGGCGATGGAGCTCGCGCACGGTGGCCACCTCACGCACGGGCTCGGCATCAACTACTCGGGTCGCACGTACAACGTGGTCCCGTATCACGTGCGGCCGGACACCGAGCTCGTCGACATGGACGAGGTGCGCGCGCTGGCGCTCGAACACCGTCCGAAGCTCATCATCTGTGGGTACAGCTCGTACCCGCGCATCGTCGACTTCGCCGCCTTCCGCGAGGTCGCCGACGAGTGCGGCGCGCTGCTGATGGCCGACATCGCCCATGTCGCCGGGCTCATCGCCGCCGGCGTGCATCCCAACCCGGTGCCGTACTGCGACGTCGTCACGAGCACGACGCACAAGACGCTCACCGGGCCGCGCGCCGGCCTCATCATGTGCCGCGCCGAGTACGCCGAGGCCATCGACCGCGCCGTCTTCCCGGGCATGCAAGGGGGGCCGCTGATGCACGTCATCGCCGCCAAGGCGGTGTGCCTGCGGATCGCCCAGAGCGAGCAGTTCCATCGCCTGCAGCGGCAGATCGTCAAGAACTGCGCCGTCTTGGCCGAGACGCTCGCCGAAGGCGGCCTGCGTCTCGTCTCCGGCGGCACCGACGTCCACCTGGCGCTCGTCGACCTGCGCAGTACGGGCCTCAGCGGCCTCGAGTGCCAGGACCTCCTGGAGAAGGTCAACATCACGGCCAACCGCAACGTCGTGCCGTTCGAGGATGCGTCCTTCAACGTCGCCAGCGGCCTGCGCGTTGGCTCGCCGGCGGTCACTACGAGGGGCTTCATGGAGTCCGAGATGCGCCAGACCGGCGAGCTCATGCTGCGCGCCATCGCGGCGCGCGACGACGCCGCCGCGCTGGGCGAGATCCGGCACGAAGTGATAGAGCTGCTCGATCGCTTCCCGCTCTACGAGTTCCTGTGAGCGGGGCGCCCGACACGAACGGCGCCGGCTGGTCGCCGGCCCGCCGCCCGACCTGGGACGAGTACTTCCTCCAGCTCGCGCGCCAGGCCGCCACGCGCTCCACGTGCCTGCGGCGCCAGGTCGGGGCCGTGCTGGTGCGCGACAAGCGCATCCTCGCCACCGGCTACAACGGGGCGCCACGCAACACGTCGCACTGCCTCGACGTGGGCTGCCTGCGCGAGCAGCTCGGCATCCCGTCGGGCGAGCGTCACGAGCTGTGCCGCGCCATCCACGCCGAGCAGAACGCGATCATCCAGGCGGCCATCCACGGGGTGGCGATCGAAGGCTCCACGCTCTACACGACGGTCCACCCCTGCATCCTCTGCGCCAAGATGCTCATCAACTGCGGCGTCGCGGAGATCCACTACCTCGAAGGCTATCCCGACGACCTCTCCCGGGAGATGCTGTCGGAGGCCGGCGTGACGGCGCACAGGGAGGAGCTCCCATAGAGCCTCCGCTCCTGCTGTCGAGCCCGCTGAGGACCGCGGTGCTCGGGTTCCTCGTCGCGGCGGCGATCGTGTACCTGCTGACGCCCCTGATGGGCCGCCTCGCGCGCCTCACCGGCGCGGTCGACAACCCGACCGACGACCGCCGCATGCACGTCTCCGCCACGCCCCTTCTCGGAGGCCTCGGCATGTACCTGGGCTGGATGATCCCGGTGATGCTGCTGGTGGAGGTCGACCGCCCGGTCTGGGGCATCATCGGCGGCGCCACGATCGTCGTGGCCGTCGGGCTGTTCGACGACCTCTACGAGCTCGAGCCCATCGTGAAGTTCATGGGGCAGCTGCTCGCCATCGGCGTGGCCATCTACTTCGACATCCACATCGAGCACATGAGCATCCCCTTCACGGGGATCACGTTCCACTTCCCGCTGCCGCTCTCGATCGCGGTCACGGCCTTCTGGATGGCGATGATCGTCAACATGGTGAATTTCATCGACGGCCTCGACGGCCTCGCCGCAGGCGTCTGCGGCATCTCCGCGCTCACCTTCTGCGTGATCTCGCTGAGCACGCACTTCCCGGCGATGGGCGTGCTCGCCGCCATCCTCGCCGGCGCCACCTTCGCCTTCCTGCGCTTCAACTTCCACCCGGCCAGCATCTTCATGGGCGACGCCGGCTCGATGTTGCTCGGCTTCGTGCTCGCCTGTCTCAGCGTCCAGAGCGTGATGAAGGGCACCGCCGCCGTCGCCCTGGTGCTGCCGCTGCTCGTTCTCGGGGTGCCGTTCGTCGATCTGTTCCTGATCGTCTGGCGGCGCTGGCGCCGGGGGGTGGCCTTCTACTCGCCTGGCCAGGACCACGTGCACCACGACCTCGTGCTCGTGCACGGCTTCTCGCAGCGCAAGAGCGTGCTGCTGCTGTACTCGTGGTGCCTCCTGCTGAGCGGGCTCGCGATCGCCATGCAGCGCGGCGACCGGATCGCGACGGTCGTGCTCGGGATCGGCGCCGCCGCCGCGACCGCGTACATGGCTCAGCTCCTCAGCCGGTATCGCTCGCGACGCCGGGGGCTGCCCGATCCGAGCCGCCCCGCGGAGCCGCGCGAAGACGGCTCGCCGCCTCCGCCGGAGGCCGGCGATGCGGGGCGGCAGTGAGCGGGCACGAGGTCAGAACGGCCGCCGCGGCGGCGCGTTGCAGGCTCCCGAAGCGGCAGGTATAGTGTGACGCCACAATCACCCGAGGACAGGCAGGACGACGACAGGCACGGCTCGTCTACTTCGGCGGAGACGGTCGCGTTTCTCCTCCTCGGCGGCGTGGTCACCGGGCTCGGCGTGGGGGCCGGTATAGACTGGGTCGTCAAGACGTTCCCGCTCTTCACCGTGATCGGAGTGTTCGCCGGGTTCGCTTTGGCGTTGTACGCAATCTACCTGGAGACGAAGTGACTCATGCCGGAGGGACGAGACTGATCAGCAAACAGGCGATCGCCCCGGGCGTCGCCGTCGGCGGCATGGCGCCGCGCCTCTTCGTCGTGCTCGTGACGCTCGTGCTCGTCGGGGTGCTCGCGCGGCCGGCCTTCGCCACCGCCGCGCTTTCGTTCCTCGCCGGCTTCACCGCGTATCTGGGGCTGCGCCCGCTCACCTTCGCGCCCGCACCGGCGCGCTCGGGGCAGGCGGGCGCCCGATGAAGAAGGGCATGAAGTGGGCGTGGCTCGTCATCGTGCTCGCCGCACTCGTCGGCCTGTTCCTCATCCCGGGCGGCGCCAAGGAGACCCTCAACGTCGCCGGCGAGTTCGACCTGCAGCCGATCCTCAAGCTGCCGTCCATCGGGCCGGTCGACCTCTCGGTCAACAAGGCCGTCATCTACCTGTGGCTGGCGACCGCCGTCATCATCGTCATCGCCATCGTGATCGCGCGCCATCTCAAGCCTGAGCCCGGGCGCTTCCAGGCGGCGATGGAGGGCCTCTACAGCCTGGCGCGCGACGGCATCGCCCGGTCGGTCATGAAGAGCGGCGTCGACGCCTGGTTCCCGTACATCGGCGCCGTCTTCTTCTTCGTGCTCGTCAACAACCTCATCGGCCTCGTGCCGCTGCCGTTCGGCGAGCACCACCAGCTCAGCTTCTACGCGGCGACGGCGAACCTGTACGTCACCATCACGCTGGCACTGTTCACGTTCGTCTTCACGCACTACGCCGGCATCTCCAAGTACGGGGTGCGCAAGTACGTCGGCGGCTGGATGCCTTCGGGCGCGCCGCCGGTGCTGCGCGAGTTCATCTTCGTCATCCACGCGGTGAGCGAGTTCTTCCGCCTCGTCTCACTCTCCGTCCGTCTCTTCGCCAACATGGTGGCCGGCCACGCGATCCTGGCCGTGTTCTTCGCCATGGCGCTCATCTTCCAGAGCTACCTCATCGCCGCCGCCCTCCAGGGCGCCTCGGTGCTCATCTATATGTTCGAGATCTTCGTGGCCGTCATCCAGGCCTTCATCTTCGCCATCCTCTCCGCCGTCTACATCGGCGGGGCGCTGGACTCGGGACACTGAGCCTTTCATGACCACGGTCACCACCCAGGAGGACACTGCATGAACCCCCACGCATACGCGGAACTCGGCGCCGGCCTCGCCATGGGCCTCGGCGCCGTAGGCCCCGGCATCGGCCTCGGCATCCTCATCGGCAAGGCGCTCGAGAGCATCGCCCGCCAGCCTGAGGTCGCGGGCGACATCCGCACCAACATGTTCATCGGCATCGGCGTGACCGAGGCCGTGGCTCTCTACGCGTTCGTCGTGGCGCTGATCCTCGTGTTCGTGGCCAAGTGACGCAGGCCGCGACCGCTCGCAGCGAAGGACGGAGGACGCCGTGCTGAACACGCAGTGGGGCCTGATGGTGTGGACCCTCATCACGTTCACGATCGCCGTCTATATCCTCTGGAAGTTCGCCTTCGGCCCCATCCAGCGCCTGCTCGACGAACGCCGCCAGTCGGTCCAGGACAGCATGAACGCGGCCGAGCAGGCGCGCGAGGAGGCGCACCGGCTCCTGGACGAGTACAAGGAGACGCTCGCCAAGGTGCGGCTCGAGGCGGAGGAGATCCTGGAGCGCTCGCGCACGACCGGCGAGCACGCCAAGGCCGAGCTGATGGCCGAGGCGCGCGCGCAGTCGGACCGCGTGCTGGCGCAGGCGCACGACCAGATCGAACGTGACACGCGCGCCGCGGTGCGCGAGCTCAAGGGCCAGATCGCCGAGCTCACCGCGCTGGCCACCGAGAAGGTCGCCGCCGCCAGCCTAAGTGAGAAGGATCAGGCGCGCCTCATCGACGAGGCGCTGGCCGAGCTCAAGGTCGATCAGCTCGGCATGGAGAACCACGGTTGAGCGAAGAGCAGGTCGCAGCCGTCTACGCCCGCGCGCTCTTTGACGCCGCCAGCGAAGCCGGCGCCGTGGAGCCCGTGCGCCGCGAGCTGGGCGACTTCGTCGCCGCCCTCGCGGCCTCCGCGTCGCTGCGCGACGTGCTCGCCGACCCGCAGGTGGACAGCGCCGCCAAGCGGCGGGTGCTCGCCGAGATCACGCGCGACGGCCAGCCTCTGGTCGCCAACATGCTGCAGCTCCTGCTGGAACGGGGGCGCTTCGCCATCGCCGGCGAG
>Ga0118677_10003723_pt1 | contig 28529 bp, 20 predicted proteins | sample AliMusrvi5mmetaG_FD_86154 | JGI IMG/M metagenome (GOLD analysis project Ga0118677, IMG submission 86154) | reverse complement strand
CAGAAACACCACTCCCCCCACCACCAGAAAGGTTCCCCGGTAGTCAAGGAACAACCCCAGCGCCCAGATCAGGACACCGGATGCGATGCTTGAAGCGGCAGCCAGGCTGCGCAAGCGACCGAAGACAAGCGGAGAGACCCCTTTGGAGAAGTACTGCAGGGTCAGCGACTGGTTGGTGGTCTCATAATAATGGAAACCGAAACTCATCACCAGAGTGGTGAAGGCGAGCCCGCTAAAGGTCGGCAGCAGACCGGTAATGCCGGTGCCGATCCCGAGCAGGGCGATGGAAAGTGCGGCGAGGCGGTGTTCCTTGATAATCAGCATCACGAACACGGCCAGCAGGGCCAGAAAACCGGGAATCTCGCGAATGGACTGGATCAGCCCGACGCCGTTACCGTCAAGCTTGATCACTTCAACGGCGTAGTTGTTGAACAGGATCGTGTAGCCCTGCAAGCCGACCATGGAAGCGGCTGTCATTACCGCCAGAAAGCGGAGCATCGGTTTTTGTTCGGCACTGATCATAGTTGGGCACTCCGGGCAATTATGACGAGAGTAGCGGAAATCGGAGTAGTATTCAACCGATCTCTGTCCGGAGCTAGATCACATATTCCGACGCTTCGTGCGCCTGCTGGTGCACCAGGTGGAACTCTTCGAACAGCTCTTTGCGGAAAACCGCGAAATTACCGTCGGTCCGTTCTCGCGGATAGGGCAGTTTTACCTCAAGCACGCGCTGGACCCGCCCCGGGTTGGGGGCCATCAGCACAATCTTCTGCCCCAGGGCGATCGCCTCGTCAAGATCGTGGGTAACAAACACCACGGTCGGTTGTTTTTCCTTCCATATTCGCAACAGTTCGTCCTGCAAATGAAGCCGGGTAAACGCATCCAGCGCAGCAAACGGTTCATCCATAAAGAGCACGCTCGGTTCCACCGCCAGAGCGCGGGCAATGGAAACCCGCTGCTTCATCCCCCCCGACAATTCGTGGGGATGTTTGTCAACAGCCGGAAGCAGACCGACCAGTTCCAGCGCTGCCAGCGCTTTTTCCTTTGCCTCGGCAGGCGACACCCCGCGCGCCTGAAGGCCGAAGAGTACATTCCCCAGCACACTGCGCCAGGGATACAGACCATAGTCCTGAAATATCATGATATGGTCAGGATCAGGGGCGGTTACCGCTCTGCCGTCGATAAACACCGAACCGGCACTCGGTTTCTCAAATCCGGCCATCAGGTTGATCAGAGTCGTCTTGCCGCAGCCACTCGGCCCGACCAGACAGACAAATTCGCCCGCCTGAATATCCAGATCAAGGCGACTCACGGCGGTCTGCACATCACCGCGTGCCGAGGTAAAGCTCTTTTCAACCCCTGAGAATTGTATCTTTGCCACGCCTGCGCCGCTCATGCCGCAATCCCCCAGGCGCGGCCGACAATCCGCTCGACCGCTTTCATGCCGCGATAGATAATAAGCCCCAGCAGGCCGACCAGCAACATTCCCGCCATGATCTGGTCGGTGCGCAAGAAATTACGGGCATCAACGATCATGAAGCCCAGCCCCGACTGGGCACCAAGCATCTCACCGGCCACCAGGTGAATCCAGGCGGTACCGACAGCAATGTGCAGGCCAACCATAATACCGGGAAAAGCGGCAGGTACGATGACCCGCAGAAAGGTCATGCGCGATCCTGCCCCGAAGTTGGTGGCAACCTTGAGATAAACCGGAGGTACGGCGCGTACGGCGCTGATGGTTGTCAACAAAACCGGGTAAAAGGCGGCCAGAAAGATGATAAAAATGGCCGGAGCATTGCCGATACCGAACCAGAGCACCGCCAACGGAAACCAGGCGATGGGCGAGATAGGACGCAGCACCTGGATCAGCGGGTCAATAGCCGCATGACAGCGGTTAAAGCTGCCGAGAAACAGACCGAGCGGAATGGCGACAGCCACCGCCAGCAGATAGGCAGTGCTGAAGCGGGCCATGCTGATACCGATATGACTCCAGAGTACGCCGCTGTCCGCCAGTTCCCTGATGGCTTTCAGGACGTCGGTTGGCGCCGGAAACTGCTCCGGCGTATACCGCCCCGCCGCCACCTGCCAGATGGCAAGGAAGACCAGAAGTGAGATGAACGGGAATAATAGTTTTTTCAGTACCAAAGTCATGCTTTGTGCCTGGCAAACCTGTCGTCCAGATATCCCGCTATATCCACCTTGTTCTTGGCAATGCCAAACTTGACCATATAATCCTGAGTCTCCGTAAAATCAGCCTTGTTCGGCACCAGGTTGAGGAAACTCAGGCGGTCACGCGGAGTGGTCAGCACCTTTTCGATGATTTCAGGTTTCTGGCCGAGAATCTTGGTGGAACCTTTGGCGGCCTGAGCCGGGTTGGCTTCAATGAACGCAGCGGTGCGGAGGAAACCGGACACCAGTTCCTGAACCGCTTCCGGATGGCTGGCAATAACGTTTTCCCGCAGATTGAGCACGCAGCAGATATGGTCATGCCAGATATCCTTGGACAGCGCCAGGATCTTTCCGACCTTTTGCGCCTCGGCCTGGGCGCCGAACGGTTCTGCAACTATGAACCCCTGAATGCGGCCGGTCGCCAGGGCGTTGACCATCTCGGGCGGGGCCATATCTATAATTTTGAGATCCTTGTTCGGATCGAGGTGCTTCTCGGTCAGTGCCTTGCGCAGCAGAATGTTGTGCGTTGAAAACGGGCTGGGAATAGCAACGGTTTTACCCTTCAGATCTTCAATGCGATTGATCTCGCCGCCGTTCTTCACGGTAATGACGCTGCCGTTGCGGTGTCCGAGCAGCACTACCCTGACCGGCACCCCTTTCTGACGCAAAGTCAGGCCGATGGGGGTCAGCAGGAAAGCCCCGTCAATGGCGCCAACCTTGAGTGCCTCCGACAGTTCCGGCCAGGACGAAAACTTGACCGGCTGGATGGCGACATCCTTGAACTGTTCCCGTTCAGCGGCGATCATCAGCAGATGGTCGGTAATCGGCAGGTAGCCGATTTTCAGGGTTACCTTTGCTCCTCCCGCCCAGGCAAAGCGGGTAATTGGTGCGGCAGTGGCTGCGGCCAGCGCAAGGCCGGTCGTTTTCAAAAATTCGCGTCTATTCATGGGTGTGTGCCTCCTCGTCTGTATGGGTATGGGCTACTCCATGCTCATGTGCATGCGCATGTAATTTTTTCGTTTGCAGTTTCGAAAGGCGCTGCGACGCCGGTTGACCAACAACGGCCCAGCCAAGTCCGGCCCTCCGCTCGTCAAAATCAGCCACAATCCGTTCCGCCAGTTTCACAGGGTCCTGTTCCACCACCATGACCGCGCCGAGCAGTTCGCGGGTTCCTTCATAGAAAAAGTGGGAAACCTTATCCGAACCTGCAACCGGCGGCGTGATGCAATGATAGGAATTCAACCCGAGCAGACGGAAACCTAAGGCTGCACCGATCCCCTTTTCGTTTGACCACTCCGGGCTGGAAAAGGCCAGCGGCAGCCGGGTAAGCGGTTCGCCCGACGCGGTGGAGAAGACGCGAAAGAAGGCGGAGGCACGGGCGTTGTCGAGACATTCCCCCATATGCCAAACCGGCGGCAGGTTGTGCGGGCTCAGCGCGGCGTTCAGACCCTCACCGGCCCCTTCAAGCCCCTCCGGCAGGCAAAAACCCATCTTCAGCAGGGCAAACGCCGCGCAGCCGTTGGTCAGGGCCAGGATGTCGTGAGCAATCAACTCCTCCGCCACTTTGACGATGGCCTCTTCATAGACCACTTTCGGATTGTTACAGCCGACCAGATTGACGACCCCCCGAATTAGACCGCTTTTCAGATGATCCAGCAGAACGTCGACGCCGCCGAAGGTTGCCAGAACATTCTCCACCGAAAAGCCGACTTCTGCCTCCATGCGGGCCTGCGGTATGAATATTTTTCCCGCCTGACGTTCGCCGTACGCCTGAATGCCACGCCTGACGATTCGCTCCGCCATGGCATCGGCCTGATCAAGATTGCCGTGATGATGGTTGAACGCGATATGCTCCGCCCCCGGCAGCCGGGCCGAGTCGCTGGTGGTAATTACGCGGGTGTGAAAACAGGCTGCCACATCCATGATGCCGGGGAACACGTCCTGCACGTCGGCTACCCATAAATCCAGGGCACCGGTTGCGAGCGTCAGTTCTGCTCCAACCGCATTGGCCAGCGGTGTTATATCGCCGAATTTTGCCAGAGCCGAATGACCCGAGCAGCAGATGCCGTACAGCCTGATGGTCGTCGCGCCTGCTGTTTGTGCTTCCTCGATCAGGTCAACCCGCCTCGCCGCCGCGACAATGGCCGCAACCAGCACCGGCGAATGCCCGTGAACCGCGATGTTGACAGTTTCCAGAGAAATAGCCCCCATGTTGGTACTGATCCGGCTCCGCTTGGGCAGGCCATAGAGGCAGTCCATGGCAATGGCGGAGCCGACCACGCTGCTCCAGGCAAACGCCAGACCGCACCGCAGCACCTGTTTCGCGATATTTTCCCAATCCCCATCGGTGCCGGTGGTTGTCCGGTGCAGTGCCTCGAACACCTCGTGGTACGCACCGATCGGCAGAATATCCAGCTCTTTCCACACGGCAAGACGCTCCGGCGGCGCCAGCGCCTCCAGCGTTTTGTACGGTCCCGGCAGGGTGCGGCAGAGGTCTTCCAGCAGAATCATGGCGATTTCACCCGCCAGTTGCGTTGTAGTTTTATCTTCCTCGTAAATACCGAACGATTTTGCCGTGGCGACAACCTTTTCCGGTCCGAGAATCGGCAGGTTGAGGCTGCCGTCGGCTGCGCCCTTGAGCGCCAGCATCACCTCCCGGCCGCGCGAACCATGGGCAGCCACTCCGGCGGCAGTCCAGCGCAGGATGTTGCGGGCGACGATCAGATGCGCATCCGCTCCGCAGACCCCTTTGGGACTTTTTGGAGTAATCTTGCACGGCCCCATGTGGCAATTCTTGCAGCAGGCGCCGCTCAGTCCGAAACCGCAGTGCGGTTTCTGGGCATCAAAACGGTCAAAAGGAGTATCAATACCGGTCTGCTCCAGATGCAAAAGCATTTCCCGGATGGCGGGATCCGGAGTTCGGGCGATAACATCTTTTTTACTTGGAAAAGCTTGTTTTTTTGACATCACGCACCTTGATACAATCTATCTATATATTTAATAGGTAAATACAAAATGTGAACAGCTTTGTCAACAATAAAACATATTAAACCACTCTGACTACTTGCCCATACCGGCCTGATCCCACCCGCCGCCAAGCGCTTTCATAAGCAACACGGCAGCGGTCATCCGCCGGCCAAGGATCCCGATTGCCGTTCTTTTGTTGGCAAGTTCGGCTGTTTGTGCGGAAACGACATTCAGGTACCCGATGACACCGGACCGGTACTGATTCAGCGTAATCTCCACGGTCTGCCGGGCTGCATCGACCGCTTCATCCTGTACCCTGGCCTCTTCGGCCAGTATTCTGAGTACGGCCAGATTGTCCTCCACATCCCTGAAGGCGTCCAGAACGATCTGCCGATATGAGGCCACGCTTGCATCGTACTGCGCCAGAGCCTGATCGTTCTGGGAATGGCGCAGCCCGCCGTCGAACAGGGTTTGCGAAACAGTCGGGCCGACCGACCAGAAGCGGCTCGGCCATGACAACCACTTGGCAATATCGGAGGCTTCCAGTCCGACGGATGTGCCGAGTTTAACAGTCGGATAAAAGGCGGCACGAGCCACGCCGATCTGTGCATTGGCCGATGCCATGGAACGTTCGGCTGAAGCGACATCTGGGCGACGTTCAAGCAGTTCGGACGGCAGTGCCGGAGGAATCGATGGCGGCAGCGCAGTGAGTGGCAGGGGCGGAAGCGAGAAAACAGCGGCCGGTTTACCGATGAGAACGGCGATGGCATGTTCCAGCTGGGCGCGAAGTGCACCCAAATCAATCATCTGGGCCTGGGTACTCTTGAGCTGGGTGTCGGCCTGCAGCAGATCCACCTTTGCGGCGACTCCGGCAGTATAGCGGTTCCGCGTCAGTTCCACCGCTTTCCGGTAATAGACGATGGTTTCATCAAGGCACCGCTTCTGGGCATCCAGGGCACGGAGCTGCATGTAGTCCGAGGCCAGTTCAGCCTGCGCGCTCAGTTGTGCCGCAGCAAGATCGGCGTTGCTCGCCTGTAATCCGGCCTTGCTTGCCTCAACCGAGCGAGCAATGCGCCCCCAAACATCGATTTCCCAGGAGAGATTGACCGGCAACAGGAAATCCGACTGAGCCCCCCCCTGACTACGACCCGCATTAGTCGAACCGGAGGATCGCGTGGCGGAAGCACCCGCCGTCAGGGAGGGATAATAGGCAGATTTGGCCCCTTCTACGATGGCGCGTGCCTGACGGTACCGGGCCGCGGCCAGGGCAACGTTCTGATTTGAAATGGCGACCTGTTCTTCAAGCCGGTTAAGGTCGGAATCGCCAAACAGCTTCCACCATTTTGCCGTAAGACGGGTGTCGCCGGGCTGCGCCGTTTTCCATCCGTCACCCTCCTTGTATGCGGCGGGAGTTTCCACCGTCGGCTTGATGTAATCGGGACCGACCGAACAGGCTCCAAGCAGAAAAGAAGCGGCACCCAGCAACAGGCTCTTATGCCTGGTTATTGCAGTAAACATGATACGTCCTTTCAGGGCAGTTGGGGCAATTTTCCTCTTTTTCGGGCTACCCAGATTCTGAACCGGTCGAGATACAGATATACTACCGGGGTGGTATAAAGCGTCATCATCTGGCTGAATATCAGACCGCCGACAATTGCGATCCCCAATGGGCGTCTCAGTTCGGAGCCGACACCCACACCCAGAGCGAGTGGGACTGCGCCAAGCAGGGCAGCCATCGTGGTCATCATGATCGGCCGGAAACGGAGCATGCATGCTTCGAAAATGGCATCACCCGGCGATTTCCCCTCGTGGCGCTGCACCGACAGGGCAAAATCCACCATCATGATGCCATTTTTCTTTACAATACCGATCAACAGGATAACGCCGATAATGGCAATCAGATTCAGGTCCGATCCGAACAGCATCAGGGCGGCCACTGCGCCGACGCCGGCCGACGGAAGCGTCGAGAGGATGGTCAGGGGATGGATATAGCTTTCATACAGAATGCCCAGCACGATATAGACGGCAAGAAACGCAGCCAGAATAAGGAGTGGCTGGGTTTTGAGCGAGTCCTGAAACGCCTGGGCAGTACCGGCGAATTTGCCTCTGACACTCGGCGGCATCCCCATCTGCCGGGTAGCCGTTTCTACCGTTTCGACCGCTTTCCCTAATGAAACGCCCGGCGCCAGGTTGAACGAAGTGGTCACCGCGGGGAACTGGCTCTGGTGGTTCACCGCCAGGGAGCTGGCGCTGGTCTTGTATGAAGTGAAGGCTGATAACGGCACCATCTGGCCGGTTGAGGAGAGGACAAATATATCCTTCAACGTGTCCGGCTGCTGCCAGAACGCTGGAGCAGCTTCCATGACCACATGGTACTGGTTGAGCGGTGTATAGATGACGGATACCTGACGCTGACCGAAAGCGTCATACAGAGCTTCATCGATCTGTTGCGGCGCAATACCCAGCCGCGACGCTGTCGGGCGGTCTATGACCAGATCCGCCTGCAGTCCGCGATTTTGCTGGTCGCTGCTCACATCCACCAGACCGGGCAGGGTCCGCATCTTCTGCAGCATCTTCTGGCTCCAGCTGTTCAGTTCGGTGACATTCTCACCCTGTAACGTGTACTGATAGAGAGCGTTGCTCTGCCTGCCACCTACCCGCAGATCCTGAACCGGTTGCAGGAAGGTGGGGGCGCCGGGGATACCGGCCAGTTTTTTGCGCAGCCGGGCAATCACCTGATTTGCAGTTGCTTTCCGCTTGCTGAACGGCTGGAGCGAGATAAACATGCGCCCCGTGTTGACCGTGGAGCCTCCCCCGCCGCCGGTAAAACCCATTACGTATTCCACATCCGGATCTTTCTTGATGATGACAACAATCTGGACCAGCTTGTCCCGCATTGCCTGGAACGAGATATCCTGGGCGGCCTGGATACTCCCGGATATCCTGCCGGTATCCTGTTCCGGAAAGAACCCTTTGGGGATTATGACAAAGAGGGAAATACTTGCCACGACCGTTGCCAGCATCACCCCGAGCATGATCCGGCGATGCTGCAACGCCAGGCGCAGAGACGTTTCGTAGTGATTGTGCATCCAGTTGAACATCCGCTCACTGGCCCGAAACAACGTGCCATGAGGTTTGCCGGAGTCATCTTTGAGGATGGTCGCACACATCATCGGCGTGACGGTAAGCGACACCACCAGAGAGACCATGATAGCAGCGGAGAGCGTCACGGCGAATTCCCTGAACAGGCGCCCCACCATGCCACCCATCAGCAGGATCGGTATAAAGACGGCCACCAGCGACACGCTCATGGAGAGGACGGTAAAGGCGATTTCCTTGCTGCCGGACAGAGCTGCCTGCAACGGCGACTGTCCCTGCTCGCGGTAGCGGGTAATGTTTTCGAGCACAACAATAGCGTCATCGACCACAAAGCCGGTGGCAATGGTCAGGGCCATCAGGGAGAGGTTGTCCAGCGAGTAGCCGAACAGGTACATGATGGCGAACGTGCCGATGATGGACGTTGCGACGGCAACCGCCGGAATCAGAGTTGCCCGGACATTACGGAGAAACCAGAAGACCACCAGTACGACAAGAAACCCGGAGAGGAGCAGTGAGATCTCCACATCGTGCAGCGAGCCGCGAATAGGAGGGGTCCTGTCCAACACCACGGATAACTTGATGCCGCTCGGCAGGGAAGCCTCCATCTGCGGCAGAATGTCTCGGATGTTGTCTACTGTTTCTATAATGTTGGCGCCCGGCTGCCGGGAGACGATCACCATGACCGCCGGCATACCGTTGACAAAGCCGCTTACCCGCAGATCTTCCACCGAGTCTTCTACATTGGCCACATCCGCCAGGCGTACCACCGACCCCGCCTTGTAGCTGATTACCAGATCCCGGTAGTCGGCAGCTTTATTCAGCTGGTCGTTGGCGTGCAGTTCCCACGAGGTGGTGTCATTGGAGAGCACCCCTTTGGGGCGATTGACATTGGTCGCGGCCAGAACGCCCCGAACCTTGGCCAGACTAATGCCGTACTTGTTAAGGGCCAAAGGATTAAGCTCCGCTCGGACTGCCGGCAGAGCCCCTCCCCCCACGAACACCTGGCCTACCCCTTTTACCTGAGACAATTTCTGGGCAAGAATTGACGAGGCGGCATCGTACATCCTCGGCTTACTCACGCTGTCCGACGTGAGCGACAAGATCATGATCGGTGCGTCCGAAGGATTCACCTTGCGATAGGACGGGTTGCTGGGGAGGTTGGCCGGGAGATAGCTGCGGGCAGCGTTGATGGCAGCCTGCACATCCCGCGCCGCGCCATTGATATCCCGATTCAGATCGAACTGCAGGGTGATACTGGTGTTGCCGCGATTGCTGACGGAGGTCATTTCGGCAACCCCGGCAATCCGGCCGAACTGTCGCTCCAGCGGCGCAGCTACAGAGGTGGACATTGTTTCCGGGTCGGCGCCGGGAAGGGAGGCGGACACCGAAATGGTCGGGAAGTCAACCTGCGGCAGCGGTGATACCGGCAGGAGCCGAAAGGCAATGATACCCGAAAGGATGAGTCCGATGGTCAGCAGCGTAGTGGCTACCGGACGGCGTATGAAGGTAGAGGAGATATTCATTTCCCTCTCCCTAACCCTCCCCCGCTGGGGGAGGGGACTGGAAGCTCGGAGGATTGATTAAACTCCTCCCCTCGGCGGAGGGGGGAGTTTTCCTTCTCCGCGCCAACCGGTCAAACGCAAGATAGATGACCGGGGTGGTATACAGTGTCAGAATCTGGCTAAACACCAGACCGCCGATAATGGAGATGCCGAGCGGTTTGCGCAGTTCCGAACCGACACCGGTCCCCATTGCCAGTGGGAGTGCGCCGAGCAGCGCCGCCATGGTGGTCATCATGATCGGCCGGAAACGAAGCAGACAGGCCTGGTAAATGGCATCCTGAGGCGACTTCCCTTCGTTTCGTTCCGCATCAAGAGCAAAATCGACCATCATGATGCCGTTCTTCTTGACGATACCGATAAGCAGGATAATACCGATGATAGCAATGACGGTGAGTTCCTGGCGAAATATCATCAGGGAGAGCACCGCACCGACTCCGGCAGACGGCAACGTGGAAAGAATCGTGACCGGATGAATATAGCTCTCGTACAGCACGCCCAGCACGATATAGACCGTAATCAGTGCCGCCAGAATCAGAATCGGCTCGTTGGAGAGGGATGCCTTGAACGCTTGCGCGGTCCCCTGAAAACTCCCCTTGATACTGGCAGGAAGCCCCATCTGTTTGGTCGCGGATTCGATGGCATCAACGGCGCCCCCCAACGAAACTCCCGGCGCCAGATTGAAGGAGGTGGTCACTGCCGGAAACTGCCCCTGCCGGTTGATTACCAGCGGCCCTCTGGTTTCGGTGGCCGAGGCGATGGCCGAGAGCGGCACCTGCCCCCCGGCGGCAGAGCGGATGTAGAGGGCCTGGAGACCTCCCGGATCCTGCCGGAACTGCGGTTTGACCGCCAGAATGACCCGGTACTGATTCAGCTCGGTGAAGATGGTTGAAACCTGACGCTGGCCGAAGGCATCGTACAGGGCATCATCAATGTTCTGCGGGGTCACGCCGAAGCGAGCGGCAGTGGCGCGATCAATGTTCAGCATCACCTCCAACCCCTGATTCTGCTGGTCGCTGCTGACATCGCACAGTTCGCTCCGCTGCTGCAACCCTTCCACGACCTTCGGCGCCCAGGTGGCGAGTTCATCGGAATTCGGAGTTTCCAGGGTAAACTGGTACTGGGTACGGCTTACCCGTGCATCAACGGTAAGGTCCTGAACCGGCTGCATGAAGAGGGTGATTCCGCTCACTGACGCCAGCTTCGGCTGCAGGCGGCGGATAACGCCGGTGGCGTCTGTGTCCCGCTCATGAAGCGGTTTCAGGTTGATCTGGATTCTGCCGCTGTTCAGCGAGGTATTGGTGCCGTCAACACCGATAAACGAAGAGATACTCTCCACTGCCGGCTCTTCGAGGATAACCCTGGCCAAAGCCTGCTGCCGCTCGGCCATGGCGGAAAACGAGATCGACTGGGACGCTTCGGAGATACCCTGAATGGCACCGGTATCCTGGACCGGGAAGAATCCCTTGGGAATACACATATAGAGCAGCACCGTCAGCAAGAGTGTTCCCCCTGCCACTACCAGGGTGGCGCTCTGGTGCCGCAGTACCCATTGCAGCGAGCGGCCGTATGATGCGATCATACGCTCGAAAAACTGCCCTGATGCGTGGTAGAAACGCCCTTGCCGTTCTTCAGGGACATGCTTCAGGATACGCGAGCACATCATCGGTGTCAGAGTCAGCGAAACCACCGCCGAGATAAGGATCGTGACGCCGAGAGTAACGGCAAACTCCCGGAACAACCGTCCGACCACATCCCCCATAAAGAGCAGCGGAATCAGCACCGCAATCAGCGACACCGTCAACGACAAAATGGTGAAACCGATCTGCCTGGACCCCTTCAGGGCAGCTTCCAGAGGTGTTTCCCCCTCTTCCACATAGCGAGAGATATTTTCTATCATGACGATGGCATCATCGACCACGAACCCGGTGGAGATGGTCAGCGCCATCAGGGTAAGATTGTTCAGACTGTAGTCGAGCAGGTACATGACACCGAATGTTCCAACCAGCGACAACGGCACGGCAACGCTCGGAATGGTGGTGGCCGGCAGATTACGCAGGAAGAGGAAGATGACCAGCACAACCAGAGCCACAGACAGCAGCAGTTCAAATTGCACATCCTTTACCGATTCCCTGATGGTAACCGTCCGGTCGGTCAGCGGCGTCACCTTTACCGAGGCCGGGAGTGCCGCCTGCAACTGGGGGAGTAACTGCTTGACTCGATTTACTACCTCTATAACGTTGGCACCCGGCTGACGCTGGATGTTGACAATCACGGCAGGAGTCGAGTTCATCCAGGCCGCCTGGTTGACGTTTTCCGTATCGTCGATGGCGTCCGCCACATCCTTGAGCAGGACCGGAGCGCTGTTTTTATACGCGATGACCAGGGAGCGGTATTCCTTGCTGGTGAAAAGCTGGTCATTGGCGCCGATGATATAGGACTGACGCGGTCCGTCGAAACTTCCCTTGGCCTGATTGACGTTGGCGGCAACCAGTGCGGTGCGCAGGTCTTCAAGGGTCAGTCCGTAGGAGGCCAGCGCGGTCGGGTTGGCATGAATCCGCACTGCCGGACGCTGACCGCCGCTGATGCTGACCATGCCAACGCCGGGAAGCTGGGAAATTTTCTGGGCAAAGCGGGTATCGGCCAAATCCTCGACCTTCGGCAACGGCAGCGTATCCGAAGAAAGCGCCAGGGTCAGAATCGGCGCATCAGCCGGGTTGACCTTGCTGTAGACCGGCGGGTTGGGCAGATCCTTGGGAAGGAAGTTGAAACCGGCGTTGATGGCGGCCTGAACCTGCTGTTCGGCAACATCCAGGGCAAGTTCCAACGAAAACTGCAAAGTAATCACCGAACTGCCATGGGAGCTGGTGGATGTCATCTGGGTCAGGCCCGGCATCTGGCCGAACTGGCGCTCCAGCGGCGCGGTAATCGATGAGGCGATGACGTCGGAACTGGCGCCCGGATAAAAGGTGCGCACCTGGATGGTGGGATAATCGACCTGCGGCAGGGCGGACACCGGCAGCTGTTTGTATGCGACTGCTCCGGCCAGAATAATGGCGATCATCAGCAGCGTAGTCGCTACCGGGCGGAGAATGAAGAGACGGGAAAAATTCATTGCGGACGTCCGTGTTGCTGCTTGCCTGGTTCACCGACCGGCTTTCCGCTTTTGCCGCCACTCTGTCTGCCCCCTTCTTTTCCTCCTGACTGGCCCGGTTCCTTTACTTCAACCTTGCTGCCGTCTCTGAGTCGCTCGGCACCATCCACAACCACCTGCTCGCCAACAGCCAGCCCTTCCGTAACGGATGTTTCACCGCCCTGCGTGATGCCGCTTTTGACCGTGCGCATGGATACAGTGCCATCCTGCTTCAGGACAAAGGCAAACGCTCCCTGCGGACTTTTCTGTATTGCAGCAGAAGGGACAATGATGACATCTTTCTTCACATCCAGCAGCAGTTTGACGTTGACGAACTGGTTGGGGAACAATTCATTTTCCCGATTGGCAAACACAGCCTTAAGCTTCACCGTACCGGTGGTAGGGTCAATCTGGTTGTCTACGGTTGTCAGTTCCCCTCCGGCAAGTTTCAGCTTCATTTCACGGTCGTAGGCTTCTACCCCCAGCCTGCCACCCTTCATCTTGCGTAAAACCTGGGGCAGACTGTCCTCCGGAAGAGGGAACAGCGCTGCAATCGGTTGTACCTGGGTGATCGTCAGCAGTCCACCGGTATCGGTGGCATGAACCATATTGCCCGGATCAACAAGACGCAGGCCGATCCGGCCGCTGATTGGCGCCGTAATTCGGCTGTAGGTAAGTTGAAGCTTGGCGCTGTCGATTTGTCCCTGATCAACTTTAACGGCCCCTTCGTACTGACGAACCAGCGCTTCCTGAGTATCAAGCTGTTGCCGGGGAATTGAATCCTGTTTCCAGAGTGTCCGGTATCGCTCAAGATCCATGCGGGCATTTATCAGTTGTTCCCGGTCACGGGCCATCTGCCCCTCTGCCTGCGTCAGCTGCACCTGAAACGGACGCGGATCAATGGTCGCCAGCAGGCTCCCTTTAGTAACATTCTGCCCCTCGCGGAAATGGACTTCCATCAGTTGGCCGTCAACTCGGCTCCGCACAATGACATTGTTCAGCGGTGTCACCGAACCAAGACCGGTCAGATACACGTTCATGTCTCCCTTGCGGGCAGGGGTCACAAAAACCGGCGTTGGCAACGCAGCCCCCTTGGCTCCTGATTTTCCGGCAGACGCGGCTGAAACTGGCTGCTGCTGTTTATTCTTCCAGACGGCGATTGATCCGCCTGCAAGACATAGCAGAATAAGCCAGAACCACCAGCGTTTCAGGATTGAACTGCCGACCGGCTGCGGCGTAGTTGTCTCGGTTTCACTTTGATTCTCTTGCATGCTTGTCGTCCTCTATCGGAGTAATTTTCTGACCTGTTTTATTGGTGAACATCATATTTGTAGCCAATGCCGTAGACCGATTGAATCAGGTCCTTGTCCGGCAGAATAGCGGCAATTTTCTTGCGCAGATTCTTGATGTGACTATCGACGGTTCGGTCGCTGACGATCCGTTGGTCGGGGTAAATGTAATCCATAAGCTTGGACCGGTTGAAAATACGGCCCGGATGAGACGAAAGATAACTCAGCAGCTTGAACTCAACAACGGTAAGGTCCAATTCATGCCCGTGAAGTACTGCCAACATGCGATCTTCATCCAGATAAAGCAGGGAAGGGGAGGACGGAGACCCCTCCGGCTGAGACGTTCTTCGCAGCACCGCTTTTACCCGGGCCACAACTTCGCGAGGACTGAACGGTTTGCAAATATAATCATCGGCACCAAGTTCAAGCCCGAGCAGGCGGTCAATTTCTTCAATGCGAGCCGTAACCATTATGATCGGCACTGCTGAAAAGGCACGTATCTCCTTACAGATATCGATGCCGCTCTTTCCCGGCAGCATCAGATCAAGCAGGAGCAATGCGGGCATCCGATCATGAACTCGCGGCAGAACATCAAGGCCGTTATCGAGGCATTCCGTCACATATCCGGCCTGAATAAGGTAATTGCTCAGGAGTTTGGCAAGTTTTGGTTCGTCTTCAACTATTACTATTGTATTATTATTCATACGCAGCCTCAGTCAGTGGCAGGACGATTCTAATCCATACCCCTCCAAACGGTGAATCGAGCGCTTCAATGGTGCCTTCATGGGCCTCAACAATATTTCGGCAGATCGCCAGGCCAAGCCCCGCTCCACCGGTTGATCTGTTACGTGAACCATCAACCCGGAACAGACGATCAAACAATCTTCCTCGATCTTCCCCGGAGACGCCGGGGGAGCTGTCCTTGATATCGATGATCGCCGTACCGTGTGCCGAAAGGAGTGAAATATCGATAATACCGCCCGGATCGGTATATTTGTGAGAATTGCCAATCAAATTATCGAAGAGTTGTGCCAACCGTTCGGAATCAGCAAATACTTTAATCGGATCGTACGGCAGATGTGTATAAATTTCCAGCGATCTCTCAGCAAGTTTAGGTCGAGCCCGGTCAATTGATTCACATATTATTTCAGACAATGTAACATCCGCTTTCCGATAGGCAAGGGCACCAACATCCGATAATGCTAATTGATACAGGTCATCAACCAAGCGGTTAAGCCGGAAAACCTCACTTTGAAGAGAGCCGATGGATTCCAGAGACAGGTCTTGAATACCATCCTGAATCGCCTCCAGTTCACCACCCAATATTGACAGTGGAGTTCTCAGTTCATGTGATATGTCAGCAACGAACTGGCGTCTGGCTCGTTCATTATTATCCAGACTGAGAGCCAAATGGTTAAAATCTCGCGAAAGCTGGCCAAATTCGTCGTTTGATTCTACCGGCACTCTGGCATCATAGCGTCCTGAAGAAAGATGGCCGGTTGCAGCAGCAAGCTTTTTTAATGGTTTTACCAAACGTCGGGCGAGGGGTAATGAAATGGCAACCGCAACAAGCAACATAACCAGAGCTATCAGGCCAAATATTGATTTTTGCTCTTTAACAAAGCGGAGCTGGTGAATATCCGAGATAAATTTATTCGGCTGCAGTCCCAGATAACCGACTTTTGCCCCATTGCAGGTAATCGGGGTAAATGTATCAATCTGCTCGGAATAGGGAGAACCAAAAATCTGGCTGCGGGTGGCGTCCAAAATTACAATCCGCCGCTCCAGACGAAAGTATCTTCGGTTTGGTGACGCTTCAGCCTGAATTACCTGTTCCCGACTTGCATCACGTGATACGGGAACAGATGATGCTTGAGGTGAATCTTCCGATACTGTTTCGACTATCAACTTCGATAAAGCATCATGGTCATTTTTCAACGATTCCCAACTTCCGGATTTACCATACACTCGACCAAGTTTACCGGCAAGTCGTTCAACCCGGTTAAGTTCCAACTGGTTAACATATTTAAGGAATCCGCGGTCCATTGACCATTGCATGATCAGAAACATACTCAACACTATTATTGCATTGGCGGCAAGAATCGCAAAAAACACCCGTTGTGTAATATTAAGTTTCATATTTAAACTCTATGGGTAAAGTATTCATTTATTCTCCTGCCGGCATCATAATCAGGTTTTACTTAAATAGGAAGTGTGATTTCACATACTAATTCGAAATCCTAATTTCCTCCATATTCATGAATAGCACTTTAAATATGTTTAGAGTAGCTCTGGCTATTATATTACATAATCTGTTTGATGCTAACGATGCCTGATTTTCTGCGGAATTATCAGGAGAATTACACACAAAGATCACGCGAAGTGCGTGGGACACTGCAAGCAGGGCAACACATCTCAAGTAATACTCCAACAACCTCAATCCAAAAAATGTCCCATAAGATATATTATGTCAAGTACGATACGAATTGCAATACAGCATCCAGCGTGATACGTTTACATGCATATTATTATAATCAAATCTACATTTCTCTCTTCCGTTAAGCATAAGGTACCGTATGGCTTTTGAATATTCTCCAATCGTTCTTGACTCAGTAAATCACGATGATTTCCCACAAGTCGATCTGTTTGTTAAAAATGAAAATAAATATACGCTCTACAACTCTGCTGAAACGAAACTTACAGATGAAGATATCGAACGACTGCGGGAAAACGGCACTGAGTTTGTGTATATCAGCAGTGCTAATTCGGAATTAGTTCAGGCGTATATAGAAAAGAAATTCACCAGCATTCAATCCATCAATTCATTATCGCAGCTTTCAAAAAATCTGATTGGCAGTCAGATCATTATCAACTGTATAAATGATGTGTATAAGAATCCCACTATGGCGGTGGCGTTCCACAAATGCAGGATTATTCTGAGACAGATAAATCTGCATTTTAAAGACAGAGCCGAAATTATCGGCTTCTTTAACAAGCTGGAACGGAACTTTGAAAAATACCTGATTACCCACTCGGCACAGGTAACCATATTATCAATGTATGTTTACGAGAAATTGTTTTCTGCGGGAAAAAATGAACTTGTAGAAATCGGTGTTGGAGCCATGCTGCATGACATCGGGATGCTGAATATTGCGGACAATATAATGGGAAAAACCGATGTTCTTACTGAAAGTGAATACCATCGGGTCAAGCTTCATCCCAAATTCGGGAGTACCATTCTCCAAAATGTAGGCTTAAATGACCAAATTCCACTTGATGTAACCCTGAATCACCATGAACGTCATGACGGCAGCGGCTATCCAAGGGGACTTAATGGGAGCCGGATACCCCGCCATGCCATGCTGGTGTCAATTTGCGACATCTACTGCGCGCTGACCATGAATAGACCGTACAAGAGAGCATCTTCCTCCCAAGAAGCCCTTGAGACTCTGAAAAGTGAGAAGAGACTTTTTGATCCTGAAATTCTTGGCGGATTTCTTGCCGTAATGTCTAATACCTCCCCTCCGGAGAAAGTCGCTACCGAGAAATCATCACTGAACAGCGCGGCGGTTAAAAGCTTTGAAAGCAAGATTATCCAGGAATTAAGAAAACAGATGAGAAATTCTATTAATGACCGTAATAAACTGCTTCTAATACATTCTCTTCTTACTGACAACATCAAGAATACATTTGGCGACGAGAAGACTGACCTCATTTCGCTGAGAGCTGAATTGAAAGATTTATTGAATTCAATGCATACAGCAGATAGACAAAAGTGATCGCAGCTGATATCCTCATTAATATAAAAGAAGAGGAATGTGTCAGCTATGCAGCCAATTATTACCGGCAACAATTTGAGCCAAAGTACACCGGCTCCTCAGAATACGGTGACTGATAAAAATCAAAACGTGATTGATTTGCATCCTGTCAGTGCTGATGGCGGCCGGAAGTCAAACCCTGAAGACACGGTCACCATATCATCAATTACAGCGAATCACGCTCGTCAGACATCAACAACCGTACCATCGATACCCGTTACTCATGCAGAAATGAAGGCACTGTATAAAGCATTCTCTGTTAAGATATAGCTCTATCGAACGAGGCTTAGATACTCATGGAGCAACAGAATCTGATATTCGTGTATGGGTCACTGCGTAACGGCCACTGTAACCACCACCTGCTGAAGGATGCCTATTGTTTCGGAATTGGCAGTACAGAAGGCAGTTTCGCCATGTATCTTGTCAGCGGCTATCCCTACGTCACTGCATCAGAGTCCAGATACCCTATTGTGGGGGAATTGTACGGTATTGATGATGACACGTTGAAGTTGTTGGACCGGATGGAGGGTCACCCGCGCTATTATGAGCGCAGAGAAATACCGGTGCTAGTAGAAGAAAAAAGGTATATTGCTTGGCTGTATTTTCGTGATCCCCCGGGAGTACTGATGCACAGCGGAGATTTCGATAAAGTTAACTTCGGTAAAGTTTAAGGATAGTTAGAGCACTATATATAAAGTAATACTACAATTACACGCCCATTTCTCCAACATCTTCCACAAAAATTTCCAGCTCCGCCATTGTCACTTCATTTAGCCGCAGAACTAATGCTTCAGGAGAGGAAATAAGCGATAACGTCGGCTCAGGATGCAGCGACTTGCCAATTTTTTTGCAGGCCTTATCCGACAGTCTTACTATTGCTGCCAGTATATCATTATTATCAAAATCAGTTTTATGGTGATTTGCTGCAATATCACAGTAAGCTTGCGGCAAACTCCACAACCTCATCAGTTCCCCGCCAATCTCCTGATGCATGCGGTCAAGAACTTCGCAGATCAGCGTGTCTGAAAAAATAATTTTTGTTTTCCCGCTGCGGTAGATATCATCCAATACTTTGAGCAGTGCCAATTGACCGATATCGTGCAGCAACCCAGCCATAAAACATTCAGACGCCAGATTTATATAGCCGGATTTTTTTGCCAGCCATTGTGCCCCTGACGCACAGGAAAACGAGTGAACCCAAAGCTGCTGCAACAGATTATTCAGCGGTTCATTCTCGGAACGGAAGCTCTCTTGCTGGGATGCTACCATCACCATATTGGCAACTTCCTGAGCCCCCAGACGGACGATTGCATCCTTGATGGTTGCAATCGTTGACAAACCTGCGTAATAGGTTGAATTGGCAACCTTGAGAACTTTACTTGCCAGAGATTGATCTTCGTTTATCATGGCTATAATTTCATCAAGCTTGAAATCATGATGAGAAAGCGTCTGCTGAAGTTTTACCGCTACGGAATTAAACACCGGCAGTTCCAGCATTCCCCCCTTAAGTTGTTCAGCAATTAATTCAACAAGTGGTTTTTGTTCTGATTTCATTTCGTCACTCCCAAAATTCTGCGTAATTCAGCCAATGAGCGCGGTTTGCCAAGTCTGGGAAGATCGGTGATGATTTCATGCAGTGAAATTTCCCCACGCGCTCCTTTTACCAGGCCGTCTTCTAAAAGACTTACCATGCCGGAAGTTTCAATACTGATTTTTCGTATATCGTATGAACTCTGTTTATTCAGGATGGCATTTTTAACCATTTCATTCATAACCAGCAACTCAAACACCCCTACCCTGCCATTATACCCACTGAATCGGCATGCTTTACAGCCACGTCCAATTTTAAATTCAGCGCCAACCAGATCATTGGCTGATATATTCAAGCGACTTAAGTCAAGTGGGGTCGGAATATAGGGTTCAGCACACTCAGGACAGACCCGCCGCAACAGGCGTTGGGCAACTACACAAACTACCGTTGACGAGATAAGGAATGCTTCAATCTCCATATGCATCAAACGAATCAAACCGCCGATACTGTCTTCAGTATGAAATGTGGTTAACACCTTATGGCCGGTTAAAGCTGCCTGTATAGCTGTCTCTGCGGAAAAGTGGTCACGAATTTCCCCCAGGACTATGACATCCGGATCCTGTCTGACGATGTGTCGTAAGGTCTCTTCAAAAGTTACTCCGATTTTTGAATTGATGGAGCATTGTGAAATACCATCAATAACAATTTCGACCGGATCTTCTGCCGTGATAATGCTGGTGTTGACATTATTCAAATAATTTACGCAACTATAGAGGGTGCAGGTTTTACCGGAACCGGTTGGTCCGGTAATAATCATGACACCGGTCGGAACCTCAACCGCCTCATAAATAAAATGTTCGAGCATACGAGGCGCCATGCCAATCTCTTTAATATCAAGAAGAGAGGTTTTATTATTAAGAAGGCGCAAGACAATTTTCTCACCAAAAATTGTAATAAAGAACGATACCCGCAGGTCAAGGTCAATGCCGTGAATATGGCTTTTGTAAAGCATCCTGCCATCCTGATGGCGGCGCTTTTCAGCAATATCTGACTGAGCCATAACCTTGATGCGTGTGGAAAGCTGGGGGGCGATTTCCTTCGGAAAATCTTTATGATGATGCATAACTCCATCAAGGCGTAACCGCACCCGGAGGCGGTCTTTCATTGGTTCAATATGAATATCGCTGGCACCATCCTGGATTGCATCATCCAAAAGAGAGTTGATCATGCCGATAATCGTATTTTCATCGGATAAAACGGGTTGGTGTGCTGATCTTTCAAGGGCCTTGAGGGAGTTACGGATGGATTCTTTCGATGCAATGGCAATAGCAATGTTATCACCAAGATACTTTTTAGCGCGGTCAAGTAACCCCTGATCCATTGGGTCTGAAACGGCAAGCAGGATATTTGAATCTTCTCGGTGAACCGGAACGACCTCCAACTCCTGACAGACTGAGAGTGGCAGGACAGAAAGTAGAGTACGATCTATGGAAATAAATGTCAGCTCAACTAACGGGTAGCCAAGTTGATATGACAACGCCTCAAGCAGCTTCCGTTCCTCGATAAAACCGCGATCAACAAGAATTTCTCCCAAGCGCTGTCTGCTTTTTGATTCAGACTGCAAACCAAGGGCCTGTTTCAGGTCGGTATCACGGAGATAGCCAAGTTCTACAAGGAAATCACCCAGGCGAATATTTACCCGGTTGTTCCTCAACGCCTCCTGAAGCGCTTCAAGCGTCACGTAGCCAAGATCAATAATCGTGGCAATCATGGTTTTGGGAGTAATTATTTTACTACGTACCCGAACAGCATATTCTAGCTGCTTTACCGATATCAGGTTTTCTTTTATCAGCAATTTAACAATCGTACCGATATCAGGTGGCAATGCGGATTCATTTTTAGATTGAGTGTCCATATCCTACCCATGAAGTTAGATTATTGAACGTGTAAGCACATGCAGTAAACATAATATGTACCTATATAGCACATAATATATTTAATTAATACCAGTTTTGTAGGACCGATAACATCAAAACTGACTGATATATTTAAAACTTTTTCAAAAGAAATAATTATAGAGCAGGTTAATTAACAACAAATGCCTCCCTAGTACACAGCGGCATCTGGAGATTCAATCATCGGATTAAGGCGGACTGCCAGAGAAAAAAGGTATGGATAGTCATGCTTTAAATGCTGCATGTACATGACCCACTCACGTGATAAATGGCCAAATACCCGTTTAATGTCACCATTTATATGGTCAATGTCGCTCTGAGGCATATTATCAAACGTACTCCTCGCTTCCAATTCTTCTACCAAATGGAATACTGCCCACAGAAGATCCGTGAACTCTTCGTGTTCAAGGAGATTCTGGTTTTCCAATAAACTGACCAGAAAGCCTCTTTTATCTACGAGAATCCCCTTTAAGCCAAGCTTTTCACACTTACTGGATTCTATTTGAATGTTACTGACACGCAAGTGCTCAAGTGCCTGTTGAAAATCCTGTTCACTCCATTTCCCGTTAACCAGTAAATGCTGCTTCAGCTGATCGCAGGCGACAACATATGCAGACAATTCTTTGAGTAATTTATTGCCAATTTCACTAAAGAACACGCCGATCACCATGTTCAATTTCCGCATTACCGCCTGTCGTTCCCGCTCTTTCAGCACCCGCTCAATCATCAATGTGACAATTATGACATATATCGGCAGGAACGCGAGATTGCCAAGAAACCAGATCGCCAGTTCTTTTGCACTGCCAATCAGCACGTAATCAATGCCGTAAAACATCAATGAAACAGAAAAAAGGGAACTAACCATCAACCATTTATTAAGTATCAGCTTGCGTAACACGAATTTTTCTCCTTAAATGCGAAAACTGTTATCAGAGCTAGAATGACAACCACTCAATGTTCCCTCAGCGCATCAACGATAGCGAGCCTGCTGGCTCTAACAGCCGGAATAACTCCACCGATAAAACCCATAATGACAGCAAACACTAGTGACTTCCATACAATATCGAACGTCAACGTAAATGAAAAAGCAAGTTCAGAAAACGTTTGCCAGTTCATGGTAGAAATGGTGACAAGCTGCATGAATGAAGCGCAGAACAAACCGCCCAAACCGCCAATCAGACCGAGGAACAGGGCTTCCATAAGAAATGCGCCCAGAATACCGGACCTTCTGAAGCCGAGAGCGCGAAGAGTCCCAATCTCCCCTACCCTGTTCGCTACTGCAGCATACATGGTTATCATTGCACCAATGATTGCCCCAATCGAGAATATGACGGTTAAAGAAAGTCCGAGAATGCGGAGAAACTTTGCCATAGCTTCAGATTGATCCCGATAATATTTGGTTTCGCGGCGCACATCAACGGTAAGACGCGGGTCGCCATCCAATTTAGCCTTGACCGCTGGAAAATCATCGCTGTTGCGCAACCGAAAAGTCAGCGAAGAGTACACCGGTCGCCGAAATGCCTGCATCAACTGAGTTGCGTCACCCCATATTTCAGAACTGAAGCCGGTTGCACCGGCATCAAAAACGCCAACAACTCTCCAGTCCCGCATACCAAACCGGAGGATTTCACCAATGCCGCCACCTTTAAATCGCTTTGCGATACTGGTTCCCGCCATAATTTCAGCTGAGCCAGGACGCGGCATCCTGCCATCTCGCAGAGTTACTTGCGGCCTTAGTAGCAGTGACGTTGGTTGAATTCCTCGAATGACCACATTAGCCGGCTTGTCGCTTCCCCTTTTCGGAAGGCTGATTAATACTACAAGTTCCTTGGCGAAGAGTACTTCACCATGACTACCGGAAGCAATATTCGGCAGGCTTTCGATAATCGCAGCCTGAGACCTCTCAACACCGCTCTGAACTTCTGAATTAGCCGACTTGCGGGTGATGATTACGTTGTCGTCAGATCCGGTTTCAATCAGTGTCTTTTCCAGTCCGGCGGATAACATCTGGATGGATGCAAAAACAAAAACAACGAGTGCCATTCCAGAGGCGGTTAAAAACGTGGTTAACCTTCGGGTTGTGAGATTGCGAAAGCTGTAGGATAACGGAATTTGCATGAATTAAATAAGTGGTAACGAGATGACGAACCTGCTGCCACCGTCAGAAAGAGATTCTACGGAAAATGTACCATTATGTGCTTCAATGATGCGGTAGCTGATTGCCAGGCCAAGCCCCGTTCCGGAAGGTTTTGTCGTCCAGAAGGGTTCAAATAAATGCTGTGCAGCTTCTTCCGATATTCCGGACCCATTATCTGAAATGCTGATACGCACGACAGTTGCAAATGATGAACACTCAATTTTGATCTCCCCTGATTCTGATATCGCATCAGCGGCATTTTGCAATAAGTTCATGATTACCTGATGAAACTGATTTGGATCGAATGTAATTTCAGCATGCAATGGTACATGATTTGAGAGCGTTATGTCGCTAAAGCGGGGATCATGTTTGAGGAAATCCAGTTCATCTTCGATAAATGAATACAACTTTATCTGTTTAACCTGAGGTTTTGTCGGGCGGGCGTACATCAAAAACTCGGAAATCAACGCATTTAATCGTTCAGCTTCTCTGGTAACGATTGCCAGAAGACGGGCATCGGCGTCTTTAATCGCGGGAGAACTGGACAGGAGTTGAACCGAGCCGCACAATGCTGCGAGCGGGTTGCGAATTTCATGAGCCATACGGGCGGAAATTTCTCCCAAAGCGGCCAAACGGTCGGACTTTTTCAATGCCAACTCCATGCGGCGCAAGTTGGTAATATCCCGGAAGTTAATTATATAGCCGGCGAGCATTCCTTCACTGTCGATAAAAGGAGCCACACGGAATCCTAATGTCATGACGATGCCACTCGGCGCTTGATATTCAAACTCCTGGTGCAATGATTGTGTGCTCGGATAAAAAAAACCTGATAATTGGGGGAAGATTGATTCAATCTGCTTATCATACACTTCTGACTGATTGCGCCCGACAATAGCTTCCGCATATGGATTAAAAACCCGGATTCGACCGGTCACAGTAGTTGTCAGAAGACCGCTCTCGCTTTGGGCGACAATGGCAGAATTCAAGTGGGCAAGTTCAGTGTAATCAATAGTTGAGCGGTGAAGTGCTTCTTCGCTGACATGGGCACGGTCAGCAAGTAATCCGGTAACAAATGCGGTTAATCCGAAAGCTATGAGATTGACCGATATGGTGTAAAATAGCCGTAACGCTCCGACCTGGTGTGCATCGTCCTGACTCAAGCCAATAAATGCAAGGTAGCCGAAGTATTGAAAATCGAGAATAGTGCCGTACAATATACCGCACAATGAAGCGGTATACAGTGCCTGACGCCGCCCAAGCAACATACCGGCAATCATGATCGATAGCAGGTACAGAAAGGAATACGGACTGAGGATACCGCCGGTAAACAGGACAAGAACGGTAACAAATGACATATCCCAGATCACCTGGAGATTTGTCAGGGACTGGATAAATTTCCGCTTGCTGGCGACAAACAATGAAATAATAGAGAAAATAAAAGAAAACGCCATCAACCTGATAACACCAGGCTGAAAGCGTTCAGTTACTACAAATGAGTTTTGATAGTCAAGAAGCAGCGTTGCAGCAAGAAAAAGAAAAGATACAAGTATCCTTGCATAGATGAAGAGCCGAAGCCTCCGTTCGGACCCCATCATTAACCGCCAACAGCACCCGCCAATTTAAATATCGGCAGATACATGGCAACGACCAGACCGCCGACAGTCGTTCCGAGAAATACCATCAATAAGGGTTCCATCATAGCGGTCATGGCTCCGACCGCGTCATCAACCTCATCATCATAGAAATCGGCAATTTTGTTCAGCATTGAATCCATCGCTCCGGTCGCTTCACCAACAGAGATCATTTGAACTACCATTGGCGGAAAAACCCCGCAGGCTGCAAGAGGCTCTGCCATGGTTTTACCTTCAGAAATCGCTTGACGAACACCATAAATTGCTTCTTCAACAATTTTATTACCGGCGGTTTTGGCAACGATCTCAAGGCCGTCCATGATCGGAACACCTGAGCTGACCATTGTTCCCAACGTCCTGGTGAATTTGGCGACCGCAACCTTTCTGATCAAGGGGCCGGCGATAGGCGCTTTAAGTGCCATTCTATCAATATTTTTTTGTCCGGCCGGAGTGGCATAGTATTTTTTTATACCCCAGACAATCGCATAAAATCCGCCAATCAGAACGAAAATATATTTGACGAGAAAATTACTGAGGGCGATGACAAACTTAGTCGGCGCCGGCAAATCACCACCAAAATCGGCAAACATTTTTGCAAAGGTCGGAATAACAAACACCAGAATAACCCCGACCACGACAACGGCAATTGACATAATAGTAATCGGATAAACCATCGCTCCTTTAATCTGTTTCTTCAACTTCATCGATTTTTCAATGTAGGCTGCCAGACGCATAAGGATGGTATCCAGAATACCGCCGACTTCCCCTGCTGCAACGAGGTTTACAAACAGTTGATCAAAAGCTCTTGGATGTTTACCCAAAGCATCAGCAAACGTAGAACCGCTTTCGACACTTTCCTTTATTTTGTACAATATTTCCTGGAAAGTCTTATTTTCCTGCTGACTGGCAAGAATTTCAAGACATTGAACGAGCGGCAAACCGGAATCAATCATAGTCGAAAACTGCCGGGTAAAAATTACGAGATCTTTTTCGTTAATTTTCTTACTACCACCAAATTTCGGTAACTTAAAACTTATTCCTTTAGCCTCTTCTTTAATTGTAATTTTGCTGAAGCCATACTTTTTCAGCTGAGCTTCAACAACGTCCACGGTTGCCGCTTCGATGACACCTTTTTGAGTGCCACCGGTTCTTGTGCGAGCTTCCCAGTTAAATTTTGGCATTATGATATGCTCCTTCGTTTATTCGGTTCTTCTAAGGACGGCGCGTTATACCTGATGCGGGGTTACTCATCATCTGTTTTAACTCTTCCGGGTCCTGCGAGCGCCCGAGAGCTTCTTCCAGAGAAATAAAACGTTTCTTAAACAGTGCCAGAAGAGACTGATTCATGGTCTGCATACCAAATTTATCCTGACCAATCTGCATTTGGGAATATATCTGATGGACTTTATCCACACGAATGAGATTTCTGATAGCGGCGTTAGGAACCATAATTTCAAGGGCAAGAGCCCGCCCTTTAGTACCCATGCGAGGTATCAGGGTTTGCGACAGAACCCCCTCAAGAACAAACGAAAGCTGAGCTCTGATCTGGGTCTGCTGGTAGGGAGGGAAAACGTCCACGATCCTGTTTATTGTCTGGGCACATGAATTGGTGTGCAGCGTGGCAAGACAGAGGTGGCCTGTTTCGGCAAGCGTCAAAGCGGCTTCAATGGTTTCCAGGTCACGCAATTCGCCAACAAGGATAACATCCGGATCCTGACGCAGTACATATTTGAGAGCGTTTTTGAAACCTTTGGTGTCGGCACCTACTTCGCGTTGATTTACAAGACACCCTTTATGAGGGTGAAGATATTCAATCGGATCCTCAATTGTCACGATGTGTTCGCGGCGATTGATGTTGATGTAATCAAGTATCGATGCCAGTGTAGTAGACTTGCCGCTTCCGGTAGGACCGGTGACAAGTATCAGACCTCGTGGCCTGGCAGCCAGCTCCGGTACGATTGCTGGCAGTCCCAACTCTTCAAAAGTCAGAATTTTATAGGGTATAACCCTGAACACGCCAGCCACTGCGCCCCGTTGAATAAACATGTTACCCCTGAAGCGCGACAGCCCCTTCACGCCAAAGGAGAGATCCAGTTCATTTTCCTCTTCAAAACGATGCTTTTGCGCATCAGTGAGAACACTGTAGCAGAGCTGTTTTGTTTCAATCTGGTTCATGGGAGGGAAATCCATGGCCTGCAAGTGACCATCAACCCGCATTTGAGGAGGAGAATTGGTCGTAATATGGAGATCTGAACCATTTGCTTCAACGAGAATCTTCAACAACTGATGAAGGTTAAGCATTACACGACCTCCTGTTTAATCATCGGCAACGGTTACCCGCAATACCTCTTCAAAGGAGGTTACTCCTTCTTTAAGCTTTGTCAAACCGGATTGACGCATCGTTTTGATACCAATCCGCATGGATTCACGCTTTATTTCAGCGGTATTGGCTCCATTCAATATCAATTCCTTGATTTCTTCACGCATCGGCATGACCTGATAAAAGCCGACTCGCCCTTTATAACCGGTGTTGTTGCACACCGGACACCCCTTGCCACGCATGCAAACGAGTGAGGCCGCTTCATCCGAAGGAACTCCGGCGTCAATCAAAGCCTGAAGAGGAATTTCTTCCGGCTGTTTGCATTCACTGCAGACACGACGTGCAAGTCGTTGCGCTGTTATCAGGTTTACTGCAGAAGCAACCAGAAAAGGTTCAATACCCATGTTTAGCAGTCGGTTAATGGTGGCGGGCGCATCATTGGTATGCAATGTTGAAAGCACCATATGGCCGGTTAAAGCCGCCTTAATGGCAATTTCGGCAGTTTCAAAGTCCCGGATTTCGCCGATCATAATTATATCAGGATCTTGCCGCAGAAATGAGCGCAACGCTGCAGAAAAGTTGAGTCCGATATCTTCGTGCATCTGCACCTGATTAATGCCGGCAAAGTTAAATTCGACCGGATCCTCAGCTGTGGATATATTTTCTGAAACCTTGTTCAGTTCAGATATTGCCGAATAGAGAGAAACGGTTTTACCACTACCGGTTGGACCCGTCACAATGACAATTCCGTTTGGTTTATTAATCAGCCCGTTCACTTTTTCAAGGTCATCTTCGCGCAAGCCAACACGGTCCAAACTTAACTGCACATTGCCACGATCCAAAACGCGCATAACAACGCTTTCACCAAACATGGTTGGAAGCACGGCCACACGAAGATCCACTGGCGCGCCACCCAAATTC
>Ga0118677_10003722_pt1 | contig 28531 bp, 33 predicted proteins | sample AliMusrvi5mmetaG_FD_86154 | JGI IMG/M metagenome (GOLD analysis project Ga0118677, IMG submission 86154) | reverse complement strand
GGCTTACAGCCGCATGATCGAATTCGTCACCATGGCGGAAGAGCGCCTGACCCGTCAGCGCAAGACCCTCATCCCCGCCAAGCTGCCCGCCAAGATCGCCAGCCTGCCGGAAATCGCCCCCATCCTGCGCGGCGCCGTGGCCATCGAAAAAAATGCGCTCGCCGGCACCGCCAAGCGCCAGATCCTGGATTTCCGCACCAACGAAACGATCCTCAATTACGTCAACGGCGCCGAAGTTGCCCGCTACAGCCAGGTCGGCGTCGTCACCCCCGACCACACCATCCGCACCAAGAACTGGCCCGTGGTCGTTCCCGCGCCGGAAGCCGGTCAATTGGAAGCTTGGAAAGAAGCGGTGCACGCCGCGGTGGACGCCTTTGTGGCGCGCTACAATCGCTATTTTGCCGACAACAACGCCAAAAGCGCGGTCAAGAAAACCGCGCTCGATCCTCTGCCCAGGGTCATCCTGGTGCCCGGCGTCGGCATGTTCGGCATCGGCGCCAGCGCCAAGGATGCCGCCATCGCCGCCGATATCGCCGAAAATGCCGTGCAGGTGATCACCGACGCCGAAGCCATCGGCGAATATCGCTCCATCAGCGAATTCGACATGTTCGAAGTGGAATATTGGTCGCTGGAACAGGCCAAGTTGGGAAAATCCAACGAAAAGTCGCTGGCCCGCCAGGTCGCTGTCATCACCGGCGGCGGCTCGGGCATCGGCGCCGCGACGGCAAAAGCCATGGCCAAGGAAGGCGCCGAAATCGCCATCCTTGACCGCGACGAAGCCGCCGCCAAGGCCGTGGCCAAAAAGATCGGCGGCAAGGCGCTGGGCATCGCCTGCGACGTCACCGATCCCGCCAGCGTCAAGGCCGCCTTCGACCAGGTGGTCTCAAAATTCGGCGGCGTGGACATCGTCGTCTCCAATGCCGGCGCCGCCTGGCAGGGCACCATCGGCAAGGTGGATGACGAAACCCTGCGCAAAAGCTTTGAACTGAATTTCTGGGCGCATCAAAGCGTGGCCCAGAACGCCACCCGCATCATGCAGGCGCAAGGCACCTTTGGCTGCCTGCTGTTCAACACCTCGAAACAGGCCGTCAATCCCGGCAAGGATTTCGGCCCTTATGGCTTGCCCAAGGCCGCCACCCTGTTCCTGGTCAAGCAATATGCCCTGGATCACGGCAAGGACGGCATCCGCGCCAACGCCGTCAACGCCGACCGCATCCGCACGGGATTGCTTACAGACGACATGGTCGCCGCCCGTTCCAAAGCCCGCGGTCTCAGCGAAAATGACTATATGAGCGGCAACCTGCTCAAGCGCGAAGTGACCGCCGAAGACGTCGCCAACGCCTTCGTCTATCTCGCCACCGCCACCAAAACCACGGCGGCGGTCGTCACCGTCGACGGCGGCAATATCGAAGCGAGTATGCGCTAAAGGGGACTAATGCCCACGGCACATCAAGAGTTGGGGTTGCTCGGTGAGCAGAAGGTAGTTCGTGATTGTGCTTGTCCAAAATGCAAGCGCACCAGAACTTTGGTTAGGCTGCCCACCAATTTCAAATGTGCCGATGTGATATGCGATTTCTGCGGTTATCTAGGTCAGGTAAAAGCTGCTCGCACTAACAATATTGCCGTAATACCTAAGTCAATTCTGGGCGCTGCTTGGGGTCCGCAAAAAGAAAGAATGGACGCTTCGATCTACTTTCCACTCTTCTTGGTTTTGTTAACTCGCGACTTAAAAAAATACGCAATCCATTATTTGGCTGCAGATTTACAAACCCCGCAGCTTTTCAAGTCTCGCACACCTCTCTCAAAAAACGCGCGGCGTGCGGGTTGGCAAGGTTTTACCTACAATTCTGGCGCCATTGCGGAGTGTTTTGTCCGGTTGATTTAAATTTACGTGTTAAACCGGAAATGCATCACGTCGCCATCAGCGACGACATAATCCTTGCCTTCCAGCCGGAACTTGCCCGCATCGCGCGCGCCCGCTTCGCCCTTGCCGGAAATATAATCGGCATAAGCGATGGTTTCGGCGCGGATAAAGCCATGCTCGAAATCCGTATGGATGGCGCCCGCCGCCTGCGGTGCGCGTGAACCCTTGACCACTGTCCAGGCTCGCGTTTCCTTGGGACCGACGGTGAAAAAGGTCAACAGCCCCAGCAACTCATAACCGGTGCGGATCAAGCGGTTCAGCCCCGGCTCGTCCAGCCCCAGGCTGTCCAGAAAATCCTTGCGCTCCTCATTCGGCAATTGCGCGATCTCTTCTTCCACCTTGCAGGAAATCACCACGGCGCGCGCGCCTTCGGCCTTGGCCTTGGCTTCCACTTGCTTGGAATAATTATTGCCAGTGGCCGCCGCGCTTTCCTCGACATTGCAGACATACAAAACCGGCTTGGCGGTCATCAGCCCCAACTGGCTGTAGGGCCCGCGCTCCTCAGGCGCCAGGTCCGCCTGCCGCGCCGGCTTGCCTTCGCGCAGCAGCACGATGGCTTTCATCATCAGCGCCAACTGTTCCTTGGCTTCTTTTTCGCCGCTATTGGCTTTCTTCTCCAGCGGCTTGATGCGCTTTTCCAGGCTTTCCAGATCGGCCAGCATCAATTCGGTTTCCACCACTTCGGCGTCGCCAATGGGGTCAATCCGTCCCTCGACATGGGTGATGTCGTCATCCTGGAAACAGCGCAGCACATGCGCCACCGCATCCACTTCGCGGATGGTGGCCAGAAACTGGTTGCCCAGCCCTTCGCCCTTGGAAGCGCCGCGCACCAGCCCGGCAATGTCCACGAAGGTAATGCGGGTGGGAATGATCTCCTGCGAGCCGGCAATCTTGCACAAGGTCTCCAGCCGCAGGTCCGGCACGGCTACGTCACCGACATTCGGCTCGATGGTGCAGAAGGGATAATTGGCCGCCTGCGCCGCCGCTGTCTGGGTGAGGGCGTTGAACAGGGTGGACTTGCCGACATTGGGCAAGCCCACGATTCCGCATTTGAATCCCATTTCCGTAAAACTCCTCCATGGCCCGGCAGCCTGTAGGGCGCGACCCGGCAATCCGCGTGTTAATCTTCTAGTTTCGGTTTTGCCGGTTTTTCCGGTTTCGGGGGCGCCGTCAACAGTGCCACCTTGCTCATAAAGCCCACATCATCGTCCTTCGCCAGCAGCGGGGCAGCTTCCACCATCGCATCCAGCATCGGCTTGAACCATTCCAGGTCAGTCTTGGAAAAATTCTGCAGCACATGGCCGGTGACCCGCGACTTCTCGCCGGGATGCCCGATGCCGATCCGCACCCGCCGGTAATCCGGTCCCAATGCAGCGGTCACCGAACGCAGGCCATTCTGCCCGGAATCGCCGCCGCCGGTTTTCACCTTCAGCTTGCCCGCCGCCAGATCAATCTCGTCATGCGCCACAACCAGCGCGCCAATCGGCAATTTGAAAAAGCCCAAAGCCGGCCCGACGCTGTTGCCGCTGTCGTTCATGAATGTCTGGGGTTTGAGCAAATAGGTTTTGCGGCCGCCCAGCTTGCCTTCGCACACCAGGCCCTGGAATTTGACCCGCCATGGCCCAAAGCCATATTCGGCATGGAGCGCATCCACCAGGATGAAACCGGCATTGTGGCGGTTGAGGGCATATTGCGCCCCCGGATTGCCCAACCCTGCGATAAGCAACGCATCCATCGAGAGGCCCCGCGCCTCCCGCGCGCGTGCTTACTTCTTGGCCGGGGCGGCGGCGGGCTTGGCGCCCGGCGCAGCCTTGCCACCAGCGGCGGGAGCAGCACCAGCAGCCGGCGCGGCGCCGGCAGCAGGGGCGGCGCCAGCGGCGGGCGCGGCTTCCACAACGGGTGCGTTGGCAGCGGCAGCGGCGGCCTTCTGCTCTTCCAGAACGCTGGTCGGCGCGACGATGGAGCAGATCGTGACGTCACGGCCCTTGATGATGACCTTCACGCCCTTGGGCAGATCCAGGTTGGCGATATGGACGGTCTCGTTGATGTCCAGCTTGGCGACATCCACGGTGATGGCGTTGGGAATATTGTCCGCCGGGCAGATCACGTTCAGCTGGTGGCGCACGATGTTGAGCACGCCGCCCTTCTTCAGGCCCGGCGAAGTTTCCTGGCCCTTGAAGTGCACCGGAATTTCAAGCTTGACGGACGCGCCTTCGGCCAGGCGCATGAAATCCACATGCACGGGGCGGTCGCTGACCGGGTCCAGCTGTAGCTGGCGGGGAATGACGCGGGTCTTCTTGCCGGCGATGTCCAGCATGAACAGGGTAGTGAGGAAGGAGCCGGCCTCAACATGGCGCTCCAGGGTGCGGTAATCGAGATTCACGTTCTCCGGCGTGCCCTTGCCGCCATAGATGACGCCGGGGATCTGTCCCTTGAGGCGCGCCTGATAGGCCGGGCCCTTGCCGGTGCCTTCGCGCACTTCTGCCTTAAGTTCTTGAACCTGCGACATTTTCTTGATCCTCGTCCGACGCCGAAAACCCCCTCGGGGCCCCGGAAAGGCGTGGCTTTTAGCGGATGACCAAAGCAAAAACAACCGCCAAAGACCGGCCCCGTCCCACCTGCTAACCTGCCGGCAAATCGGGGGGCCGGCTGATGCACAATCCTTATCTCGCAATCCTGCTGGCCGCCGTGGCGGCCTGGGTGTTCGGCTCCATCTGGTACATGACCCTGGGGCCCGCCTGGATGGCCGCCCTGGGCTGGAGCGCCGAAGAAATCGCCGCCCGCCGCCAGAACCAGAAAGCGCCCATCGGCCCCATGGCCCTGTCCTTCGCCTGCGAAGTCGTGATGGCGGTGGTGTTCAGCTATCTGCTGGCGGGCCTGGGCGTGACCGACTGGTATATCGGCGCGCTCACCGGCCTGCTGGTGGGCGCCGGCTTCATGGCCACCTCAACCGCCGTCAACAATGCCTTTCGCGGTCCCCGCGCCATGCTCAGTTTGATAGACGGCGCGCATTGGGTCGGCGTCGCCGTGATCCAGGGCGTGGTGCTGGTCGCACTCAGTTAATCAAAGAGACTCGATACTGACGCTTCATTGTTGATGCGCCGCATCGCTTCGCCCAGCAGCGGTGCGATGGAGATGGTGCGGATATTGGGGCAATCGCGCACATCGGCGGTGACTGCGATGGAATCCGTCACCACCATGGATTTGAGCTTGGACGCCTTGATCCGCGCCACTGCGCCGCCCGACAGCACGCCATGGGTGGCATAGGCATAGACGGCGGTGGCGCCGGCCTTCAGCAAGGCGTCGGCGGCGTTGCAGATAGTGCCGCCGGAATCGACGATATCATCAATCAGCACACAGGCTTTGCCTTCGACATCGCCGATGATGTTCATCACTTCGGATTCGCCGGCCTGTTCGCGGCGCTTGTCCACGATGGCCAGGTCGGTGCCCAGCCGCCGCGCCAAAGCACGGGCGCGCACCACGCCGCCGACATCGGGCGACACCACCATGGGCGGGGGGCCGCCGATATATTCGCCGATATCCTTCACGATCACCGGCATGGCGAAAAGATTGTCCGTCGGGATATCGAAGAAGCCCTGAATCTGCCCGGCATGCAGGTCAATGGTGAGAACGCGGTTGGCGCCTGCCTCGGTGATCATGTTGGCCACCAGCTTGGCCGAAATGGGGGTGCGCGGTCCCACTTTGCGGTCCTGGCGGGCATAGCCGAAATAGGGGATCACGGCGGTGATGCGCCGCGCACTGGCCCGGCGCAACGCGTCAATCATGATGAGCAATTCCATCAGATTGTCGTTGGCGGGAAAGCTGGTGGACTGGATGACGAACATGTCCTCGCCGCGGACATTTTCCTGGATCTCGACAAACACTTCCATGTCGGCGAAGCGGCGCACCTGCGCCTTGACCGGTTCGATCTTGAGATACTGGCCGATGGCATCGGCCAATGCGCGATTGGAATTGCCTGTGATCAGGCGCATGCCCCGCGATCCGTTTTGATCCGCCATGCGTGCGCGCCCCAAGCGTGAAGTTTTGATGTCGCGCTTTTAACGGTCCCGTGTCCCCGCCGCAACGGACACTTGGTCGCGAGTCACCCAGTAAGCACAATCGCTGATATTTCACGGCCATAATCCGCCTCACCACGATGGGTGGTGCGGCGAAATGAGAAAAAGCCGTTCTGCGGCGGGTAGGTGCAAAGCCCCAGCCGGACGATATTGCCGATTCCCGCCTGGCCCAGCCGGCTTGCGGCATACCCCTCCAGATCGAAGCGATAATGGCCTTCCTTGCCCGACGGCACAAAGAAGGTGCGGTTGCGCAGGCCCATCGCCAGGAATTTGTCGCGCATTTCCCAGCCCACTTCGTAATTGTCCTGGGAAATGCAGGGACCAATGGCGGCAGCGATATCGCCCCGCCGGGCGCCCAGCCCTTCCATGGCCGCTACGACCCCTTCCAGCACCCCGCCCAGCGCGCCTTTCCAGCCGGCATGGGCGGCGCCGATCACGCGCGCCTTGGCATCGGCCAGCAGCACAGGGGCGCAGTCAGCCGTCTGGATGCCCAGGATCAGCCCCGGCGTGGCGGTCACCATGCCGTCGCCTTCCGCAGGGCTGCTCCAGTCCGGGCCGACCACATGAATGGTGGGGCTGTGAATCTGGGCCAGAGTTATCAGCCGGCCCTGCGGCACCAGCGCCGCAGTCACAAGGGCGCGATTCTCCGCCACCAGAGCCGGATCATCTTTGCTGCCGGGTCCGCAATTCAGGCTGGCATAAATCCCGTCCGACACGCCGCCCTGGCTGCCGAAAAAGCCGTGCGCAATGCCCGGCAGTTCAAGATTGGCGGCGCGGTGAACCGGCAAGTCCATCGTCAAAATCCCGGCGGCTTCGCGGCAGAGGGCGGCAGAAAGGCTATGGCCTTGAACAGATTGCCCATCTGGTCCGGCCCGATCAATCGCTCCACCGCCGCGAACAAATTTTGCGCCGCCGCCGGATTGGTTTTCATCAATTGCTCCGCCCGTCCGGTGATGCCCAGATCGGCAAGAAACTCTCCTTGGCCGCGCGGTCCATACACTGCGGCGCCGCCATGCCGCGCTGCGTCGCCGATAGCGGCGAAATCCACATGCGCAGAGAGATCAACCTCGCCCGGCTCGGCCAGCACGTCGGCGAATTCATGGCCGCCCACCGCCTGCAGGGTTTCGCCATAGCCACCCAGATTTTCGCCATAGCCATAATCCACCAGCAACGCGCCGCCGCCGCTGGCGGCGATCACGCGCGCAATCGCCTCGGCCAGCGCCGTGCTGGCGGGCGCGCTTTCATAAACCCCGCCATCGGGCGCAGCAGCCCTGCTGGCGGCAATCGCGGCATGCGGTGTCGGCATCGGCGCCAGGGCGAATTCCAGTTCGCCGTTTTTCGCCACCACCATGCGCTCGCACCAGCCGCGTTCGGTCTTGACGTATTGGCGCACCGGCATGGCGTCGAAAAATTCATTGGCCAGCAGGAACAGCGGCCGGTCGGTCAGGCTGTCATCAAAATGCGCCGCCCAGCGAATCTCAACACCGCAGTCCTTGAGTTTTTCCGCCTGCACCTTCTGCAGCGCCGGGCTGGATTCCACCAGCACCACCTCCAGCCCCAACAGAAATTCCGGCGCCACTTTGGCGGCGCGCAGCGCGTCGGCCATCATGGTGCCGCGTCCGGGCCCCAGTTCGACCAGCCGTTTCAGCTTGGGCTGGCCCTGGTCGTGCCACACCTGCACGCACCACAGTCCCAGCATCTCGCCGAACATCTGGCTGATTTCCGGCGCCGTGGTGAAATCACCCGCCGCGCCGAAAGGCTGGCGCGTGGCGTAATAACCGCCCGCCGCATCATGCAGCGCCAAAGTCATATATTGCGCCACCGAGATCGGCCCTTGCGCCGCGATCAGCGCGGCGATGCGCTCCTGCAGCCGGTTCATGCCGGCTTGCGCAGGGCGACGGCGAACAGCACCCCCGCTGTCACCCAGATGGGAATCGACAGCGCCATGCCCATGCTGACCGGCCCCAGGAACGGCGCATCCGGTTCGCGGAAGAATTCGCAGATGAAACGGAAGGTGCCATAGCCCAGAAAGAAGATCGCGGTCAGCAACCCAGGCCGGCGATGCAGCCCCAGCCACAAACAAATCTGCATGATAAGAAACAGCAGCACGCCTTCGCTGGCCGCTTCGTATAATTGGCTGGGATGACGCGGCAGATCACCGGCGCGCGGAAAGATCATCGCCCAGGGCACGTTGGTGACGCGGCCCCACAATTCGCCATTGACGAAATTGGCCAGCCGCCCAAAGAACAATCCGACCGGCGCAAAAGCGCAGCACAGATCGGCCAAGGTGAGGAATTTGAGTTTCTGGCGGTGGGCGAACCACAGCACCGCGATAATCACGCCGAACAACCCGCCATGGAACGACATGCCGCCTTCCCAGGCGGCGATCAGCTTGATGGGGTCGGTGACAAAGGCCATCGGCAGGCCGCGGCAGAAATCGGCATCGGGCGAAACGCTGCACAGGATGATGCCATAGATCAGGTCCCAGCCCAGCCGGCCGCCCAGAATCACGCCGAAGGTCGCCCACACCACCAGATCGCCGATCTGGTCTTCCGTGGCAGGCGGCTTGCCGCCAAAAGGCGGGGCGGCCCACAGCGCCTTGCGCCGCAGGGTCAAAAGGATGCCCCACCAGGCCAGCAGCAGCCCCACAATATAGGACAGCGCATACCAGCGGATCGCCAGCGGCCCCAGATGCAGCAGCACCGGGTCCAATTGGGGATAGGGCAGGATCGCGAGCTTCATGCTGGGGTAAATCGCGGTGCTTCGGGGCCCGAGTCAAGTAAACTTGCGGTATCAGTCTTGGCCCGCCATATTTCGCCCATGGCGCAAACCGACAATCCCTTTCTCGACGGCCTGGCAAAGGCCTTCACCGACGCAGCCGGCATGGCCCAGGGTGTGCGGACGGAAATAGACACCTTCGTGAAGCAGCGGCTGGAACGGCTGGTGGTGGACATGGATTTTGTCCCCCGCGAAGAGTTCGACGCCGTCAAGGCGATGGCCGCCAAGGCCCGCGCCGAAAACGAAGCCCTGGCAGCCCGGATCGCCGCTCTCGAAGCGCAGACCAAAAGCTAAGTCTCAGAACTGACTCGTCTTTCGAGTCTGTGGGCGAATCCGTGAAGGAATCCACAGCCGCGCATCGCGGATTCCCAAAGCTGTGGAATCTTTTTCACAAGGCGGGAGGGAGAGTCTGGGACTCTTGTGCCGCCACAAAATCTTGTGCCAGTTTGGGTCGCAACTGCTTCGTTTTGTATTCGCCAGAGGTTGTTCCCCGGTATGACGTCCATCCAGCAAGACGATTTCAACCTCGCCCCCCATCCCATCGACATGCTGGAACGCACCGTCGAGGATAATGGCTGGGCCTTTGAACGCTCCGGCCGGGACGAACTGAATCTGTCCGTGGCGGGCAAGTGGAGCGATCATCATTTCAGCTTCACCTGGCGCGACGACCTGAAATCCCTGCATCTGTCCTCTACCTTCGACATGCGCATCACCGAAGGCACCTCGCGCCAGAACATCGCCGACCTGCTGATGTATGTGAATGCGCGGCTGTGGATCGGCCATTTCGACCTCTGGCATGAAGACGGCACCATCGTGTTCCGCCACGCCATGATTTTCCCCGGCGCCGAAGCCAGCCCGTCGCAATGCGAGGCGCTGCTCAATCTCGCGCTGGAAGCCTGCGAACATTATTATCCGGCATTCCAGTTTGTGCTGTGGGGCGGCAAAAGCGCGAAAGAAGCCGTGGACGCCGCCGTGCTGGAGTGCGCGGGGCGCGCGTGAGCGTGCCGAAGGCACAATTGAACAGTGTTCTTCTGATTGGTGCGGGCCGCATGGGTTCCGCCTTGCTCAAGGGCTGGATCGCCAAAGGCATCGGCCCGGTGATCGTGGTCGAGCCCAAACCCTCTGCCGCCCTCAAATCTCTCGCCAAAAGCAAAAAGATCACCTTGGCCGCGGCGCCATCCGCGGTTAAAGCGAAAAAACTTGCTGTCTGTGTCGTGGCGATCAAGCCGCAAGTGCTGAAAAGCGAAGCGCCCATACTGGCGGACTTCGCCAAGGGCGGCGCGCTGATGATCTCCATCGCAGCGGGCACAGATACCAAGCACCTGTTTCTGGCCTGGGGCGCCAAGGCGCATATCGTCCGCGCCATGCCCAACACGCCCGGCGCCATCGGGCAGGGCATTACCGGTCTCTACGCCGCCAAGGGTGTCAGCGCCGCCGGCAAAAAAACCGCCGACCGGTTGTTGTCGGCCCTGGGCGAAACATTGTGGGTGGCGCAGGAAAACCTGATTGACAGCGTCACCGCCGTGTCCGGTTCAGGCCCCGCCTATCTGTTCCTGATGGCGGAAGCCATGACCGAAGCGGGCATCGCCGAAGGCTTGCCAAGGGCGCAGGCGGAAAAACTCGCCCGCGCCACCGTGGCAGGGGCGGGCGCACTGCTGGCGGCAGACAAATCTTCCGCCGCGGCGCTGCGCGAAGCTGTCACCAGTCCCGGCGGCACCACGGCGGCCGCGTTGGACGTGTTGATGGCCAAGGACGGCCTGTCCGCGCTGATGAAACGCGCCATTCACGCGGCGCGCAAACGGGCTGAGGAACTACGTTAAAGCGGCAACCTTATCGTCGCCTTCAAACCACCCAGCGAACTCTTGTCCAGAACGATATCCCCGCCATGGGCGCGGGCGATGTCGCGGGCAATGGACAGGCCCAGCCCCGAGCCGCCGGTCTGCAGATTGCGGCCTTCATCTAGGCGATGAAATGGCCGGAAGGCTTCCTCCCGCCGGCTTTCGGCAATGCCCGGCCCGTCATCTTCCACCGCGATTTCGGCAAAGCGCTCGTCGCGCGACAGCGCCACCTTCACCTGGCTGCCATGCTTGAGGGCATTGTCCACCAGATTGGTGATGCAGCGCCGCAGCGCCGCGCGCTTGATGCTGAGCATGAGATGCTCGGGGCCGCTGACGGCCACATCGCGGCCCTGCTTGGCCTTGGCGGCGGCGGCAGCGGTATCGCGCACCAGTTCCGCCAGATCGGCATCTTCCGCCGCCTCGCCGCCTTCGCCGCGCGCGAAGGCAAGATAATCGTCGAGCATATGCTCCATCTCGGCGATATCGGCGCTCAGCTCTGCATGATCTTTGCTGGCGTCCATCATCGCCAGCGCCAGCTTCATGCGGGTCAGCGGCGTCTTGATGTCATGGCTGACGCCGGCCAGCATTTCGGTGCGCTGGTTGACATGGCGCTCGATGCGTTCGCGCATGGTGAGAAATGCTTGCGCGGCGCGGCGCACTTCGGTGGCGCCATAAGGCTTGAAGTCCGGCACGGATCGGCCTTTGCCGAAACTTTCGGCGGCGCGGGCCAGCCGTTCAATGGGGCGCACCTGGTTGCGCAGGAACAGGATGGCGATGGCCAAAAGTATCAGCGCCGAACCCATCATCCAGAGAATGAAAATGTCCGGCCCGGCCACGGTGACCCGGTCGCGCGGCGCCACCACTTCCAGCACGCCGTCACGGGTCTCCACTTTTATGTCGAAATCCTCGCCGATACGGCTGGTGCTGAAATGGCGGTCGGCCCCAACCCGGCTGGCGATGATGTCGTCCAGCGCCACGTCAATCGTGTTGCTGGAATGCGCCGCGGTGGGCGCAATGCGCTGGCCGTCATGGAAGGTGATGTCGTAGCGCAATTGCCGCGCCGACAGCTTGCGCAGCGCATCACGCTCCAGCGCCGGGGTGGAATCCTCCAATGTGACCAGCAGCGCGATATCACCCGCGACATCGCGCGCCAGGCGTCTTGTGGTGGTGTCCAGATCGCGCTCGAAAAAGACGTAAGTGACCACGCCCTGCAGCAGCACCATCGGCGCCACGATGATGATCAGCGAGCGGCCAAACAGCCCGCGCGGCAAGAAGCGCTTGATGAACTGGGATGGGCTAGCCATGACCTGCGTCCCCATGACCCGCATCACCATGATCAGGCACCAGCACATATCCAACCCCGCGCACCGTCTGCAGATAGAGCGGCAGCTTGGGATCGTCCTCGATCTTGCGGCGCAGGCGCGTCACCTGCACGTCAATCGAACGCTCCAGCGCCACACCCAGCCGGCTGCACAGATCGCTGCGGGAAAAAGGATGGCCGGCATTGGCAGCGAAAAGCTGCAACAGCGCCGCTTCGCCGCTGGTGAGCTTGACCGGCTTGCCGCTTTTGGTCAGCCGCGCGCCTTGCGGATCATATAGCGCGCTGCCCATCCGCACCGGTCCCGACGCGGCGCGCGCCACCGGCGCGGCGCGGCGCAGCAGGGCGGAAACCCGCAAAAGCAATTCGCGCGGCTCGAACGGCTTGGGCAGATAGTCGTCCACCCCCAGCTCCAGCCCTTTGATCCGGTCCTCCGGCTCGCCCCGCGCCGTCAGCATCAGGATCGGAACCTGCGATCCGCTGCGCACCGAGCGGGCCAGGTCCAGCCCCGATTCCCCCGGCATCATCACATCCAGGATCAGAAGATCGAAGGCCATGCTTTTCATCAGGGCGCGGGCCTCGGCGGCGCCAGGGGCTGCGCTGACGCGAAAGCCGTTGCCCGACAAAAAGCGGGTCAACAGGGCGCGCAGCCGCTCGTCATCGTCCACGACCAGCAGATGAGGATCGTTCAGGGAGGGCTTCGCAGCGGTCATGGCAGGTATACCGCTTGCCGAAAATGGCCCTTTGGTCTTGCGGTTTTTGTGTCCGCCATGCTGCAATACCTAAGGCCCCGATAGGCCACGGGCAAGGCCCGGCAGAAAAGCCCCAAAAACGGGGACCGCAAACAGGAAGTGCCATGGCAGATACGATCCCCTTCGACCAGCGTGACGGCAGTCTCTGGTATGACGGCAAGCTGGTGCCCTGGAAGTCGGCCCAGACCCATGTCCTGACCCATGGCCTGCATTACGGCTCCAGCGTGTTCGAGGGCGAGCGCATCTATAATGGCCGCATCTACAAGCTGAAGGAACACACCGCGCGCCTTTTCATGTCGGCGGAAACCCTGGGCATGAAAATCCCCTTCACCCAGGATGAGATCAACGCCGCCTGCATCGCCTCCGCCGAAGCGCAAGGCATCAAGGACGGCTATATCCGTCCCGTCGCCTTCCGCGGCAGCGAGATGATGGCGGTCTCGGCCCAGAATACCAAAATCCATGTCGCGATCGCCTGCTGGCCCTGGCCGTCCTATTTCAGCCCGGCGGAAAAGCTCAAGGGCATCCGCCTCGACATTTCGCAGTGGCGCCGTCCCGCCGCCGAAACCGAGCCGGTGCATGCCAAGGCCGCCGGCCTCTACATGATCTGCACCATCTCCAAGCATGCCGCCGAAGCCAAGGGCTATGCCGATGCCATGATGCTGGACTATCGCGGGTTGGTGGCGGAAGCGACCGGCGCCAATATCTTCTTCGTCAAGGATGGCGTGCTGCACACGCCGATCCCCGATTGCTTCCTCAATGGCATCACCCGCCAGTCGGTGATCGCCATCGCCAAGGCGCGCGGCGTCGCGGTGATCGAGCGTCACATCAAGCCGGAAGAAATGACCGACTTCAGCGAATGTTTCCTCACTGGCTCCGCAGCGGAAGTGACCCCGGTCAGCGAAATCGGGCCGTACCGCTTCAAACCGGGTACGCTGACTGAAACGCTGATGAACGCCTATGCCGACGAAGTGCGCGGCGTGACCGTCAACGCCTAGGCATTCAGCCTTTCGGATTGCTCCACGCGATCACAGCTCTGCCATGACCGGTACATAAATCAACGTCCCGTTTCCGGTGCCGTCATCGGTGGGAATATGGTCGAACATCAGCAGCGCGGGCGTTGCCAATAGGCGAACATCGGCGCCGTCCCGCCAAGGACCATAAATGTAATGGTAGGCCAGACCTAGATTCGCTGTTTTGCCCTCATAGCGGAAGCGCGCATGAAGCCCGCCCGGCAAGATGCGTTTTTCCAACCCCAGATCATTGGCGACGCCTTCCACGCCGGCGACAAAACGCACTTGATCTTCGGGAATGATGCCGGGGTGCGGGTCATCCACCGCCATGCCAATCCAGACCCGCGTATCCGCAGGCTCTCCGTTTGACGCTTTGCCCAGCTCCGCCCAGGCGCGCGCGGCGCAATCATGATAATAGCCCTGCGCTGTGACGCATTGGATTGTGAGCGGCGCAAGCTCTACGAAATCGGGCTGTTCCAATTCCACATGCTCCAGCTCGCGCTGCAATAAGGTGTTTGTTCGCCCTGCCGATGGTGGATAGCCGAACGCGCGCTTGAAACTGCGCGAAAAAGCGGAATGATCCTCGAAGCCCGCCGACAGCGCTGCCTCCAGCACGGAGGCATCGCGGTCCATCAGGGTCCGATAGCCGGTTTCCATCTTTAAACGTCGCACCAGCCTGATGGGGGTGGCGCCGGCCACGGTCTCGAACGCCCGATTGAGACCGCGCACATTCGTGCCTGCTGCCTTGGCCAGATCATCGATAGTCAGGGCCTGATCGATGTGGCGATAGGCGTAAATAAGGCTTTTTCGGAAAATTTCCTGGTCTTCCATGGTCCGTCCCTCCGGCAACGCTCGGGACTTAGCAAGTCGCATAATTGATTGCTGTGCAGAGGCGTGCAATTTCAACGTCCAATCCCAGGCCCGCTCTCTTTGCTTATTATCCAGGCGATGGTGACAAAACGCAAAAACGCCTCCCGGCATGACCAAGCCCTGGGGTTATGTCCGCTTTGGATCCATAGCGGCCGTCATTTGCACAAAGCCGCTTAGACGGGCGGCGCGGTGGGGCCGGGCCGGATATGACGCATGCCGTTGCGGAAATAAATCACGCCGGTATAGACCGTCAGCGCCGCCGCCACCCACAGCAGGATATAAGCGATAAAAGCGTAAGTGAGTGACGGAATGCCCGGCACAAACTTGTCGGCCAGCGGCGTCAGGATCATGGCGCCAATCGCCAGCATCTGCACCGCCGTCTTGAATTTGGCGATGGCGGTCACCGGCACGCTCACCCGTGTTCCCGCCAGATATTCGCGCAGGCCTGAAACCAGAATTTCGCGCGACAGAATAATCAACGCCGGCACCAGCCGCAGCAGGCTGAGAGCGCCCGTGGTGGGCCGGGCGAAGGTGCCCTCCGCCACCAGCATCATCAGCGCCACCGCCACCAGCACCTTGTCGGCGATGGGGTCCAGCATGCGGCCGAAATCCGATCCGGCCTTCAGCTTGCGGGCGGCGAAACCGTCCAGCCAGTCGCTGATCCCCGCCAGGGCGAAGACGGCAAAGGCCACCAGCCGCGTGACATCGCCGGGCAGGACGAAGGCGACCACGAAGATCGGCACCAGGACGATGCGCATGATGGTGAGGGCATTGGGCAGGGCGAACATGCGCCCACTTTAACGCCTCTGGCCCGCAGGTCATCCGCCCGGATGAAAGAAATCGAAGATTTTCTTGGCCAAGGTGGCGCTGACGCCTTCCACGGCTGACAAATCGGTCAGGCTGGCGGCCGACACCGCCTTGGCCGATCCGAAATGCTGCAAAAGCGCCCGCTTGCGGCCCGCGCCCACCCCGGCGATCTCGTCCAGCGGATTGACGCCGATGGCGGCGCTGCGCTTCTTGCGGTGGCCGCCGATGACAAAACGATGTGCTTCGTCGCGCAACCGTTGCAGATAGTACAGAACCGGACTCTTGAGATCGAGGCGGAAGGGCTCCTTGCCCGGCATGTAGAAATGCTCGCGGCCGGCATCACGGTCTGGGCCTTTGGAGATGCCCACCAGCGCCACGTCTTCCACGCCCAGATCGGCAAACACCTGACAGGCGATGGACAGTTGGCCCGGCCCACCATCGATCAGCACCAGGTCGGGGCGTTTCCAGCGGGTGTCCGGCGTATCCTCGGCTTCTTCCTTCACCATGCGGGCGAAGCGGCGGCTCAGCACCTCGCGCATCATGGCGTAATCGTCGCCGGGGGCTAGTTCATCGCTCTTGATGTTGAACTTGCGGTACTGCGCTTTTTCAAAGCCTTCGGGTCCCGCCACGATGAAGGCGCCAAGCGCATGGGCGCCCTGGATGTGGGAATTGTCATAGACTTCGATGCGGCGCGGCGGCTGTTCCAGCCCGAAGACATCGGCCACGCCTTCCAGCAACTGGGTCTGGGCGCTGTTTTCGGCCAGGCGGCGGCCCAGCTGTTCGCGCGCATTGGTCAAAGCGCGTTCCATGATTTCGCGCTTCTCGCCGCGCTGGGGCGTGGAAATCTCCACCTTGTGTTCGGCGCGCAGGGCCAAGGCCTCGGACAGGAGTTCGCGGTCCGGCAGTTCCTCGCTGGTGAGGATGAGTTTGGGCGCGGTGCGTTCGTCATAGAATTGGCCGACAAAGCTTTCCAGCACCTCGCCCAGCGGAATGTCATTGGCGTGGCGCGGGAAGTAAGGGCGGTTGCCCCAATTCTGTCCGGCGCGGAAGAAGAACACCTGGATGCAGGTATGGCCGCCTTCGCTGTGCAGGGCGAACAGATCGGCTTCGTCGAAGGTGGCCGGGTTCACCCCTTGCGACGACTGGATATGGCTCATCGCCTTCAACCGGTCGCGCAGCTTGGCGGCGGCCTCGAAGTCCATGGCGTCCGACGCCTTGGTCATCTCCGCCTTGATATCTTCCTGCACCACCTGGCTTTTGCCGTTGAGGAAATTTTCGGTTTCCTCGACCAGTTCGTGATAGCCGGCCAGGTCGATGCGGTTCACGCAAGGGCCGCTGCAGCGCTTGATCTGGAACAGCAGGCAGGGCCGGGTGCGGCTTTCAAACACCGAATCCGAACAGGAGCGCAGCAGGAAGGCGCGCTGCAAGGTGTTGAGGGTGCGGTTGACCGCGCCGGCGGAAGCGAAGGGTCCGAAATAGATGCCCTTGGTGGTCTTGGCGCCGCGATGCTTGAGAATCTGCGGATAGGCATGGTCTTCGCGCAGCAGAATGTTGGGAAAGCTTTTGTCGTCGCGGTAGCTGACGTTGTAGCGCGGCTTCAGCCGCTTGATCAGGTTGGATTCCAGCAGCAGCGCCTCGATCTCGCTGGCGGTGGTGACGAACACCATCTCGGCGGTCTCGGCCACCATGCGGGTCAGCCGGTCGCTATGCACCCGGCCGGTGGCGTAGGACGTCACCCGCTTCTTCAGGCTCTTGGCCTTGCCGACATACAGGACGTCGCCCGCCGCATTCAGCATCCGGTAAACGCCGGGCGCGTCGGGCAGGGTCTTGAGATAGGCGGCGATGCGGTCGGCGCCCTTCAGGGGCGCTTCGGGGGAACTCATGCGCCTATATATTAGCGCGAGCGCTCAATTTCGATACCCACGCTCTCGGCGTGGGTGAGCGCTTCCAGCTTTTCCACCCGCACCCGCACGGTCCGCACCCGGGCATCCTCGAAACAGGCGGCGGCGATGCGTTCGGCCAGGGTTTCGGCCAGCCGGACATGGCCCTCGGCGATGATGGCGCGGATGCGCTTTTCGATGACGTGATAATCGACCACATTCTCCAGCATGTCCTGGGCATCGGCGATTTCGTCGGTGGCCAGGTCGACATTGATGCGCACCGGCTGGGTGCGGCCCTCTTCCTGGCGATAGACGCCGATATGGGCCGGCAGTTCCAGGTTGCGGATGAAGACGTGGCGGATGCCGCGGGCGGCGAAGCTCATTCGGACACCTGCACGTCCGGGGTCTGCCAGATCAGGTGCTGGCCGCCATCCACCGCCAGCATCTGGCCGGTGACCGCTTCGGCCGTGAGCAGGTAGCGCACGGCTGCGCAGATATCGGTCGGATCGGCGCCGCGCTGCAGGATGGTGGCATCGCGCTGGCGGTCGAAATCGGCGACCGACTGGCGGGGATTCTTCAGGGTGGGACCGGGCCCCACGGCATTGACCCGGATGCGCGGCCCCATGCCTTGCGCCATGGTGGTGGTCAGCCAGTACAACCCGGCCTTGCTGAGGCTGTAGGACAGGAACTGCGGCGTGGGCTTCAAGACGCGCTGGTCCACGATATTGATGATGTTGCCTTGCGCGTCGGCCGGCAGTTGTTTCGCAAAGGTCTGCGACAGCACCATGGGCGCGCGCAGGTTGGTCTCGATGTGATCGTCCCAGGTCTTGCGGCTGGCGCTTTGCCAGTCGTCATTCTCGAACAGGGAGGCGGAATTGATCAGCGCCGTCAGCGGGCCGATTTCCTTGGCGGCGCGGCCAACGAGCGCGGCGGTCTCGGATTCCTTGGACAGGTCACATTTCAGCGCGGTCGCTTCCACGCCAAAGGCGCGCGCCTGCTGCACGGCGCTGTCGGCATCGTCCTCGGAGCCGTGATAATGCACCGCCACGTTCCAGCCCGCCGCCGCCAGGTCCAGGGCGATGGCCCGTCCCAGCCGCTTGGCGGCGCCGGTGACCAGAACGTTTTTCACGTAATGAAGCCTACGGTCTTTTTCACTTCTTCCATGATCGGCGTGGCGATGGCGCGGGCCTTTTGTGCGCCGTCCTTCAACACGCGGTCGATTTCCGCCGGATCGGCCAACAGGCGGCGCATCTCGCGGGTGATTGGCTCCAGCTTGGACACGGTGAGATCGGCCAGCGCCGTCTTGAAGGTGGAGAAGTTCTGGCCGGCGAACTGGATGATCACCGCGTCGCGATCCTGGTCGGACAGGGCGGCATAGATGTTCAGCAGGTTCTCCGCCTCGGGGCGGCCGGCCAATTCGTCCTTGGTGCCGGGCAGGGGATGGGGATCGGTCTTGGCGCGCCGGATCTTGTCGGCGATGGCATCGGCATCGTCGGTCAGGTTGATGCGGCTATTGTCGCTCTCATCCGACTTGGACATTTTCTTGGAGCCGTCGCGCAGACTCATCACCCGCGTACCGGCGCCGGTGATCACCGGCTCGGGCTGGGGGAAGAAATCTGGCACGCCGAAATCATTGTTGAACTTGGCGGCGATGTCGCGCGCCAGTTCCAGATGCTGCTTCTGGTCCTCGCCCACCGGCACATGGGTGGCGCGATAGACCAGGATGTCGGCCGCCATCAGCACCGGATAGGTATAAAGCCCGACGCTGGCGCGTTCCTTGTGCTTGCCCGATTTTTCCTTGAACTGGGTCATGCGATCCAGCCAACCCAGCCGCGCCACGCAGTTGAACACCCAGGCCAGTTCGCCATGCTCGGGCACCTGGCCCTGGTTGAAGATGGGCGAGCGCGCCGGATCCACGCCGCCGGCGATATAGGCGGCGGCGACTTCGCGGGTGGAACGAGTCAGCTCTTCGGCATGGCCGTAACCCACATCCTGGGTGATGGCGTGCATGTCCACCACGCAGAACAGGCAGGGCATCTGGTCCTGCATCTTCACCCAGTTCTTCAGGGCGCCCAGGTAATTGCCCAGGTGAAGCGTGTTGGTGGGCTGCATGCCCGAAAGGACGAGGGGTTTGTGGCTCATGGCGGGGTTTATGCCTTGGCAGGCACGGGCGCTTCAAGGGCTGCTTTCAGCCGCTTTTCCACCGCCTCCAGCCGCGCCGGATGCACGATCTTGTGGCCGAAGCCGTCGCGCACATAGAAGACGTCCACGGCGCGTTCGCCATAGGTCGCCACCATGGAGGTGGAGATGGACAGGCCAGCCTCGAAGATCGCCTGGGTGATGTCATAGAGCAGGCCCGGCCGGTCCAGGCATTCCAACTCGATCACGGTGGCGATGCGGCTGGCCTCATTGTCGAAAAGCACCTTGGGCCGGATGGAGAAGGCCGATGCCCTGGTGCGCACCACCTTGCGCGCCAACTCGCGCTTGGGCCGCACTTCCCCGCGCAGGGTCTTTTCGATCGACTGGGCCAGGCGCCCCAACCGCTCCTTGTCGCCAAAGGCGTCGCCTTCCGAATCCTGTACCGAGAACACATCCAGCGCGAAACCGTCACTGGTGGTGAAGGCCTTGGCGTCCACGATGGAGCCGCCCGACATGGCGATGGCGCCGGCGAATTGCGAGAACAGGCCGGCATTGTCGGGTGTGTAGAGGATGATCTCGGTGACGGCGCGGAACTGGTTGGTGCTGGCGTCCAGGGTCAGCAATTGGCCTTCCGCATCCGCCTTGGCCATCAGCCTTGCATGGCGTTCCACTTCGTCCTCGTCAAAGGCCAGCCAGTAATTGTCGTAATGGCGGTTCAGCGCCTTTTCGCGCTGCTCGGGCGTGAAGTCGCCAAGCCGCTGCTCCAGCGCGGTCTTGGCGGACGCCACGCGCGCGGTGCGGCCCGGGGCCTGGTCGCCGCCGGTCATCATGTGCTCGGCGGCGTAATAGAGCTCGCGCAGCAGCTGGCCCTTCCAGCCGTTCCACACACCGGGACCCACCGCACGAATGTCGGCCACGGTCAGGATCACCAGCAGGCGCAGCATCTCCGGCGTCTGCACCATGTCCACGAAATCGCGCACCGTCTTGGGATCGGAGACGTCGCGGCGCTGGGCGGTATCGCTCATCACCAGATGGTTCTTCACCAGCCAGGCCACCGAAGCGGTCTCGGCCGGCGACAGGCCCAGCCGCGGGCACAGGCTGCGGGCGATCTCGGCGCCGACATCGCTGTGATCGCCGGGCAGGCCCTTGGCCACGTCATGCAGCAGGATGGCGCAGTACAACACATTGCGTGACTTGATGCGCTTGACGATGTCGCTGGTGAGCGGATTGGTGTCCTTGTGGTCGCCGCGCTCGATGGCCGCGACATTGCCCACGGCGCGGATCAGATGCTCGTCCACCGTATAGTGGTGATACATGTTGAACTGCATCAGCCCCACGGCATGGCCGAACTCGGGGACAAAGCGGCCCAGCACGCCGGCCTCGTTCATCAGCCGCAAAGCGCGCTCGGGATCGTGGCGCGAGGTCAGCACTTCCAGGAAGGCCTGGTTGGCGACGGGATTGTTGCGCACTTCGTCGGTGATCAAATCCAATGAGCGCGTGACGGTGCGCAGCGCATTGGGATGAATGTCCACGCCCTTGATGTCGGCGATATGGAACATGCGCAGGATGTTGGCGGGATCCTGCTTGAAGATGGCGGGGTTGGCGGTCAGCCGGCCATTCTCGACATAGAAATCGTCTTCCGGACTGCGCGGCCTCAAAAAGCCGGGCAGGATGGTGCGCAGGGAAGGGCGCGGCTTGCGATGCTGTTCTTCCAGCGCTGCGATGAAGATACGGGTCAGGTCGCCCACATCCTTGGCCACCAGGAAGTAGGCGCGCATGAAGGCTTCCACGGCGCGGCGCGGCTTGTCGGCATCGATATAGCCCAGCTCGGTCGCCAGGGCAGGCTGCACGTCAAAGCTCAAGCGTTCTTCGGCACGCCCCAGCAGGTAATGCAGGCGCACGCGCACATCCCACAAAAAGGCTTCCGCCTTCTGGAAGGTGCGATATTCCTCCTTGGTGAAGACGCCATGCTCGACCAGGCTGGCGGCATCGTCGACGTGATAAAGATACTTGCCGATCCAGTAGAGGGTCTGCAGGTCGCGCAGGCCCCCCTTGCTTTCCTTGATGTTGGGCTCGACCAGGTAACGGCTTTCGCCCTGGCGCTGATGGCGCTCCTTGCGCTCGATCAGCTTGGCTTCGACAAAGTCGCGGCCATTGCCGGTGGCGACTTCCTTCCAGAATTTGGTGCGCAGCTCTTCGTACAAGCCGCGGTCGCCCCACAGGTAGCGCGCTTCCAGCACGGCGGTGCGGATGGTGACGTCCAGCTTGGCCAGCCGCACGCTTTCGGCCAAAGACCGCGTGGCATGGCCGACCTTCAGGCCAAGATCCCACAGCATGTAGAGAATGAACTCGATGACGCTTTCGCCCCAGGCGGTCTGCTTGAAGGGGCGCAGGAACAGCAGGTCGATGTCCGATCCCGGCGCCAGCTCGCCGCGGCCATAGCCACCGGTGGCGACCACCGCGATGCGCTCGGCGGTGGACGGGTTCTGGGCGTAGTACACATGCTTGGTGGCGAAGTCGTAGATCACCTGGATGATCGCGTCCTGCAGCTGCGACAGGGCGCGCGCCGCGGCGAGGCCCGGCAGACCTTCTTTCTCGACGGCGTACTTCACCTTTTCGCGGCCATCGATGAAGGCGGCCTTGATCAGGGTCAGGCCCGACTTGCGCAGGGTGCTGGGCTCGCTGCTGTCCTTGGCCAGCGCGGTCAGGCTGCGGCGCAACGCATCCGCATCCAGCAGATCGCGCAAAGCGAGGGATTGGGGTTTTTCGAGGCCCATGGCGGCGCGGATAATGTCATGGGGGCCCCGGGCTTACTACCCGGCCAAACCCAGACCGAAATTGCGTTACTGGGCCTTGCGGCGGGGGATGCCGTCCCATTTGGCGGGCCCGCGGGTCCGGATGACCACGCCGCAGGCGATCCGGTCCCCGGCATTGCCCAACGGCTGGGTGCGGTAATCATCGCCCCGCGCATCCAGGATGATCGCCACGCCGTCGTGATCGAAGATCGACCGCTTGCCGTTGCCGATGGAAAAGCCGTTGGCGATGGTGCTGGCATGCAGATGCCCGTCGGCGCCGGCGAATTGGTTGGGCAGGTCGCCCGCTTCGGGCCCGCCTTCGGCCAGGAAGCCATGCTGCTTGCCGGGCACCAGGGTCAGGATCGGCCCGGCGCTGGTGAAGCCGGACTTGGCATCGCAACTGGCTGACGTGTGCAGGTGCACAGCATGAGGACCGGGCGGCAGGTCATGCAGGTCGAAAGTGACCAGCACGCCGCGGTTGACGGCATCGAACACCACGGTTCCCACCGGCTTGCCGTCCAGGCTGGAAAGCCGGGCGATGGCGCGGGCCTTCAGGGCGGCGGACGCCGGCAGGCCGGGCAGCGCCAGCACAGCGGCCAAAAACACGATGCGACGATCCATCGGCTCCCCCAAAAAGCCCGGCCAGCCTGCCATAGCAACGGAAAAGGGGGAACCCGATGGCCGCCCATACGCTTTAGGACGGGGCGCCAAGTCCCCGGAGATTTGACATGCGTTTTTTCCTGATGGCCGCCACGGCCAGCCTTTTCACCCTCACCACCGCCATGATGATCGCCCAGGAGGCCCAGGCCGTGCAGGACACGCCGGTCACCATCAACGGGGTCGAGGCGGTGTGCACCGGCGTCGGCTCGGCCAAGGATGATCCGCGCTGGGCCGCCTATCCGGTCAAGATCGTGCTGGCCACCAGCGGCGGCGCCAACCTGGCCAACGCCCATATCACCCTGACCAGGGGCCGCCAGGAAATGGCGGGCCTGGATTGCGATGCGCCCTGGATCCTGTTCAAGGCGCCGCCCGGTTCCTACACCGCCACCGCCACATTGATCGGCGGCAGCGGCCGCTCCAGCAGCGTGAACTTCGGCACCACCGGCAGCGGCCGCCAGAAGGAGATCACCATCACCTTCGCGAGCAGCAATCCCGCCGTCAGTCTTCCGGCCGGCAATACTGCCCCTGCGGGGCAGTAGTTTTTTTGGGTCGCGCCGCCCCGGCCGCGATAGCGGTCCAAGCCTAAAGCGCCCTCGCTGACGCTCAGGTCGCCGGTCGCTCCCGACTACCGCGATGTTGAAAAACGAAAAAGCCCCGGTGGATTTCTCCACCGGGGCTTGATCGTTTTGGGAACGTCAAACCGTTCTTAGACGGCCTTGAGGTTCGAGGCCTTGGCGCCGCGCGCGTCCGGCACGATGTCGAACGAGACCTTCTGGCCTTCGTTCAGCGAGCGCAGACCGGCCGCTTCAACGGCAGTGGCGTGCACGAACACGTCCTTGCCGCCGCCTTCCGGCGCGATGAAGCCAAAACCCTTGGAGGTGTTGAAGAACTTAACGGTTCCGATAGTCATGGTACTTTTCCTGCATTGATGTCCGCCCGGCAAAATACCGGAACGGAACGGGGCTTTTCGTGTGTCGCAGGGAAGGAAGTTCGACCGTCGTCCAGGCGCGCACTCAAGGCGGGCAGGGATAGGCTAGTGCGCTTCACTGTGACGGGACGTAACTCCCACGTAGGCGCGACAATACGCCCGGCATGACCTGGACGCAATGCCGGGCCCGCCACCCGATTTTGCGGCGCGGCATAGTTGGGCCGCCAGATAGCGGCTTTTGTGACAATTAATCGATTGCGCTGCGGCGCGATTACTCGCGGGGCGAGAAGGCAAAGACGAAGAACACCGCCGCCGTCAGGACCGAGATCGCGCTGAGCGCGCCGATGCTGGCGAAGCGCCACACCGGATCGACATGGAAGACCTGGAAGAAGGCGGCCACGCCCATGGCGGCCAGCACCAGCCCCAATGCGAAGTCTTTCAACCGGCCCATGCCCGCCATCCCAGTATGCCCGCCGCCAGTATAGCAGCCGGCGATCACATCCGACACTGGCCAAACGGTACGGTAACGACTGCCCACCATCTGTATGCAGGTGAGCCTGCGGCGCGCGATAGCGCGTGAGCAGGTCCAGTGGACCTGCGAAAGCTGGCGAACGGTCCATAGCGGCAGCGTATGGACGCGACGTGCGTCCAAGCACGTCGCGAGGCCGTCCATGTCCGATCATTGAGCGCCTGTAGGCGTTTTTGGCGATTGAGGCTGTGCCTTTTTGAGCCGATACTGCCGCTCGCGGATTTCCAACGGGGAGGAAAGCGCATGAGCCTGTCCGGGGGATTCGACTACAAGGCTGTGTTCGATAACACGCCCAGCCTGGTGCTGGTGCTGGATCCCAGTTTCAGGATCGTGGCGCAGAACCGGGCGCACGCCGTCGCCACCAAATCGGCCGAGCGCGGGCTGGTGGGCCAGAACCTGTTCGAGGCCTTTCCGGAAAATCCCGCCGACTCCGGCGCAGCCGGCCTGTCCCTGCTGCGCGCCTCGCTGTTGAAGGCGCTCAAGACCAGGCAAGCCGACATCATGCCGCCCTTCCGCCATGACGTGCGAGGGCAACGCGGACCGTACGAGCCGCGCTGGTGGACGGTGAGCAACACCCCGATCCTGGGCGATGACGGCTATGTGCGCTGGATCATCAACCGCGCCGAGGACGTGACCGAGTTGATGGAACTGCGCAACCGCCTGGCCGAGGCGTTTCCGCGGAAGTGATGATCGGGTACTGTCCTGCAAAAGGACCATCGCGATGAGCGTCACGATCTACCACAGTGAGCCGCGACCGCCGGAGGCGGGCAAAACGGTCCAGTGGACCGTTTTGAGCGGCGAACGCCGCGAGCTTGGGCGAGCGGCAGCGGCAGCGAAACTGGGTGTGCGATGAGCGTTACGATCTACCACAACCCGCTCTGCGGCACCTCGCGCAACGCGCTGGCGATCATCCGCGAAAAAGGGATTGAGCCCACCATCATCGAATATCTCAAGACCCCGCTCGACCAGCACGAACTCCGGCACCTGGTGGACCAGATGAAGGTGCCGGTGCGCGATGTGGTGCGCTGGAAACAGACGAAAGAAGTCGCCGCCGCCGGCATCAGCGAAGCAACCGACGACGACACCCTGCTGGCGGCGATGGCCGCCCATCCGATCCTGATGAACCGGCCCGTCGTGATCACGCCAAAGGGTGTGAAGCTGTGCCGGCCGAGCGAGACGGTGGCGGACATACTTTAACGGGGGCGGTCATGGGCAAGAACGGGATGAGGCTGTTGGGGGCGGCGGTCGTGCTGGCGGGGCTGGCCGCAGCAACGGCTCCGGTCGCGGCGCAGGTGCCGAAGAAGGTCGTCTTCATCGCCGGACCCAAGCAGCATGGCGCATCGGGCCGCCATGAATATGAAAAGGACCTGCGCGAACTGGCCTGGTCGCTGGAACATGCCTCCAATATCTCCAACATCAAGACCCTTGTGCTGGTCGGCAAGATACCGCGCGATCTCAGCCAGATCACCGACGCCGATGAGATCGTGATCGATGGCAATGGCGACTGGCTGAAGACCGAGACGGGCGTCCTGTTTCCGCAGATGGCCGACACCGACGGCCTAACCTATGACGCCGAAACGACCGCCTGGCTGAAAAGCCTGGATGCGCTGATCAAGGAAAAGCATATCGGGCTGACCATCTTCCATTATTCCATGTGGACGGATAACCGCGCAGGCCGCACCGCTTTGCTGGACTGGTTCGGCGGGCTTTGGATTCCCTATGCTTCCCACAACCCGGTCGACACTTGGGCGGTGCGTCCGCTCAAGGTGCGCCATCCCATCCTGTCGGGCGTGGCGCCCTGGACTTACCGCGAGGAGATGTATTCCCGCTATTTCCTGACCGACAATCCGGGGCGCACCGTATTGCTGGAGGCCAAGCCTGCCGATCCGAAAAACGGCGCATCAGGACCTGTGTCCTGGGCCTATGCGCGGCCCGATGGCGGGCGGTCGTTTGTGTGGGGTGGTTCGGACTTCCACGACAACATGCACACCGTCGCCGATTACCGGAAATTCCTGCTCAACGGCATCGCCTGGACCGCGGGGCTGGACGTACCGCGCGGCGGCATCGCTTCACCGCCGCCGCCCGAGTTTTAGAAGGACGGCCGCCTCAGGATTGAATGTTTTCAATCTCTATCTCCCCCAGTGGCTCGTCGGCCTCGATAATGTCGCCGGGGCGGGCACTGAGGATGGCTTGTGCCATCGGTGAGCGGAAGCTGATCAGGCCCTTAGCAGCTCGGCTTCGTCCACGCCGACGATGCGAAACGTCTGCTCGCGTCCCTTGCGCTGGATGGTGACGGTGGAGCCGAAGGCGACGGTACCGTCGCTGGAAGGCATCACCACCTCGGCGCTGCTCTTGCGGATTTCCCAATAGCGCAGGTCGCGCGCCAGGGTTTCGCGCAACAACACATTGGTTTCGGATTGCATGCTCGCCTCGATGCGGGCGAGATGGGCCTCGATCTGCGCCAGGCCTTCGGGAGTCACCAAGTTCGGCCCCTCATCGACCATCCGCTCAGGAGGGGGCGCGCTCTCAGAGGTCTCTTTCACGAATGCCCTAGACATTAGCGATACTCCGGATGGGCCGGTCCGGCGCCTCGCTCGTGCTCGGCGCGCTCGTCACTTTCGCAGGTCCACTGGACCTGCTCACGCGCCGCGCGCGCCGTTCCTCGCCCATCCATTCTGGCGGCGGCGCGGACTCGGAGGTCTCTTTTACGAAGGCGCGGGACATGGCGGCAGTTTAACGCCGCAGGCGGGAGAAAGTCTCCCGGCTCAAGCCGCGGAGGTAATCTGCTGGTGCTGCCCGGTCAGGTAATCGTCGATATCGCCCAAGGTCTTGTTGAGGTCGCCGCCGCTGATGCCCTGGGCCCGGGCATCGCCGGTCAGGTCCGAGGCCCACTTGTCCACCTCGGTGGGCAGGGTCAGTTCGGGCACCAGATGGACGTTGCGCGCCACCCAGTCCCGTACAAAGGCTTCGATTTCCGACTTGCTGCGCATGCGCGAATCCCCTGCTCGAATCAATAAGTACGCCCAAGCGACTCGCGGCGCTACCGCAATCGCGACTGTACGCTGGGTCCGCTTAGGCTGTTTCCGAAACGCGAACCGCCACCGTCAGGCGCGCGGCGCCGGCGCCTATGAACGTGCCGGCCACCGGCATCGCCTGGGCCAGGTCGCGCGCCACCGCCACCGGGATCAGGTTGAAACTGCCCATCTGGCGGTTGGTGGGATCAAAGCTGATCCACCCCGCGCCCGGCACGAAGACTTCCGCCCAGGCATGGGTGGTGCTGTCGGTGTCGGCAAGCGCCGGATTGAAAAGGTAGCCGGACACCACGCGGGCGCCGAAGCCCAACAGGCGCGCCGCCTCCACGAACAGCACGGCAAAGTCGCGGCACGAGCCGCGGCCCATGTCCAACGTGCGGCTGGGCGGCTGGGTGCCTTCATCCTCGCGCGCCTGGTAGCTGGCGGTGCCAGTGATGCCGTCATTCAAGTCTTTCAGCAGCGCCAAGGTGTCGGTGGGATTGGAGCGCACAAAGCCGGCGGTCCAGGACGACAGCCGGCCCATGGGATCGTCATATTGCGGCGACAGCAGCGCCCCCAAATCGGTGCGCTCGCCCGGCGAATAGCTGAAGGGATAATTGATCGCGTTCACGGCGATGGGAAACACCGGCCAGGCGGCGCTGCTATGTTCCAGGCTGGCGGTGCTGTCGATCACCAGCCGGTCGGATGGCGCGTCGAAGGTGACCGTGGCGATGGCATTGCCGAACACATCCTGGGCCCAGCTGATGGTGCTGGGCGGTGTGGTGGTGATCTGGTGCGTGAGCAGCTTGAGCTCGCGGCTTTCGCGCGGGCGCAGCATCAGCCGGTGCGGGCCGAGCGTGACGGGCTGGGTGTACTGGTATTCGGTACGATGGGTAATCGAGAAACGCGTCAAGGATCAGACGGCGCGCTTGACGCGCTTCTTGGGCGTCGCAGGCGGGGCGTTCTCGGCTTCGATGCGGGCGGTTTCGGCGTCCGCGGCTTCCTTCTCCAGGCGCTGGGCCTTGAGGCGGATGGTCTTGGCGTCGTTATGGGCGCGCTCGGCGTCCATTTCCTGCTTCACCAGCGTCTTGCGGTCTTCCCAGGTCTGGAAGATGCCTTGCGCGGTGCGGCGGGCGGTTTCGGTCTTGTTGGCCATGATGTGCTTTCAAAAATGGGGCGGCGCGCAGAATGCGCACCGCCCCGCTTTGTCTTAGGC
>Ga0118677_10003721_pt1 | contig 28535 bp, 26 predicted proteins | sample AliMusrvi5mmetaG_FD_86154 | JGI IMG/M metagenome (GOLD analysis project Ga0118677, IMG submission 86154) | reverse complement strand
CAGAGGAAATTATTCTCCAAGATGCTTTTGTGCTTGCGGAAAACTTTGATCAGTGATTAGCCTATAATGCCGTTTTCTTTCTGGTACCGATTATGAACGGTAGTAGGATTTATAGAGGAAAGTTACTAAAATTAAACCAACGAAATTCCATGATTCATACTCCCCAGTTGTGTTTTCACCCGCCATCATTCCCATGTTCCGTTGACCAAAAAAAGACAGCAAAAATTATGCCCGTTTTTTCACGATCAGCTTTCTACTGGATATTTTACAGGTTTTCTGGTAAAAAAACATTGAAGCCCGTTGACGGACATCCGACAGGTTCATACTGGAATTTCCCCGGCAGGGTTCCTCAAATAAAACAGGTGCTCACTCCTGATATGTCGTACCTTTGTATTATCATTAATATCAGATCGATGAACTTTGAAAAATCAACTGTTCCCCCGCGCGACAACTCCTGGATCAGGGTGGTCAGGCAATACAATCACCCTGACCCGGTAAAAAGCTGGGTGCAGTTTTCCTCCAACCTTTTTCTGTATGCTGTTGCCTGGATCCTGATGGTTTTCTCTCTGAAAACATCCTACTGGATCACGCTGGGAATCTCCATTCCCGCAGCGGGAATATTAGTCCGGCTGTTCATCATATACCACGACTGCGGCCATGGTTCATTTTTCAGGTCGGCCAGGATCAGCGATGCGGTCGGGCTATTCATCGGAATACTTACCTTCACCCCATATTATCACTGGTCGAAAAACCACGAGATTCACCACGATACGGCCGGCAACCTGGATAAACGGGGGGTGGGCGATGTATGGACCATGACGGTTGAAGAATACAGGGAGAGCAAACCATGGGGAAAAATTGTCTACCGGTTTTACAGGCATCCCCTTACCATGTTTTTAATCGGGGCACCATTTGTCTTCATTATCGGCAACCGTTTCACAAAAAAGGGGATGAACAAAAAGAGCCGTCTCAGTGTCTATTTCACCAATGCCGGACTGGCTGTTTTTGCAGCCTCCATTTGCATGGTGATTGGGGTGAAGGCCTTCATCCTGATCCAGCTACCTGTCATATCCGTTGCCGGTTTCTTCGGGTTCTGGCTTTTTTATGTCCAGCACCAGTTTGACCCTCCCTATTGGGCGAGAACAGGTGAATGGGACTACCAAAAAGTAGCATTGGAGGGGAGTTCCTATTACAAACTTCCCAGGATCCTGCAATATTTTTCGGGTAATATCGGCTTTCATCACATCCATCACCTGAGCCCCATGATCCCCAATTACAACCTGGCGCGTTGTCACCGCGAAAATTCCCTGTTCAGCAATATAAAACCATTGACGGTAAGACAAAGTTTCAGCACCCTCTCCCTCCGTTTATATGACGAAAAAACCAGGGAACTGATCAGTTTCAGGAAACTAAAAATCAGGTAATCATACAGATACCCGGTTGTGGTGGAAGAAAAGGCAGGGGACTATTTCAACAGATTGTTGATTGCCGTGAGCAGCGATTCATGGGTAAAGGGCTTACTAACATATTCATCCATCCCGGCTGCAAGGTATTGCTCCCTGTCGCCTTTCATGGCATTGGCTGTCAGCGCAATTACCGGGGTATGACTACCAGAAACCAATTCTGATTCCCTGATTTTCCTGGCTACCTCGTAACCGTCCATGACCGGCATCTGGATATCCAGGATGACCAGGTCATACCGGTTCAGCATAAACTTATCAACGGCCTCCTGACCGTTGATGACCGGGTCAACCGAAAACCCCATCTTCCGCAACTGGAAGTCGACAATGCGCAGGTTAATAGGGTTATCCTCCGCAACCAGCACGTGCAGACCGGTAAAGGGTTGAGGGTGTGTAGGCGGCTGAATTCCCGGTTTTTCAACCTTTGGGGCCGGAAGTTGAAAGGGCAGCGTAAACCAAAATACCGAACCTTCCCCCGGTTTGCTCTGCACCCCGATTTCGCCACCCATCAGATCTGTGAGTTTCCGGCAGATAGAGAGCCCCAGGCCCGTTCCGGAGATAAGTTTTGAATTATCCTGCTTGATGCGGGAGAATACTTTGAATAAAGAACCCATTGCCTCCCCGGCAATACCGACCCCCGTATCGGCGACCTCAAACCGCAGCGTTACCCTGGCAGCCAGCTTGTCAACGACTGAAACACGGATCTTAACTGAGCCCCTGTCGGTAAATTTGACCGCATTATTCGACAGGTTAAGCAGTATTTGCCGCACGCGAAGGGCATCGCCGATGAGAACCTCGGGAAGGCCCGTTTGCAGGGTGATTTCAAAATCAAGCAGTTTTTCCCTGGTTTTATGGTTCATCACGAGGGAGATCTCATTCAGTACCCGCTGAAGAACGAAAGGCTGGACTTCCAGTTTCATCTTCCCGGCTTCGATGGCCGAGAAGTCAAGTACATCGTCGACCAAAACCAGGAGTCCTTCTGCCGAAGAGATGATCCCTTTCATCAAATCCATCTGTTCCCCCGACAGGGGTGTGTTTTTCAGAATATCGGAAAGTCCCAGGATCCCTGCCATTGGTGTACGGAACTCATGCGACACGCTGGCGATAAACTCGTTTTTCGCCATGGTTCCCGCCTCGGCATGCTCCTTGGCGGTACGCAATTCCTGTTCATGCTGTTTTCGTTCGGTAATATCCCATGATATTCCGATCAATCCGATGATCTCGTTGTCGGTATTGCGGATCGGGGCCATATTGGTATTGACCCAGAATTGATGCTGGTTTCGTTCCACCAGCTCTTCAATATCGTAAAAGGCGATCCCCGATTGAATAACCTGTTGTTCCTTTTCGTTGTAATCATCATTGTTACGGATCCCGAACAGCTCGGCAGCACGTTTTCCGATGATCTCCCCTGCAGTCATCCCCACCAGGTCGGTAAAGGCCTTGTTAACGATAAGGTAATTCAGGTTTACATCTTTAAAAAAGACATAGGCAGGAATGGTGGTCAGCAGGGTTGAAAGCTCTTCGGCACGGACACTCAGCCGGTTGGAAACCTGTTTAAGATCGAACGAGGTCCGGGTCAGCAGGGAAGAGAGGATATTTTTTTCCTTCGTCGACCGTTGATATTTGAAGATAAACTTATCCTGTTCCTCTTTAATTTTCCTGAGTTCCTCCATGATGAATTCCCGTTCGCGCTCAAAGTCAACCCCGGTTTTAATATTCCGGATAAGTTCAGCCAGGAATTCTACTTTCTGGGACATGCTATTTTTCTTTTAGCGCAACGAGGGTAAATGTCTGATTATAAAAATCGCAGGCAGCAGTATAGTGGTTGCCGATCTCCCCATAGGTAAAAAAGCCCGTCAGGGGAATATTCCATTTGGCCCATGCATCGTCGATCTCCTCGGAGATAGCGGGTCCCAGCGCACTGTGCCTGGCCATGCAGGAGAACAGGATTAACACATCCGCACGGGGATGGCTCTTATAAAACTCCTCCACCTTGTTTTTGGTGTAATCGATAACCTCAAAGCCGGGTGAACTTGAAAATGAGACCACAGATCCTTCCGGTACCGAACCGGCAAATATAAGTGATCGTTTTTCACGGTCAACATTGATGACGGCTCTCAGTACATCCTGTTTGCCCGGCTTTTTAATCATCAGCGGATATTCAATCCCTATTTCGGGAAGATCTTCATCTTTGACACTCAGGTATTCCTTATAAACGTCGAGGGCAGGGGCGCCGTCAATGGTATAGACGATGTTGCCGGTTGAATGGGTAATCATCTTGTCGGCTCCGATACCCACCCAGCCACTGGAGGCGATTCCGTTAATATCATAGTGGTCCAGGTCGAGCGCCAGGGCAATTGCCCCATGATTCAGCACCGCGCCAGATGAAAAAACAAAGGTCTCATGAAACCGGGCATCGTCGCCGGCCAGGCCACCGAACATCCTGATCCCTTCGCCGGCGGTATCCTGAATGCCGCGAACCAGCTGTTCCCCGTCAGTATCCAGACCACTGGCAAGAATAAAGAGGGCTGGATTTGCGAACGCTCCGGTTGACCATTCCCCGATGGAAGAACCCAGTTCAAACGAGCCAATTCCATGGCCGTCAAACTGTCCGAGCCTGTAAGTGCCGGGTGCAAGATCCAGCAACAGGCAAACCAGGGCGCCTTCAGTGATTACCTGTTCGTTGTTGTTATATGAAAATTCGCCGCATGAACTGCAGCCAAAAACCTGAATATTCCTGGAAATGAGGAATGAACCAATTGCGGCCAGATCAAGTTCAACCGATGCAAAAACCATGGCCACAGTAGGTAGAAAGCCATCGCTGGTTACAGCGACGAATGATTGCTGAAACCCTTTTACGGAATCAGCATGAAGTGTTTTTAACCGCATTGTCAGGAATTTAGTACGCTCAATTTCATTCAAAGATACAATATTCCATTAATCCAAAATAGGAGTCGGGGATTTTTATTCCCCATTTTCACTTTACCATGAAATAAACCTGTCATGGCAATCGCTATCTGTTTATTTTAACGCACTTATGATCTCATCCTTCAGCCTGGATCTGAATTTTACCGGGTTACTCAGACCATAGGAAAAAGCAAATTCCGTCAGGTCAATCTTCACCTCTTTCCCCTTTTCTGTTTTTACAAGATATAGTGCCTGGGCATTAATGCTGAACCTGGCGACCATTTTTGCATTGGCTTTATCATCAGTATTCAATACCAGCAGTTTGACAGTACCATCTTTGATGTTTTTAGCAAAGTCCGACTGCATCAGCTTGCGGGTATTTTCTTCGATCGACTGATCGATCGGGCAGCGTTCGGTCGGGTGGAAATAGCAGACGGTTACCGGTGCTTTGCTGGTTGTGGCGGGCTTCGCTTGTGCCTGGCCAAAAACAGCATGGGCTGAAATGACAAGGAAGAGCAGGAGGTTCAGCATTTTTTTCATAATCGGAGTTATCAGGAATTGATTGGAGAAATCGTAAAAAAACCGTTACAAAGATAAGACGTATCAAGAGGAATTTCCATCGGGATCGGAATTTCGGATATCAGATATCCTATTTAACCTCTCCTGATCCCTGGAAATGGCGACAAACAATAAAAAACCCTCTGCAAATACTGATATTCAGAATTTGCAGAGGGTTTGTGCGGAGAGACTGGGATTCGAACCCAGGGTACACTTTTGGCGTACACACACTTTCCAGGCGTGCTCCTTCGACCACTCGGACACCTCTCCAGGTATCAGCGAAACCATGCACCTGCGCGTCAGCGAAACAATTGCTTAAAACAGGCTATACAGAATTTCGGGTTGCAAAGGTAGGAATATTATTGACACTTCAAACAGTCATTTCACCACGAAGTGAAGTTTGGAGGAGTTGTTTCACACTTTCAGCCGAATAACCGCAGCCAAGCAGGTACATCAGCTTGGTAACAGCCGATTCGGTAGTAATGTCAGAACCACCGACAATGCCGATCTTGCTCAGTCCGGCGCTGGTTTCATATTTACCCATATCCACGGCGCCGCCTTTGCACTGGGTCACGTTAAAGACGATGATGCCACGGTTGACAGCATCGCGGAGCTGGTCGAGGAACCAGGGAATGGTGGGGGCATTGCCGGCGCCGAAGGTTTCAAGGATCACTGCCTTCAGCCCTTTTGCCTGTAATATGGACTCCACCACATGGGGGGAGATCCCCGGGAATAATTTCAGGATGGCAATATTTTCGTCCAGCTCCTTCAGCACCCTCAGTTTTTTAAAATTGGGCTTCATGATCAGGTTATGGTTATATTTAATATGCACCCCAACCTCTCCCAGCAGGGGGTAGTTCCCGGAGACAAAGGCCTTGAAATTCTCGGCATTGAGCTTGCTGGTACGGTTCCCACGATAGAGCTTGTTTTCAAAACAGATCGCCACCTCGGGAACTACGGGTGTGTCAACCTCCTTGGCCGCCGCAATTTCAATGGAGTTGATGAAATTTTCGCGTCCGTCGGTACGCACCATCCCGATAGGCAGCTGGGAGCCTGTAAAGATGACCGGTTTGTTCAGGTTTTCAAGCATGAAGCTGAGGGCCGATGCGGTATAGGCCATGGTATCGGAACCGTGGAGCACCACAAAGCCATCGTAATCTTCATATTTTTCCTCGATCACCGTAGCCAGGTGGATCCAGAAAGAGGGGTTCATGTTCGAAGAGTCAAGCAATGGCTCGAAGGTATAAAAATCGATTCTGCAGTTGAAGTTTTCAAGAACCGGCAGGTACTTGTAGAGGATATCAAAGGTGAGCGGACTCAGGGTCATGGTTTTCGGATCCTGGACCATGCCGATGGTGCCTCCTGTATAAATTACGAGAATACTGGTCTGACCTATCATAAGTTTTTTTCAAAATGCAAAATTACAATTAAAACGCCTTTTTCAACCTATCCCAAACAACTTCAACGCATTCGCCGTTGTGATTTCAGCAACCTCCTGCACCGTTACCTGTTTTAGTTCAGCCATCTTCTGCGCTACCAGCGGTATATAGGATGGTTCATTGCGTTTCCCGCGGTGCGGGACGGGAGTTAGCCACGGGGCATCCGTTTCAAGCAGCAGGTATTGGACCGGCGTGTTTTCGACTACCGCCTGTAGTCCCGAATTTTTATAGGTAAGCACCCCCCCTATCCCGAGCAGGAATCCAAGGCTGATGGCCTGTTTTGCCTGTTCGGTATTGCCGCTGAAACAATGAAAAACGCCACGAAGCCTGCCGTCGTTGCGGGCGGCAAGAATCCCGAGGGCGACCTCCATCGAATTCCGGGTGTGGATCACAACGGGAAGGTCATATTTCAGGGCAAAATCCAGCTGCGCATGAAAGGCGGTGATTTGTTCCGCTTCAAAGGTCTTATCCCAGTACAGGTCGATCCCTACCTCGCCTATGGCATAATACGTAACCTCCGGGTTTGCAAGGTGACCGGCAACGGCCGTAAGTTCATCCCGGTAGTTGCCCTTTACGGAGGTGGGATGCAGCCCCATCATCGCAAAACAGCTCCCGGGATGGTTCTTAACCACCCTGATCATCTGTTCATGATATGCTGAATCGATGGCAGGCAGCAACAGTCTGGTTACCCCGGTCGTGATGGCGCGGGATATGACGGATTCAAGGTCGTCGCTGAACTCCTCCGCATACAGGTGGGTATGGGTGTCGGTAAATTCCAGGCTCCCCTGGTGCAGGGCACCGGTTTCAGCTCGTTCCATACGCGTGGTTTATAGAAGGTTAAAGGCTTGTTGTAAAAAAGCGACAACCGGGTCGGTTTCAATGTCGTTCATACACCTGAAATGGCCTTTAGGGCACTCCGGGAATCCCAGTTTGCTGCATGGCCTGCATGACAAGCTTTTCACTTCGGCAATCAGCGAATCAGCGCGGAATTCTTCAGGCAGCCAGGGGTACATTCCAAAGGCGGGGATGGTATTGCCCCATACCGAAACGACCGGTTTCCGAAAGGCCGCGGCAATATGCATCAGCCCTGTATCATTGGTGAGAACAGCCTTTGCCTGGCGGATCAGCGAGGCCGACTGGTTGATGTTGAACATACCGCAGGCGTTGAATACCAGGGGGCCCGTCGCACTGTCGATCACCGCCCCGCGTTCCATATCCTCCTTCCCCCCCAGCAGGATCACCGGCCGATCGAGGTTTTTACATATGCCGATGACCTTTTCGGCCGGGAAAATCTTGGTCTTATAGGTTCCCCCGATCACGATGGCGATATAGCCACTGCGCAGGTATTCAGGCAAACCGGCCGGATCAACCTCATCAGCGGAAGGGATAAAGTAATCGAGCCCCTTCCCGTCATCTTTAATATGAAGAGATTCCGTTGCCTTAAAATAGCGTTCAACAATGTGAATATCGGGCAAACAGTTAATTTTAAACCTGACTGTCAGCCATTTACGAAAGTTAAGCTTGGAAAAGTTTGCCGATTTCACCCCGAGCTGGGAAATCACATAGGTTGACCGGTAGTTTTTGTGCAGGTCAACAATAAAATGAAAACCCTGCGATTTCAATTCCGGGATCACATCGCCGAAATTGTGATCATACTGCCATATTCTGGTTATATATGGATTTCCCCTGAGGATTGGTTCAAACTGTTTTTTGGTAAGAAAATGTATTTCAGCCCCGCGTACCTGGTTTTTCAAACACCTCACAACGGCGCTTGTCAGTACAATGTCGCCGATTGAACTGAAGCGGATTACCAGGACCTTTTTAAGTGGAGGAAGCATAATATTTGCTGTTTCGCAATCGGTTTACCTTCAACTACCTGATGAACGGATTATTATCCTTTTCATACCCGACAGATGTTTCGGGACCATGACCGGGATAGACCACCGTTTCGTCGGGGAGGGTAAATAATTTCGTTTTAATACTCACCATCAGCTGGTCGAAATCGCCTGTTGGCAGGTCGGTGCGGCCAATCGTATCGCGGAAAAGGACATCCCCGGTAATGACAAACCCCAGTGCTTCGTTATAAAAGCAAACACTTCCTTCGGCATGGCCGGGGGTAAAGAGAACCCTGAGTTCCGAGGTTCCCCACTGCACGGTTTCGTTTGCCACCAGGAACCTTTTTGCCTCCGGTACATGGTCGATGTTATAGCCAAAGGAGGCGCCAATCTCTTTCAATGTATCAAAAAATGCAACCGAATTTTTATGGTATTCAGGATAGATGCCATAAGTACGGGCAATGAAATCATTTCCGAGCACATGATCCACATGACAGTGGGTGTTCAGGTTGCGGACCAGGGTAAGGTTGTTCTTCCCGATAAAATCCTTCAGCGCATCCTCCTCTTCCGGTTCATAACAGGCTGCATCGATCACGACACATTCGCCTGATTCATCGTACAATAAATAGGTATTGACCATGAAGGTGTTAAAGCAAAATTTTTCAATATTGACCATGCAGTTTGTGTTATTTTTCAGGAGGTGCAAAGATATGAAAATGCGGCTTACCGGCTGTCACAATGAAAATAATCGTACCTTTACGGTTCCAATTGAATTTCCTTGTATTTCTTAATATGGCGAAGGGTGCATACGTGAACGGAAGTTTAAAAAGCTGGGCGGTAGCGTGTTGTATCCTGTGTTGCATCCTCTTTTTTTCGGCAGGCAGCCGGGCCCAGTTTTACAATGGTTCGCAGATGACCTTCGGGAAGAACCGGGTTCAGTATTCCAATTTCCTCTGGCTCTATTTCAGGTTTGAAAAATTCGACACCTACTATTATCTCAATGGCAGGGAACTGGCGCTGTACACGGCCGAATATGCCGACAAGCACATGAAGGAGATTGAACTTGACCTCCAGTCGAACATCGAGGAGAAGGTACAGTTTATCATTTTCAACAACCTCTCCGACCTGAAACAAAGCAATATCGGCCTATTTGGTGATTGGGACTATTACAATACCGGGGGAGTTACCCGCATTATCGGGGGGAGGGTGCTCCTGTTTTTCGACGGGAATTATGAACATTTCAACCAGCAGATCCGTGCCGGGATTGCCCAGGTAATCCTGAACAACATGATGTATGGCACGGGAATCGGCGCCCAGATCAAGAACAACGCCCTGTTTTCAGTTCCGGAATGGTATATCAACGGGCTTATTTCCTTTATCTCCCGGAAATGGGATCCCGAGATTGACGACCAGGTCAGGGATGCCTTCCTGCACCGGAAATATGAAAAATTCAACGGGCTTACCGGCGAGGAGGCCACGTATGCAGGTCATTCTCTGTGGAGTTACATTGCCATGAAATACGGGGAATCGACCATTCCGAACATCGTTTATATGGCGCGGTTGAGCAGGAATGTGGAGAAGGGTTTTCAATATGTCATCGGGGGAACCTTCAAGTCGGTGATCCAGGAATGGCTGGCCTATTATAAGAACATCTATCATACCCAGGAGACCGGCCGCAGTGCCCCGCAGGGGGTAATGGTCAACAAGCGGAACAAGCCCGACCGGATCTATCATTCGTTGAAGATCGACCCGGAAGGGGCTAAAATCGCCTATGCCACGCAGTACCTGGGCATCTATAAGATCTTTATCCAGAATACCGAAACCGGCAAACAGCACAGGGTTTACCGTGGAGGATTCAGGCTGGCCGACCGTCCCGACTATTCCTTCCCGCTCATCGCCTGGCACCCGAGCGGCAGGGTGCTTTCTTTTTTAGTCGAACGTAAAGGTGAAATCTGGCTCTATTTCTACAACCTGGATGACAAATCGCTGGAGCACCAGATCCTGGTTAATTTCCAGAAGGTTCTCGACATGTCCTATTCCGACGATGGCACATCACTCGTTTTGTCGGCTGTACAAAAGGGGCAATCGGATATTTTTGTCTATAACATAGCCTCCGGTTCGCATGAGCAGATCACCAAAGACATCTACGACGATCTGAACCCAAGGTTTATCAACCATTCCCGGAATATCATCTTCTCCTCGAACCGGGTTAACGACACCATCCGTTTTGACGAACCTGTAAAACAGGAAAAGCTGCACTTCAACAACGACCTGTTTATTTATAATTACGCCTCCCATAACAATGTATTGCAGCACCTGACCAAAACACCCGACGCAAACGAAACTCAGCCCCAGCCCTACGGTGAAAACTATTTTTCTTTCCTGAGCGACCAGAACGGGATCGTAAACCGCTACCTCGGCCGATACGACAGCACTATTTCCTATATCGATACTACCACCCATTACCGGTTTTATACCACAACCTACCCGGTAACCAACTATTCACACAATATCGTCGAACAGGATATCTCGCCAAAAGCCGCCCGTATCGGGGAGATCATATACCAGGATGGCAATTTTAAAATGTTCACCTCCGATCTGGTACGCCCCCAATATCTCCCGAAGGTGGAGATACAGCCATCGTATCTCAGAGAAAACAGGGGAAAACAACTGCAGAAGCAGACGGATTCGGTTAAACAGGACACCATTCCAAAAGCGGCAGCTCCTTTTGCCGTTCAGTCCAAAAAGCATTTCACCGTTGTAAGGCAGCGCGAAGTGGTCAACCAGATCCTTTCAAGGATCGATACGACCAGTGGTTCGAAGTTGCCGCACGAAGGGAAGAATCATATGGCTATAGATTCCTCTGCCAACAGTCTGCTTTCGCTTTACCGGATCATGCAGAAACGGGAAATCCTTCATACAGCATCACCCAGGGATTCAGTGGATAAATATAAGTCGGCCAAACAGCTGAATTACAACGTAGAATATTATATTGACCAGATGGTCACCCAGATTGACTTCACCTACCTGAATTTTGCCTACCAGCCGTTCACGGGAAGTTCTGCACCTGTTTTTGTAAACCCGGGATTGAACGCTCTTTTCATGGTGGGTGTCACCGACCTGATGGAAGATTACCGTATCAGCGGCGGTGTCAGGTTAAATGTGAGCCTGATTAATAATGAATACCTTTTCAGTTTCGGCAATTACCGCCACCGTCTTGACCATCAGATCGTGTTCCACAGGAAGGTTGTTGAGGAGTCGGGATACGTTTCCATTGTCCGGCACAAAATACACGAGATGTATTATGTTGCCACCTATCCCTTTACCCCTGTGCTGAATATCAAAGGCACCGCATCCATCCGGTACGACCGGGCCGTGTACCTGTCGACCGACCAGCCCAACCTGGTCCAGCCTGACATTGATAAGGTATGGGGGAGCATCAAGGGAGAACTTACCTATGACAATACCCGGGGCCTCGGGCTCAACCTCTACCAGGGGACCCGCTATAAGTTGTTTGGTGAATATTACCAGCTGCTCAACACTGCCGGCAACAACGTGATCGTGCTGGGGATGGATTTCCGCAATTATCAGAAATTACACAGGACCCTGATCTGGGCGAACCGGTTTGCGGCAAGCACCTCCTTTGGCAGCAACAAACTTCTTTATTATATGGGAGGCGTCGACAACTGGCTTTTCCCGAAATACAACACCAACATTCCCGTTGCCACCGATCAGAATTATGCCTTCCAGACCCTGGCTACCAACATGCGGGGATTCGACCAGAATATCAGGAATGGCAACAGTTTTTTTGTCTATAACTCAGAGTTGCGCTGGCCCATTTTCAGGTACCTGTTCAACAGGCCGATCCGTTCCGATTTCATCAACAACTTCCAGCTTGTTGCCTTCGGCGATGTGGGAACCGCCTGGACCGGCTGGTCGCCCTGGTCGGCAGACAACCAGCTTTTCACCCGGTATATCTCCAACAATCCCCTTTTTATCAAGGTAGAGATGCAAAAAGACCCGGTTGTCGAGGGTTTTGGTTTTGGCGCACGCACGCGGCTCTTTGGATATTTTCTCCGTGGCGATCTTGCCTGGGGCGTCGAAGACGGCCGTGTAGGCAGGCCTATTTTTTATTTCTCACTCAGCCTCGATTTCTAACCATGACTCTCCCGGAACAGCGCATCACAGATTTTATCGGTGAACATCATATTCTTACTTTGGCCAATTCCCATAACCACATTCCATGGTGTGCCACCTGTTACTACGCCTACCAGAAAGATCTGAACCGTTTTATCATCACCTCAGACCACCATACCCGTCATATCCGGGAAGTTGTTGAAGGCAATAACTACAGGGTGGCCGGAGCCATCGCCCTTGAAACAAAACTGGTGGGAAAGATCAGGGGGATCCAGTTTTCAGGACTTCTATTGCCTCTCAGCGGAGAGGATCAGAAAAAAGCAAAATCGGCCTACCTGAAACGCTTTCCCATTGCCCGCCTTATGCCTGACCTTCACCTTTGGGCCATCGCTCCCGACTATATAAAAATGACAGACAACCGTCTTGGTTTCGGGAAAAAGCTGGCCTGGACTCCGGAAGAATCTCCAAAATGACGGCCGGATAACCATCTGCCGAATTATCAAAGTCTATGTTTTTTGAAGTCAGGTATTTACCTGCGTTACACACAGGTGGTGTTAATAACTAAATTAATGGAACCCGCCACTTCGTTGTATATTGCCTCCTCAAAATCAATCCCAAAAATTTATTGGAACGTTCGCAAGAACAATTAGTTAACAAAACTAATACATAACAGATAATCCTGTTCATGCATGGAAAACAAGATAGTGGTAAATACGGAAAAGGATCATAAATCAGACTATTACAATGAAGTACTGGCAAAAAGAATCCGTCCGAAAATTACGATTGAAGAATTGAAAATGAGCGAAAAAAAATCAGAAGTGACCGCACCTGTAATTTATTCCTTTGCGGAGGTTATTGAAAAATCAACCGTGTATTTTAAAGGTGACAGTCTTGCAGCAAATGTATGGGCCAACAAGTATGCCCTGAAAAATTCCGAAGGACATTTATTTGAATTGACCCCGGATGATATGCATCACCGCATTGCCAGGGAAATTGCCCGTGTCGAGAAAAAACATCCCAACCCGATGAGTGAGGAGGAGTTATTTGAACTCATGCGGAATTTCAAATACATCGTCCCCCAGGGAAGCCCGATGGCCGGTATCGGCAACGATTACCAGATAGGATCGCTGTCAAATTGCTTTGTGATCGGAAACGATGGTGCTTCAGATTCCTATGGTGCCATTATGAAAACCGACGAGGAACAGGTTCAGCTGATGAAACGCAGGGGCGGCGTGGGTCACGACCTCTCCCACATCAGGCCGAAGGACAGTAAGGTAAAGAACAGCGCCCTGACCTCTACAGGCATCGTTCCTTTCATGGAACGCTACTCCAATTCGACCCGTGAAGTGGCCCAGGAGGGCCGGCGTGGCGCGCTGATGCTGAGCATCTCGGTGGTACATCCCGATTCAGGGAATTTTATCGATGCAAAACTTGAAGCCGATAAGGTCACGGGGGCCAACATCTCGGTGAAACTGACCGACGAATTTATGCAGGCCGTGGTGAATGATTCCGATTTTGTTCAGAAATTCCCCATTGACTCCGACACCCCTATGTTTACCAAGACCATCAGGGCCCGCGACCTGTGGGGCAAGATTGTCCATAATGCCTGGAAATCAGCCGAACCGGGCATCCTTTTCTGGGATACCATCATCCGGGAGTCGATTCCCGATTGTTACGCAGATATGGGATTCCGCACTGTTTCAACCAACCCCTGCGGTGAAATCCCCCTGTGTACCTACGACAGTTGCCGGCTGCTGGCCATCAACCTCTATAATTATGTGGACAAACCCTTTACCCCCGATGCCAGCTTCGATTCGGAACTGTTTATTTCGCATGTACACAAGGCCCAGCGCATCATGGACGATATCATCGACCTGGAACTGGAAAAGATTGACCGTATCCTTGCCAAGATAGACCAGGATCCCGAAGGGGAAGAGATCAAGGCGCGGGAACGCAACATGTGGCTGAACATCAGGAAAAAGGCAATCCAGGGCCGGAGAACGGGTTTTGGCATCACCGCCGAAGGCGACATGCTGGCAGCACTGGGAACCCGTTACGGTTCCGACGATGCAACCGATTTCTCGGTAGAGGTACATAAGATACTGACCATTGAAGCCTACCGCTCATCGGTCACCATGGCCCGCGAACGCGGCCCCTTCCCGATTTACGACGCCGAACGGGAAGCCCGTAATCCCTTCATCCAGCGGCTTAAGGAAGCAGCTCCCGACGTGTATGCCGATATGGTCCGGTACGGCCGCCGCAACGTCGCCATGCTGACGATTGCCCCTACCGGCTCGGTGAGCATCCTCACCCAGACCACTTCAGGCCTGGAGCCCGTATTTGCAGTTTCATACAAACGCAGGCGCAAGGTGAACCCCAACGACAAAAATGCCACCATCACCTTTACCGACAAGGTGGGCGATACCTGGGAGGAATATTATGTATTCCATCACAACTTCATCACATGGCTTACCGTGAATGGGTACAATATCGACGAGGTTTCGCTGATGGACGAAAAGGAGCTGAAGAACGTCATCAAGAAATCACCCTATTTCAAGGCAACCGCCAACGATGTCGACTGGGTCGCCAAAGTGACCATGCAGGGTGCCGTGCAGAAGTGGGTTGACCACTCCATCAGCGTCACAGTGAACGTGCCAAACGACACGCAGGAGGATATGATCAGTTCGATCTACGAAACCGCCTGGAAGGCCGGTTGCAAGGGAATGACGGTTTACCGCGACGGTTCACGCGACGGGGTACTGGTGAACAACAACCAGAATGACAAGAAGGAGAAGGCGGATGGAGACGAATTTGTTGAAACAAAAGCGCCACACCGCCCCGACCGGCTCGAAGCCGATATCCTCCGTTTTCAGAATGACCATGAAAAGTGGGTGGCCGTGGTGGGCATCCTCAATGGCAGGCCCTACGAGATCTTCACAGGGGTTGCCGAGGACTTCTGGGTTCCAACCTGGGTGCAGAAAGGCTGGATCATCAAGACCCGCCCCGACAATGTCGGTTCACGCTACGATTTCCAGTTTGAAGACCGGCAGGGATACAAAATCACCATCGAGGCGCTGTCACGGTCGTTCAATAAGGAATACTGGAACTATGCCAAACTGATCTCCGGGATCCTGCGTCATGGAATGCCATTGCCCTTTGTGGTCAACATCATCTCAAAACTTCATTTCGAGGTGGACTCGATCAATACCTGGAAAAACGGGGTGGAACGGGCCCTCAAGAAGTTCATCCCCGACGGGACCAAGGCTGCAGAGCATGCCTGCCCGAAATGCAGCGACCCGAACGGCCTGGTATACCAGGAGGGGTGCCTTGTGTGCAAGGTGTGTGGATATTCGCGCTGCGGGTAAACTTCAGAATTTCTTCTTGTGATAGTCGAAGGTGGTATTGTCGCGTAAGAATTTTATCCGCCTGGCTATCAGAGTAAAAGCCTCCAGGTTGTTTTCTTTCAGCCAGTCGATGGCTGCCTGTTTGCCACCGCAGGCATCGGCCAGTATCATCAGGAAGGGATGGTTGTTTGCCTTCAGCCATTGGTATGCCTGGACATTCTCGTCGATTGCCGCATCCAGTGCCGCCAGGTGAAAGAACTTATTCATAAAGAGCCAGGCAGTGGCCTCCTCACTGCCACGGATGGCATGCGACAACGCCGCCACCTCGGGAAATCCGTTCTTCATCAGCCACTCCACGATCTCCGCGTTGCCAATGACGGCCTCACCAAATGCAAGCCATATTTTCGGGGGATAATACAGCATAGGTTTTATTCATAAACAGTAACATTCAAACCGGCGCCACGCACCTTTTCTGCGATGGCATTCAAACCGGCAAGGGGTATCTTTTCAATGCCGTGAACAGGGGTTTCCCTGGCCACGGGGTAGATCATCACCAGCTTTGGTTTGATCAGAACCAGGTGCTGCAGCCACTTGTCAACTTCGGAATCGGTAGTATTGTCAACGACCTCTCCCTTCAGCAAACCCCGCAGAAACATGCTTTGTATGGTCACATCTCCGTTGAATTTACATAATCCGTCGAGGATGGCCTCAAACGAAAGGCCCCCCCCGGGATTGTTGATAAAACGGAACATCTTTTCATCGCCGGCATCCAGTTTCTGGATGTTATTGTCGAGTTTTCTGAGTGCGTTGAAAACAGCAGGCACCCCGATCCTGCTGGCATTTGACAAAACGGTCACCTTTGCACCAGGGGCATATTGGTCACGCAGCAGGATCGTATCGTCGACGATCCCGGCAAAATCAGGATGGAGGGTCGGTTCGCCGTTACCGGCATAGGTAAGGGCATCGGGAAGGTATTGCTCGCCGGCCAGCTGCTGCAGGCGTTGGGCCAGGAAACGGCTTACCTCTTCACGCGACGGGAAGTGGGGAGCGGCAGGGGGATTTTGAGGAGTCCATCCGCATTCGCAGTAAATGCAGTTGAAGGAGCAGTATTTTTTATGAAGCGGCAGTAAATTGATACCCAGAGACAACCCGAGTCTGCGGCTGCGAACCGGTCCAAACACTACTTCATGAAAGAGAAATCCGGCCATATTCAGTAATTAGGATGCAAAAATCCGCATTTTCGGCTGCAAATCCTAAATTTGTCACAGGAAAAATGATTACTTTTACGGGTTCTATGACCAATCAGGTGATCTCACTCAACGAAATAAAAGCCCCCATTGGGGAACACATTGAAGTTTTTGAAGGAAAATTCAGGGCTTCGATGAAAAGTTCCGTCCCGTTGCTTGATACGATAACACATTATATCATCAAGCGAAAGGGGAAGCAGGTCAGACCCATGTTTGTCTTTCTTTCTGCCGGACTGTGCGGCACGGTCAATGAAAGCACATTCCGTGCAGCCTCGCTCATTGAGCTCCTGCATACGGCTACGCTGGTGCACGACGATGTCGTGGATGATTCCAACCTGCGGCGGGGTTTTTTCTCCCTCAATGCCCTCTGGAAGAACAAAATTGCCGTCCTGGTAGGCGACTACCTGTTGTCGAGGGGATTGCTGCTGGCCCTGGAGCAGGATGAATTCCAGTTGCTGAAGATCGTCTCCAACGCCGTACGAGAAATGAGTGAAGGGGAGTTGCTGCAGATTGAAAAGGCCCGCAGGCTCGATATTCGGGAAGATGTCTATTTCGAAATCATCCGTAAGAAAACCGCCACCCTGATTGCCTCCTGCTGTGCCTGCGGGGCCTCCTCCGTTGGCGTTTCAAAGGAGCAGATCGACGCAATGTGGAAATTCGGGGAATATGTCGGCATTGCCTTCCAGATCAAGGATGACCTGTTTGACTACCAGCACAGCAATGCTACCGGGAAACCCAACGGCACCGACATCCGCGACCAGAAGATGACCCTGCCGCTGATCTACCTGCTGAATCATGCCGATTACCTTGAAAAACGATGGATCATCAACACGGTGAAAAATCATCACGACGACGCACAACAGGTGGCCAGGCTGATCGAAAAGGTCGTTGAACGGGGTGGCATTGAATATGCCCGGGAACAGATGCTCCTTTACCGCCAGAAATCCCTGGATATTTTACAGACTTTTCCCGACAACAGCTTCCGCAAATCGCTCGAGCAGCTTGTTTTGTTTACCACTGAAAGAAACAAATAGCTGCTGACGCAGCGGTAATTGCGTCAAACCAGGACATTTTCATGCTTTTTTCAAGGTAAACCCAAAGGTGGTGCCCACCCCGATGGCACTGCGTACACTCACCGTTTGATGGTGCGCTTCGATGATGTGTTTTACGATGGCCAGCCCGAGTCCCTTTCCCTTCTTGGTGGCCGCCCTGCCGCGTCCGGTGCGGTAAAACCGTTCAAAAACCCTCGGAAGCTCCCCGGTGTCAATGCCAATCCCGTTGTCGGTGATCTCGGTAAGGATATGTTCATCCATGTCGAAAAAGGTGATCTTGGTCCGCCCGCCTTCATTATTGCCATAGCGGATGGAATTATCGACGATATTGATCAGCACCTGCCGGATCCTTTCGCGGTCGCCCTCCACCAGCAGCGTTTTTTCAGGGTCGTTGAGGATGATCTGGATATCGTGTTTATGGGCCTTCATCTCCAGGAATTCCACCACCTCGCGGGCAAGGGGGGTGAGGTCAAACCGGATGATATTCAGCTTCAGCTGCCCGGTCTCCAGCTGCGAAATCTCATCGAGGTCGCCGATGATCTTCACCAGCCGTTCAACGCTCTTCTCGGTCCTTCGGAGGTATTCCCTGTTGATGGAAGGGTCTTCCAGCCCGCCGTCGAGCAGCGTGGAAACATAACCCTGTATGTTGAACAACGGCGTTTTAAGTTCGTGCGACACATTGCCGATAAAATCGCGGCGGTAAACCTCCAGCCGTTTCAACTGTTCGATCTCCATCTGCTTTTCTGATTCCCAGTTTTCAACCTCCGCTTGCACATGATCAATCAGGTTCCGATCGGTACGGTTCTGGCTTTTCCCCTTTTTGCCCACCTTCACCGAGTGGATCGATTTATATACCAGCCTGATCTTGCTATAGATAAACCGTTCAAGGGTGAACCGGAAGATCAGGAATGCAACCAGGAAAATCGCCATTGTGCTGAGCAACAGCGCCAGGAAGGTATAGAAATGGGTGAAGGCGTTGGTGAAAATGATCGTCACTGAAACGACAAAGAGCAGGATATAAGCGCCCGTAATGACAGCGGCATTCAGCAGGGCCAGGTTGCGGGGCTCATAGAATTTCATTGTTCATCGAATTTATAGCCAACCCCCTTGATCGTTTTGATGCTGTCGATCCCCAGTTTTTCGCGTATCCTGCGGATGTGGACATCGATGGTACGGTCGCCCACCACGACATCCTCACCCCATACATTCGCAAAGATCTCTTCTCGGGTAACAACCTTGTCGGGCCGCGAAACCAGGAACTGCAGCAGCTCAAACTCTTTGCGTACAAGGGTGATTTCAATATTGTCCTTCACAACCACATAACGGTCCTTATCAATGATAAATCCCTTTAAAGTAATAATGTTGGCCTCAGGAACCTCCTTATAGCGGCGCAGCAATGCCTGGATCCTGCTGATGAACAGTTTTGGCTTGATCGGTTTGGTAATATAGTCGTCGGCCCCGGCATCAAATCCGGCAATCTGCGAATAATCCTCTCCCCTGGCCGATAAAAAGGCGATGACGGTTCCCTCGAGTTCAGGCATGCTCCTGAGCCTGTTACAGGTCTCCATACCATCCATGCCGGGCATCATCACATCCAGGATGATCAGCATGGGTTTGCCTTCCCGGGCAAGTTTCAGCGCTTTCTCCCCGTTTTTTGCCTTTAATACCCTGTATCCCTCCCGCTCAAGGTTGTAGCCAAGGAATTCAAGGATGTCGGGCTCGTCATCGACTAGGAGTATGGTGATTTCACTGTTTTCCATGGTAATTTATTAACCCTTTGTGTTGTTTAAAAGGGAAGAATCCATCCGCTGCTGCCTCCCGCTCACGACAAGGTCCCTTTTAACTCGTAAAGGTATGAAATATCCATAAATCCGCCGTTCAAACACCGTGTTGATGATCATTTTTAATAATCATTTAATACTGGAAAACAGGCAATCACACAGGATGTTCCTGAACGCCGGATTTTCTCGGCCCGTTCCGGCAGGTTCAATATTATGGGCGCATGAAAATCCTGCCTGGCTGATGATGACGCCGGCAGGATGGCGGCAAAGCCACAAAGTGATTTATACGCCTGAATGAATACAATTATTCAAAAAGTTTTATGTTTGTTCTCATTGCAGGCATACCATATCGTGTTGTTTTATACTTTTATGCAAAAATTGAGAATGAGAAAAATTGTACTGTTGATGTTGGTCATACTGCCCTTTGCCTTGCACGCGCAAAGGTTCAACGGCGGATTGCTGGCAGGGGGCCTGGTTAGCCAGGTGGATGGGGATAACAGTGCCGGATACAACAAATTCGGATACCTGGCAGGCGGGTTTGTAAGCCTGCGGATTTCACCCCGTTCCTCGTTTCAGCTGGAGATGGAATATATTCAGAAAGGGGCCAGGCAGAATGCAGATACCCTTACCAATACGGGTACAACCTACCTTACGCGCCTGCATTACCTTGAGATCCCGTTACTTTATCAGTTTACCTTTGCAAACCGGTTCCAGGCGGAGGCGGGTCCTGCAGCCGACGTACTGCTGGGTTCCTATGTGACCGTTAACGGGCTGGAATCTGCCGTAACGGTTCCTTTCAGAACCGTCAGTTTAAGTGGCATCGCCGGCTTTTCGGGGTTCATCACCGACCATCTCAAAGCAGGTCTGCGGGTAAACTACTCCCTGATGTCGATCAGGGAGGGGTGGGTTTACGGAGCCCGCAAGATCCTGTTCGAAACCGGTCAGTATAACAACGTGTTGTCCCTTTCATTGAGCTGGTATTTCAAACCGAGGGATTTCTGATGAAAAAACAAAAGCTAATCCTCGGGATCACCGGTGCCAGTGGTGCCATTTACGGGAAACTGTTGATTGAACGCCTTCAGGGACTGACCGGCCAGATAGAGCAGTGCGGGGTCATTTTTTCTGAGAATGCAAAGGCTGTATGGAAATTTGAGCTCAATGAGGATCCCGACGACATTCTGCATCCCGGCGCATTGGCGATTGCAACCTACCAGCCAAACGATTTTTTCGCCCCGATGGCCTCCGGCTCCGCCGGTTATGACACGATGATCGTTTGTCCCTGTACCATGGGCACCCTGGGGCGCATTGCCTCGGGCATGTCGTCCGACCTGCTTACCCGCGCAGCCGATGTGATGCTCAAAGAGCGGAAAAAACTCATCCTGGTTCCCCGCGAAACTCCCTACAGCCTGATCCATCTGAACAACATGAAGGCGGTAACCGAAGCAGGCGCGATCATCTGCCCGGCCTCACCCTCCTTTTACAGCAAGCCACTTACGATCGAAGAACTGGCTTTGACAGTTGTCGACAGGGTTCTGACCCTGGCCGGGTTTAACCTCGACACGTTCACATGGGGCGATGCCGGGTGAGTCTCCACGGGTAATGAATCCCGGGCTCCGGCCCGCGGGTTACGGCTGCTTCCTTAACCGCCTCTCTGACCGATGCAGGCGCTGATATTCTGCATAAACCTTGCGTACCCGACCCTGGCAACGGGCGACCCGTTGAAAAGCCTGGTAAAATCTGCTTCCGTCAACACCAACCATTCGGCTTTACGCATCTTCACCAACTCGTCCGACGGGAGGAATTCCGGCATGTCGTGTGGCGGTGGATGGCGGTTGTAGGGACATGCATCCTGGCAAATATCACAACCGTAAATCCTGTTGCTGAGTTTCTCCCTGAGGTCGCCGGGAATTTCAACCTTTCTTTCAATGGTGAGATAGGAGATGCATCGCGGGATGTTGAGCTGGTAGGGTGTGTCAAGCGCCCCCGTCGGGCAGGCCTGAACGCATTTTTCGCAGTCGCCGCAATGGTCTGTCCCGGGAGGATCGGGTTCCACCTCAAGGTCGGTAAGGATCATGCCGATAAAAAGAAACGAACCGGTTTTTTTATGGACAAGCAGGGTATTCTTTCCCTGCCACCCAAGTCCACAGCGCTGTGCCCACACTTTTTCGAGCATCGGGCCCGAATCGACAAAGATCCTGGCGCTGAATTCTCCGGAACCTGTATGCATGAATTCGACCAGCTTTTCGAGCCCCGACCTGATAATCGTATGATAGTCGCGCCCGTAGGCATACCGGGAGATAAAAAAATTGTCTGCCGCGGGAATCATTTCATGCGGAACATAATTCAACGTCACCCCGATCACCGTTTTCGCGCCGGGCAGGAGCAGGTCAGGGTTGATCCTTTCGCTCGCATAACGTTCGAGATATTGCAGGGTGGCAAACCGTTTTCCGGTAACGAAGTCATGGTAAAAGGGCCGTAGCTCCTCAATTGGTTCACAATGTGCGAACCCGCACTGGCTGAATCCCAGTGAAAGGGCCTTTTGGATGATGGCGGTTTTTTCCAATTTCCAGGTACCGGATGTCGTGATTAAAAAAGTTTCTCCTGGGCTCCCGTTTTAAGCTTCCCTAGGTGTTTGTAGGCCTGTTCCGTGGCTTCCCGGCCGCGCGGGGTCCGCATGAGGTAGCCCTCCTGGATGAGGAAGGGTTCGTAAACCTCCTCGATGGTACCGGAGTCTTCCGAAACGGCAGTGGCAATGGTACCCAGCCCTACCGGCCCCCCCTTGAATTTATCGATGATGGTGAGCAGGATCTTGTTATCCATCTCGTCGAGCCCGTTTTTATCGACATTCAGTGCCGCGAGAGCATACTGGCTGATCTTCAGGTCAATTCTTCCGTTGCCTTTGATCTGGGCAAAATCGCGGACCCGTCTGAGCAGCATGTTGGCGATACGGGGTGTACCGCGGCTGCGGCGGGCAATTTCGGCAGTGGCAGCCGGGTCGATGGGAACGTCGAGGATTTCGGCCGAACGTTTGATGATCTGGTCGAGGGTCCCCGCCTGGTAATAGTTGAGACGGGAGTTGATCCCGAAGCGCGACCGAAGCGGCGCTGTCAGTAAACCTGAGCGTGTGGTGGCCCCCACGAGGGTGAAGGGATTCAGCTTGATCTGGATACTCCGGGCATTCGGCCCGCTTTCAAGCATGATATCGATTTTGTAATCCTCCATGGCGGAATAGAGATACTCTTCAACCACCGGCGACAACCTGTGAATCTCATCGATAAACAGCACATCGTTGGGCTCCAGCCCTGTCAGCAGGCCTGCAAGGTCGCCTGGTTTGTCAAGCACCGGGCCCGAGGTGACCCGCATGTTGACATTCAGCTCGTTGGCTATGATATGGGCAAGCGTTGTTTTCCCCAGGCCTGGCGGGCCGTGCAGCAACACGTGATCAAGGGCCTCGTTGCGCTGTTTGGCAGCCTGTACGAAAATTTTCAGGTTCTCTACAATAGCCTCCTGTCCGGTAAATTCAATAAATACGCCGGGGCGCAGGGCCTTTTCAATCTCTTTATCGGCCGGATTAAGCAGTTTTCCGGTGGGATCCAGGTTTTCATTCATCCTTACAAAAGTAAATTATTTTCAGAAATTTCATTTGTAAATTAATTTTCCTATTTTTACCTATTCTTTTTTCTAATCTGTCTGATCATGCAACCAATCATTGTAGCTGTTGACTTCTCGAACACCTCCGTACATGCTGTCGAATATGCCATTTCAATGGCCAACCGGATGAGGTCGGATGTATTTATGATCTGGGTAGACAAACTGCTGCCACAGGAATCGGTCTATCCTGACACCTCCAATGAAAACAGGAATGAGGCTAAAAAGAGGTTCGAAGAGCTTATTGACCAATATGGAAAAAACCTTGACAAGGGGCTCACCCTTGATTATAAACTCAAGAAAGGCAGGATTTACAGGGAAGTTGACAACCTGGCAAGGCAACTGGAAGCGGGCCTGATCGTAACAGGCGCGCATGGTATTTCAGGCTACGAGGAGTACTGGATCGGCAGCAACGCCTATAAAATTGTCACCTATACCACCTGCCCGGTGATTACGGTACGTCATGATTTCAAGATTCCCGACACCCTCGAGCGGATCATGGTGCCCATGGATGGCTCCAACGAAACTCTTCACAAGATCCCCTTCGTTGTAACGCTGGCTTCACTTTTCGACTCGGAGGTCCATCTCGTGGCCACCCACAACAGTCACCTGAAGTCAATCCAGCGCATCACTGAAAAATTCGCCCAAACGGCCGTCGCGTATATTAAAAGTCACAAAGTCCGCGTTGTAGAGAACAGCATTATCTCAAATGATCTTACAAAGTCGGTGATCGACTATGCCACGAGCGCTCATACCGATCTCATTGCCATCATGACAGAACAGGAAACACCAGTCAATATATTGCTTGGAGCCCAGGCGCAGCAACTGATCAACCAGTCGCAGATTCCGGTATTGAGTATTCATCCACAGGAAAAGTTTACCCTGATATAACATGAACTTTTACGTAAAATATGGTCTTTTTCTAAGCTTTCTGCTGATCATGCCTGGAATGATGAAGGCCCAGCATGCCGATTCGGCCGGCGGCAAAACAGAAATCATCCGCGATCAGCGGGTCGACATCCTGCTGAACAAGCATATCCAGGTCAACCAGGCCATCAGGACGATGGACGGATTCAGGATCCAGCTGTTTTCCGATTCCGGCAACAATTCAAAAACCAAGGCACAGGCGGCACGCGACGAATTCCAGACCAGGCGCCCGGGGGTGGGGGTCTATCTTACCTTTAAATCGCCCAATTACCAGGTCCGCATAGGTGATTTCCGCACCCGGCTCGATGCGCAACGGTTTCTCAATGAAATTTCAGCAGATTATTCAAGTGCCTTTATTATTACCGACCACATCAATTTACCCAAAACAGAATAACCTAAACACAGCGGATATGAATAAGATAATCGTTGCCATTGATTTTTCGGATTGTTCTATCAATGCATTTCTCCATGCCCTTTCGATTGCAGAACATTGCGACGGGGAGCTCATTCTGCTCTGGGTTGCCAAAGCTGCCGGTGACAAGGAAAAATATGTCGAAGGGGTTAAGGATGCCTCGAAAGATGTCCAGGATGCCTTTGTAGATCTTATTTCAAAATACCAGCCGGAGCATCCTTCAGTGAAGATCTCCTGGAAAATAAGGAAGGGGAAAATATATACCGAAGTCACCGAGGAGGCAAGATCGCATAAAGCGATGTTAATTATTACCGGAACGCACGGGGCATCGGGGTTCGAAGAGTTCTGGATCGGGAGCAACGCCAACAAGATCGTCACGGCAAGCACCTGCCCGGTTATTACCATCCGCGGCGGGATCAATGTAACCCGGCCGCTGATGAAGATCGTATTACCGATCGACAGCGCCGAAGAGACCAGGCAAAAGGCCTCCTTCACCGGTTTTATCGCCAAAAGGCATAATGCCGAAGTCTATGTTCTCAGGCTGTACACCTCGAAAATAAAAGCCATGCGGCACAATGTGGATCTTTACTGTGCGCAGGTTACACGCCATTTTGAGGAGGAGAATATCAAACATCAGGTTGCCCATATGGATTGTGACAATATTTCGGATGCAACCATCGAATATGCCAAAAAGATCGATGCCAACCTCATCGCGGTGATGACCGAACAGGAGACCACCACGGCCAATATCTTCCTTGGGCCTTACGCGCACCAGATCGTGAACCACTCACCGATCCCGGTATTAAGCATCCACCCCAAAGATACGCTGGCTACCGGGCAGGGGTTTTAAAGGGTAACGCGTGAGCTGTCTCACGCGTCACACTTTACAGTTTAGTACCTGTCAATACAATTCAGATCCTTAAAGGCAACCTTCAGTCTTTCGACCACCGATTTTTCGCCTTCACGCAGCCATGCACGCGGATCGTAGAACTTTTTGTTGGGCTTGTCGTCGCCGTCGGGATTGCCGATCTGGCCCTGGAGGTATCCTTCGTTTTTCTTGTAGAAGTTGAGAATCCCTTCCCAAAAGGCCCATTGGGTATCGGTGTCGATATTCATCTTCACCACGCCATATCCCAGCGCTTCGGCAATCTTTTCGGGTTCGGAACCCGACCCCCCGTGAAATACGAAGTTGACAGGGTTGGGGCTTGTGTTGTATTTCTGCTGGATGAACAACTGCGAATTATGCAGGATGACCGGTTCAAGCCTTACGTTACCCGGTTTGTAAACGCCGTGAACATTGCCGAAAGAGGCGGCAATGGTGAAATCGGGGCTTACGCTGAGCAGGGTTTCATAAGCATGCGCAACATGTTCGGGTTGCGTATACAGGCGCGAGCTGTCGATGCCGGTATTGTCAACGCCATCCTCCTCGCCGCCGGTAACGCCCAGCTCGATCTCGAGGGTCATGCCGATCTTGCTCATACGTTCCAGATAGCGCTTACATATCTCTATGTTTTCTTCCAGCGGTTCTTCCGACAGGTCGAGCATATGGGAGCTGAACAAAGGTTTGCCGTATTTGGCAAAATATTTTTCGCCGGCATCGAGCAGTCCGTCGATCCAGGGCAGCAGCTTCTTGGCGGCATGGTCTGTATGGACGATCACGGGGATGCCGTACATTTCGGCCATTTCATGAATGTGCATGGCCCCGGAAATACTGCCTTTGATGGCAGCGCGTTCCTGGTCGTTCTTCAGTGATTTGCCGGCATAGAAAATACCGCCTCCGTTTGAAAACTGGATGATCACGGGCGAATTGACGGTTTTTGCTGCTTCCATCACGGCATTGACCGAGTCGGTCCCTATCGCGTTCACGGCGGGCAGGGCAAAGCGGTTGGCCTTGGCGATGCGGAAAATTTCTCTTACGGCATCACCTGTTGCAACGCCGGGGGCAACTTTATCTCTGATTTTTTCTGACATATGGTTAAGGATTGATTTTTCGAGGTGCAAAGTTAGGAAAGTCATCGGTGAAAACTGTCAATCCGGGAAAATAATCCCGGAAAGTTGTTATCTTTGCACCTTGATTGGCTCCGTAGTTCAATTGGATAGAATGGCAGATTCCGGTTCTGTTGGTTGGGGGTTCGAGTCCCTTCGGAGTCACTGATAATGTTTCAAACCCTTGTTAATATACCAGTATTGACAGGGGTTTTGAATTATATAACACATCTAACATATATGTTTGTGTGTTACAACTGTGACATGATTTATTAAACTTTATTAACATTTAATAATTTTTAGGTACTTTCAGCCATTGAAAGAACTTAATCAGGTATTCCAATACCACAATATAAACCCAATGGACATAATTACAGCACTTGACTATCTGGCAACCAAATCAACGGCAAAGGAACTGGAAAAATTAAGAACCATTGATAACATTTTCGACATTGAAAAATACATTCGACATTGCCAAAGGGTAATTGTGCAACTAAACTTTGAAAGGGATAGGTTAAATAAACCAGTGTTAACGGTTGAAAGTCAGGATAATGAATTATATGATGTTAAACAGGTAATGGCATTTTTACACATCAAAAGTAAGAACACTTTAACCCGACTAAAAAAATTAGGGGTGTTGATGCCTGTTAATATGACCAGTGAAGGAAATAAAACGGATAGGACCAAGGTATTATATAAAAAATTTGATTTGGATAAGTATATTTTAACACTGTGACCCATTTTAAGGGGCTGTGGCACCTTATCTGTTTAAAGTTGATACATTCTATTGCGTTATATCCTGATTTAATCCTGCCCTTTATTTCCCGTTATACTTTCTGTAAAATAAATGTTATCGCGTAATAGTTCGTAGGGTCTGCCGGTTTTAGGATTGGGATAAAGTTAACAATCCTATAATCACTTTCTAAATACTTGTTTAATTCAGGGTATTCAGTTTCTACAAATGATAATTTTGATGCTTCTGCATTTGGCACAAGATAGGAAAAGAAATTCGTGTACCACTTTCACAATTTAATAACAATGTGTAGTTCAATATCTTATATCATGTTACTTAATGTATTAGTTTATATACTTTTTGTATTCGGTAAGAATTATAAAAGATATAGCCAGTAATTGTGATAACTTTTTGCATGACTTTAAAATTTAAATGGTTTATAACTTGAAATAATTATATGTTAATCTATAAAAGTATCAAACCAGTTTTCAGGGTCTTCAATTTGTTTCATTTTCATTCTTAAAATAGATTCATCGACCTTTCTAATAGCTTCACTTTTCGTTAATTCACTTGTTGTGTCAATTGTACTAACAAAATTATTTATTAAATAGTCTTTTTCTTCATCGGTTAACCGTGAATTGTCGTTTACAATTGTTCGTTTAATAATAAAGTTCTTTGTATTATACATTTTAACAGGTAAGTCCCTTTCTAAATCAAATTCACCGTCTTTATAATAGGTTTGAATTTCATTTATTATACTTTCCTGTTCTTCGGCAGATAAATGTTTTATCCTTTCACGAATTAACTTCATTTTTTCATCCATGAATACTGTATTTCATTCGCCTTTCTAACTTATCATTTAAAAATATCCGTTTTCTTTTATTGTCATATTTCAACACCTTTTCAAAGGTTTTAATTGCCATTGGTAGTGTAACATCGACATTTATTTTAGTAAAATGAAAGTTTAAGATGTGACAGTTACTATTTACTGCCTTATCAAAATTACTTTCTAAATCCTGTTGATAAACGTCTATCTTTTCAGTATAGGTTAATATTTCAAAAGGGTATT